>Ga0208864_1000511_pt1 | contig 12788 bp, 15 predicted proteins | sample CryBogmetaGMA05M_FD_184542 | JGI IMG/M metagenome (GOLD analysis project Ga0208864, IMG submission 184542) | Freshwater microbial communities from Crystal Bog, Wisconsin, USA - MA0.5M (SPAdes) | ecosystem: Environmental > Aquatic > Freshwater > Lake | place: Crystal Bog, Wisconsin, USA...
AAATGATGTCGACTCTGAAGAACTCGCAGGTCGTTTAGCAGCTGATGGTTGGACCTTGGTTGATGATGTCGAATCTGCTGAAGTTGCAGTTGTAAATACATGTGGCTTCATTGAATCCGCAAAGAAGGATTCAGTTGATGCGTTGCTAGAAGCTAACTCGCTCAAGGGACACGGAACTACTCGCGCAGTTGTTGCTGTGGGCTGCATGGCAGAGCGATATGGAAAAGAGCTTGCCGAAGCGCTGCCTGAAGCAGATGCAATTCTCGGCTTTGACGATTATGAAGATATTTCCGAACGTCTTCAATCAATTATTAGCGGAAAGTCACATACGCCTCATGTTCCGCGAGATCGACGTGCACTACTTCCTATCGCACCTGTTGAGCGAGCAGCAGCTCGAGATGAATCTTTCGCTTCAGCGGTGGGAGCTGGTGGTTCACTCTTTCGCAAGAGATTAGGTGATGCGCCATGGGCGCCACTGAAGATCGCTTCCGGTTGCGACCGTCGATGTTCTTTCTGCGCTATCCCATACTTCCGTGGCTCATTTATCTCACGCAGACCCACTGAGATTCTTCAGGAAGCGGCTTGGTTAGCGCAGAATGGCGTGAGCGAGCTATTCCTCGTCAGCGAGAACACGACTTCGTACGGCAAAGATCTAGGAGATCTTAAGTTGATGGAGAAAATTCTCCATGAGTTTGCGGCCATTGAAGGCGTTGAACGAGTGCGCCTTTCCTACCTACAGCCCGCTGAAATGCGTCCATCTCTGTTGCAGGCGATGATTGAAACGGAAAAGGTAGCTCCTTACTTTGATTTATCGTTCCAACACACCAGCCCTTCAGTACTGCGACGGATGCGTCGTTTCGGAGATTCCGAAAAGTTTCTCCATCTCATTACACAGATTCGAGCACTGGCTCCAGATGCTGGAATCCGTTCTAACTTTATTGTGGGATTTCCAGGTGAAACTGAAGCAGATTACAACGATCTCGCTGAATTTATCTCGGCAGCAAAGTTGGATGCAATTGGCATCTTCGGATACTCCGATGAAGACAATACCGAAGCGCTAGATCTCACCGATAAAGTTCCTGACGAAGTCATTCGCGAACGCGTTGAAGCGCTTTCATCGCTAGCCGATGAGATGGTCTCATTGCGAGCTCAAGCGCGTATCGGTGACACCGTCCGAGTTCTCATAGAAGATGCAGAACTTCAAGAAGGTCGCGCTGCACATCAAGGTCCAGAGGTAGATGGAACTACATCGTTTATCGGAACCAACTTTGAAGTGGGTCAATACATCGACGCCGTTGTCATTGATTCTATGGGCGCTGATTTGGTGGCAGAAGTTCGATGAAGGTTCCATCGTTTATTACTCCTAACACACTTACTGTTACTCGTATTCTCTTAATTCCGGTCGGTGTCTACACAATTTTTTACGATGGCGGTAATAATTCAACATTTCAGATAATTGCGTGGTGCATTTATTTCCTTCTTGGTCTTACAGATATTGCCGATGGAAAGTGGGCACGGCAAGCTAATCGCATTACATCTCTCGGAACTTTCTTGGATCCAGTGGCGGATAAAGCGCTTATTGGATCCGCGATGATTTCACTTTCAATTCTTCATCGTTTCCCTTGGTGGATCACCATTCTCATCCTCGTTCGCGAAATTGGAATTACCGTCTTTAGATTGCTCGTAATTCGTGGGGGAGTCATCCCCGCAAGCAGGGGAGGAAAGCTCAAGACGGCTATGCAGAGTTTTGGAGTTGGCTTCTTCATGTTGCCGTTACCAACCTGGCTGGATTGGTTTAAGTACTCTTTTATCGGTGTGGCAGTGGTTCTGACAATCACGAGCGGCTTTGACTACTTACGGAGTTGGTATTCGAAGCGGTAGATTTATCGCGTGCCAACGAAAGCTCATGCTCAGACCATCATCGAGAATTTGAAATCTCGTGGTGAAACTGTCTCTGTCGCAGAATCATTAACAGGCGGCGGATTAGGACATGCACTGACGCAAATTCCAGGCGCTTCCGAAGTTTTCATCGGCGGCATCATCGCCTACACCGCGGATGTGAAAGTAGATTTTCTTGGCGTTCCTCGCACACTCATTGATCAATTTTCTGTCGTGAGCGAAGAAGTTGCCGTGGCCATGGCGCAAGGAGCATTGGAAAAGATTGGAACAACGTGGGCAATTTCCACGACCGGAATTGCAGGCCCAGGGGATTACATGGGTATCCGTGAGGGAACAGTGTGGATCGCGATAGCGGGCCCCATCAACCAGACTTTGCAATTAACCCTCGATAGTGGGCGTGATGGTGTGCGACAAGGAGCTATATCCAGCGCGATTGGGAACTTTGCCCGTATCCTTAGCTATCGCAACAACTAGCTTCGGCTAGTCCCTGAGAAAGGAGCAGCTCATGACACTTCTTCGTGAAGCAGTGGGTCACACACTTCGTGATGCTCGCACCTCTCAATCTCGCACACTTCGAGATGTCGCTCGTGAAGCACGAGTCTCATTGGGGTACCTCTCTGAAGTAGAACGTGGACAGAAGGAAGCTTCTTCTGAACTTCTTAATGCAATCTGCGAAGCACTTGGCCTCACACTTTCTTCAATGATGTCTGGCGTTGCACACGAACTTAAATCTCGTGAAAGCGCAAAGCTCTCCGTTGTCGACGCAGCCTAAGTACGCCTTGCAAGGCGGAATTCATCGTCGCACTGAAAGTGCAATCCTCGAAGGAACTAAATCTCTCATCGCTTTGCACGGTGTATCTAATGTTTCCATGATTGATATTGCCGATGCCTCAGAAGTCTCTCGCGCAACGCTCTATAACCATTACCGTGATAAGAGCGCAGTGCTTGAAGCTCTCATTACGGCCGAAGTTGAACGTTTAGTTTCACTCGCCAACCGAGCTGGTACACCTGCAGATGCCCTTGAAACGTTGTCGCGCGAAATTTCAACGGATTCCGCTCTGGCGTCAATGCGCCAACACGATGCAGATCTTTTAATTGCAATCATGTCTCATGCCGAAAACCCGCTCTACCTTGTCTTAGCCAAATGTATTTACGATGCAACAAAATCAGAGGCAGGTACTGGTTTAGCCATGCGTTGGTTGTTAGGGCAAGTCATGCAACCAATTTCTGCGAAGCAGTCACGAGAACAAGCTGAATTTCTTGTAGAGCGCACGCTCTTCTAAGAGCTGGCGAATTTTCATGCGCATTTCAGATCTTCGCGAACGACTCAACTTATCTTTCGGAGAAATGTGGGCTCCCTCATTTTCGCAAGATATTGCAATTAGCGAACTTGGTTCAATGACTGTCAATGAAGCACTTACTGCCGGTCATGAAGCAGATGAAATTTGGCGAGCAGTGTGTAAACAATGCCCCACAGAGACAGCGAAATATAGATATTAATAATGCCAGTTACCTCTGAAGTAATTTCAAAAGATAAAACCTTGCCAGCACTTGTGTTGGTTCACGGATTGGGCTCTGCCGGAAATATTTGGAAAACTCTTCATGCAGGACTTGAAGATACATTTACTATCTACCCCATTGATCTTCCGGGACATGGCAGCGCTCCGCTGGGCGATGAAGCACTGGATCCTGAATCACTTGCTCGCACTATTGCCGATACTCTCGAACGTGATTTCGGAGTTTCGGAATTTCATTGTGCGGGTAATTCCTTAGGTGGATGGATTGCACTTGAAATCGCTGCGCAATACCCAGAACGCGTGAAGAGCGTGACGGCGCTTGCTCCAGCGGGGCTATGGCATGAAGGGCCCACACAAGTTCTGCCACCGAGTCTCTTGGCACGCATCCTCGCAAAAATATCTCAATACTTTCTTCGCACGGCTTATCGCCTTCCACCATTGAAAGCACTTGGCTATAAGAAGATCACTCATTTGTGGCGCGAACTTTCTTTCGAATCATGTAAAGACTCAGTAATTGCGATGGCGCGTTCTGTTGGATATATACCGATGTGGAAAGCAATTCGTTTTAAGAAATTCGATTCTTATATTCCCGAATCAGTTCCTGTGTCGATTATCTTTGGGGATTACGATTTAACTCTGCCACATCCACGTGCTCAGGAGCGAGAAGTCGCCCCGCGCCACTCGAATTGGGTGGTAGTCGATAACTGTGCCCATGTCATCATGTGGAATTACCCAAAGCTCACCGTCGACTTTATTAAACGAACCGCTTTTACACAGCGATAACTTCGAGAATCCAGGGTTCGACTCCATCACTGGGAGTCAGCGCACACGGGTATTTCTCTGAAACGATGGCATAGAGATCTTCGGGATTTTTCGGAAGCGACCTGGATTGCAGCAACCATCGGGTAATTTCTCCACGGGTCTTCTTGGACATATGAGTCACGACAGTGCGCACGCCATCGACCACAGTGGAGACGCGAACTTCGACCGTAATATCTACGGGGGAGTGCCAGACGGTTTTATAGGTTGATGAGCGACAGTCGACGATGAGCCCCGTCTTGATGGGATCTAGAACCGCAGCAACGGGCTCGCGCATCGCTTTGTTATCAATCTTCTCTTTATAACTTTCAATCTTCTGCATAGGGCGAACGGCGCCGTACTTGGCCGAGATAATCGCGATGGCTGTCTCGCCTCGCTTTTTGGCCGCAGGCGAGAGGCTGGGCCAATCGAGAGCTTGGTAGAGGACGCCGGTGTAGACGCCTATGGCGGGAGTCGGCTTAGCCGTCTCGAGCTTCTTCTCTGAGGGCGGCAGCAGGATCAACACGCGACACACCCTACTTGTCAGTGGCGCCTGCTACCTTTCGAACAGATGTTCGGATACCCTTATGCCATCACCTAGTGCATAGCTAGCTGATGGGCCATCGCAAGAGGTCCTGCACAACCAGAGCGGTGCTCAGCCTCCGCCCACAGCGTCTCTATAACGCGAGGGCCGTCGCAGAGAATTTCCGTACCTTCTGGGCCGATTACCAACGGCTGCGCTCGCAGACGTTCGAGATGAAATGGAGAATACAGTGGCTGCAGAAAAAGCAAAGCCTGAAGATAAAAATGTATCCGATCGCCAGAAGGCGCTCGATACCGCACTAGCTCAAATCGAACGACAGTTTGGTAAAGGCTCAGTCATCAAGATGTCCGATAAGCAAGCACAAGTTATCGAAGTAATTCCTACCGGCTCAATCGCACTCGATGTCGCGCTCGGTATTGGTGGCCTTCCACGTGGCCGCATCATTGAAATTTATGGACCAGAATCTTCAGGTAAGACAACTCTTACCTTGCACGCAATTGCAAATGCACAGAAGGCTGGCGGAATCTGCGCATTTATCGATGCTGAACATGCATTCGATGCTGAATATGCAAAGAAGCTCGGCGTCGATATCGATGCACTTCTCGTTTCACAGCCAGATACCGGCGAACAAGCGCTTGAAATCATGGATATGTTGATCCGTTCTGGTGCGCTCGATCTCGTCGTTGTCGACTCAGTTGCAGCGCTTGTTCCTCGCGCAGAAATCGAGGGCGAGATGGGCGATTCACATATGGGTCTACAAGCTCGACTTATGTCACAGGCGCTACGTAAAGTTACCGGCGCACTTCATCAATCAAAGACAACTGCAATCTTTATCAACCAGCTCCGCGAGAAGATTGGTGTCTTCTTCGGTTCACCTGAAACTACAACAGGTGGAAAGGCGCTCAAGTTCTACGCATCTGTACGTCTTGATATCCGCCGTATCGAAACGCTCAAGGAAGGTACCGAATCTGTCGGTAACCGTACTCGTGTCAAGGTCGTCAAAAATAAGATGGCTCCACCATTTAAGCAGGCAGAGTTCGACATCATCTACGGCGTCGGAATCTCTCGCGAAGGTTCACTCCTTGATATGGGCGTTGAACTCGGTATCGTCAAGAAGTCAGGCGCTTGGTACACCTACGAAGCCGATCAGCTCGGCCAAGGTAAGGAGAATTCACGCGCATTCCTCATCGACAATCCAGATCTCGCTAACGAGATCGAATCTAAGATCCGCGCCAGCTTTGTACCTGTCGAGGTAGATGCAGCGTTGATCGCAGAGATTGATGAAGCAGCAGCAGAGGTTGATTTCTAATTTCTCTGCAATTTGCAAAGGTAGAACGAGGCGAAGGCTCCGACCCTTACGAAGTAGCTCACACAATTGCGCTCAATGCACTTGTGACCAGAGCGAAAAGTAAGGGCGAGCTTCTCGCTCACCTTAAAACCCGTGGCGTCGAAGACGATATTGCTCAAGCAGTTGTATTTCGCCTGCAAGAGACTGGGCTCATCAACGATCGCGAATTCGCCGCCGCATGGGCGACATCGCGCCATTCACATAAGAAATTATCCAAGCGCATCATTGCCGGTGAACTTCGTCAGAAGGGCGTCACTCAAGAACAGATCGATGAAGCCCTCGATGGCATTGATGATGAATCCGAATATCGCGTCGCCTTTGATCTCGGTTTCAAGAAGTACAACACCATGTCTCGCCTCGAACCAGATGTGCAGATCCGACGAATTCAATCGTTATTAGCTCGAAAAGGATTTAACTTTACAATCATCTCTCGAGTCCTTCGCGAACTCGATTTAAATAATAACTAACTACTTTCCTTGCTTTAAATGTTCTGTAAGTCGCTCGGCTGTCGCAACAACTGCAGCTGCATGAAGCCTTCCTGGTTGGCGACCTAATCGTTCAATCGGTCCGCTAATAGATACTGCGGCGATCACTTTTCCATTCGGTCCACGAACCGGCGCAGATACTGATGCAACGCCTGCTTCACGTTCACCTACAGATTGTGCCCAACCACGACGACGATCAGCAGCTAAATGAGCAGCCGTGTAGCGCGCATTCTTCAATCCGCGATGAATCTTCTCTGAATCTTCCCACGCCATCAAAATTTGAGCGGCAGATCCTGCCTGCATCGTCAGCGATGCTCCCACCGGAACAGAATCGCGCAAACCTGAAAGACGTTCTGCAACAGCGACACAGATTCGGATATCACCTTGTCGGCGGTACAACTGTGCAGATTCACCAGTTGCATCGCGAAGAGCAGCTAGAGCTGGGGCGGCAGCTGCAATGAGACGATCTTCGCCAGCAGCAGCAGCCAATTCGGCAGAGCGGGGACCTAAGATAAATCGACCATTGAGATCGCGAGCTACCAGGCGATGAAATTCAAGTGCTACCGCTAAACGGTGCGCAGTAGGTCGGGCGATGCCAGTAGCTGCCACGAGTTCAGCCAGGGAGTGCGGACCAGATTCGAGCGTTGCAAGAATGCCCACGGCTTTGTCTAAGACGCCGACTCCGCTATTCTTCTTATCCACGGAGTGATATTAGCATCCCACTAGTTGAGATGCAAAATATACGAGTTTTAAAGGAGCACACCAGCTGATGGGTAAGACGCTAGCCGAGAAGATTTGGGATGACCATATCGTTCGACAGGCCGAAGGAGAGCCAGATCTTCTTTACATCGATCTACAACTTGTTCACGAAGTAACAAGTGCACAGGCATTCGATGGATTACGTCTTGCAGGACGCAAGGTTCGACGCCCTGATTTAACAATTGCTACAGAAGATCACAACACTCCAACGTTAGATATTCTCAAACCAATCGCAGATCCAGTTTCAAAGCTGCAGATCGATACCTTGCGCAATAACGCCAAGGAATTCGGCGTTCGCATTCACTCTCTTGGCGATGCCGATCAGGGCGTGGTGCACGTGGTTGGACCACAGCTTGGAATTACACAACCAGGTATGACAATTGTTTGCGGAGATTCGCATACATCAACTCATGGTGCATTTGGTGCTATCGCATTTGGAATCGGTACTTCAGAAGTTGAACACGTTCTTGCGACACAGACTCTTCCGTCACGTCGTCCAAAGACGATGGCAATCAACGTTGAAGGCACTTTAAAGCCAGGAGTTACAGCAAAGGACATCATCCTTGCCATCATCGCTCAAATTGGAACTGGCGGGGGACAGGGTTACATCATTGAATATCGCGGTTCAGCAATCCGCGAACTTTCGATGGAAGGCCGCATGACGGTCTGCAATATGTCTATCGAAGCAGGTGCGCGCGCAGGACTTATTGCACCTGATCAGAAGACATTTGACTACATCAAGGGCAAGCCACATGCGCCAGAAGATTTCGCAGCGGCACAGGCCTACTGGGAGACTCTCTTTACAGATAGTGATGCAAAATTCGATGTAGAAATCACAATTGACGGAAATAATCTCGAGCCATTTGTTACATGGGGAACTAACCCAGGACAAGGTTTACCGCTAAATGCATCAGTTCCAAATCCGGCAGATATCAAGGACTCAGAAGAACGAGGAGCTGCAGAACGCGCTCTTGAATATATGGGACTCACCGCCGGAACACCTCTTAAGAAGATAGCCATTGACACCGTTTTCTTGGGCTCATGCACCAACGGTCGCATCGAAGACCTTCGCGCGGCAGCGTCAGTGATTGAAGGAAAGAAGATCGCCCCAAAGGTTCGCATGCTGGTAGTGCCTGGTTCTGAACGTGTTCGCCAGCAGGCGATGAAAGAAGGACTCGATAAGGTCTTTATCAATTTCGGAGCTGAATGGCGTAATGCTGGATGTTCGATGTGTCTTGGTATGAATCCAGATCAGCTTGCTGTTGGCGAGCGATCTGCATCAACATCAAACCGCAACTTTGAAGGACGTCAAGGAAAGGGCGGACGCACTCACTTGGTCAGCCCACTCGTTGCAGCGGCCACTGCAATTCGCGGAACACTTTCATCACCGGCAGATTTGTAAGAGAGGGCCAATAACAATGGAAAAATTTATTAAGCACACAGGTACCGGAGTTCCTCTTCGTCGCAGCAATGTCGATACAGATCAAATCATTCCTGCCGTCTATTTAAAGCGCGTCACACGTAGCGGATTTGAAGATGGCCTTTTCTCAGCTTGGCGCAATGATCCTGAATTCGTCCTGAATAAGGATGAATATAAGAATGGAACAGTTCTTGTCGCGGGTCCTGAATTCGGGACAGGTTCTTCACGTGAACACGCGGTCTGGGCGCTACAGAATTACGGCTTCAAGGTTGTTATTTCTAGTCGCTTCGCAGATATCTTCCGAGGCAACTCACTCAAGGGTGGATTGCTTACGGTCATCTTGCCTCAGGATGCTGTCGAAGCAATCTGGCAGGCGATTGAAGCAGTTCCGAGCACATCCATCACAGTTGATCTCGAAACCCGTACCGTCTCGTATAACGACGTCACTGTCCCATTTGAACTCGACGATTACACCCGTTGGCGTTTGATGGAAGGTCTTGATGACATCGGATTAACCTTGAAGCACACTGATTCCATCGATGCTTTTGAGGCTAAGCGACCTTCATATAAGCCAACAACACTCCCTATTCGCATTTAGATAACGAAAAGTGAGCGTAAATCGCTCACTTTTCTCGTGGGGTGAGTTGATTGTGTAAAAGTCTCAATCCAAGAATGAGAGTTTTTTACGCATAAAAAGTGGATTTTTCCAGCAATATTTACTTGCGACACGCACACGTCAATAACGCACTCACCCTATAAATAGGTTTAAGTTTTACGCAGTTAAGCAAAAGCTTAATTATTTACGCGTAAACTTAAGGGGAATTGAATGAATAAGGCCCAGTTCATCGCTGCGTTGGCCCCACACTTCAACGGCAGCAAGAAAGAAGCAGCTCACGCTGTAGATATCGTTTTTGACACAATTACACGCAACATGTCAGCTGGTAACGATGTCATGATCAACGACTTCGGTAAGTTCAAGAAGGTTGACCGCAAGGCACGTATGGGACGTAACCCATTCACCGGCGAAACAATCAAGATCAAGGCTTCAAAGAAGGCTCGCTTCCTACCTGCAAAGGCACTCAAGGAAGTTATCGCTGGCGATCGCAAGCTCGGCCCAGCACCAAAGCCAGAAGTAAAGGCTGCACCAAAGCCAGCTGCTAAGCCAGCTGCAAAGAAGGCTCCAGCAAAGAAGAAGACAGCTGCAAAGAAGGTTGCAAAGAAGGCTCCAGCAAAGAAGAAGCCAGCAGCTAAGAAGACAGCTAAGAAGGTTACAAAGAAGCGTTAATTCTTCTTTTCTTAAAATCAGGGCTCGCATAACGCGGGCCCTGATTTTTTTGCAGTTAGGATTTCAACATGGCTGAGTTCAAAGTTCGATATGAACCTCCTCGCGGATATCCGCTAGGTACAAATCTCACCTTTAAAATTTGTGCAAATATCATCATTCCAATCTTTAACGTTTTCATGAAACGAGATTGGAAAGGCGCCGAAAATATTCCTTCATCAGGTCGCGTGATTGTTGCGAGTAATCACATGTCTTACCTAGATGTTTTGGTCTTTACCCAATTTCTATATCGCAACGGCCGCGCACCGAGATACTTAGGTAAGTCAGGAGTCTTTAAGGTTCCTGTGATTGGAAAGATTTTATTGGCGGCGGGCCAGGTTCCGGTGGAACGCGAAAGTGCAGATGCGCGTAAGGCTGTCGATCATGCCAAGGTAATTTTGGAACAAGGGCATATGTTGGGCGTCTATCCCGAAGGTACATTGACTCGCGATCCAGATATGTGGCCGATGGTTGCGAAGACTGGCTGTGCCCGATTAGCGCTACAAACTAATACGCCTGTTATTCCAATCGCGCAGTGGGGCTCGCAACTTGTTGTACCCAACTACACCACCAAGCTCAATCTCTTTCCGCGAAAGACAATCATTATCCGAGCAGGTAAGCCGGTAGATCTTTCGAAGTGGTTTGGCAAAGCTGATGATCCGCAAGCGCTCATCGAAGCAACTGCTGAAATCATGCGCGCAATCACTGAACTACTGGAAGAAATTCGTGGTGAGAAGCGACCTCAAGTAATCTTTGACCCTCACACATCGGATTTACCACGAACAGGTAATTTCAAGAAGAAGCGGGCATGAGCAAAGTATCGGTATTCGGAGCTGGGGCATGGGGATCAACCATGGCGCAGGTTTTAAGCGATGCCGGAAATGAAGTTCTTCTGTGGGGTCGAAACGAAGATGTCATCTCAGAAATCAATAGCCACCACACAAATGCTCACTATTTAGATTCACATACCTTGCCTGAAAATATTGTTGCAACCTCTGACCTTGCCGCAGCCTTTAGTTTTTCCGATATCTACATTTTGGCGATCCCTGCGCAGCAATTGCGCGTGACCCTTGAAGAGTGGAAGTCCCATTTCAAGCCACAATCAATCATTGTGAGCACGTTGAAGGGAATTGAAATCAGTACGCAAATGCGTATGACAGAGGTAATCCAAGATGTACTTGGGCCGCGCGAGGTTGCACTTATTACTGGCCCGAATCTTGCCGACGAACTTGTACTTCGCCAACCAGCAGGAGCAGTTGCGGCAGCGCCAACTATTGAATTAGCTGAACAGATTCGTGATCTATTCCGCACACCGTATTACCGTGTCTATACATCGGTCGATGTAATGGGCTGCGAACTCGCTGGAGCAATCAAGAGCGTGATTGCACTTGCAGTGGGAATTTCGATCGGTATGGGTTATGGAGAAAATACCCAAGCCATGCTTATTACACGCGGCCTCAATGAAGTCGCTCGTCTATGTGCAGCGCATGGTTCAGATCCACTCTCTGCTGCAGGATTAGCCGGAATGGGAGATCTCGTTGCTAGTTGCGGCTCACCACTTTCGCGCAATAGAACTTTCGGCGAGGTCGTGGGTCGTACCGGCTCTATGGCTACTGCGCGCCAGCAAGTGGCTAAAACAGTTGAAGGGGTTGCATCATCGAGTGCAGTAGTAGAAATCGCACATCGAGTGGGCGTTGAAGTCCCAGTTATTGAAGCTGTTGCAGAGATCGTGAGTGAACAGTTGACACCGGAAGCTGCTTTGCAGAAGCTAATGGAGATCACCACAAAAGCAGAAAACTTTATTCGATGAAACGCGTCGCAATCCTATGCGGAGGACCAGGGAGCGAACATGAAATTTCATGTCTATCTGCAGGTGGCGTTCTCTCGGTCATTAACCGCGTTGATTACGAACCAGTTCTGATTGGTATTACTCGTGAAGGAAAGTGGATCTCACTTCCACTGGATTACCCGCTTTCACTTCAGGATGGAACCCTTCCTTCCGTATCTGGAGATTTCTCCGAAGTTATTCGAAGCCACGATGGCTTTGTTGTAGATGGTGCCAACCTTGCGATTGATGTGATTTTCCCGGTTCTACATGGAACATACGGAGAAGATGGCCAACTACAAAGCGATCTCGATCAACTCGGAATTCCATACGTTGGAAGCGGTGCGGTCGCTTCCGAACTCGCCATGGATAAGTCAGATGCCAAGATATTCTTTGCAAGGGCAGGTCTCGACGTTGCACCCAGTATCACTGTCACAGAGGCGCAGTGGCAAAGCGATCCTGCAGCTGTCGCACAATCTATTGAGCCACTCGGGCTTCCACTATTTGTAAAGGCTTCTCGCGGAGGATCAAGTCGCGGAACCGTGAAAGTGAAAGCACTTGAATCCTTCAACTCTGCCATGGAAGAAGCGCTTTCCTATGACTCGAAGGTTCTTATTGAAAGCGCTATCGATGGCTCAGAAGTTGAATGCGCAGTGCTGGAAATTGATGGCCAAGCGCAAGCATCTGTTCCGGGAAAAGTCTGGATTGACCCCCACTATGAGTTTTATGATTTTCAAGCAAAATATCTCGACGGTGCAACGCGCATTGATATCCCAGCTCCATTTGCCGCTGAAGTTCTTGCGAGCATTCAGAGCTTTGCACTCAACGCATTCAAGGCAATTGGAGCAAAAGGTTTAGCGCGAGTAGATTTC
>Ga0208864_1000513_pt1 | contig 12775 bp, 10 predicted proteins | sample CryBogmetaGMA05M_FD_184542 | JGI IMG/M metagenome (GOLD analysis project Ga0208864, IMG submission 184542) | Freshwater microbial communities from Crystal Bog, Wisconsin, USA - MA0.5M (SPAdes) | ecosystem: Environmental > Aquatic > Freshwater > Lake | place: Crystal Bog, Wisconsin, USA...
GAGGCGTCGTGCCGCGGCCCCGGGGCCGACGGTGGCTGCGGGCGATCGGATTCAGAAGCCGGGGTGGAAGGCATGCCGACCTCGCGGGAACCGCGCACCGACGCGGGCACTCTCCGAGCTTTACCGGTTCAGGATACCTGGTCAGCTCCCCCGACGACACTCCATACTCCCGTTTCCACCAGCCCGCGCGCGCCTCCTGCCTGTGGCGTCGCCCCTCCTTCAGGTGTGCCATGCCGCCCCGCAACCACCCCGTCTCGTCTCCCCTGTCTACCAACGCGCACCTGCTCAAGTGGGTCGAGAAAATGGCCGGACTCTGCCGCCCGGCGGCCATCCACTGGGTCGACGGGTCCGAGGCCGAAAACGCCGCGTTGTGCGGGAGGATGGTGGAAGCGGGCACGTTCATCCGGCTCGACCAGCAGCGCTGGCCGGGCTGCCACTATGCCCGCAGCGACGCCAGCGACGTCGCCCGCGTCGAGGATCGCACGTTCATCTGCTCGCTCTCGAAGGCCGCCGCGGGGCCGACCAACAACTGGGTCAACCCCTTCGACATGCGGAAAAAGCTCCGCACGCTCTTCGACGGCTGCATGGCCGGCCGGACGATGTACGTGCTGCCGTTCAGCATGGGGCCGCTCGGGTCGCCGATGTCGCAGATCGGCGTCCAGCTGACCGATTCGCCCTACGTCGTGGTGAGCATGCGGATCATGACGCGGATCGGGCTGCCGGTGTTCGCGGAGATCGACACGGGCGACCGGCGGGTGGTGCCGTGCGTGCACAGCGTCGGCGCGCCGCTCCAGCCGGGACAGGCCGACGTGCCCTGGCCCTGCAATCCGGAGAAGTACATCGTCCACTTCCCCGAGACCCGCGAAATCTGGAGCTACGGATCCGGGTACGGGGGCAACGCCCTGCTGGGCAAGAAGTGCTTCGGGCTGCGGATCGCCTCCAACATCGCCCGCGACGAGGGCTGGCTGGCCGAGCACATGCTGATTCTCGGCGTGGAGGATCCGCAGGGCGAGAAGACCTACGTGGCGGCCGCCTTCCCCAGTGCCTGCGGGAAGACGAACTTCGCGATGATGGTGCCGCCCGCGACGTTTCGTCACGCCGGCTGGAAGGTCTGGACCGTGGGGGACGACATCGCCTGGATCCGTCCCGATGCCAGTGGCCGGCTCCGGGCGATCAACCCGGAGAGTGGCTTTTTCGGCGTCGCCCCGGGCACCTCGGCCGCCACGAACCCCAACGCGATGGCGACGCTGGCGACGAACACGATCTTCACCAACGTGGCGCTCACGCCCGAGGGGGGCGTGTGGTGGGAGGGCATGACGGACTCCCCGCCCGACCGGCTGATCGACTGGCAGGGGAAGCCGTGGACGCCCGAGATCGCCAGGGCCACGGGAGCCAAGGCGGCCCACCCCAACGCCCGGTTCACGGCGCCCGCGGCCCAGTGCCCCACGATCGATCCCGCGTGGGAAGATCCGGCCGGGGTGCCTCTGAGCGCGATCGTGTTCGGTGGGCGACGGGCGACCACCATGCCGCTCGTCTACCAGGCGTTCAACTGGACGTCGGGTGTGTACATGGGGGCGACGATGGGCTCGGAGACCACGGCCGCCGCCGCCGGCGTGGTGGGCAAGGTCCGCCGCGACCCGATGGCGATGCTCCCGTTCTGCGGCTACCACATGGGCGACTACTTCCACCACTGGATCGGCATGCAGAAACAGCTCACGGAGACGCCGCGGGTGTTCCACGTCAACTGGTTCCGCAAGGACCAGGACGGGACGTTTCTCTGGCCCGGGTTTGGGGAAAACATGCGGGTGCTCAAGTGGATCGTGGACCGCGCCCGTGGCCGGGCATTGGCGATGGAGACGCCGATCGGCTGGATGCCCCGGTACGAAGACCTCGACTGGACCGGCATCGAGTTTTCGCCGGAGGCGTTCGCTCGGCTTCAGCAGATCGATCGCACCGCTTGGCGGGCGGAGGTGATGGGCCACGAGGAGTTGTTCCTCGATCTCCACGACCGGCTACCGAAGGAGCTGATCTACGAGCGGCAGCTGCTGATCTGCCGGATGTAAGAGGCTGCGGGCAGAGCCTGATGCTGCGAGGAACGTGGCCGCAGGGTTGAGGAACGTGGCTCGAGCCTCTGAAAAAAGTGGCTCAAGGTTTGAGAGAAGTGGCCGCAGGGTTGAGAGAAGTGGCCGCAGGTTTTCAACCTGCGGAGTGAGGGGCCGAGCCCCTCTGGGCAGGTTAAAAACCTGCCCCCACTTTTCTGGGCAGGTTGAAACCCCGCCCCCACGTCTGAACCCCCACGCTCGGCGCATGAAAAAACCCTGGCCCTCGCGGTTGCGAGGGCCAGGGCTCGTATCGGTCGCGGTGCGTCAGGCGAGGCTCAGCCGGCGATGCGGGCGTGGCCGCAGGTTTTCAACCTGCGGAGTGAGGGGCCGAGCCCCTCTGGGCAGGTTAAAAACCTGCCCCCACTGTTCTGGGCAGGTTGAAAACCTGCCCCCACGTCTAAACCCCCACGCTCGGCGCATGAAAAAACCCTGGCCCTCGCGGTTGCGAGGGCCAGGGCTCGTATCGGTCGCGGTGCGTCAGGCGAGGCTCAGCCGGCGATGCGGGCGAGGGCCTTCTTCTTCCGCCGCTTCATCCAGTCGAGTCCGGCCAGGGCCCCGAGGCCGACGCTGGCCAGGGCGATCGTGGCCGGCTCCGGCACCGCGGCGACGCGGAAGCCGACCTGACCGGTGGCGGTGGTCGAGTTGCGGAAGATCGCCGAGGCGGTGGAGTTCCAGAGGGTCGCCTGGGCGAGGGTCGTGGCCCAGCTGCCGGAGAAGACCTGCGGGCGACCCGCGTCGGCATCCGTGCCAGCCGTGTCGGTGTATTCCGACGCGTTGCCGTACATGTCGAAGGCACCGTAGGCGGAGGTCGTGTTGACGTAGCTGCCGACGTTGATCGGGCTGACCGTCGGGGTGGCGGTGGCACCGTAGTTGGCCACGTTGGCCAGCGTCACGTTGGTGACCGTGTTGGTCGGGGCGGTGCCGCTGTTGGTCGGGTAGGCGGTGTAGGAGCTGCCGTTGTAGAAGCCGGCCTTGTACCACTCGTCACGGCTGGGCAGGACGTCGGTGGCACCAGGGTTCCGGGCCACGATCGCACCCGAGGTCTGGTTGTTGAGCGTGTAGGCACCGGTCTCCATCGAGGCGGCACTGGTCTGCTGACCGTTCTGCAGCCAGTTGGCGAACCGAGCCGCGGAGAACCAGGTGGTGAAGAGCACGGGCATCTGGGCGTAGCTGGTGCTGCCGGGGGCTCCGGTCGGGGCACCCGCCTTCACCGAATACTTGGAGCCGTTCGGGGCACCGCTGGTGAAGGTGATGCCGCCGAGGTTGTCGCTGCCCATCTGGGCGTTGTAGACGCTGTTGGGGTTGGTCCCGGAGGCGTCAACCTTGTTGAGGAACTCGGCGTACTGCGTGTTGGTGGTCTCGTACTTCGAGATCTTGAACACGTCCGACACCGCCCCCCAGCCGTTGGTGTTGGCCGAGTTGCCGGGGTTGCCCACGGTCGCGTAGTCGATCGTCACGCCGAAGGCGACGGTGGTCGCACTCATCACGGCGAAGGCCACGCAGCTGGCGAAGGCCCGCATGTTCAGCATCCGGGCGCCGCGGCCGCTGCCCCAGGTCCACCGCTTGCTGCGGCGGCAGTGCATGCCGTTGACCCGCGTCGGGGCGTTGCCCGTCCGACGATATTCCGGGTGCCGGCTCCGCTTGCTCGACGGCTCGCGATCCCGACCGAAGTCGACCGCATAGCTCACGTCGGCATCATCACGATAGGTATCCACAACAGCGTTCATGAGACTGCTCCTTCAGGATTGGGGCCGCACCGCCACGACTGGGCGCGTGCGAACCTGGTTGGTTGAAAAACGAGAACGAGAACGAACGAGAAACGAACCGAACGACGAACGACTGACTGACCAAAACGAGGCGACACGAACCGAACGACTGAGAATCGAGGGGACGACGCGTGGATCGGCCGAGGCTTGGGCTCAGGCGACCTGGAACACGCCGCGGCGATCCGAAACCCGGCGGGCTTCGGCGAACAGGCTCATCAGGGCGTCACCGTGCGACACGCCGGGGAGGTAGACCCAGGCGCCGAGCTGGCGGGCCCAGAGTTCCTCGTCGAGGCTGTCTTCGGAGCCGCAGACCACCAGGAGCGTGCCCGGGCGGGCGGCGAACTCTTCGGCGATCTCGATCGAGTCGTTGACCCGATCACCCAGGGGACGCGAAATGTCGACGATCACGAGCTGAAACTCGCCGTCGACGGCGGCGCGGAGGTCGGTCGAATCAGCCGGCACTTCGCAGCCGGTGAAACCGCCGAGTTCCGACATCGTGTGAAGGCGGCCACGGAGGCCGGCGTCACCCGACACGACCAGGCACTTGAGCGACGGGAGGCGTCCTGCACGAACGGCCGGGGCCTGGCTTGCCAGCGACCGCACTTCTTCGGACGTGATTCCACAAGCGACGACCATCATGGGACTGCTCCTTCATGTTCGGGCGACCCCTTGCGGCCACTGAGGGCCTCGCGAGGTGTCGCGACGAAGGAAGAAAAAGCACGTCCCGTGCCAACTCGTGCCACGGCATCGGTGAAAGATGCAGAAACCGGATAAACCCCGGGGAAAAGCCCCAAAAAATCCCGGAACAATCCGTAAAACGCCGCCGCCAGCCGGAGGCCCCGAATCACCATCCTGGGAAACGAAAACCGCGGCTCACAGCCCGAAAACCCCCAAAACACCGCAAGAAACGCCGCCTCCCGCCCCTCCTCACCGCGTCGGTGACCGTCTCACACCAGGGGTGAGGCGTGCAGGGGGCGAAGAGCATGGCCTTGGGGAGTGGGGAACCGCAGGTTGAAAACCTGCGGCCACTGAGAAACCTGCCGCCACTTCGGACGAGCTCGGGGCTGCCCGTGCCCCGGGAGCCGGCGTTGCTCGGGCACCGATCCGCCGCAGGCGGATTGGTCGGCGGAGCCATGGATGGCGGAGCGCAGTCAGCATCGAGAGAGCGCAGGCCCGGAGGGCCGGAGCGAACGTCCGGCGACGGGGCATGGGCAGCCCCGAGCGGCGCGGTCACCACGTGATCCCCATCGCTTACGCGATTGGGCTTCCTGAGGGAGGCACGTCCGGCGACGGGGCATGGGCAGCCCCGAGCGGCGCGGCCACCACGCGATCCCCATCGCTTACGCGATTGGGCTTCCTGACGGAGCGAACGTCCGGCGGTGTCTCAGACGGGCCCGCGACCAGTCCAGGAGTCTCGCAGTCGCTCGACGTCGGCTCGGGTGTAGAAGGCGCCGAAGATGGTGTCGTCGGCGAGCAGGCGGTCCGCGAGCCGATGAACCAGGCCGGCGTCGTAGAGCTTGCTTGTGTTGCGGCTCTCGAGCGGCTCGGTAAGCGTCGCGGCATCGGGGTCGATCACGGCCAGGGCCCGGCCGCCGCTCGCGACGAGGTCTTCGTAGCGGATCACGTGGGCGCGTGGCAGGAGCGCGGCGTAGTGCGAGAAGTACCAGCGGAGGATGATCAGCTGCCGGGCCAGGCGGTCGGGTTCCGCGGCGAGGTCGGCCGCGAGGGCTGGATCGAAGGCTTCGCCGAAGGGCAGATGCCCGTCGTTGACGGGCGCTTGGATCGAGTGCCAGGAGAGCAAGGCGGCGAGCGGGTTGCGGACGATCGCGTAGCAGGGGTAGCGGGCGAGGAGCGTCGAGAGCGTGGCCGTGAAGAAGTTCGGGTGTTTGACGACGAGCCGGAAGTCGGGCGGCAGCGTCTTGCCGAACTGCACTTCCTCGTTGGCGACGGTGGAGGGGCGGAGGCCGGCGCCGGCGGGGGCCGATTCGAAGGGGTTGTCGGGCACGCGGCCGTCACGGGCCTTGCTGACCGCCCTGCCGGAGCCGAGCAGGCTTGCCCGCTGGGCGGCGAAGAAGGCGGCGACCGCGGCCATGTAGCCGTCGGGGAATGGGAGGCCGACGAGTTCGGCCGGGTTCATCGGCTCGTGCAGCGCAACGCAGCGCGGCAGCTTGTTGAGCAGGGAGCACGACAGCGTCGTGCCGGATCGGGCAATGCCCGTGAGGATGATGTCCAAGCCGGGACCTCCAGGGCGACGCCTCCTCCGCGACCGAGCGGCCGGGAGGGCGTCGGGCGGGAGACTACACGGCGTCGAGGATGCGGAGGAACGCCAATCGCTCCGCCTCCAGGCCGTGGTGCCGCACCTCGCGGGCGGCGGCGGCCCGCATGGCCTCCGCCGCTTGCGGAGGCCGTCGAACCGCCTCGATAGCCGCCGCCACGACGTCGTCGAGCGCGTAGGCGGGCCGGAAGGCGGTGTCGCGGTCGCGGCAGAAGCCCCGGTTGCCAACGCAGTCGGGACAGACGACGACGGCGCCGACCGCCATCGCCTCGAGGGCCGGCAGGAAGAAGCCCTCGCGTTCGACCGGGAGCGTGATCGCGACTTCCGCCCGCGCGAGCCTCTCGAGAAACGCCGCGCGGGGGAGCGGCTCGACGAGACACTCGGCCTCGATGCCGGCGAGGCGGAGGCGATCCTGAACGGTCCGGGCGAAGCCTGGGTTCTTCATGCCGGCGATCAACACCGGGATGTCGCGAGGGAGCGTAGTGGGGGGCAGGTCGCCCAGGTCGATGCCGTTGGGGATCACGTGCACTGGCCCGTTGACGATGCCGGAGGCGACAATCGCCGCGGCGACCTCGTCGCTCACGCAGATCCGGATGGCCGGCCGCGTGAGAAACGGGCGGCGTGGATCACCGGCGTCGCCATGACGCACGCCCTGAATCAGGTTGATGACGGGCGCGGGGGCCGGATCGGACAGCGCCTCCCAGTCGAGGCCGGCGACGAAGAGCACGGCCGCATCGTGCGGACGCCAGTCCGCGAGCGGCGGCGGGGAGATACCGTGCCACGGGTTGCCGGGCCCCTGAAGCGACTGCGGCGTGAAGTAGATCCGCGGCTGAAACCGCCGCGAGTGTCCGGCGTGCACGAAGTAGTGCCAGACCTTGAGGTGGCCGCCGCTGAGTCCTTGGTAATCGCGATGAAAGAGCAGCACGCGATCGGCGGTCGGGGTCATGGTGGCCACGCTTCGGTCTCGGAGGCGGTGCGGAGGGTGCGGGCCGGCAGGATACCGCGACCACGCCGCAATCGGCTGCACCAACACGGTATGATGCGGAGCGGCGGCCTTGGTGATCCCACGGGATGCACGTGCTCGGTGACCGATCAGCGATGCTCCTCTCCGCCCCAGGCTCCGAAGGCTTCGCTCTCTGCCTCACGGCGGCGGCGGTCGGCGCCGTGCACACGATCCTGGGCCCCGACCACTACGTGCCCTTCGTTGCGATGTCGCAGGCGGGCCGCTGGACGCTCGGGAAGACGCTGCGGGTGACGGCGGGATGCGGGCTGGCCCATGTGGCCGGTTCGGTGGCGATCGGGCTGGTCGGCATTCTGCTCGGGATGGCGGTGATGCGGCTGGAGGCGCTCGAGTCGTTTCGCGGCGACGTGGCCGCGTGGCTGATGATCGGCTTCGGCCTGGCCACCATGACCTGGGGGCTCGTGCGGGCGGCCCGGTCGAACCGTCCGCACGACCACGTGCACGCCCATGCCGACGGCACCGTGCATGCCCATCCGCGCACGCACGACGCGCCCCACCTCCACGTGCACGCCGCCGATGCGGCGGCCGTCGCGGCGGTGCCGGTGTGGTCGCCGTGGCTCCTGTTTCTCGTGTTCGCCTTCGGACCGTGCGAGCCCCTGATTCCGCTCTTGATGGTGCCGGCGGCGCGGGCGAGCTGGTGGGCGGTCGCCGCGGTGGCGGCGGTGTTCACGGCGGCGACGCTCCTGACGATGGCGGCTGCGGTGGTGGTCCTGCGGAGCGGCGTGTCGTGCCTGCCGTCGAGCGGCCTGCAGCGCTACGCCCATGCGATCGCCGGCGCCGCGATCCTCGGCTGCGGTGTGCTGATCACGCTGGGGCTGTGAGCCGAGGGGGCTTCGCATGTCGTGGTTCGAGCGGCTGACCGGTTGTCGGGAGGATTCTCCGGACCAGGTGCGCGCGGAACTGGAAATCGACGGCCCGCATCTGCGATCCCACCGCACGGGCCGGTCGTGGTTGCGTGGCGAACTCGAAACGCCCACGCTCGCCGCGCTCCGCGCGCGTGCGGCCGGAGTGACGCGGATCTCTGGAGCCCTTGCCGTCCGCGAGGTGGTCGCCAACGTGCAGCACCTGCACGCCGACGACCGCCACGCGACCGCGCTTTTTCAGGTGGCGTCTCAGTTCAACCTGCTGGAGATGGTGTCGCCCGAGGTGACTCCCGAACGCGGGGTGGGGATCTACGAACACGATCGCACGCAGGGACCTGCGTGCGCGATCGCCGCTGGTGCCGGCACGATCTACCGCAACTACTTCGCGCCGGTGAACGGCATGATCGGCCAGTCCGCCGACAACCAGATCGACTGCCTTGGCGACGTCGGCAAGCTGCTCGGCAACGGCGGGGAGCGGTTGTGGCGGATGGTCAACGGATATGTGCTTCCCTCGGCCGAGGGCCTCGCGGAGATCAATCAGACAATCGAGGCCCTCGACGAGGACGGTCGCGATCGAATCCGGCAGGCGTTGCAGATCGGCCTGCTCCACGACACCCAGGTGACGCTCGAGGGTGCGGGACACGTCGTCTCGCAGGCCTACTGCGCGGCGCTGCCCGTCGCGACCACCGTGCACCCGCCGCGCTTGTGGGAGGGCTTCGCAAGGCTCGTGCTCGAGGCGTCGTACGAGGCCACGATCTGTGCGGCGATCGTCAACGCCGAGCGGACGGGGAACAACGCGGTGTTTCTCACGCTCCTTGGGGGCGGTGCCTTCGGCAACGACGAGTCGTGGATCGTGGCCGCCATTCGCCGAGCCCTGTCGCTCTATCGCGATTCCGGCCTCGACGTCGCCATCGTGAGTTACGGGCACTCGCAGGCGTGCGTGCGGGATGTCGTGGCGGAGTGTTCGTGATGGGGCCGGGTCTTCTGGACCCTGGTCGATGAAAGGGTTAGAAAAACTCGTGCGCGCCCGTAGCTCAGGTGGATAGAGCATGGGATTTCTAATCCCAGGGTCGCTGGTTCGAGTCCAGCCGGGCGTATTGAAAAGCACTGGTTTTCCAGTGCTTTTCTCATTTCAGGCACGAGGCAGCTTCGTCGCTCCGACATCAATCCTCAAAAATCCTCAAATCCGTACCGAGCGAAGGGGTCCTGGCGGTGGGGTTGGCCAGGTGTTCGGCACACGGTCCCAGCCGCCATTTTCATGATCCCTGGCAGGGCTTGGCAGCCCGGCGAATGGAGGCCCCCCCGGGCCCCAGGGGCATCGGCCCTCCCGAGAGGAAGCACCGGCGGCGAGCGGCTGGCAAGCTCAGGTCATTCAAGCCTTGACCCGCCAGCCTCACCCCAGCCTCAGCCCGCTTGGCGGCCCTGCTTGGCCAGCTTCTTGGCGACCTCGCTCGCCAGCGACCAGTTCCTGGATCCAATCGCGTCCCGGAGCCGCTGCTCGAGAATGGCGGTCGCGGAGTGCTCGTGGCCAAAGGCTCTGGCGACTTCCGGCGTCATCGAGAGACAGAGGCGCTGGTACATGGCATTGCTCGCAGCCCGGAACTGAAGATCCTCCTCCTTGACGTAGTGGGTCATCATGACCCCCTCAGTCACACGAGCATCCTTTGCCAACGACTGGGCGGCATCCTGCCCCGCACGGGCGTACTGGAGCGAGGTTTTCCGAAACATGTGGACATAGGCCTCGCTGTCCCACTTCTTCACTTGGTCGTAGAACCACCGGCCCGCGTTGTAGACACTGAACGCCCGGACCATCTTGGCTGCTGAGTTTCGCCCCTCATTGGCATGAAACTCACGTATCTGGTCCATAAGCTTCGCGAAGACGTATGGGCTTTCGGTTTTGAACGTCAGCAGTTCCTCGTAGACGCTCTTGGGGATACGGAACCACCACTCCTTCCCCCGTTTCCCAACGGTATCGAAGTGGTACTCGTCTTCGACGACCCGCAGGTCGGTCCACCGTAGACCAGAAATCTGCTCCCTCCTCGCCCAGCTCCAAACATACAGCTTCAGCATGGACTCCGCGGCGGTGACGCCGGGCCAAGCCTTTCTGAAGTGGTGCAGAAGCTTGATCAGATCATCGCCTTGGAACTGCTCGATCTTCTTTTTCGGGGGTTCTATCCAAGTGAATCGCTGCCAGGGATTCGAAGTCAACAGCCGTTCCGGTGGAACGACGCCCCGCACACATTTGCGTCCCGCATTGTCGTTGACACGTTCAAATGCCCCGTGAAGGGAGACAAGCCATTTTTTGACCGTGGCAGCCCTGATCGTCCGAGTCTCCGGCTTGCTCTTGGGATGCTGTGACCGCCAGTTTCGGAGCAACTTCAGAGCCTCGGTCTGAAAACGCTCGCAGTCATCTGGCGTAGCGCGACAGATCGGCGTCAAACCAGACACCCTTTTGAAGGCATCCACGGCCTGCAGGACACTGGTGAGGGATGCCCCCTTTCCGCCTTGATCCCGCTTCTTGCTGAAATGTCGTCGCTGAACCTCGACGAACTCTTCGTCTGACGGACAGGGCCAATCACCCGGGCACGCAGCAGGTCGCTCCTGCACCATCGCGGTCGCCGCCTCGATCGCCTCCTTGAGGGTTCTTTTGCCGGTCGAGCGGCGAGTTCTCTGCCCCTTCCAGTAGGCGAACCAGGTCTTTTCCTTCTTGAGGGCTCTCGGTGGAAACAGGCTCACCCTGACGACGGCCCCATCACGGGTGACATGAACTGCGTGGCACTCAGCCTTCGGTTTGCGGGGCATCGGTCACCCCTCTTCCCGTTCACGCAGCCACGCATCGATCCGGTCCCTATGGAAGCGCCACACCCTTCCACCGCTGATCTTGGGTGCTATGCAGTGCCGAGGGATATCGCCCCGCTCGGCCATAGCACCGGCCCATTGTTTTGAAATACCTAGCCGGCGGGCGATGTAGTCCGTGCCAACGAGATCCGGCACCTCGGGAGCCAACGTGGCCACCAAGCTGGTGATGGCGGCGGTGTGGTCCCTCAAGGCGTCGACGAGGTCGGCGAAGTCATTGCCACTAGCGATCATCGGTCTCTCCTCGGAGGAGTGAGACTCACCCTGCTCCGAGCGAGGACGCTTGCCATCCCGAGAATTCATCCCACCACCTCGCTCTCAACCGCGAGGGGAATGTCCGCGGGTTCATCGGTGGCCCCGATGACACGGATCGTCAACGGCTCCAAATACGCCATGCCCTGCACGGGCTGGAATCTGTCCACGAACGGGCCGTAGTCGGCCTCACCGTCGCGGATACGCCGTCGGAGAAGATCGGGACTCCTGACATCGGAATCCCACTCAACGGCAAGTGTGCGCATGACCTCAACGCACAGGAGGGCCCGTTCTTCAACGAGCAGAACCTCGGTTTTCATCGCGATTTTCTACATTTCTACATCAGGTACCTCTTGCTGGGTCGTAGCCGCGGGTCCCTCGCGAGTTGAGGCCGTTGCCGTTACCAGAAGAACGAGTGCGATTATCTCGCATTCACTATCCGTTGCCAATAGATCTTTCTCATCACGATGCGGAACAACACTGGATGCTTTGTGGAATCGGTGTGATGAACTGACATGTGATGAAGGTCGCACTTCTTTGTCCGTGCGACTCCTAGTTTCTTTTCTTTTTCCCTGGCCTTCATGGCCTTCGGGGTGGCGTTCTTGCCGCTGACCTAGGAGAGTGCGCCCCGGGCAGTTTTTCGGGGCGGGACATTTTTCCACCCCTGAAAGAATGTCCCGCCGGACGGCCCCGTCGCTCTCCAGGCCTTAACTGCTGGCACTGGGTGGCCGTCAGCGCCGATTGGGAACTCGTCGCATCGAGTTCTTCCTTCACCCACCACTGGAACCGGTACCTACTGCTCCTCAGCCCGCGGATGACATTCTCCTCCCACCCGTCGCAGAGAATGCCGGCGGACACCAGATGATTCTTCCATCGCTTCAGCGTGGAAGGTTCGTAATCGGCTTCTTTCCCCATCAGTCCGAGCAGGGTTCGCTCGTTGATCTGCCTGTCGCCACCTGGACCGACTTCGGCGATGAACCTCTCGGCGAACTCCATGAACCGCTCTGTCGCACGACCGGGGCGTATGTGTGTTGCCGCATACTCCTGAAGTCGCTCGGCCACCCGCTCAGGCAGACCAACGGGTTTCAGGCAGTCCTCGACTGGCTTGGCCTCTGTTCTTCTGTGTTCTGAAATGACCCCCTTACAATTATTCAAAAAGAAGGGGAGTCCTTCTTCCTCCATGTACGGGAGGAGACTCTCTTTTCTGTCTGGGAAACGTGCATCGTTGGCACGAATCGTGGCGTAGAGGTCGAGGGTCTTCTGGTTTGGCTTTTTGAGAATGTTTTTGATGGTGGAACGAATCTGCTTTTCAACAAGATGGAAATCTTTGTCGTTGATTCTTGAAACAAGACCATTGTGTTTTTTGAATACCCACTTTTTTATTGCCTGAAACGCAAGTTCCTGTTTGTCCACACGGTCATGGAACTCGCGAAGAAGAAGGGCTTCAGCAATGGGCTTGAGAAATTGGCCGTGGAGTTGATCTGGTTGGTCGATGCCACGCAGGCAGGTGTTTTTCAGTTTTGACCAATAGCCAGTGCCGAACTCCACCTGGGTTTCAGAGAAGACCTTGGCTGAAGGAACAGGGAGAAGAAGTGGCTTCTCGGCGGTGAATGAAAAATCCCTGACGAGAGCCAGTTCCC
>Ga0208864_1000514_pt1 | contig 12771 bp, 9 predicted proteins | sample CryBogmetaGMA05M_FD_184542 | JGI IMG/M metagenome (GOLD analysis project Ga0208864, IMG submission 184542) | Freshwater microbial communities from Crystal Bog, Wisconsin, USA - MA0.5M (SPAdes) | ecosystem: Environmental > Aquatic > Freshwater > Lake | place: Crystal Bog, Wisconsin, USA...
ATGTACAAAATCTGGATCTACTACTAAAACTAGTACCGGAACCTACCGTTGTGCTAAAAATCCACTAGTAACAAACTCAAAGTTGACCTGGCTCTCATTGGATTGCATCACAGCAGCTAACGATGCTGTCAAGGCCGACAAGGATTCTGTAGCGACCCTAGCTGAGTTTAAAGATCAGTTACCAGTGATTGAACTTGGAATTACGACAGAGACCGCCAATAAGGCTGAGATTCAAAAGAAGCTGGATGATGCGAATCTTCGATTAACTGGCGCACAAGCAAAGTTAGCTGCCGCCAAGACAGATGCAGATAAGAAACTCTTAACAACAGCAGTTTCATCATGGACATCTGCAACTCGTGCATACGCAAGCAAGATTCGTAACATTGATATCACAATTAAAAAGCTAGAAGCGGCAAAGCTGATAGCCACAAATAAGCCAGCTGAGTTAGCGCGTAACATCGCTGACTCAAAGGCAAGTGCAAAGTTAATCTGCACTAAGGGCTTCTAAACTAACTCTTATAAAAATCCCGCTGCCTGGTTGGTAGCGGGATTTTTTATGCCTATGGGTTCCCCTATTACTTTCCCTTAAACCTATTCCTAGGCTCGCGGCATGCAACCGCTACGTTGGGTCGGCTTAGTAAGCCTTCTTCTCTACCTAGTCCTGCACCAGTTATTTCTTAATCCGTGGGTTGAGTTTCTTGGTTATAACTTCGTAGGGTTGGCAGCGCTAATCACCGTCCTCGCAGCTCCACATATAAGTGATCCTTTTGCTAAATCCTTTACAGCAACAGCGATTGCGATGTGGACAACGGGTTCGCTATTGGCTTCCTCAACAAGTTTTATCTCTCTTGGTTCTATAGTTAAAAATATTTCAAACCTCTTGTACTTAATCTTTTATCCAGTTGTCGTAATTTCACTGCCTAGGCTCCTGATCGCATCCAGAAAACTTAAACTGCTTGAACTTGTTGATGCATCAATTGTGGGATTGGGCTTGGGAACTCTTGGATCGGCGATATTTCTGAAGCCTCTTCTGCCTAGCTTTGGCGGCCATTTGGGGGAAACTTTCTTTGCAGTTATGTTTCCGATATCTGATCTAATTTTATTGGCCGTTGTAGCTGCAGCAATTGCGACCCAAGGTCCTTCGCAACGCGGTGCAACATTGTTATCAGGAGTTTTGGTTTATAGCTTTACCGATTTTCTCTTTCTTTGGCAGCAAACAAATGGCCAATACTCATACGGATCCGTGGTTGATATCGGCTGGTTAGTCGGGTTAGTGATTATTGCTGAAAGTTTTTGGCAAACCGGAATTGATGAACAGCACAGCAACGGATTAAGTCCAGTACTTGTCTCGATCTCGGTTTCGCTCAGTGCAACGCTTTTAGCCCTGATTGCAATCCAGCCACAGTACTTTCCACACTTTGTACTGATTCCGGCGATAGCGACCTTGGTTTTAGCCTTTACGCGAATGGCAATCGCTTTGACGCAGGCTCGCACTATAGGCGAAGAAAGAATTCTTGCTCGCACAGATGAGTTAACTGGTCTTCCTAATCGCAGAAGACTTGTAAGTGAGATCGATACCTTCATCGAAAAGAGGGGGTCACTCCTGTTACTTGATTTAGATGGTTTTAAACCAGTTAATGATATTTACGGACATGAAACTGGTGACAAGGTTTTGCAGCAGGTGGCGCTGCGATTTGAACGTGCGCTGCCGGCAGGTGCTTTATTAGCCCGACTAGGTGGAGATGAGTTTGGTGTCCTATATGAAGGTGGTCATGAAAGCGCTGTCGAAGTAGCGCTGGCGCTTAAGGCAACACTTTCATATCCATTTCACATCAACAATCAAGAGATTCGATTGGGTGTAAGTGTTGGTGTTGCGGAAAATAAAGGTGAAAGAGATTTACTGGTGCGAGCAGATAACGCGATGTATAAGGCTAAGCGTGAGGGCCTAGGGGTTTATCAGCTTTAATCTCTTGCAATCGAGCCAAGGACTCCAAACGTTCAACGGCGTGATCAACAATGCGCTCTGAATAACCCTTGCTATATCCATCTAGGAATAACCAAGGCTCATGAATTTCCGAAGCTGAAAGGTGTGCAAGCTCTGGCACATACTTACGGATGTAATCTCCGTTTTCATCAAATCGTCGACCTTGCTCAATTGGATTAAACACTCGGTAATAAGGCGATGCATCCGTTCCAGATCCTGCAGTCCACTGCCAACCATGAGCATTTGATGCAACATCGTAATCAACTAAATGCTGCGCAAAGAATCGTTCACCTAGCTGCCATTCAAGATGCAGATCCTTTACTAAAAACGAGGCAACAACCATGCGGGTGCGATTGTGCATCCACCCTTCAAGAACCAACTGGCGCATCGCTGCATCAACAAATGGATAACCGGTTTTGCCTTCACACCAGGCTTGAAACTGTTTTCCTGGTTTGTCATAACGCATTTCTGCGAATTTGGGCGCGTAATACTCAAGATCTGTCATCGGGTTGTTAAATAAAACATCGGCATAAAACTCACGCCAAGCAATCTCTTTGCGGAATGTGTCATGCGCTTTGCTCTCGCCAAGTCCCTGTAGCAAAGTGCGAGGATGAATCTCGCCAAACTTTAAATAGGTACTCATCTTTGATGTTCCATCAATAGATGCAAAGTTTCTATTTTCGTCATAGGAATCTAAGCCGTTTTTCGCAAACTCTTTAAATCGTCTTAATGCAGCTGCTTCACCGGCTTGAATGACATCTACCCCTTCAGGCATAGGAAAATCAGGAAAAGTACGGTATTCAGCGGTCGGTTCAACGCAATTGAATTTCTTGGGAGTTACAGCTGGTGCTCGCCAGCCATGTGCACACCACGCCTTGTAGAAAGGTGTGTACACCTTGTACGGAGTTCCATCTGATGGCTTGAGTACACGACCAGGTGTTACCGCGTATGGGCTTCCTGTACGAACTAATTTGATACCAGCAGCTTCAACCCGTGCATCACGTGCAGCGCCAAAGCGTTCATACTCATCTGAAATGTGGACCTGTTCAACATTGTATTTCTTGATTAATGTTGAAAGAACTTCGACTTGATCACCTTCGATGATATGAAGCTTGTTTCCTAATGACTCATCAAGCAGACGAAGAGATTGACCCATATACGCCAATAGCTTTGAACCTGCTTCATCAATCTGCTGCTTATCCAAAATGAATAGCGGAATGATTTGTTCTGATGATTCAATCGCAGCTAATAGCGCTGGGTGATCGTTGATTCGTAGGTCGCGGCGGAACCAGATGATTGAAGTTTTCGCCTGTGACATGGGATGATTAAATCATCATGCAGGAGATAAAGCGCATCCAAGTTCGTGGGGTTCCAGGTGAGGTTGTGCGTGCTCAATTTGGGGATCGAATCGTTGATTATTGGCTTCCTAAGCAAGGCGCAGATCGATTGCTCATTGCCCATGATGGACAAAATGTTTTTGATGGCAAAACATCAACCCACCGCGGCCAAACCTGGAAGATGGCTCAAACTGCGATTCAGGTAAGCCAAGAGCTTGGCCTTAATCCCCCAGCGATTATCGCTGTATGGCACAGCTCAACACGTCAAAATCCTTGGGGGCGAGCAAAGGATTTAGCGCCTGAGCAATTCTTTTCCAATGGCGAATATGTTGATCCGCGCTGGAATATCTCTGATCCATCTGTGAAGTTGCATTCCGATAAGTACCTAGAGTCGATCTTCAATGAAATTGTTCCTGCGATCGCACCTTTTGCAACCCCTGAAAATACAGCTGTTATTGGCTCAAGCATGGGTGGCTTGGCAACTTTGTACGCCGCAATTAAGCACCCAGAAAAGTTTTCAACTGCGTTAGCCCTTTCCCCCCACTGGGTTATCAGCGACAAACAATTTGCAGAGAAAATGATCGAAGCCCTACCGCAGACTCACAAGATTTGGATGTCACGTGGTGACAAGGGAATAGATAAAGAGTATCCACCGCTTCAAGATTATGTCGATGAATTGATGAGGCAACGAAATTTCGGAACGCGATATGTAAGCAAGGTTTACAAACGAAGCAGTCATAATGAAAGATCGTGGGCTAAGTACTTAAATGAACCGCTGCGGTTTTGGCTTAACGGGTAACTTCCCAAATACCTTGTGTTGCAACCTTTGATTTAACGGAAAACTTTGATCCCGTTGCAGGTACTCCAAATAAGGTCTTTGAAACCTTGAGCCCTAAATCTGAAAGATCAATCTTTGCATTGACACCTTTTCGCGATACAAAAACTAAGATTGATTGCTTCGATGATTCGCGAAGATAGAGAATGTAATCCTTCTCTGTCGCAATCCAACGTAGACCGCCATTAATTAATGCATCATTACCTTTGCGAATTGATATTAATTTCTGAACATCGCCCATAAAGGTGTGATCCCACTGCGAACGATCATCCCAATTGATGGTGCGGCGACCATCCTCTCCCCATGAACCCTCAAGCCCGATTTCATCTCCTGCAAAGATCGAGGGCACTCCGGGATAGGTTAAGACCATTGTCATCGCTGAAAGATGAGATGGAACATCGCCCTTAACAACTGTCCGGAATCGCGCGGTGTCATGGCTATCTAGCAAAACCATGCTTGCGGTCACGCTTCTCCATGGAACAGATGCGTTGAACTGCTTCATACTGTTGATTAGTTGCTGGCCTGAGATTTGTGGCATTGCAAAGGGCAGGCCTTGGAAACCGCCACCGATCTCAGAATTTCTATTGAGCCAGTTCCACACGGGGCGCATAAAACCTTGATAATTCATCGCCCCATGCCAACCAAGACCATTTAAATCACTGGCTACAAAGTCGCCGTTTTCCGCAACCAACCAAGCATCAGGATTTGTCTCATCCATGGCTTTGCGAATTCCGTGCATCACTTCATCATGCAGATCATCGGCACCTAAACGACCTGTCATATTGCCAACATCAATTCGCCAGCCGGACATTCCATACTTTTGGGAAATCCACTTACGGACAATTGAATTTTTGCCCTTATACATTTCATTTCGAAGTGCAACTGAGTTGAAGTTTAGCTTTGGCAGAGAAGCCAATCCCCACCAACCCACATATCCATGTTTTACCGATTTATCCCAATAAAAATATGATCTTTCTTTTGCTGCCTTACTCTTTTTAGCTTTTGCTAACCAAGGATGTCCAGCACCACAATGATTTGAGGTTAAATCCCCCATGATTCGGATTCCGAGCTTGTTAGCTTTTTTAACTAAGGAAAAGAGAGCTTCATTTCCTCCCAGAATTGGATCAACTTCAGTAAAACTACTTGCGTCATATCGGTGGTTTGAACGAGAGGAAAAGAATGGGGTGAAGTAAATTCCAGTCACACCTAAACCGTGGATGTGGTCAAGATGCTGTTCTACACCCGGAATATCTCCACCATACAGTTCACTGCTTGTAAACTCGCTGCGCCCACGAGGAAGTTCATTCCAATCGCGAGGATGTGCCCAATCTGGAATCTCATATGTATTTCCAGATTTTGCAAAACGATCTGGAAAGATTTGATAAAAGACAGAGCTCTTAATCCATTCAGGGTTGGCAGGCACGGCAACTATTTGAAAATCACTATTGGTATGCACATCGTGATCTGAAAGCCCGAAGGCATTGAGCCAGTCGTACCTATCTCGAGAAACAAAAACAAAGCGATACAGGGTGTGGGTATTGATGATCGGAACTTCGACCTGATACCAATCTTCGGTGCCGTCTTTTGAGGCTAAAACAAGCTCATAGCTGCGTGGTTCACCATCTTCGTAGATCCGAATGAAGCTCTTTTCAAAGGTGTAGGAATGTGGAACTCGAACTTTGAGTACAACCTTTTCACCGACCTTTGGAGCGCTATTGCTTACATACAGCTCGCTGCCATCATGGTGCGGGGATAAGGACACTTGTGCTTGGTAGCTCAAACTTTGCTCCCTTCGAATTGATCGCCTCTGCCTTTATTTCAACCTTCTTACCTGCAAAATCTAATGGGTCGATGTAAACGCTGTATGGAGCATTTGTATCGGTTCCTAAGGAGCTCCACGGTTGATCAGAGGAAGTTCTACTGTAAAAAGTTACCTTCAGCATATCCTTGCTAGTAATTGCAGCCTTTGTCTCGTAATAACCAGTTAAGAAATCCAAAGCAGATGAAATTTTCCCGACCTTTACATCGGTCTTATCAATCTTTTGATTAGCCTTTAAGACAACGGTTGAAAGGGCGGGAACTGTAATAGTAATTTTTTCCGCAGCGGCTGTAACTGAAGTTTTACCCATCAATAACTTCCAGCCACCCTTAGATGTTGCAGTTGGTATCGTTGCCTTTATAGCCTTATTTGAATTGTTAAATGCAACAATGTATTCACGGTTTTCAACATCATCCTTCTTTGAGATTGCCAGCAGATAATCCTTTGCATAACGAATCTGCATTGATGAGTTAGCAAGCGCTGGGTTTGCTGCACGTAAATTTGCCAAAAACTTGAGATGATTCGCAATTGGATGCTGCTCAGTTATGTCGAAGGAGTTTCCGGTACCAATTGGATTAGATCCAATTCTCTTTTCAGTTTTCCAAATATTTACCTTGGTTGAAAACATATCTTGGCGCGCTAACTGATCACTTCCGGAACCTGTTCCGGTCATTCCTACCTCATCACCATAATAGACAGATGGGATTCCTCTAGTCAGATACATCAAAGAATGTGCCAGCAGGGTTCTAGGAAGCAGCTCTGCTGCAGGATTTATTCGCATGGATTCGATGATCTTTCCAGCACGCCCCATGTCATGGTTACCTAAGAATGTCACCAAGTTTGAGGCGTTAGATGTCGATGTCGTGTACAGATCATCATAACTAAATAGGTTTTCAATAGTTGCTGCATCTGAATAGCCGGATGCAAACTCGGTTGCTGATCTCTGGAATGGAAAATCAAGAACTGTTTGAATTTTGTTTCGCCGGACATAGTTCATCAAATTAATTGGGTTTACATCCCAAACCTCACCAAAAATGGTGAAGTTGTTGATTCCAACCGATGCTGCGGCGGCATTTATCTGAGGTGACCAATGGATAAAGAAATTATCATCAACATGTCGTGCGGTATCTACGCGAAATCCAGATAATCCATAATCCTTAATCCACTTTCCATACACGTCAGCCCATCCGTTGTAGACAACAGGCTTTTCTGTTGCGATGTCATCTAGTCCATAGAAATCACCTAGTTGCATACATGGACCATCGCCCCAGCAACTATTCATATCTCCTACGTTGTGATAATTACTTAAGTCATTGAGCCATGCTGGGCTCTTAGCTGTAGCCATATCTGACGGAATAAAGGCGTCATGATCCTTGTATTGAATTACATCCCCGGTGTGATTAGTTACAACATCTAAAATTAATTTCAACCCCAATTTATGGGCACACTCTGAAAAAGCTAATAGATCGGCTTTTGTTCCCAAATGTGGATCGACATCAAGGAAATTTACGCCCCAATATCCGTGATACCCCGCACCAGATGGGGTTGGCTTTTGCTGAACAACCAATGGAGTAACCCATACAGCGGTAAAACCTAACTTTTTAATACGAGCTAAACCATTATCGCCATCTGAACATGTCCCGGTTAATCCCTTGAGATCTCCACCATGAAAGAAAGCGGTATCTGATGGTTTGTAGCCAGGAAGGTTGTCATTGGAGGTATCGCCATTGAGATAACGATCTGGAAAAACAAAGTAAATAAGGTCTTTTGAGAGGCCAACTTGGTCTGAAGGAAGAGTTGTTGTTGGCGCTGCGACCGAAGTAGTTGCAAAGAGAAAGCTTGCAAGTATTGCTACCGCAAGGAGTAACTTTTTGTTGAGCATTAGCCCTTAACCGAACCTGCCGTTAATCCACTCACGATGTACTTCTGTAGCGACAAGAAGATGATGACGATGGGAATTGAAGCAAGAATTGATCCAGCGGCAAAAGGTCCCCAATTCTGTGAATACTGTCCACCAATAAACTGTTGTAAACCAACAGCTACGGTGCGATTTTGCATATCAACTAGGAATAAGCGAGCCAGAATAAACTCATTAAATGTGCCAATGAAACTAAGCAATGCAACGACCGCTAGAACAGGTGAGGCTAGTGGGACGAAAATTAACCAGAAAGTTTGCACCTCTGATGCACCATCGATCTTTGCCGCCTCATCAAGCTCTGCTGGAATTGAGTCAACGAAACCTTTAAGTAGCCAAATATTCACTCCCATGGCTCCACCAAGGTAAACAAGCAACAAGCCAGGTCGAGTTCCCAAACCAATGGCTGGAGCAAAGTTATAAACCCGCTCCATAATCACATAGACAGCTGAAATTGCCAGAATAGCTGGGAACATTTGAACTAATAGAAGTAATTGAATTCCAAATTTGCGGCCCTTGAACTTCAATCTACTGAAAGCAAATGCAGATGCGGTTCCGATCATCACTGACAATACAGCTACAGAGCTAGCGATTATGAGCGAGTTCTTTACCCATGTTAAGTATGGAATCGCTGGATTGTTAAACAAGAGTTTGTAGTTTGCAAATGAAATCTCAGTAGGAATAAATGAGGTTAACTGCAAGCTGCCGTTGGGGTTAAATGAGGAAATAACCACCAAATACAGCGGAAATAATGCGAATAATGAAACGGTGACGCCAATGAGGTGTCTCCATGCATCTTGCTTGAGCCACTTAATCATGCGAAGGTCTCCAATACTTTGGATTTCCTCAAGCTATACAGTGAAATCGATGCAACTAATAAGAAGATAATCAAAGAAATCGCACTGGCTAGACCAAGATCCTGTGTTCCGGTTCCAAAAGCGATTTTATATGTATAGCTAATTAAAATATCTGTGGCGCCGGCTATCTGGCCATCCAGTTCATTTCGAGGTCCACCGCCTGTTAACAAATAAATTAAATTAAAGTTATTGAAGTTAAATGCAAATGATGCGATTAACAGAGGGGAAAGTATCTGGAGCAATAGAGGCAATGTAATCTTTCGGAAAATTTGGCGTGGATTTGCACCATCAATAGCAGCTGCCTCTTGCAGCTCACTTGGAATTGCCTGTAGCGATCCACTTGAAATGAGATAGAAGTAAGGGAATCCAAGCCATAGATTTACTAATATGACTGCAACTCTTGCAAAATTAGGATCTGAGAACCAGGCAATATGTGTTCCAAATAAGGTGTTGATCGCACCAAATTCGGTGTTAAACATTCCACCCCAAATCAAAATACTCATAACGCTTGGCATTGCATATGGCAGAACAAGAATCGAACGATAAATTCGGCGGCCACGAATTGGTTTATTTAAAGCAAGAGCAAGCAATAGTCCAAGTGCGAAAGTGGTTAATACCGTTAGGAAGGCAAAGGCTACGGTCCAAATAAAGACTCTGACTAATGGTCCGCGTACTCGAGGGTCGGTCAAAATCTTTGTGTAGTTCTCAAACCAAATAGGTGCACGCCACCCTGGTTCCAAAATCGCTTTCTTATCATCAGGCAAGGCGTAATTTCCGCGGCCATTATCAACGTACCTGGTGCCATCAACTAGATTTATAAACTCATCTTTTGAGGCTTCATACCTAAGAATTTGGCGTGAAACTACACCTGTTTCGATGCCTTCGAGCGCAATGAAGTACTTGCCATCATATTTAAAGTGTAGATCTGAATAATTCTTGTCGGCACCTGCAAGTTCAGCATCACTTAGTGCAATAAAGTTTGGTGCGGTAATCGCAACGCCGACCTCATTGAGAGTCACATCGGAGGCATTGACTTCGGTACGAGCACTTTCTGTCGAGACAAAGTACTTAAGATTTGTAATATCTGAAACTAAAACCGCTGGTTGGCCATTGGACTTTCCAAGCTTTACATCAAAAGCAAGGCCATCAGGGCTGGCTTCAACACCTCTGACCTTGATCTGAACTATTGCTTCCTCTTTAGAAATAATGTTTCCAGTTTTGTAATTAAATCCTGACATTGTGACGGTGTAGAGAATTGGACCGACCACAAATGCTGTGAGAAGCAAAATTCCTGGTATAAAAAACTTAAGAGGAACTGAAATCTTGGTGAGATAAGTTAAGGCTATTGCCAAAACTGTGATCGCTAGGAATCCTGCAATTACATACTCACGTTGGGCAAAAGCACTTTGTGTGAGCATCAATAAGACAGCTGAAACAAGGCTAACAATAATGACTTTGAGCAAGAGGGCTACTTTGCCTCTGATCAAATAATTCATTGTTGTGGGTCCTATCTCAGTTGAAAATAAAGAATGTGAAGTATTGCGATGGAATGAGTGATGCGGGCGAGAATCTCGCCCGCATCACTCGACTTCATCAGTTAATTCGAATGCATCGAATTAATTAGAGGTCAGACTTTCCTGCCTCAACGTTTGCACGCCAGATAGCTGCAAGCTTTGAGCCTTCCTGAACTGCATCCTTACCATCGATAAGAACAGCCTTCCAGTATGCAGGTGCTGAATCCCAGTAGTTAGCGCCACCCTTGTTGTTGTTAAGGAATGCGCCGATCTGTGGAATACCAGCTAGTGATGCTGCTGAACCGAATCCACGCTGTGCTGCAGAAACTGTTGCATCAGCCTGTGCACCCTTTTCAGCTGGTGGACGCTTTTCAATTGCCTGGTAACGAACCTGGCCATCAGTTGAAGCGAAGAAGTTAGTGAGAAGTGACTTTGCGCCAGCTTCTGTACCGTGCTTCGCAGCAAATGTTGTTAGTAGTGCGCCGCTGACTGAACCGAACATGTGTCCGTAAGTTCCTTCAACAACACCTGGTACTGGCATTAGGTTCATTGTGAATCCCTTTGCTACGTAATCTGCCCACTCCCAGTTACCAATAACTGCGTAAGGAACAGTTCCTGCAAGGAAGTTGTCCTTGCAACCTGTGTCAGTTGCTGGGAAGAAGCCGTTGCTCTTATTGCCATCTAGCAAGTAAGTACGAACATTCTTTCCGAAAGTTACTGCACTGAATGTACGTCCGTAAACAATTCCACCACGTGAGTTGAATTGGTATGCATCCGCGCCTAGTGCTGAGAATACTGAGTGAGCTCCCCATGACATTCCGCCGCCTGCAATACATAGACCAGCCTTCAAGTTCTTTGAAGCCTTAAGTGCCTTGTAGTTTGAAACCATTTCACCAAAAGTCTTTGGTGCTGAAGAAACAAGCTTGGTGTTGTAGATCATTGCAACGTTGTTGATGTCTACAGGTACGCCGTACAACTTGCCCTTGTATGTAAGGTCAAGGAACTGTGTTGGGTTGAAGCGTGCCTTAACAGCAGCTGTCAATACGATTGGAGCTAGCTTTCCGCTCTTAGCACCTGTTGGTACCCAGTCATTTCCACCAACAACAATATCTGGACCTGATGCATCAGTTGCCTTATCAAAAGCATCCTTGAGCGCATCAAAGCTTGAGAATGTAACTACCTTTACGGTGTAACCAGGAACCCAGTCACCCTTAGCTGCAATTACCTTAGTTAGGTTTGGCCCGCGAGATTCATCTGCCCACACAACGATTTCTGTTGCTGCGTTAGCACTAGGTGCTACGAGAGTTGAAACTGCAAGCGCGACTGCTGCGAAAACGCCAGCAAATCCGAAACGCTTTGTATTCATCTATTTCCTCCATGGAATTCGCGCATACGAGGGCATGCGCTGTTGGGGCAATTCCACTCTTTTATGCATGAGTAAGCAAACCAAATGGCACATATTTCCTGAATTTGAGGGGTCATTTATCCGATCGTTATAAATGGTTGGCTTTACATGGGAAGTTACAGGGGGCCTTGAAAACTCGCTCTCTGGGCCGAAGTGGGGTTCGATAGCACCATGGCTGAAGAGATTGTTTCCCGCGAAGAGATCAGGGCGATGCGTCGTTCTTATAGCGATGTTGGTTTAGAGACTCTGCCAACCGATCCCTTCGAAGCTTTTGCGATTTGGTTAAAGCAAGCTCATGACAATTCTGTGATCGTAGAAGCAAATGCAATGGTGCTGTCAACTCTAGCTAGTGACGGTCAAATTAATACTCGCACTGTTTTGCTAAAAGATATTTCACAAGGTGGATTTACCTTCTTTACAAATTACGAATCACGCAAAGCACATGCCATGGAATTCAACGAAAATGTTTCATTGTTATTTCCTTGGTATGCCATGGAGCGACAGGTTTCAATCAGTGGAGTTGCAGAAAAAGTTTCAGCCCAAGAATCAGATGATTACTTTGCAACACGGCCTTGGGGTTCACAAATTGGTGCATGGGCAAGTCATCAATCATCGCCACTGGCAACGCGAGAAGAGTTAGAGCAACGATTTGAAGGTGCGTCCAAGAAATGGCCTGAAGGAAGTGTTGTGCCTCGTCCACCACATTGGGGTGGATATCGAATTACTCCGTTGAACATCGAGTTCTGGCAAGGCAGATACTCACGTTTGCACGATCGCCTGCGGTATGAGCGGGGTAACACCAGTGCCGATTGGGAACTCAATAGGTACTACCCGTAGTCTTAGCCCATGAGCGCAGACATTGTTATTCCTTCCAATTTAAAGCCGGTAGATGGACGTTTTGGTTGCGGACCATCAAAGATTCGTCCCGAAGCACTCGCTACATTGTCGGCAAGTGGAAACACAATTCTTGGAACATCGCACCGCCAGAAGCCGGTGAAGAATGTTGTAAAGCGTGTTCGCGAAGGTCTGACATCTTTATTTAATCTGCCAGAAGGATATGAAGTTGTTCTTGGTAATGGTGGATCAACAGCGTTCTGGGATATTG
>Ga0208864_1000522_pt1 | contig 12730 bp, 9 predicted proteins | sample CryBogmetaGMA05M_FD_184542 | JGI IMG/M metagenome (GOLD analysis project Ga0208864, IMG submission 184542) | Freshwater microbial communities from Crystal Bog, Wisconsin, USA - MA0.5M (SPAdes) | ecosystem: Environmental > Aquatic > Freshwater > Lake | place: Crystal Bog, Wisconsin, USA...
TAGCCGCCCGCTTCGGCATTCCGGCGATCCCCGCCGCCCGGACCGCCGCTTCGAGACGGGTGGCACCATGGTCCTCGGCCCACGCCGCGAGACGGTCGAGCGACTGCCTCCCGACCCCTCGCGGCGGGACGTTCACGACGCGGAGAAACGCTTCGTCGTCCCGCGGGTTCCGCAGCAGCCGCAGCCACGCGACGACGTCGCGAATCTCACGTCGCTTGAAGAACTCGAGGCCGCGGACGAGTTGGTAGGCGATACCGCGACCGCGCAGCGCCAGCTCGAACGATCGAGACAGCGCGTTGGCGCGGAACAGGATGGCGAAGTCCCGGGCGGCCCGGCGGCCGCTGGTGACGGCGGCGGCGATCTCGTCGGCGATGCGCCCGGCCTCCTCGAGACCCGAGCCATCGAGCACGATACGGACGGGTGCGCCGGGGCCTGCGGCGGTCACGAGCCGCTTCGGCTTGCGCCGCGTGTTGTGCGCGATGAGGCGGTCGGCGGTGCCGAGGATGTTCGAGGTGCTGCGGTAGTTGTCCTCGAGCTTCACGACCGTCGCGGCGGGGTAGTCGCGTTCGAACTCGAGAATATTGCGGATGCTCGCCCCGCGCCAGCCGTAGATCGCCTGGTCGGGATCACCGGTGACGGCGAGGTTCGGATGGTCGATCGAGAGTCCCCGCAGGATGCAGTACTGAACGGCGTTGGTGTCCTGGTACTCGTCGACGAGGATGAAGCGGTGCCGGGCGTCGAGTTCCCGCCGCAGTTCCGCGTCCTCGGCCAGGAGCGTGGCGACATGCACGAGGAGGTCGTCGAAGTCGACCGAGTTGGCCTGGAGGAGCATCCGCTGGTAGATCGGCCAGGCCCGCAGCGCGACGTCGTCGACGGGCCGGCCCCAGCGGGGCTCGAACGATTTCGGTGTGAGCAGATCGTTCTTCGCCCGCGAGATCACGCCGCCGATGCGGTCGATCGGCGTGTGCGTGGCCGCGATGCCCAGCGACTTGACGGCCCGCTTGAGAACGGCCGCCGCGTCGTCGGAATCGAGGATCGAGTACTCGCTCGTCAGCCCCACCTGCCGGGCATGCCGCCGGAGCAGCCTGGCGGCGAAGCGGTGGAACGTCCCCATCTCGACCGGCTGCGGCCCGACGAGATCGGCCACGCGGCGGCGCATCTCGTCGGCGGCCTTGTTCGTGAACGTGAGGGCGACGATCCGCTCCGGCGGCACGCCCTGCGCGATGAGGTGGGCGATCCGCTGGGTGACCACCCGCGTCTTGCCGCTGCCCGGCCCTGCCAGCACCAGGAGCGGCCCCTCGACGTGGGTCGCGGCCCGCTGCTGTGATGGATTGAGCGACGAGAAACCGGATGCTGGCACGGCCCGCGACCCCCGGGACGGACAGGTGGCGGTGGTGCGGAACGTTCCGCCGGCCACCGCGGCCCGAAAGACGTAGTCGGTTTTGTGAGACTTCGATTATATTCTGGTCATGCCGCTTTCGGGTGCTTGTGCCCCACGGCGACGAGACTGATTCGCACGGGAGGGACCCCATGCCGCGAATTCCCTACAAGAATCTCATGCAGTCGGACGAGATGGCCGAGAAGCTCGAGATGAGCACGGCCGAAATCGGTCTCTCCGTCCGCACCACCAACTGCCTCGAGGAGCGGGGGATCTTCACGGTCCACGACCTGCTCAACTGCACGCGGGCCGACCTGCTCTCGATCTCCAACTTCGGCGAGAAGACGCTCGAGGAGGTCTATAAGGCCCTCGAGAAGATCGGGTTCTTTCGCTCCGCGAGGGGCGGCGACCCGGTGGAGCGGAACGCCGAACCGGTCAGCCACGCATCGTAGTCGCAGCCGGACACGGTCCGGCACCGGCAGTGATGCGGCGCGGCGCCGCGCGGCATACTCGCAGGAGTCGGCCGTCCGGCCGAAGGACTTGGTGTGCGCCGTCGCGCGCTGACGACGGACGGCGAGGAGATCGACCGTGAGGCTGCCGCAGTTCTTCGGCAAGAAGCGAGGCCACCGGAGGACCGGGTCGCAGGCCTGGGCGTCGCTCGGGGATGCGGCGTTTCACGCGGCGCTCCTCGCGGCGGGGCTCGCCTTCGGGGGGCTGCTCGTCTCGGGCGTGGCGGTGCCCGAGTGGCGGATCAACCATCATTTCGCCGCAACGACGTGCACGATCCTCGGCAAGGGTCTCGTCCGCAGGGTCGCGACCGAGCCAGGTGGCGGCAGCGCGACGGCCTGGCAGCCCTGCCTCCGCGTCCGCTACGAGGCGGCGGGCACCACCGTCGATGCGTGGAGCAATCCAGCGCGATCGACGCTCACCGGTGACCGCGCCGAGGCCCTGAAGCGGCTGTCCGCATGGAGCATCGGTGGGCGGGTTGCCGGCTGGTACGATCCCGCCGACGTCGGCACGGTGGTCCTCGAGCGCGGTTACAACTGGCCGATGTGGCTCCTGGCGCTCGTGCTGCCGGGTGCCCTCATCGCACTCGGTGGCTCGGGCCTCCTACGCAGCCTGCGTCGCTGGGGCCGCTCCGAGGAACGCTGTGCGGCAGGCTCGCGATTGGCTGGCATCCTCGCCCCGCTCTCCGACATGCCGCGACAGGCGCACGGTCATCCGTCGGTGCCCGCGTGCGACGACTTCGTGAACTCGCCCGGCACGGTCCTCGCCTACCGACTCCCGATCGAGAGCCAGGAGAGCTGGAGCCTCCTCGGATTCGGCCTGTTCGCCGCCCTCTGGAACAGCGTCCTCGCCGTGCTCGCCGTCGGGGCGGGGTTCGACCTGCTGGGTGGCCGGATCGACTGGCTGCTGATCGCCCTGTTGGTGCCGTTCGTGGTCGTGGGGATCGCCGGCATCGTCGTATTCGCCCGGGGTCTGCTGCTGGCGACCGCGGTCGGCACGACGCAGGTGGAGATTTCCGGACAGCCGCTGCTGCCCGGAGGCACGTACGAGGTGCTGGTGGCCCAGGGTGGGGCGGGGGGGATCGCCCGGCTCGACCTCGACCTGGAACTCACCGAACAGGCCACGTTCCGGCAGGGAACCGACACCCGCACCGAGCGGCTCGCGGTGTGGCGGCAGCGGGTGCGATCGTGGCGCGACCTCACCGTCGCCCCGGGCACACGCTTCGAGGGCCGCGCCACCGTGACGATTCCCGCGACGGGAATGCATTCGTTCGCCTCGGAGCACAACGCCGTCGGCTGGAGCCTGGTCGTCCGCGGCGTGCCCGACCGCTGGCCCCCCTTCGCACGCGCGTTTCCCCTCGTCGTGCTGCCGGCCCCCACGGTCACCGCCCCCGTCGAGGCACGCGGGGAGCCTCAGGCCACGACATGACCGCCGCACCCGACCCGCGACCGCTGGCGCCCCACGTGTTCGTGCAGTTCTGCCACGGCGAGCGGGAGTATGAGCCGCTCGATGCCCTCACGGTCCGCTACGAGTTGCAGGGTCTTGGCGATGAGGAGTTGCAGGCGGTCGAGCACTCCGTCCTCTGGTACACCGAGGGCAAGGGGGAGGAGGACATGGGCGTCCACTTCTTCGAACGGATCGTCGACCGCGACCGCCTCCCGGCGGCGGCCGTGACCCGCAGCTTCGCCACGGACCTGCCGTCGAGTCCGCTGTCCTACGAGGGGGTCATCGTGAAGATCCGCTGGTGCGTCCGCGTCCGGCTGTTCTTCACCGGTGGCCGCGACTTCGTCTCCGAGCACGTGTTCACCTTGGGCCGGCTGCCGCCGGCCCGCATGCCGGTGAGCGAGGCATCGTGACACCCTCCGCCATGCTCGGCGACGCCCCGGGCCCCGGCCGCGTCTCCAATCCGTTCGCCACCCGCTTTACGCGGCCCGGCGCGATCCCACCGCTCGATGACGAGGGCGGTCCGCTCGACGTGGCGAGCCTGTTCGAGCGTGCGATGTCGGCGGGCCCGGTCGTCGTCATCGAAGGGGCACACGGCACCGGAAAGACGACGCTCCTGGTCGCGTTGCTGGCGCGCGCCGCCGCGAACCGGCGACGGATGGCGTTCGTGCGCGCAGCATCAGTGGCCGACGCATGGACCGTGGCGGCCGCGATCGGCGGAGCCTCGCGGGATACCGTGATCGGCCTCGACGGCGGTGAGCGGCTCCCCGTGGGCGCGTTCACCCTGGTCCGCGTGCTTGCCCGCCTTCGCGGCGTCGTCGTGCTGGCGACGACGCATCGTCCCGTCGGGCTCCCCGTGCTCGCGCGGTGCCGCTCGACGCCACGTCTGCTCGCGGCCGTCGTCGGCCACCTGCCGACCCACGGTGGCCGCATCGATGGGAGTGACATCAACGAAGCCTTCGGTAGGCACGGCGGCGACCTGCGCGAGGCACTTTTCGACCTCTACGACCGCTTCGAGCGTCGCGACGGCCGGGGCTGACCGTCCGCCGGCCCCCATGACGCCCACCGTGACTCCACCGCGTCACGGCGTCGCACCGCGGGTGGTGCGCGGATCGGCGGTCCGGATGTGCCGACGGCGCACGCCGTGCCGGTCCTGCGGGGATCCTTCCGGAAATTCATGGATCGATCCGGGCTTTTTCCCGACGAGGTGGCCGCCGCGGAACCTAGTCTTGGGTGATGCCGCCGGAACCGTGGCGATTGGCCGTGCGGCACGTGGAGAACCGTGCGATGAAGATTCGACGTGTGCCGAGGATCGTGCTGGCCGCCGCGCTGTTCCATCTCGGAAACGCGCTGCCGGCGAACGCGCAGTGCTGCCTGAACGACTTGTTCGCCGGCTGCGGCGCCTGCTTCCGCCGGGCCCCCGTCTACGCGGTCGCCCCGGTCGCCCCGGTCGCGGCGCCGATCGCCGCCCCACCGCCGCCCGTGATGGTACCGGTGCAGCAGACGAGCTATGTCCCCGAGACGACCTACCGCACGCAGTACCAGAGCGTGCCGGTGACCACGTACAAGCCGTCGTATGAGATCGATCCGTGCACCGGATGCACGCGGGACTGCGTGCAGCCCGTGACGCAGTATGTCCAGCAGGCGGTGAACGTGCCGGTGACGCAGTACCGCGCCGTGACCACCACGAAGTACGTGCAGATGCAGCCTGGCTACGCGGGGCCGGTCGCCCAGCCTGGATACGCGGTTGCACCCGGCCAGCCGGCCTTCGCCGGCCAGGTCGCGCCGCCCGCCGGGATCACTTCCGCGCCGGCGACCAGTCCGTTCACGGCCCCGGTTCAGACGACGCCGCAGGCCTGGGGTGCCGCCGGCGCCGACGTGCCGCAGCAGCTCGTCCCCGGCAGCGCTCCCCCCGCACTTCCCCCCGGCACGATGCCGCAGCAGACGTACCAACAGCCGTACCAGCCGACCTATCCGCAACCGATCACGCCCCAGGCCGGCACCTACCAGCCCGCCCCGGTGCAGCCGGTGCCGCAGCCGCAGGCGACCACGCCGCCGACGCTGTCACCCACGCCGTCGGTCGCGCCGATGCCCTCGCTCAAGCCGATTCCCGAGATGCCACGCTCGGCCTCGGGCCCTGCGACGCCCGCGCCGAACGCCACCGGAGGGCAGACTGCGGCCCCGGCGATGTCCCCGCTCGGCGGCACCACGCTCCCCTACTCCACCGGCACGGCCAGCGGGCAGCCGACCACCGGCACCAGCGGGCTGCAGGCTCCGGCCGCGGCACCGCGGGGGATGCCGGTCCTGCCCGGCGAAGGACCGAAGGCCTCGACGGGAGCCTTTCCGCGGCTCCTCGAGCCGACGGGCCACACCACCTCGTGGCAGCCGGCGGTGATCGACGGATCCGCGACCGGCCGCCGGATCGGCTATCCGACCGCCGCCCTGCCGTCCCGGCTCCAGCAGTAGTCGCGTCACCCCGGTGACACGAGGCGACCGTGAACAACGCCGAAATCGCCTCCGCGTTCGACCACGTGGCGGACCTGCTCGAGTACGAGGGAGGCAACGTCTTCCGCGTCCGGGCCTACCGAAACGCGGCCCGGATGATCGGCTCGCTGGTCGAATCGCTCGCCGATGTGCGGCGTGATCGGAATCGCTCCCTCACCGAACTCGAGGGAATCGGTGCCGATCTCGCGGGGAAGATTGGATCGCTCCTCGACACGGGACGGCTGCCCCTGCTCGACGAACTCCAGACGCGGGTTCCGGCGGTGGTGTTCGAGCTGATGCGGGTGCCGGGGCTCGGGCCCAAGAAGGTGAAGAAGCTCGTCGATGAACTCGCCGTCGACTCGCTCGAGTCGCTCGAGCAGGCGTGTCGTGACGGCCGGGTCGCGACGATCAAAGGGTTCGGAGCGAAGACGCAGGCCGCGATCCTCGCGAACATCGGGTTCGCCAGGGACCCCGACCGTGCGCGGCTCCTGTGGGATGAGGCCGACGCGATCGTTCGGGAGGCGCTCGACTGGATGCGGCGCTGTCCTGAAGCCCGTCGGGTCGAGGGGGCGGGCAGCTGGCGAAGGGGTCGCGAGACCGTAGGCGACCTCGATCTCGTCGTGGAGAGCGACCGGCCGCAGCCCGTGATGGAGCATTTCGAGCGTTGGCCCGGAACGACCACGGTCCTCCTGCGGGGCGACACCAAGACGAGCATCCGCGGTCCGCGGGACGTGCAGCTCGACCTCAGGGTCGTCCCGGCCGCCTCCTTCGGGGCCGCGTGGCAGTACTTCACGGGGTCCAAGGAGCACAACGTCCGTCTTCGGTCCCGAGCCCGCGACCTCGGCCTCACGATCAACGAGTACGGGGTGCGCCGGCTCGGTGCCGACGACGGTGACGCGATCGCCGGCCGAACCGAGGCCGACGTCTACGCGGCGGTCGGGCTTGCGTGGATTCCGCCGGAACTCCGCGAGGGCCGCGACGAACTCCTTCGCGCTGAACGGAGCGACCTGCCCGACCTCGTCGACGTCGTCGACATCCGCGGCGACCTCCACATGCACACCAACGCCACCGACGGCGAGGACAGCCTGGTGGAGATGGTGCGCGCGGCGGCCGCCCGAGGCCTCGCCTACATCGCGATCACCGACCACGGCCAGCGGGTGACGATGGCCCGCGGCCTCGACCGGGATCGGCTCCTCGCCCAGTGGGAGGAGATCGATCGCCTCAACGAGTCGCTGGCCGCGGAGGGCCCGCCCGGCATCGTCGTCCTCAAGGGCATCGAGGTCGACATGCTGGAGAAGGGCGGCCTCGATCTGCCCGACGATGTGCTCGCCCGCGCCGACTGGGTCGTGGCCAGCCTCCACTATGGGCAGGGCCAGCCCCGCGACCGGATCACCGGCCGCATCGTCGAGGCGATCGAGAACCCGCATGTTCGCGTCATCGGCCATCCGACGGGCCGTCTCATCAACCGCCGTCCGCCCTACGACGTCGACATCGAGGCGGTGATCGCCGCGGCGGCCCGCACCGGGACGTTTCTCGAGATCAACGCCAACCCCTGGCGTCTCGACCTCGACGACCGACATGCCGCCGCCGCGAAACAGGCGGGAGTGAAGCTCGTGATCTCGACTGACGCCCACTCGACCGCCGGGCTCGACGTCATGCGATGCGGGATCCTGCAGGCCCGTCGTGCCGGACTCGAGGCGGAAGACGTCGCCAACACGCGGTCACTCGCGGGACTGCGGGAGCTGATGGCGAAGAAGGGCTGATATTTGCGGGCCGGATCCCGCCGGGTCCGGGACGCGATCGGTGGCCCGGGATGCGCGGGTTCGCGACAAACTTCATCGAGCGTCGGTCAGGGCTCCCTGACGCAGCGGAAGCCGATGTGGTTGGTGGCGCTCGAGACCTCGCCCTTGCCTCGCGTGCCCACGATGTAGCGCGAGCAGTACTGGTCGCTGCACAGGAACGATCCGCCACGCTGCACCCGCTTCGGCTGGCCGGGCTCGGCGGGATCGAAACTGTCGGACGGCCCTCGCGGATCGACCATCACACCCCCGCGGCCCGCATCGGCGGCGTACGTGTCGGGACGGTACCAGTCGCTGCACCATTCCCAGACGTTGCCCGCCATGTCGTGGAGCCCGTAGGCGTTGGCCGGGTATCGGCCCACCGGCGCGACCCCGGGGAAGCCGTCTTCGGCCGTGTTCTCCACGGGAAACCGGCCCTGCCACGTGTTGGCCATCCACGCGCCGCCCGGCCGGAACTCGTCGCCCCACGGATAGCGGCCGCCGGCGCGCCCACCCCGGGCGGCACACTCCCACTCCGACTCCGTGGGCAGTCGCTTGCCAGCCCACGCGGCGTAGGCCGCGGCGTCCTCGTAGGCCACGTGCACCACTGGCTGCTCACCGCGGTCGTCGAGTCCGCTGCCGGGACCCGTCGGATGCCTCCAGCACGCCCCCGGAACGTAGGCCCACCAGCGGAGATGCGCGGTGGCCGTGCCATCGCGAAGCGGGACTGGTGCCGGCGGGGGCGTGAAGACGATCGAGCCGGCGACGAGGCTCTCGGGAGCCGCCCCGGGGAAGTCGTCCGGGCTCGGCACGCGTTCGGCCACCGTACGGTAGCCAGTCGCCGCCACGAACGCCGCGAACTCGTCGTTCGTCACCTCGTGCACGTCCATCCAGAACGGGTTCACACGCACGCGGTGGATCGGCCGGGCGTCGGCCATCGGATCGGAGCCGCCAAAGGGCAGGCCTCTGGGGTCGACGCAGCCGATGGAGAACTCACCGCCGGGAATCCAGGCCATGCCCGTCGGTGCCGGCCCCGGCGGCTGCGGGGCAGCGATGTGGGTGGGCGCGAACGCGCCGGCGGCGGCTCCGGCGGACAACGGCAGGCGTGACGCCTCCGGCGGCCGTTTCCAGGGGGCGGCGGCCCACACGCCGAAGGCGAGCACGAGCGGCAGCAGCCACGCGGCAGCCAGCCACCCCGTGCGCCGCCGTGGATTCGCCGGGGCGGATACCACCGCTCGATGGCGGCTCATGCCGTGTCCCGGCGCAGCGTTCGCTCGAAACGCCGACGCAGCGACCGGCGTCGAGAGGGGTTCCACCACTTCACGAACGCCCGGCGAGCGCGATCGGCCCCGGCAGACTCGGTCTTTTTCAGCGCGATGATCGCCGTCCGCGCGTTATCCACGCCTTCCTGTCGCGACCAGCGCCGCAGCCGATCCGCCGCCGCGGCATGGTCGGTAAACTCGCCAAGGTGTTCCTGGAGACGTTCGAGCGCCTTCGCGCACTTCGCGGTCACCCGAGGCGGGAACACCGGGGCGAAGATCTCGAGCGCATAGCGAAGCTTCTTCCCCTCGATCCGAAGGGCGTGAATCTCGGCATCCGCGTGGAGACGGCGGTCGACGCGGTCGAAGAAGCGGCCCATCAGCCGGCGGAAACGCCGCCGGGCGTAGACCTCGAAGACTTCGTCCGCGTCATCGCCGTCCGCGACGGCATCGACGAGTCGCTCGACACGGCCCTGCCAGTCGGACGCGACCAGGCGTTCCATGGCCGCGTGGATCGGCTGCCTGGAACCCACCCGTTGCCGCGACAGCATCGCGACGAGGCGGCGCCGACCCGCGGCGCCCGGCTGTCGCACCGGCTCATCACCCGCGTGTCGCGTCAGGCGTTCGGTCAGCACGTCGAGATCCCGGGCGTTTCCGGCAGCCCGCCGAATTCGTCGCAGCCGCTTCTCGAACCATGCGCGGCGTTTGGCCGGCAGCAGCCCTCGAAAGGCGGCGAGGGCGGCGATCGTCCGGCGGGTGGCGACGCGGAGCCGATGCACGCAGTCGGCATCGTGTCGGGGCCCGCACGCACCCTGCAGCGCCGACCAGACCGTCTCGAATCGCCGCCGCAGCGTGCGCGCGGCCACGTCGCCGACCGAAGCCCGCGGGCCATCGACGACGACCTTCGTGACGCTGCGTGTTGCGCCCGCCCGTGCCCCGGATGCCATCGTGCTTACCGTGGAGGCTGGCCACTCGGCGGGACGTCCCGCGCCCGAGAGGCGTTCAAGCCCTCAATCTAGGCCGTTGGCGGGGCCGGTGCCAGCACCGGGAAGCCGGCCCGCGTCAGCGGACGCCGACGGTCCGCGCCGCGGGGGCGGCCTCGGCCTGGGCCCCGACCGGCGGCCGCTTCGTCACGAGCACGTCGGACACGAAGACGGTGCCGGCTCCCACGGCCCCGTCACCCGTCCAGAGGCGGCCCTTCACCTCGATCACGTCCCCGGGGCCCACGAGTTCCAACTGCGCGGCATCGATCGTGGCCTCGGCGTCATCAGCGAGCGTGAGCGTGAACTTCCGCAGCCGACCGGCATCGACACGGAGCACGATGGTTCCCTTGCGAACGCTCACAACCGTGCCGACGATCGTGTCGACGCGATTCGGACGCACCTCGTCCGGCTTGAAGCCCTGCGGCGGCGTGACGATGTCGAACGCGCGAACGGGTTCGGCGACCCGGCCTCGCGAGTCGGCCTCCGCCCTGACTCGCATCGTCATGCCGGGAGCGAGAATCCCGGCGGGCGCCCGGCCGTTGACGGCGAACCGCGTCACGCCCGCAGGATGGAACTGCGCCACAAGCGGGTCGGCTTGCGTGGGCACGTCTCCCTCCCTGACGAACGCCACCATGCCGCCGGCGATCCCGCCGGTCGCAGCGGTCACGACGCCCTTGAACTCGGCCTCGGGCAGCCGGTCGATCACCAGTTTGTTCTCCGAGACCGGCACGGTGATCGCCTTGTTCGTGCCGCGGCAGGCACCGAGGCCCCACAGCCGCTCGTAACTCTTCTGCAGCGCGGCCGACTTGTAGAACGTGCCCCAGTGGATCGTGCCGTCCGCCGCGACGGGAGGGAGGGCCTCGTCGCCGGCGGCATAGGGGTTGTAGGGGGCGGCTGCCATGCCCGGCGACGGCGCGGCGAGTGCCACGGCCATGACGACAACGAGCGACGACGAAGACCTCATCGGACGGCTCCTGGCGGGCAGGACACGAGAACCCCACCTTCGACAGTACTTCGTCCCGCCGGCAGGTGCAAAAACGCACCCGTGCCGGTCGTGCCGACGAGAGAGCCTGTGCCGGTGAACGGGGCCCCGGTGAGACCGTCGCGACCGCCTGTTACTCGTCGTCCGCTCGTGCGAGCGTGGCGACGTCGCCGCCGGTCGCCGCCGTCGCGCCGTCCCCCGCCGATTCGGCGGTGGCTGCCTCGAGGAGCGGGAACTGGCGGGCGAGCACGTTCTCGCGGTCCATCCGCAGCGAATCGAGCGCCTCGGGGCGGACCCGCACCTCGGCCGTCTGGAACGTGCTGAATCCCGTGCCGGCCGGAATGAGGTGGCCGAGGATCACGTTCTCCTTGAGCCCCACGAGGTTGTCGACCTTCCCCGCGAGCGCCGCTTCCGTCAGCACCTTCGTGGTCTCCTGGAAGCTCGCCGCCGAGATGAAACTCGAACTCTGGACGCTCGCCTTGGTGATGCCGAGAAGTTGCGTGCTGGCCGTCGCCGCCTTCGGCTTCGCGCCCTTCGCCGGCGTACCGCCGAGCGCCTCGATCTGGGTGTTCGCCTGCGCGAGCACGTCCTTCGGCACCACCGCCCCGGCCGCGAACTCGCTGTCGCCCTTGTCCGTGATCCGCACGCTGTCGGCAATCCGCTTGTTGGCCTGCTGGAACTCGAACCTGTCCATCACGCTGCCGGGAAGGAGGGTCGTGTCGCCCACCGTCTCGATCTTCACCTTCCGCAGCATCTGCGACACGATGATCTCGATGTGCTTGTCATCGATGTCGACCCGCTGGCTGCGGTAGACGTTTTGAATTTCGCGGACGAGGTACCGCTGCACCTCCTCCTCACCGGAGATCCGCAGGATGTCGTGCGGCACGAGCGGCCCGTCGACGAGTGCCTCTCCCGCCTTGACGATGTCGCCGGCGTGCACCCGCAGATGCTTGCCGTGGGTGACGAGGTGCTCACGCTCGAGACCGCTCTCGTTTCTGACCACGATCGTGCGCTTGCCGCGCCGCTTTTCGCCGAGGAGTTCCACCTTCCCGTCGATCTCGGCCATGATCGCCGGATCCTTCGGCTTGCGGGCCTCGAAGATCTCCGTCACGCGGGGCAGGCCGCCCGTGATGTCCTGCGTGCCGGATGCCTCGCGCGGCGTCTTGGCCAGGATGTGCCCTGCGGCCACCGTCTCGCCCGGCGACACCTCGATATACGCCTTCTCAGGCAGGTAGTAGAAGTCGAGGATCTTGCCCGACTCGTCCTCGAGAACGACCTGCGGGTGGTACACGCCCTTGTGCTCCATCACGATGCGGCGAAGGTGGCCGCTCGGATCCTTCTCGACGCGCAGGGTCTCGCCCTCGACGACGTCCTCGTAACGCACCTTGCCGGCAACCTCGGAGAGAATCGGGATCGAGTGCGGGTCCCACTGCACGAGCACCGTGCCGGGCTTCACCTCCTCGTCTTCGCTGACCTTCAGAATCGCGCCGGCCGGGATCTCGAACTTCTCGAGTTCGCGCCCCTTGGCATCGATGATCGCGATCTCGCCGTTGCGAGCGAGCACCACCGCCTCACCCTGCTCGTTGGTCACGGTGCGAAGCCGCGTGAACTTCACGGTTCCCGCCCGCTTCGCCTTGTTCTCGCTTTCCTCGATGGCCCGCTGGCCGGCACCACCGATGTGGAAGGTACGCATCGTCAGCTGCGTGCCCGGCTCGCCGATGCTTTGGGCGGCGATGATGCCCACCGCCATCCCCTCCTCGACGAGCGTGCCGGTGGAGAGATCCATGCCGTAGCAGAGACGGCAGACGCCGAGGGGCGCCTCGCATGTCAGCGGGCTGCGGACCTGGATCTTCTCGAGCCCGAGTTCCTCGACCTGCCGGGCCATCTTTGGGGTGATCAGGTCGTCCTCCCGCACG
>Ga0208864_1000527_pt1 | contig 12660 bp, 5 predicted proteins | sample CryBogmetaGMA05M_FD_184542 | JGI IMG/M metagenome (GOLD analysis project Ga0208864, IMG submission 184542) | Freshwater microbial communities from Crystal Bog, Wisconsin, USA - MA0.5M (SPAdes) | ecosystem: Environmental > Aquatic > Freshwater > Lake | place: Crystal Bog, Wisconsin, USA...
CGCTATGACGGGTCGATCATTCACCGCTCCACGACCTACAATCCCAGTGACATCCAGATCGTGCAGGGCGGCGGCTTTGCGCTGACGGGAAACGGCCTGGATTACGTGCAGACATTCGCGCCCATCGCCCTCGAGGCCTCTCTCCCGAACCTGCGCGGCACGATCGCGATGGCGAGGACGAACGACCCGAACAGCGCCACGAGCCAATGGTTTTTCAACGTCACCGACAATCCGGCGCTCAATCCGGCGCCGGGAAACGATGGGTATGCCGTCTTCGGCCAGGTCATCGGCAGCGGCATGAACGTCGTCGATGCGATTGCGGCGGTGACAGTCTATGACGCGTCGGTCCAACTCGGTGGCGCTTTCAGCCAACTTCCGCTGCTGAATCCCTCTCTCACTGCCGAGAATCTGGTGATGGTGTCGAGCGTCGCCGTGCCCGAGCCCAGCACGATGGTGCTCGCCTTCGCCGGCATCTGCGGCCTCGCGGCCTGCCGGCGGCGGCCGACGGCACGCTCTTCTTCCGCAGCGTGGGGCACCTCTTCGCGCTGTGACGCCAAAGTAAGACAGGCTTCAGCCTGTCTGCTTCGCCGCGGTGTTCCTCTTTCGGCCGCACGGCGCGGGTGACTCTCCCCGGGCAACGTGTTTTGCTAGGCTCCGAACATCATGAGTCGAGCCGAGCAGCTTCCCCAGCCCCTTTCGATCTGGATCGTCAACCCATTCGATGACATCCCGGGTGAAGGCCTGCCTCCGCTGCGGTACTGGACGCTGGCCCGGGTGCTCGCCGGCGCGAGCGTGCGCTGGATCGCCAGCCAGCCCGACACCTGCCAGCGGATCTATTTCGCCAACCACACGAGCCACCTCGACGCGCTGGTCGTCTGGTCGTCGCTGCCGCAGCCGGTGCGCGAGGTGACGCGGCCGGTGGCCGCCAAGGACTACTGGTCGCGCGGGCTGGTCCGCCGCTGGCTGGCCCAGGAGGTCTTCGACGCCATCCTCATCGACCGCACCGACATCAAGGTGCACCAGAGCCCGGTCGACCTGATGCTGCGGGAGGCGGGCACGTCGCACTCGCTGATCGTCTTCCCGGAAGGGAGCCGCAGCGTCAGCGGCGAGATCGGGGAGTTCAAGAGCGGTCTCTACTACCTGGCGAAGAAGCGGCCCGACATCGAGCTCATCCCCGTGCACATCGACAACCTCAACCGCGTGCTCCCGCGCGGCGAGTTCCTGCCGGTGCCCCTGCTCTCGTGCATCAGCTTCGGCCCCCCGATGTGGCTCGAGCGCGGCGAGGCGAAGCTCGACTTCCTGGACCGGGCGCGGCGGGCGGTGCTCGCGCTCAAGGAATGACCGGGGCCGCCCGACCGCCATGAACGACCTGCGCACCATCGCCCTGATCACCGGCGTGCTGGCCCTGCTCACCGCGGCCACGGGCGTGGGGCAGTTTCTCAAGCGGCACCCCGACCGCGGGCTCGATCCCGCCGCGGTCCGCACGTTCAACCTGCGGATCCGCGGCTGGTGGATCCTCTGCACCGTGCTGGCGGCCGCCTTCTGGCTGGGGACGACGGCCACGGTCGTGCTCTTCGGCCTGGTGTCGTTCTGGGCGCTGCGGGAGTTCATCACGCTGACGCCGACGCGGAAGGGCGACCACCGCGCCCTGTTCTGGGTGTTCTTCGCCTTCACGCCGCTCCACTACGTGCTCGTGGGGCTCGACCGCTACGACATCTTCAGCGTCTTCCTGCCGGTCTACGCCACGCTCTTCGTGCTCGCCCGCGTGGCGTTCGCGGGCGACTACAAGCGGTTCCTCGAGCGCACGGCCAAGATCCAGGCGGGGCTCGTCGTCTGCGTCTACTGCCTGTCGTTCGCGCCGGCCCTCCTCCAGCTGCCCATCGAGGGCTCGGAGACGGTGGGCCGCAGCGCGAACTTCCGGTTGCTGTTCTTCCTCATTCTGCTGGTGCAGTTCGCCGACTGCATGCAGTACGTCTGGAGCCGGATGCTCGGCCGCCGGCTGGTGGCGGCGTCGGTGAGCTCGAACCGCACCTGGGAGGGGCTGCTCGGCAGCGCCACGAGCACGGCGCTCTTGGCCGCCGCGCTGTGGTGGGCGGCGCCCCCCTTCCAGCCCTGGCAGGCGGCGCTGGCGGGCCTCGTGGTGGCGACGATGGGCTTCGCCGGCGGCATGACGATGTCGGCGATCAAGCGCGACCGGGGCGTGAAGGACTACGGCACGCTGGTGGTCGGCCACGGCGGCGTCCTCGACCGGATCGACTCGATCTGCTTCGCGGCGCCGGTCTTCTACCACATCACGCTGCTGGTGACCGGCGCGCGGCCCTGACCGGCCCGCTCACCTGACCGGCGCGCGAGGCTGACGTGCGCGGCGGCCCGGCGCCCGGCCGTGCGGGCGATTGCCGGGGCCGGCGGTCACCGCGGCGGAAAGGGAAAGCCGACCGCCGCGAGCGCCCGCGCGAGGCTCGCGCCGCGGCCGGCGTCGAGCGTCACGAGCGGCGGCCGCACCGGGCCGCAGTCGAAGCCCCGCAGCGCCATGATCGCCTTCCCCGCGGGCAGCCCGCCGTGGGCGAGCATCACGGCGATCACGTCGCCGGCGACCGCCTGGTGGCGGCGGGCCGTCTCGAGGTCGCCGGCGCGGAAGGCGGCGATGAGCTCGTGGTAGACGCCCGCCATGTAGTTGTAGGTGCTGCCGATGGCCCCCTGCACGCCGCAGGCGAGCCCCGCGAGCAGCGCCTCGTCGCGGCCGAAGAGCACGTCGAAGCGGCCGTCCTCGAACCGCACGCAGCGGCCCAGGTCGTGGAGGTCGTCGTGCGTGTACTTGAGGCCCGCCAGCGACGGGATCGTGCCGGCCGCCGCGCCGAGGAAGTCGACCATCGGGAAGGCGACGCCCGTCATCGACGGGATGTGATAGTAGTAGAAGGGCAGGTCCTCGGCGGCCGCGGCCACGGGCCGGCAGAAGTCGACGAGGTCGCGGACGGTCGCCGGGCGGAAGAAAAAGGGCGCCAGGCAGGCGATCGCATCTGCCCCGATGGCCGCGGCGTTGGCGGCCAGTTCGCGGCAGTCGGCGCCGCAGGCGTGCCCGACATGGACGACCACCCGCAGGCCCGCCGGAGCCGCCTTCACCCAGCGTTCGGCCACCCGCTTCCGCTCCGCCGTCGTGAGCGAAGGTCCCTCGCCCGTCGTGCCGCAGACGAAGGCGGCCGCCACGCCGTCGGCCGCGAGGCCCGCGGCGAGCCGTTCGATCAGCCCCTCGTCGATCCCGCCGTCGTCATGGAGCGGCGTGAAGGGCGCGGCGACGAGCCCGACGAACCGCGGCCGGTTCATCGCCCACCGCCACCGCGCGGGGCGGCGATGTCTTCGGCGAGCTGCGCCATGGGGTCGACGGGATCCGCGATGCCGTCCGTTGGCTGTCCGGGCGTGCGGTCCCCGGCGAGCCGGCGCGCGTGCAGTGCGTAGATCGAGCGACGCCCCGACGCTGAGGCCACCGCCACCGGGGTCGGGGCCGGAGCCGGGGCCGCCGGATCGGGGCTTTGACCGCGCGGCTGCCGCGCCGGGTCGGCCGGCCGCACGTCGGCGAGGGCGATGCTCGCCGGCGGGGCGGGACAGCCGAGCTTCACCCACTCGAGCCACTCGTGCTGCAACTGCGGCACGCTCGACACCGCGTAGTGCTTGCGGAGCGACCCCGACCAGTCGTCGCCGGTGAGGCCGTCGCCGACGAAGGCGACGTACTTGTGACGGCCGCCGCGCTCGATGAGGTAGCGGGCCAGCGAGTAGCCCTGCGAGTAGAGCGGCAGGACGTCGGCCGGGTATTCCCGCATCGCGAACATCTGCGGGAAGGCGATGCCGCGGCCCGTCGTCAGGAACTCGATGAGCAGCCTGTGCTGGCGGGCCCGTTCCACCGGGTGCTCCACCGTCGTGCAGGCGCCCTCGTCGGCCCAGCGGGGCAGCGGCCGGCGGAAGTGGCTCGCGAAGATCGTGTGGGTGATCTCGTGGGGCAGCACCGAGTCGAGAATCCGCTGCTCGCTCCCCTGGATGGTCATCGTCCAGTTGAACACCTCGCCGTTGTCGAAGACGAAGCTCGTCGCGCCGCCGGCGCCCAAGTTGGGGGCCACCTGGGCGTGGATCGGGCAGGGACGGCTCCAGCGGGGCAGCGGGCCGCCGGTCCATTCGACCGCGAGATCGTGACGGTATTGCTCGGCGGCGTCGCCGATCCGCCGGGCGAGCGCCGCGGTCGGCGCCTCCACGACGAAATTGGCGGTGCGGTGGCCCGCCGCCAGGAGATCCGCCGCGGGCACGAGGGCCCAGAGGCAGCAGAGCACCGTGAGCGGGCCGCGGACAGACGCCCCGCGCGCCGACGACGATGACGTGACGGGCCCGCGGCGCCCGGGGACGCGGGGGACGTGCGCCCGTGCGCCTGGTTCACGGCCGGCGAGCATGCTCTTCCGGTGGTGGCCCGGGTTCCACCCGCCGGCACTGCGTCCAACCTGCATACCGTCGCGCCTCCGTTGCATCCATTCCTTCGCCGGCGGCTTCCCTGCCGCAGGCACCGCCACACCCGTCGCGTTTTCCCCCGGTGCGCAGGGTGTGCGGGCCGCCGTCGGCCCTCGGGCGGGGCGGACACTAGCGATGGCCCGCCCTCGGGAGCCAGACCGCTTTTCCGCGGCGACGAGCGGTCTTTCGGTCGCCGTCGAACCGTCTGCCGATCACGAACCGCCGGATTGCGACGCGGGGCCGCCCCGGGGTCAGCCGCCGGCCCGCTTCGTCGGCGCGAACTGTGTCGTGGCGATGGCGATGTCGCCGTCGCCGACGCGGGCCGGGGGCCGGCGCCCGTGCCCGACGGCGGGCCGCAGCCAGGCCAGCCAGCCGGACACGATCGCGATCCCCCCCGCCGCGAGGATCGCCGCGCCGGGCCAGACGGGCACGAGCCACGCCATCCACGCGAGCCCCACCGGCAGCGCCGCCAGCGGCAGGAGCTCCGCCGCCCGCGCGAGCCAGGCGGCCCGCCGGCGCGCCGCCAGCCGCACCAGCACCACGCCCGCCAGCAACGCGGCCGTGGCGATCGCGCGGCCCTTCAGGGTCGCGTCGGAATCCCACGCCAGCCGCACCGCCAGCGGCACCGCGGCGGAGTCGGCCTCTGCCCCGTCCACGACGACCGACCTCGGACTGGCCATGCGCAGCGGAGCCGCGGCGGCGAGCGTGCGGCTCCAGGCCTCGTCGGCGACCGGCATCGTGCCCTCGCGACGCGCCCGGAGGAACGCCCGCAACCGCACACGGTCGGTGCCCGCGGCGCGGTCGAGCGCGCCCTCGAAGTCCTCGTCGAGACGCTGCCTGGCGGCCCGCCGCTCCGCCGCGATCGAGTCACCGGCGACGAGGTGCGCCGGCGGCGCGATGCGCGGCGACACGCCCGGCGGAAGCTCGAGCGTCCAGATCACCTTGCGGGCCGGCAGGCCCACGATCGACGGGGGGACGAGTTCGAGCGGTTCACCGCCGACGACCCGCTGCCCGAGCTCGCCCTTGAACAACGCCACGATGCTCCGCGGCCAGCCCGCGTCGAGGAGCCGCACCTCCCAGAACGTGTCGCCGACGCGGTCGGACCTGTCGGGGGGCGTCGCGGCGGGCGCGAGGCCCGCGACCGGCTTGCCGTCCACGGACACGTCGAAGAGCCGCCAGGCGCCGGGGAGCCGCAGCGTCAGCGTCTTCTCCGACGCCACCATCTCGAAGCAGGCGATGCCCCACATGCCCCCCCGGGCGTCCACCGCGAGCCGGACGTCGGCGAGCTCCACCCGCTCCTCGCGCGGACCGCCCGCCGGGCCGGCCGCCGGTTCCGCCACGTCCGGGCGGTCGTCCGGCGGCCGCGCGGCCGCCGGCTCGAGCGCGTAGGCGGCGGTGGATTCGTCCGCGGCGAGCTCGAGCTGGCCCGCGGTCGCGGCCGGCGCCGTCTCGCCGCCGGCGGTGATCGCGACCTGCTGCCCGTCCTCGGTCCGCCAGTCGATCCGTGCCCGCGACGCGTCGGCGAACGCCACCCGCAGCCGTGGCAGGGGCCCGTGGGCTGGAGGCCGTCCCGGCAGCCGCGCGTCGACCTCCAGGCGGAACCTCCCGGCCCGCGGCCGCTGAATCACGAGCAGGGCGCGGCTGTCGGACGGGCGCGCGAGACGCACGTCGATCGCGGAGCGGTCGGCGGCGTCGGCCTGCACCGCGTCCTCCTCGGACAGGACGACGCGGTCGATCACGCAGCCCGCGGGCACGTCGAGCGGCAACGTCACGAGCGGCAGCGCGGCCGCGTCGAGCCGGGCGTCGAGGTGGAGGCGGATCTGTTCCGCGGCGAACACGACCGACTGCCGCTGCTGCAGCGGTCCGCGGAGGGCCTGCTGTCGCCGCTCCGTGATCAGTCGCACCCGCGGCTCGGCGGCCGGCGCATCCACCACGGGGCCCGGCCGCGAGGCCGCGTCCGCCGCGGTCCCCGACCGCGACACCTCCCCGCGCCAGGCACGCGTCTCGAACGACGCATCCCCGTCGGCCGCCGCCACGGTGGTCAGGCCGGGGGGGAGCTCGACCCGCATCGTCAGCGCGGGACTGGCCGCGAGCCGCACCGACCGCACGTCGGCGGCGGCCCGCTCGAGCCAGGCGCCCGGCACGTCGAAGACGCCGACCGGCGCCGACAGCGGCATGCGAAAGGTCATCTCGAAACGGGTCGCGGCCCGGTCGGGCGACGCGAACTCGACCGCGAAGCGGCCGCCGCCGAGCGGGCGGATCGCGACGCTGCCGGGCGGCCCGCCCCTCCGGCCGGGGTCGGCGTCGCCCCGGTCGACGGGCGGGATCCATTCGAGTCCATCGTCCACGCGGACGACGACGCCGCGCAGGATCGCGTCGCCGGGCTCCACCACGTACGTCGCCGTGAGCCGGCATTCGTCGAGGTTCCAGAAGATGTCGTTGCGGCTGGCGACCGACCGGGGGATCTCCGCGAGCCGTCCGCCGACGAGCGGCCGCACGAGTCGCAGCCGCGCCGCGCCCGACACGTCGAAGATCGTCTCACCGGCGTCCGTCGTCACCTCCGCGACCGGCAGGAAGCCGCCGTCCGTGGCGGCCCGCTCGCAGAGCGTTCCCGACAGGCCGGTCGTCCCGTCGGTGAGCCGCAGCGTCCCCCGCGGCGCGACCGGCAGCGACAGCGCGGCCGACTCCACTTCGCCGCGGCGGTCCACGGCGGGCGCGAGCCCCACGTCGATCGTGTGACGCCCCGCGTCGATCACCGTCATGCGCAGCACGCGGCCGTCGTCGTCGAGCCGGCAGGGGGCGGCGGCGCCGTCGATCCGGGCGTCGTCCGCGACGAAACGGCCGCCGCTCGCAGACTGGTCGAGCCAGAGCGTGCCCCCCGTGTCGGCGTCGATGTCGATCGCCAGCCGAAACGCCCCCCAGGCATCCCCGTCGCCGGCCGCCGCCGCGGTCACGCGGGTGGCCAGCACCCGCACCGCGGCCGCCGCGGGCAGCGGCTCGTTGCCCCGGACGAGCAGCCGAAAGATGCGCTCGGGCACCAGGGCGGTGGACGCGGCGGGCTCGTCGCCACCGGTGATCGGCAGGATGAACACGCGGAGCGGCAGGGCCCCGCCGCCGTCCGCGACCGCCGCAGGAGGGCGGTCGCCGGCCGCGACGTCCTGCGCCACCGCCGGCCAGGCACACAGGCCGGCCGCCATGGCGAGCCCGACTGCGGCCGCCGCGGGGGCCGGGCCGCCCCGTCCCGCCGCGGCCCGCACCCATGACGCGACGAGCCACGTCGCCAGCCCCGACCACCACGCGGCGCGGAGGATGCCGTCGAGCGGCGGCTCGGCCCAGAGCGCGGCCACGCCGGCGATGGCGACGGCGAGCACCGCGGCCCGCGGCCGGAGCCGCACCAGCGCGAGCACGACCGCGGCCCAGGCGACCGCCGCCACCACGGCGGCGCCGATGAGCACCTCCGCCGCGACGACCGTCACGACGGCGGAGCCGCCCCCCTCGGGCACGACGACGAACTGTCGGAATCCCTGCCGCGGCGGGTTGCCGCCGACCGACGCCGGCAGGGCGGCCGCGGCGCCCGCCGCATCGGGCGGGCGTCGCACCCCGGCCCCGAGCAGCCGCGCGGCCCAGTCGCGCGGCGCGGCGTCCCCCGCGCCCGTCACGAGCCGCGCCGTGGAGCCCGCCCGCAGCACCTCGAACCCCGGCGGCAGCAGCAGCACCCACTCCCGCTGGAGCACCGCCACGTCGGCCAGCTGCACGGGGGCGGAATCGATCTTCCACGCCAGACCCGCGCGTGACGCCGCCCCTCCGGTCCGTTCGGCCACGGTGCGCACCAGCAGCCTGACCAGCCGCCGGGCCAAAGGAAGCTCCACGACGACGCTGCCCCCGGCGGCGGCGCCCTCGCCGAGCGCGAGCCGCACGCCGTCGAGCAGCACGCCCTCGAGCCGGTGGCCGCGCCGCACCTCGAGCGCCACCGTCGCCCGGCCGTGGTTGTCGATCTCGTAGAGCGTCTCGTGTTCGGTCTCCCCGGAGGCGTGGCACCAGGAGGAGACGACCTCCCGCCACGCGCACGCCCGCGCGTCGCCCCCCCAGGGCACCAACTCCGCCGCCGGCCCCTCCGCGTCGTCGGCCGCCGCCCGGGGGTCGAAGGAAAACTCCATCGCCACCGACGCCGCCGCGTCGGCCGCGGGCGCCTCGGGCGCCGGCGGCAGTTCGGAGAGCCGATGGTTGACGACCTTCAGCCGCGAGCGGCCCACGTCCCGCACGATCACCTCGCCCACGGCGCTGGTCGCGCCGTCGACCCAGACCAGCGGCACCGGCCTCCGCCGCGTGAACACCGTCGTCCGCGCGGCGCGGATGGTCACCGGCCCGCGGGCGGCGGGAGCGATCTCCACGAGCCAGCGATCCCCGGCCGCCGGACCGCCGCGGCGGTCGGCGGCGTCGAGCCGTCGCGCCGAGACGCTGCCCACCGCGGGGGGCAGGAGCGACCAGTCGAGCGGCTCGTCCATCGGCTCGGCGAACTGCACCACGATCGAGTCGAGATCGGAACCGGCCGGACGGCAGTCGAACATGAACGACTCCGTGAGCCGGTCATCCCGCACCGTCAGCCGCACCTGCGTCCGCGCGTCGAGCGGCGGCCGGCGCCGCACCAGCCGCGCCATCCGCGAGGCGGAGCGGTAGCCGGCCCAGGCCCGCGCCCGCACCGGCCCGTCCTCCGCGAGGGCCGCCAGGCGGCCCTCGGGGCCGGGTGCCGCGGGGTCGGCGCCGTCGAACTCGACCGTCGTCTCGGGGCTCGTGCGCAGCTCGAGGAGCGCCGACCGTTCCGCCTCGCCGTCAAACCTCACCAGGTCGATCTCGGCGGTGGAGAAGTCGGTTTCGAGCGGAATGCCGGCGCGGTGGCCGGTGATCCGCAGCACGAGCCCGCGGCCGGGCGCCGCCCCCGTGGTGAGCCCGATCCTCAGCACCTCACCCAGGCCGTCGCGCAGCAGCTTCCATTCGATGGCCGCCGCCGGCTCGGCCGGCTCGCGGCGCCGCGCGGTCTCGCCCGGATCAACGGCGAGCGGCGTCGCCACCGCCTCGACCGAGTCGACGAACCATCCCCCCGTCACGCGGGCGGACAGCTCGAAGGCCTCGCCGCGGTCGACCCGGATGTCACACGCGGCGCGGGCGACCACCGTGCCCGCCGAGAGATCGACGGTCGTCACCCGCGCGACGTCGAGCACGGGCCGGCGGGGCTCGAGCGTGAGCGACACGGCCGCGCGGGCCGACTGGTGTTCGAGCCAGTAGCGGGCGGGCCACGCGGCCGCAGGCCCGCGGTCGCGCGACCGCTCGGCCGTCGCGCCGTCGGCCGCGGCGGCTCCGCCCGTCGACGACGTCGTCGCCGAGGCGGCGGGCAGCGGCCAGGCGGCCGCGGCCTCGGGCGCGACGACGAGGCAGTGCTCCGGCTCGACCGCGGCCACGGAGAGCGCCGGAGCCACGCGGATCACGGTGCCGCCACCGCGCCAGGCGGACGCGGGCGCCCGCACCGCCGGCACGCGTCCGCTGGCCGTGTCGAGCGGCGCGACCGCGTGGATCACCACCGGCTCGCGCTGCCCCGTCAACTGCGGCGGCAGTTCGATCACGATCCCGCCGCCGTCGGCGTCGACGCGCCACGCCGCCGGGGCCGCCGCGGCCGGCGGGCCGCACGTGACCGCGGTCACGAGCACCTCTGGATCCTTCTCCAACCGCAGCGGGCCGGCGGCCCATCCCGTCGTCGGCAGCGCCAGCACCTCGAGCCGCGCCTGCCGCCCTTGGATGGCGACGTCGGACCAGAGCGTGACGGGCCGCACCGCCCCTGCGCCGGGCACGAGCACGAACTCGAGCGCGGATCGCGGCCCGGCCGCGATCCGCCAGGCGACGCGGTCCGCGGCGGATGCGTCCGCATGCGTCGCCGCCTCGCCGGGCAGCGGCTCCCACGCCGTCGCCCCGCCGTCCTCCGTCGGCCACGCCGGGCGGATGCCGCGCGGCAGAAGCAGCACGACCGACGACGAGAGCGACGGCACGAGCGGCAGCCGCAGCCGGGGCGAGGCCAACGCCGTCGACGGCGGCACGCGGAACCGGCAGCCGTAGGTACCGACGGCCGGGGTCGCCATCGCGATCGAGCCGTCACGGCGGCCGAACACGACCGCCTCACCCGTGCCGGCCGCGGTCCGCATCACGCCCGATCGCACGTCGAGCCCCGGCAGCGGCATCTCGCGCGCGACCGCCGCATCGCGACGGGCCGCGGCGGCATCGTCGTCATCCGGCCAGCCGACGTCGAACTCCAGGCTGCCCGCGAGGCCGCCGTCGGCCGCCGGCCCGACGACGTACCGCGCCGCCGTGGCGAGCGGCGCGAACGTCGGCTCCGCGTTGCGGTCCGCGCGGGACGCACCGCTCGCGGCCAGCCGGGCGACGCCCTCCTCGAACTCGCGGGCCGACATCGGCACATAGCGGTCGCCGCCCAGCGGCACGTCCGCCAGCCGGCCGGTCGGCACGTGCACGCGGATGAACTCGAGCGGCCCCCGGGTGCCCTCGTCGCCGACCGCCGTCGAAGCGTCGTCGGCGCGCCGTTCCTGCCCCGGAGCGGCCGGCGAAAATCCGAGCGCCATCCCGACCGCGAGGATCGCGGGAACGAACCGGGCGTTGCGGCCGATCCTCCGCCGCGCGATCGCCCAGTGCGCGCGCCGCCGCATGCCGGTCGTCATGACAGGCTCCGTCCGGTTGCCGGCGTGTCCTCGCCGGAGGGGGGGGCGGACGGGGAGAGGATGAGCGAGGGCACCGGCGCGGGCTGCGTGATCGAACTGGCCGAGACCGCCACGACGGGGGGGCGTGCGGCCGGCAGCATGCCGCGGTTGACCACCAGCCTCAAGCCGGCGGCCAGCACGGCGAGGACCGCGCCCGGCAGCGCCGCCTGGGCCAGCAGCGGCGCGACGTCCGGCACCGCCGCGGCGGCGAGGCTGGCGGCGGCCGCGGCCCCCAGCAGCAGCGGCGGGCTCCGCAGCCGTGGCCGCTGCACCACCGCGAGCGCCACCGCCAGCACGGGCCCCGAGACGGCCAGCACGAGCAGCCAGGTGGGCACCACCCACACCCGCGCCGACCCCGGCGATCCCACGCCCGAGTAGACGGCACGTGAGCCGGGCGCCGGCATGTCGAGGGGCAGTCGGGCGGTCTCCCGCCAGGCCGGGCCCTCCCCGTCGCCGCCGACGGGCGATGCGCCCGCCGCCGCACTGACCCATGCGCGGAGGACGTCCCGCGAGACCACCGGCACCCGTTCGAGGCCCAGGGCGCCCCATCCCCACTGCTGCTGCGACGTCCAGTGCCCGGGGCCGCCGAGTGCGTGCTCGTCGGGATCGAGGAGGAGTTCCCAGTAGAAACGCCGTTCGAGCGTGCCGTCAGGGAATCGCGGCGCGTCGAGATCGACCACGGCGGGAAGCCGGGCCGCCGTGCCGAAGAGCTCCGACAGGCCGCCGCGGCCGTGGGCGACCACCACCTCCACCAGCCACGAGCCGGAACCGGTGCGCCGCGGCAGGTCGATGACGACCCGGCCGTCGGGCCGCACCGCGCCGGCCTGCGTCTCGCCGTCGAGCCGCACGTCGACCGACGCCTGGATCGGCGCGGCGGTGACGCCGGCGGGCAAGGTGAGCGCCAACGTCTCGGCGGAGCTGGTGATCGCGTAGATGTAGACGTCCTCACGCCGCTCGCCGAGCAGCCGCGTCTGCAGCCAGGCCGCGTCCACGACGGTCTGGCCGAGCGGCGTCTGGCGGCGGGTGGACAGCGCCAACGGCAGGCGATCCTGCGGACGGGAGGCGGTCCAGATCCGGCCCGCCACGGTGGCCTGCGCCGCGACGTCGCGCTTCCATTCCTCACCACGGGGCTCGACGGAGAGCATGTCCGACGCGGCGAGCATGACCGACTGGCGGCCCACCCGCGCGTCGGCCGGCACGACGAGCGGCAGGTCGAATTGCAGCGTCGTCTCCATCTTCAGCTGCGGCGTGGGCAGCTCGAACTGCACGGCCAGCTCCCCCGCGCCGAGCAGCGGCGTGGCCAGCATGGCCCGCATGCGCACGGCGTCGACCGGCGGCCGCTCGGGGACGTCTGCCGCAGTCGGCCCGGCCGCGTCGGCAGCGGCGGCCGGTGGCGGGGCGGGCCGGAACGCTC
>Ga0208864_1000529_pt1 | contig 12619 bp, 8 predicted proteins | sample CryBogmetaGMA05M_FD_184542 | JGI IMG/M metagenome (GOLD analysis project Ga0208864, IMG submission 184542) | Freshwater microbial communities from Crystal Bog, Wisconsin, USA - MA0.5M (SPAdes) | ecosystem: Environmental > Aquatic > Freshwater > Lake | place: Crystal Bog, Wisconsin, USA...
GAGCTCGGACCGTTTGCCCGGGAGAACCTGCAGCAGTTGGCGGGCGAGCGCGGCGTCGACGCCGGCGATGTCGGTGGTGGTCGTCTCGCTCCCGGCCGTGGCGAATCGTTCCGCCAGGGGCTGCGGCAGGTCGCCGGTGACGATGCCGGCGCGGAGGCCGTTGGCGTTGAGCCGGCGCCGGACACCGTCGCCGACGGCCTGCTCGTCGACGAAGCCCCAGAGCGTCTCCTCCAGGGCGGCGTCGTGTTCGTCGCAGCGGACGAACAGCACCTCCAGGTGCATCGTCCGAGGCGCGGGCTTCGGCCGCGGCGCCGCGAGGGGCGCGTCGGTCAGGGCGTCGGCGACGATGGCCGACGTGCCGAGGAGCCGGCAGCCCGTCAGCAGGAGGCTGCAGCCCAGGAACGGCAGCCAGCGCGGGGCACTCGCCGGGAAGGGCTGCATGATGCGGAGATTCGCCGCGGGTCGGCACGGGGAGATGGGAAGGTGGGTAGGTAGAGAACGGCCGCCGGGGGGTCAACCGACGTCCCGCCCCGCCGCCGGCGTGAACCCGCGCAGGCCGGTGGGAGCGTGCCGCGGGAAGCTTGCCGGGGCCGCCCCGCTTACGCCGTCGCCTTCACGGCGTTCGCGAACACCGCGAGCCCGCCGCCCGGGGCCGTGGGATCGAGGCGACCGCTCCACGACGGGTGCTGCGTGGCGTCGATGAACCGCTCCGGATGGGGCATGAGCCCGAACACGCGGCCCGTCGGATCGCAGGCTCCCGCCACGTCGCCGAGCGCGCCGTTGGGATTCGTCGGCCGGCCCGCGTCGTCGGACGCATAGGTGAGCGGCACCTGACCGGCGGCCCGCAACGGCTCCAGCCGCGCGGGATCGCGGAGCACGAACCGTCCCTCGCCATGCGCGACCGGAAGTTCGAGCGTGTCGAGACCGCGGAGGAACACGCACGGCCCGGGGCCGCACCGCAGACGGACCCAGCGGTCGACGAACCGGCCGGACTCGTTGTGCGCGAGCGTCGCCTCCGGTCGTCCGGTCGCGGGATCGGCGAGCAGCAGGCCCGTCTGGAGCAGCACCTGGAAGCCGTTGCAGATGCCGAGCACGAGACCGCCGCGGTCGCGGAACCGCACCAGCGCGTCGCCGAGCCGCGTGCGGAGTTCGAGGGCGAGGATGCGGCCGCTGGCGATGTCGTCGCCATACGAGAAGCCGCCGGGGATGCAGAGGATCTGGCAGTCGTCGGCGAGTGCCGGCCGCTCCGCCAGCGCCCGCACGTGCACCCGCCGCGCGATGCCACCGGCGCGCTCGAAGGCGTGCGCGGTCTCGTGGTCGCAGTTGGTGCCGGGGGCACGCAGGACGAGGGCGCGGGGCGAGAGCATGTCAGACGGCCTCCCCGCGCCAGGCGTGCGCCAGCCGCGCGACGGGAATGCGTTCCGTCGCCCCCGCGGCGGTGACGATCTCGAGCACCGGTTCGGCCGTCACCTCGCCGACCCACGCGCACGGAACGTCCGCGAGCGCCCGTGCGAACGCGGCGGCGTGCTCCGGCCGCACCGCGCACACGAACCTCCCCGGCGTCTCGCCGAACGCCAGCGCGAGGCCGTGGCCCGCCGCCGCGCCCGCGGCGGGCACGGCGGTCAGGTCGAGCCGCGCGCCGAGCGCGCCACCGATCGCCATCTCGGCCACGGCCACGGCGAGGCCGCCGTCGGAGACGTCGTGGCACGCCGCCACGAGGCCCGCCTTCTGGGCCGCCGCCACGCCGCGGCAGGCCGCGCGGCAGGCGGCCGCATCGACCGAGGGCACGTCGCCGCCGCGGACGAGGCCGGCGAGCTCGAGCTGACTGCCGGCGACGTCGGCCCGCGACGCGCCGACGACCGCCAGACGGTCGCCCGGCGACTTGAGGTCGGGCGTGACGGTGCGGCGGACGTCGTCGACCTGGCCGAGCGCCGTCGCCAGGAGCGTGGGCGGAATCGAGATCTCGCGAGGCGTGCCCGTCGCGTCGGTCCACGCGAAGACGTTGTTGAGGCTGTCCTTGCCGCTCACGAACGGGGCCATGAAGGCGAGCGCCATGTCGTGGCAGGCCCGGCAGGCCTCGACGAGCGTGCCGAGCGACTCCTCCCGCCGCGTGTCGCCCCAGCAGAAGTTGTCGAGCAGCGCGATGCGGTCGGGATCGGCGCCGGCGGCGACGACGTTCGTGATCGCCTCCACGATCGCCCCGGCCGCCATCTGGTAGGGATCGAGCCGGCCGAGCCGGTGCTTGAGGCCGACCCCGAGCACGATGCCGCGGTGCCGGCCGAGCACGCCGCGGATCACGGTGCCGTCGGCGGGGCCTTCGCCCGGTCCCAGGAACGGTTTGACCACCGAGCAGCCCTGCACCTCGTGGTCGTACTGGCGGACGATCCGTTCCTTGCTGGCGACGTCGGGCAGGGCGAGGATGGCGACGAGCGCGTCGGCGAGCGGTCGCGGCGCGGACCACGCGGCGGGCACGGGCGCCGCGGACGCGTGCCGCGAGACGAGCCGCTGCTTCGGCCGCCCCTCGTGGAGGAAGTGGCAGTCGAGCTCCCCCGCCACGCGGCCCTGCCACCGCAGCGAGATCCGTCCCGACCCCGTGAACGTGCCGATGGCCGTGGCTTCCACACCCTCGTCGGCCGCGACCCGCGCGAGGGCCGGCCAGTCGGCCGGGGCGACGGCGAGCACCATCCGCTCCTGCGCCTCCGAGATCCAGACCTCGGTCGCCGAGAGCCCCTCGTACTTGAGCGGCGCGCGGTCGAGGTCGACGTCGGCCCCGAGCGTGGCGGCCATCTCGCCGACGGCGCTCGAAAGGCCGCCGGCACCGCAGTCGGTGATCGCGTGGAAGAGCCGCTGCCGCGACGCCTCGAGCACGAAGTCGGCGAGCACCTTCTCGTGAATGGCGTGGCCGATCTGCACGGCGCCGCCGCTTTCGGTCTCGCTCGCGCTCGACAGTTCGATGCTCGAGAACGTGGCGCCGTGAATGCCGTCGCGGCCCGTGCGGCCGCCGGCGACCACGACGAGGTCGCCGGCCCGCACCGCCCCCTCGGCGCTGCCGCGCGGCATGATTCCGACGGTGCCGCAGAACACGAGCGGGTTGCCGAGGTAGCCGGGGTCGAAGGCGACGGCGCCGGCGATCGTGGGGATGCCCATGCGGTTGCCGTAGTCGCGCACGCCCGCCGCCACGCCGGCAAGCAGCCGCCGCGGATGGATCACGCCCGGCGGGATCGCGTCAGCCGGCGTGTCGGGCGGCGCCACGCAGAACACGTCGAGGTTGGCGATCGGCTTGGCGCCCAGTCCGGTGCCGAGCACGTCACGGATCACGCCTCCGAGGCCCGTGGCCGCGCCGCCGTAGGGCTCGATGGCCGAGGGATGGTTGTGCGTCTCCACCTTCACGCAGATGTCGTGGTCGCCGTCGAACCGCACCACGCCCGAGTTGTCGCGGAACACGCTCACGCACCAGTCGCGGGGCCCGAGCGCCTCGCGGATCTTCCGCGTCGCGGCGAAGACCGTTTCCTTCAGCAGGTTGTCGTGGCGCTCCGCGCCCGCGGGGCCGACGTGGTCCACCGCGCTCGAGAGCGTCTTGTGGCAGCAGTGCTCGCTCCAGGTCTGGGCGATCGTCTCGAGCTCGATCTCGAACGGGTCGCGGCCGAGCGCGGCGAAGTGGTCGCGGACGGCGTGGAGCTCGCGCACGGAGAGCGCCAGGCAGCGTTCCCGGCTCGTCCGCGCGAGCGACGCGTCATCGAGCCCCGCCAGGCGGACGGTCTCCTGCGTGAACGACCACGTCCGGCCGCCGGCCAGCGAGCGGATCGCCAGGGGCCCCACGACCACGTCCTGGATCGCGTCGTTGGCGAGCGTCTTCGCGGCCAGCCGGCCGACGTCGGCCGGGTCGAGCGCGGGCAACCAGTACTTCCGCAGGCTGCGCACCGTCGCGTGTGCATGCCCCATGCGGGCGAGCGCCTCCTGCGCGGTGAGGCCGGCCGGGTCGGTGACGCCCGCCCGCGGGAGGACGTGCACCACCGTCGTGAGCCCGTCGGCGGGGGCGGTGAGCCGCGGTGCGGTCGCCTCGTCGACGACGAACGCCTCCGTCACGGGATCGGCGAAGAGTTCGGCGGCGAGCCGCTCCACCTCGGCACGGGTGAGCCCCGCCTCGATGAGCCAGCCGGCCGCGGTGCGGGCGCGGTCGCAGCCGGCGATCCCGAGTTCGGCGGCCGCGGCCACGACGTCGCGGGCCGCGTGGTCGCCGGCCGCGTCGACGAGGGCGACGTCAACTTCCCACAGCATCGCGGTTGTCCTTGGCACGCTTGAGCAGGGTCACCAGCCGGCGGCGGTCGCCGGCCTCGATCGCCGAGAGGAGCCGCTCGACCTGCCCCGCGAACCGCTTCAGGGCGTTGGCGGTCTCGGCGGCGTTGTCGAGGAGGATGTCGGCCCAGAGATCGGGGTCGCCGGCGGCGATGCGGGTGGTGTCGCGCCAGCCGCCGGCGGTGAAGGCCCGGGAGGCGGGAGGCGTCGCCGCGGCGACGGCGGCCGCCACGAGATGCGGCGCGTGGCTCGTCGTCGCGAGCATCCGGTCGTGCTCGCGGGGCGGCATCATGTAGACGGTGGAGCCGAGTGCCGCCCAGAGGCCGCCGACCTCCTCCGCATCGCGGCCGGGCGTGGCGGCGACGGGGGTGACGACGGTCACGCGACCGGCGAAGAGCTCCGCGTTGGCGGCCGCGGGGCCGCGGCGGTGGCTGCCGGCGATCGGGTGGCTGCCCACGAACCGGCCGTGTCGGCTGCGTCGCCTCCGCTCCCAGGCCGCGACGATCGACGCCTTCGTGCTGCCCGTGTCGGTGACGAGCGTGCCGGGCCGCACCGCGACGTCGACCTCCTCGAGCAGATCCGGGATCGCGGCGACGCCGGCCGCCACGACGACGAGATCGGCCCCGGCGACGGCCGCCATGTCGAGCGATGTGTCTGTCACGGCGCCGGCCTTCTTCGCCGCCGCGAGCGACGCTGCCGACCGGCCGATGCCGATCACCCGCGTCGCGAGCCGCCGCGACAGGAGCGCCTGGCCCACCGAGCCGCCGATCATCCCCACCCCCACGATCGCGACGGAGGGCCACTGGGCTTTCATGGGCATGGGCGCGACGGGTGGACGGGCGGAGGAGGCGTTTTTACCAGATGCCGGAAGCCTGTGTTAGAACCTGCCGGCAGCCCGGCTGGTGGTCGTGAAGACGCGCTGCGGAGCGGACGATGGCGGGCCGCCGACCGATCCCCGACACGGTGCTCGCCGACCTCTTCGGCCGGCTCTCGATCGCCCTCGCGGCGGGCGTGGATCTCCGTCGGGCATGGCGCTCGGAAACGTCCCGCGTGCCGCGTCGCTGGCGAGCCGCCATGGACGCTGCGGGCAACGGTCTGCGGGCCGGCGACGACCTCGCGGCGGCCCTCGCGCGGACCGACGGGGCGTTTCCGGCGGGCGTGTGCGGCATGGTCGGTGTCGGCGACCGCACCGGCCGGCTCGCGGAGGTGCTCGGCGACACGGCGCGGCATCTCGAATGCACGATCCGCGGACGGCGGGCGCTGCGAGGGGCGCTCGTCGGTCCTGCCGTGCAACTCGGAGTGGCGACGCTCGCGGTCGCCGCGATCATCCTCGCGTCGGGAGCGTCCGGCGGTCGCGGCGACGGGGGCGTCGACTTCCTCGGCCTCGGGCTCACCGGGCCGGGGGGCGCCGTCGCGTTCCTGGCGGCGGTGCTCGCCGTGGCGGTGACGGCGGCGGCACTCGTGCCCGTCGTGCTCCGCAGCTGGCGGGGCCGCGGCTGGGCGCGGGTGATCGGCGCGCGGATTCCGTGGCTCGGCGGTGCGGCGCGGGACGCGGAGGCGGCGGCCTGGTGCCGCGCCGCGTCGCTCGGCGCCCATGCGGGTGTGGGCGTTGGCGAGGCGGTGAGCCTCGCGGCGGTGGCGGCACCCGGGCTCGCGATCGATCCGGCGGCGGTCGAGGCGCGGCTCCGTCGGGGGGACGACCTCGCCGCGGCGCTCGCGGCCTGCGGCCATCTGCCCCGCGAGGTGATCGAGGCGGTCGCGGTGGGCGAGGTCACGGGCACGACCGCCGAGACCCTCGATCGCGTGTCGGACCGGCTCGACGAGGCCGCCCGCCGCGGCTTCGCGGCCGTCATCCAGGCGGTGGGATACGGGGTCTGGGCCGCCGTTGCCGCCCTCGTGGCGGTGCTCGTGATCCGCGTGATGACGGCCTATGCCGGTATCATTCAGGCTGCCGCCGGGTCGCCGTGAACGGAAGCGTCAAGCGGCGGCCGCGCCCGTGTCGACGAGAGGGGTGTCATGGTCGTGTCGCCACATCTCCGTCATGGTCCGTCCGCCGGATGGTTCGTCGTCGCCGCGGTCGCGGTGGTCGCCGCCGCGCGGGGGGCGGAGGAGGGCGTGATCGAGCCGTCCAGGCCCACGCAGCAGGAGCTCATGGCGGAGCGCGGGTTCGTGCGCTACCGCGGCGCGTGGCGGACGGTGCAGGAGATCGAGCTCATCGAGCGGGCGGAGCGGGCCACGCTCGCGCAGAAGGAGTGGAACGCGAAGCTCGAAAGGCTCCGCCGGCAGGTCGATCAGCCGTCGCTCGCCGACCGGGCGGCGGAGGAGATCCGCGAGATTTCCGACCCCTTCGCCGTGCCGGCGCTCACCGCCGCGTTGGGAAAGGAACGGGTGTTCCGCATCCGCGGCTGGTACGTCGAGGCGCTCTCGCGCATCCGGTCGCCCGACGCGATCGCCGCGCTCGTGGCGGTGGCGCTCGACCACGCCGATCCCGAGACGCGGATCGCGGCGGTCGAGCGGCTCGTGGTGATCGGCCCGCACATCGCCGTCCCCACGCTCGTGTCGGCGCTCAGCAGTGCCGACAACGCCCAGGTGAACCGGGCCGCCGAGGCGCTCGGCCGGCTGGGGGTGCCCTCGGCGGTGGGCCCGCTGATCGACGCGCTCGAGACCACGCACATCGTCATGACGGGGCAGGGGGGGCCCGAGGGCTCGACGACGGCCACGTTCACGCCGGGCGGTGGCGGCCTGTCGATGGGGAGCGGACCCAAGCGGAGAACCATGGCCGTGCGCAACGAGCGGGTGCTCGAGGCCCTCGTCGCGCTCACGGGCGTCAACTTCGAATGGGACGCCCACGCCTGGCGGGCCTGGTTCGCCAATCGCCAGTCGCCGCCCGCCGGGTTCGACCCGCGCCGCGGGGAAAGCCAAAGGCGACGGCCACCCCATGCGGTCAGGCTTGGAGGATCGGTCGGCCTCGCCTGCCCAGATGTGGTGGCCGTCACCCTTTTCACGCCGCGCGGCGCCGCGGGAACCATTCGGGCGTGAGCATCAGGATCGCCACGCGGTTCTCGAGGTTCGGCCGGAAGACCACGAGCAGCAGCAAGGGCAGATACCAGGCCATGAACAGGCCGCCATCGTGCGCCTTCCAGAACTGGCTGCCGAGGAGCACGGCCGCCGTGCAACTCATGAGGGTGCCGAGATTCTTGGGGGCCGGCCAGATCGCGAGCGTAGCCATCATCGCCACGAAGGCCGCGAGCACGGGCAGCCGGAACACGGCGTCCTGAGCCGGCAGGGCCCAGAAGCCCTCGAGCGAGACTTCGTTGGGGAAGATCCAGCCGAACATCTGCCGGAGCTGACCGAGGAACACCGTCGTGTCGGGCGACGTGAACCAGAGCGCCACGACGAGCGCGGTGAGCGACGAGGCCACCCCCAGTGCGAAGCGGCGGACGCCCCGCTCCCAGTAGAAGCTGCACCACAGCGGCAGGAGGAAGACGGGATAGTAGATCGTGCCGATCGCCAGCCCGATGAGCGCCCCGGCGATGAACGGCCGGCGGTAGGCCGCGACGGCCCAGAGCATGAGGGCCCCCGGCATCACGTGATCCACGCGGCCCGTCATCGTCGCGGTGTACGGCAGCATCAGGTAGAGGACGGCCGCCGCGATGCCCAGCCGCGCGTTCTCGAAGTGCCGCCAGCCGATCACCACCATGCCGATCACGATGGCCAGCTGCGAGACGATCGCCATGATCCGCGCGGTCGTCTCGTGCACGACGCGACGGCTGGCCTCGCCCGGCTCGGGCGGCTCGTCGGCGGCATCTGGGGCGAAGAAGATCCGCTGCGTCGAGATCTGCGGCAGGAGGAAGAGGAGGGGATAGCCGGGGCCGAGCCTGGCGAGCTGGTCGGCGTCGACCTTCGCCTCGCGGGCCTCGAGCCGGTCGGCCGCCGCGGCGCCGGCCACGTCGTCTCGCTGGGGCCGCGTCGTCACGACGTGCGCGATCAGGAAGACGAGGAGCGACGCTCCGAGGAAGACGAGGCCCCCCGTGGTGAGGTTCGGCTCGAGCATCGGCCGGCGGACCATCATCGAGTCGCAGAGCATGCGCACGAGGAACCAGCCCGAGACCGCGAAGACCCACACGAAGCCGAGCTGCTGGTCGGCGACGTTGGCCTTGTAGCCCCCGTACTCCACCGCCAGAAGGCCCGGGGCGAGCAACACGAGCCCGAGGACGTCGAGGTTCCGGACGCTCAGGAGCCGGTTGAACTTGAAGAACAGCGCGATCGAGAGGAGCGAGGCGAAGTAGAACCACGTCGTGGGGTTGACGCGGTGGTACTGGAAGAGGATGTCGCTCATGCCGGTCCGTTCCGGAACCACCTGCGCCGCAAAGCCTTAGCGTATGGCCGGCGGGTTCGAAAGGAAAGCGCCGGCGGCGCCTGCTCTACGGCCGGAACGGCCAGATCAGCGGGGCCAGCGCGATCGTGACGGCCATCACGATCACGTTCAGCGGACCGCCGAACCGCACGTAGTCGCTGAACTTGTAGCCTCCGGGGCCGTAGATCATGAGATTCGTCTGGTAGCCCATCGGCGTGGCGAAACCGCAGCTCGCCGCCACGGTCACCGCCATGACGAACGGCATGGGGTTGACACCCAGGTCCTGCGCGGTCTGCCAGGCGATGGGGAAGGTGAGGACCGCCGCGGCGTTGTTGCTCATGAGCTCCGTGAAGAGCATCGTCACCAGGTAGATCGCGGCGAGCACGACGTGCGGCTGGTCGCCGGCGGCACCGATCGTCGAGCGTGCCACCGCCTCGGCGAGACCGGTCTTCTCCATCGCGCGGGCGAGGCCGAAGCTCGCGGCGATCAGGAGGAGCGACTCCCACTCGATCGCCCGCCGGGCCTCGGTCGACGAGATGCACCGCAGCGCCACCACGGCGCAGGCCGCCACGAGGGCCGCCGCCACCATCGGGACCAGTTCCAGGGCCGCGGCCAGCACCATCGCCGCCAGCACCGTGCAGGCGATCCAGGCCTTGTCGTGCCGCGGAGGGGTGGCGCCGCTCACCTCGCTCACGAGGTAGAAGTGTCGGCTCGACCGCTGCCGCTCGACGAAGGCCGGCCCCGCCTCCAGGAGCAGCGTGTCTCCGGGCAGAAGCTCGATGTCGCCGATCTTCTGCCGCAGCCGTTCGCCATCGCGGGCCACCGCGATCACGACCGCGCCGTATGTCGAGCGGAAGTTCCCGTCCCGGATCGTCCGGCCCGCGAGCGGGCAGGACGGGGAAACCACGGCCTCCACGAGCATCCGCTCGCTCCGTGGCGCGTCGAGCTTGAAGAGCTGGTCGGTCGCGGGCCGCAGGCCGCGGATCTTCTGGAGTTCCACCACGGAGTCGATGACGCCCACGAACACGAGCCGGTCGCCGGCCTCGAGCCGTTCGGTCGGTGCGACCGCCGCCATCACGTGGCCACCGCGGTCGATCTCCATGAGGAACAGCCCGTCGAGGTGCCGCAGCCCGGCGGCCTCGATCGACCGGCCGACGAGCGGGCTGCCCGTCTCGACCACCATCTCCAGGGAGTACTGCCGCGGGTCGTCGCTCGTGCTCATCGCCGGCCGGCGATCCTTGAGGAGAAACCGGCTGGCGAACACGAGGTAGACGAGGCCGACGGCGAAGAGCGGCACGCCCAGCCAGGTGATGTCGAACATGCCGAGGGGGTGGCCTCGCTTCGCAGCAACCAGGCCGCTCACCACGACGTTCGTGCTCGTGCCGATGAGCGTGCACAGCCCGCCGAGCACGACCGCGTCGTTCATCGGCATGAGGAGCTTCGAGACACTGAGCCGGTGCTTCCTGGCCCAGTCGCGGATCGCCGGCACCATCAACGCGACGACCGGCGTGTTGTTGACGAAGGCCGAGAGCACGCCCGGACCCACCATGGTGCGGAGTTGAGCGGCGGCCAGCGACGCCGGCCGGCCGAGGGCCTTGTCGACGAGTGAGGCCAGGGCTCCCGTTCGCTCGATCGCTGCCGCCACCACGAACAAGCCGGCCACCGTCACCATGCCCTCGTTGCTCATCCCGACGAGCGACTCTTCCGGCGTGATCACGCCGGCGGCGAGGAGCAGCACGACGCCCCCAATCATCACCATGTCGGGGGCCCGCTGCACGAACAGGAGCGCTGCCAGTGTGGCGATGACGACGGCGGCGGTGAGCAGCGCCTGCCAGGTGCCGAACAGCGTGTCGGGGTTCATCTCTGCGGGCTCCGGCGGCCGGCGGAATCCCGGCTGTCGGGAAGCACTTTCACCCTGCCGCGGCGGCGACGCAAGCCCAATCGGGGCGGCCTGCCGGGACGTTGGCAGCGGAGCGTGGTAGCCTTGCGGCCCCATTCGTCACGCATCCGGAGGAATCGCCCGATGATCGACCAACTGCTCGCGGGAAACGCCGAGTTCGTCGCCGGTGAGTTCAAGCCCCACGAGGATTACTACCGGTCGATCGCGGCCCGGCAGTCGCCGAAGGTGCTCTGGATCGGCTGTTCCGACTCCCGCGTCAGCGAGGACGTGATCACGGGCTCCAAGCCCGGCACGATGTTCGTGCACCGCAACGTCGCCAACATCGTCGCCTTCAACGACGTCAACATCTCGTCGATCCTGGAATACGGCGTGGTGCACCTCAAGATCGAGGACATCATCGTCTGCGGGCACACGCGGTGCGGTGGCATCGCGGCGATCGAGGACGGCGTCCACGAGAACTACATCGCCGACTGGCTGTGCATCGCGACCGGTGCCAAGGAGGCGGCCGACCGGGCCGCCCGCGAGCGGAAGCTCTCGCGGGAGGAGAAACTCGAGGTCCTGACGGCCGAGAACGTGAAACTCCAGATCAAGCACCTGCAGAATCTCGCCCTGATCCGCAACATGCACGAGAAGGGTTCGCGGCCGCGGATCCACGGCTGGCTCTACCGGGTGGAGAACGGCACGATCGAGGTCCTCGTCGACGGTCGAATGGGCAAGGAAGCCAAACGCGGCCGCAAGGCCACCCCGCGGAAGCGTCCGCGCAGCGGGTGAGCGTGCCGCGCCGCTGCGGACGTTGGCGACGAACGGGGCGGCGCGTCCGCCACCGAGTTCCCGCATGGAGTGGCCCCCTTGCAAGGGGATGGAAGGTGGACTTCGCGGCGCACGGCGCGTATCGTCACTCACAGTCAGCCGGGGCGCTTCTCCGGCCATCGACCGCTGTTCGATTCGACTTCGGACCCACGCACGTACCCGCTGCCGTGGACTGAAACACGGCAGAGCGATCGACGCAGGGTTGCCGAAAAGTCGCGGCAGACCTCCGTCGCCGGTCGAACGCCCGGGCGCGACGCCGGTCGATTCCTCCGCACCCCGAACCCGTGTTCCGGAGCTTCGGGGGTGGTGCGCGAGGGCCGCCGTGAGGCATCGTGATGATTCGGGAGAGTCGACTCAGGCTGGTTCTCGCGGTCGCGTGCGTCGCATACGCCGCAGGTCCGGCGCCGGCGCTCGACGTCATCGGCTACTCGTCGGCCGCCAACGACCGGTTCTCGAGCGGATACCCGTCCAGCCCGGTCACGAACAGCGGCACCCCGTTCGTGGGCCGGAACGACTCGTGGCTGGGGGTGGGCTGGGCGTCCACCGACGCCACCAAGAGTTTCGGCTTCATCGATCCCCAGCACTACCTGGTGGCCCGGCACTACGGCGGCGCCTCCACGATCGACCTCCTCGGCGGCGATGGTCTCGTCTTCTCCGCCGCCCAGTCGTCGGTCGCTGAAACCGGATACGGCTTCATCATCAGCGGCAGCATCGGCGACATCTCGATCGGCAGGCTCACGGCCCCGGTCTCCCCGTGGCTCGGCATGCCGCGTTACGGAGTCCTCGACCTCAATGCCACGTCGAGCGTCAACTCGACCTACACGGGCCAGCCGCTTCTGGTCTACGGCAGGGGGCCGGATGGCACCCAGAGCCCCCGGATCGGCACCGCGACGATCAACGGCACGAATCTCACCGGCGGCGACTCCTTCATCACGACGAACGCCGCCAGCGTGATCCTCCAGTCGGGAGATTCTGGCAGCCCGGACTTCATCCCCTGGACGAACCCGAACGGTGCGGCCGAGCTCACGATCGTTGGCCTCAACACGGCGACCGACTTCGCCACGGTCAACGTGCTGAGCTTCTTCGCCAACGCCCCGGCGATGGCGGCGGTCAACGCGATCGTCACGCCCGACGGCTTCGCCCTGCGTGTCGTCGGCAACCCCTCTGGGACGTGGTCGGGCGATGCCAGCACCTCCATCGGAGCGACGGCGGCCTGGGGCGGGGCCGTGCCGGCGGACACCTACGCCCTGTTCGAT
>Ga0208864_1000531_pt1 | contig 12586 bp, 11 predicted proteins | sample CryBogmetaGMA05M_FD_184542 | JGI IMG/M metagenome (GOLD analysis project Ga0208864, IMG submission 184542) | Freshwater microbial communities from Crystal Bog, Wisconsin, USA - MA0.5M (SPAdes) | ecosystem: Environmental > Aquatic > Freshwater > Lake | place: Crystal Bog, Wisconsin, USA...
CTTCGGGGATTTCCGTGGCTTGAAACGGCCAGTTCGAGGGACGCGACGATTCGGTAGAGTGCCGAGATGGAAACACTCTCATCGCATTACGCCCGTTTGCTTGGCCTCAATGACTCCTGGCGGGTGGAGTCTGTCGACCTCCAGATCGAGGATCGACGAGTTGAGATCCGGCTGTCGCACGTCGGTTCTGGCGTGTTCTGCCCCGAATGTGGCGGAGCTTGCGGGCTTGCCGATCACGCCGATGAGCGGCGTTGGCGGCACCTCGACACCATGCAGTTCACGACGGAGTTGGTCGCCCGACTCCCACGAAGCCGATGCCCGGAGCATGGCGTGAAAACAATCGTGCCGCCCTGGGCAGGCAAGCACTCCAGATTCACCCTCCTCTTCGAAGCCTTTGCCATCGAGGTCCTGCAGGCCTGCCGCACCGTGAATGCCGCGGCCGCCCTGCTCGGCCTCTCCTGGGATGCCGTGCAATCCATCATGGATCGCGCAGTCGCAAGGGGCTTGGAGCGTCGAGAGACGACGCGCATCCCCCACCTGGGTATCGACGAGAAGAGCTTCAGGAAGGGGCATGACTACATCACCGTCCTCACTGATCTCAACGGTTCCCGTGTTCTTGACGTGGTCCCGGAACGCACCCAGGCGGCTGCCGAGGCCGTCCTCCAGACGCTGACGGTTGAGCAGCGACAGGAGGTTCGGGCGGTTGCCGCCGACATGCTTCCAGCCTATGCCAACGCGGTGGCACATCAGCTTCCGAACGCCGAGTTGGTGCACGACAAGTTCCACGTCGCCAAGCATCTCGGAGAGGCGGTCGATCAGGTCCGGCGGGCCGAGAACAAGGCCCTCCAAGCCGAGGACGATGACCGTCTCAAAGGAACGCGGCAGCTCTGGCTCTTCAACAAGTCGAATCTGTCTTCGCAGCAGCGGCGACGCTTCGAGGCAATCAGGCACAACGGATTGAAGACAGCCAGGGCGTGGGCGATCAAAGAGGAGTTCCGCTGGTTCTGGCAGTACGTCTACTCCACGAGCGCCGAGGAGTTCTTCGACCAGTGGTATGCATGGGGTGTGCGGTGTCGTCTTCGGCCGATTGTCCGGGTGGCCAAGATGCTGAAGCGACATCTGCCCAACCTCTTGAGCTACTTCCTCTACCGCATCACCAATGCCACCAGCGAGGGCTTCAATAGCGTCATCCAGGCACTGAAGTACGCGGCCCGCGGGTTCCGTTCCTTCGGGAACTACCGCACTCGTATCCTCTTCTACTGCGGACGGCTCGACCTCAGGCCTCAGCTACACAGCCACTGAAATCCCGGAAGAACCATAATTTTAGTAACTACGTCCCAGGGCCAACTTCCCTCAATGGTCAGGCGGGATCGCCCGTTCCTCTCGGATTCGCGGGGACTTGGACAACACCAAATTCTACTGCGGTCATCGGCGGCAAACTGACGACTGAACCGTTTGATGGAGGCCGCTCATACCGCCCCTTCGCCACCACCGTGACTTCTGCTACGGGCACGCTCTCGATCAGTTTCGACGCCACCATTCCCTCAGCCTTTGGCGCCATCGAGCTTGCGCCGAATGCGAACAACGACCCGAACTCGATTCGTATCGCCACATCCGGCGGGAATATCGTTCTCCAAGGCAAGGGTTTTGGGGGCGACGAGCAAAACTATATTCTCCACTCCATCGACGGTTCGTCTCACACGTACTCCATCGACCTTGATCCGGCCACCCAGTCGGGGCAGGTTCGATCCGATACGGCGAGCTGGGTGCCATTCGCGTTTACGAATGTCGGCGGCTTCGCGCTGAACTATCTCAGCGTCGCTGGCTTCTCCGGTTCAGAAATGACGCTCGACAACTTTGCGATCAACGGCACCGTCCCGGTCCCCGAGCCCGCCACGTGCGTCATGGCCCTCGTCGGTCTGGCCTGCGGCGGCTACTCGATGTTCCGCCGTCGCCGCGTTCGCTGACCAGAGCCCTTTGCGGCACTCGTGATCTCACGCTGGGCAGGGCATCGCAAGGTGCTCTGCCCAGTGGTGTTTCTGGGCAGAGCTGGCGAGGCCAAGCGAGTCGCAGAGGGCTGCCCCGAGGGCGGGGAGGGGTGAGGCCCCAGGCGGGTGAGCCAAATCGCTCCACCCCCTGGGGCAAATCGCTCCACCCCCTGGGGCAAATCGCTCCACTCCGGGCCGGTTCTTCCCGGTTCGTGCGCGCCATTCCCGATTCGTGCTTTTTTGGGATTGGCACGGGACGTGCATGTGCATCGAGGTGTCCTGTCCCATCGCAAGCTCGTTGTCGATCCCGCCTAGGAGATTTGCTCATGAAGATTTCGAGTGCCCGTGTGGCCCGCGTGCTAGCCGTCGTCATCTCCGCGTTTTTTTTGCTGGCCGTTCACGCCCACGCCGTCACGATCGACTGGGTGACCGTGGGCGATCCGGGCAACGCGGCGAGCGCCGGCGGCTACGGTGCCGTGGCGACCGACTTTCAGATCATGAAGTACGAGTTCACGAACCAGCAGTACACGGACTTTCTCAACACGGTGGCGGCGACCGACACCCTCTCGCTCTACAACCCGGAGATGGGCAGCAACGCGCGTGGCGGCATCACGCAGAGCGGCACGTCGGGGTCGTATACCTACGCCGTCAAGCCAAACATGGGCGATAAGCCTGTGAACTACATCACGTGGTTCGATGCGGCGCGGGTGTCCAACTGGCTGATGAACGGCGCGGGGGCTGCATCAAGTACCGAAACGGGCGCATATACGCTCAACGGCGCCACCAGTGGCAGCGCCCCTGCGTCGAACCCGGGCGCGGCGTTTTTGATCCCCACCGAAGACCAGTGGTACAAGGCGGCGTTCTACATGGGCGGAAGCACAAACGCGGGCTATTGGTCTTACGCCACGCAGAGCAACACGGCCCCCACGGCCGTGAACGCCACCACCGTCGGCACCGGCACCAGCGGCGGCGTGAGCCCTGTCACGAGCGGCGACTTCGCGAACTACAGCAATGCGGCGTCGTGGAACAGCGAGACTGGTAATGTGACGACGGTGGGCAGCAACGGCGGAGCGAGTGCGTATGGTGCGTTTGACATGAGTGGCAACGTGTGGGAGTGGAACGACGCCCCGTCTGGTGGAATCCGGGGTGGCTCCTACGACAGCCTCGTTGCGTTCTCCCTGTCGTCCTCCGCCCGCGAGGTGGTCGCCGCATCGTACGACTCCCCCAACGTCGGTTTTCGTCTCTCAAGTCCGGTGGCCGTGGTCCCCGAGCCCTCCGCCTATGCCCTCACGGCATTCGCCACGACGGCCCTCGTTGGCATGATGCGGTGGCGGAAGCGGCGGGCCGCCGAGTCGGCGGCAGGTGCTCGAGGGGTTTTCACACGCCCGCTCGCCGCTTTGGTAAAATCCTAAGCCGCGTTGCGATTCACTCACACGATCTCCCGCGAAGGCAGCCAGCGATGATTCGACGACTCCGAAACAACGGTGTGGTGTTGGTGGCCCTTGCCGTGTGGCCCACGATGGCGATGGGCCAGGTGTCGTTGACGGAACTGGGGGCGGCGAACGCTGCCCGGAATCAGATGATGGCCAACGGGGCCAACGCCGCCGCGGGTGCCGCCCCGCAGCCCGCGGCAGCACCGAGGCCGGCGGCGCCGTCAGTTGGGTTCGGCGGCATGAAGTACGTGCTGTCGTACGCGCTCACCGGCATGCTGATGGCGCTCGGGATGTATCTCACCTGCCGCCCGGCAAACCGGCACGAAGCGGATTGAGTGTCGGCTGCGGTGGCGCCAGGCCACGGCCAGGACGCCAACCGATATACTGCCGCCCGCTCTCCGGCGAACATTCTCGGCGGCACTGCGTATCAGTGAATCGGCCGGCGGTTTCGGCCCAGCCATTTCCAGAAGGTAGGCACCACGCGTGAACCAGAAGTCTCTCCTCGAACTCGTCAAGAAGCACGGCAGTCCCCTGTTCGTCGTCGACCACGCCGAACTGCGGAAGAACTACGCGCTGTTCCGCAAGCACTTTCCCCGCGTGCAGATCTACTACGCGGTGAAGGTCAACAGCGACCCGGCGATCGTGAAGACCTTCTACGAACTCGGTGGCAGCTTCGACGTGGCGAGCATCCAGGAGTTTCGCACGGTCTACCAGTACATCGCCAAGCTCCCGGCGAAGCAGCGTCAGGACTTCATCTGGGACAAGATCATCTACGCCAACCCGATCAAGCCGGTTGAGACGCTCGAGGAACTCGACCGCTACAAGCCGCTGGTGACCTATGACAACCACGAGGAGGTCAAGAAGATCGCCAAGCACGCTCCGCATGCGGGCCTCGCGCTGCGGCTCCGCGTGCCCAACACCGGATCGATGGTGGAGCTTTCCAGCAAGTTTGGAGCCCTGCCCGGCGAGGCGGTCGACCTGATCAAGTATGCCCACGACCACGACCTCGTCGTCGAAGGGCTCTCGTTCCACGTTGGCAGCCAGTGCACCAACCCGCAGAACTACATCCAGGCGATCCACCTCTGCGCCAACATCTTCGCCGAGGCGAAGTCGCGGGGCTTCAACCTCAAGCTGCTCGACATCGGCGGCGGGTTTCCCGCGGCCTACGACGCCACCGTGCCGAAGTTCTCCGCTCTCGCCAAGACGATCAACCACGAACTCGACCGGCTGTTTCCGAAGGAGATCGAGATCCTCGCGGAGCCGGGGCGGTTTCTGGTGGCCTCGGCGGGCACGGCCGTCAGCAAGATCATCGGGAAGGCGTTTCGCAACGAGAAACTCGGCTACTACGTGGACGATGGCGTCTATCACACCTACTCGGGCGTGATCTTCGACCACTGCACCTACCACCTGAAGAGCTTCAAGAAGGGCACGCCGCAGGTCTGCGCGGTGTTTGGGCCGACGTGCGACGCCCTCGACACGATCAGCCTGTCGGAGCAGCTGCCCGATCTTGAGATCGGCGAGTATCTCTACAGCGAAAACATCGGCGCCTACTCGGCCGCGAGTAGCACGCACTTCAACGGCTTCCCACCCGCGACCGTGGTGCACGTCAACCAGTAGTGGGCACAGGTTGAAAACCTGTGCTACGTGGGGTGATTCAGGCACAGGTTGAAAACCTGTGCTACGTGGGGGCAGGGAACGTAGCCGCAGGTTGGTAACCTGCGGTGAACGAAGGCGGCACAGGTTGCCAACCTGTGCTACGTGGGGGCGATGCAGGCACAGGTTGAAAACCTGTGCTACGGGGAGAGCCGGCCCGACGGGCTACGGCCGGACGGCCTCGATGAGGTGATAGCCCTTCACCTCCTCGCGGGCCACGCTCGACCACATCCGCGGGAGGTTCTCGAGGTACCAGATCGGCTGCTTCGTGACCACCAGCAGCGTGGCCCCTGGCGCGAGTGCCAGCCGCGCCGCCTCGACGAAGAGCTCCGCAAGCCGAAAGTCGGAATAGTAGGGCGGATTCGCCAGGGCGAGATCCCACGAACCAGGCTCCGGCACGCGGCCCTCCGCCTCGAGCGCGACCGTGACGTTCGTCAGACCATTCGCCGCCACGCCTCGGAGTGTGCAATCGACCGCCCGGGCCGACGAGTCGAGGGCGTGCACGTGGACGCTCTCGTCGCGGGCCGCGATCCCGAGGGCCACGCAGCCGGAACCGCAGCCGATGTCGAGCACCCGCGACTCCGGGGCGACATCCACGGCGCCGAGCAGGTGGCGAGCGCCCGGATCGATCCGCCGGTGGGCGAACACACCCGGCCGTGTGAAAGCCGTGAGCAGCCGATCGCGGTCGCGGAACACCACCTCGCAGGTGAAGTCGCGAACCTTCGAAAGCTCACGCGTTTTCTCAACGACATAGGCGATCGTGCCCGACTTCGCCTTGCGGTCGGCCCCTTCCACCGGCCGCACGCTGACCGTCTCGCCCGTCTCGGCGAGCTGCTCGTGGAGCCATTTGTCGCGGGGGTTATCGATCGCCACGACGAGGTGGCCACAAATGGCGAGGTTTTGGATGGCGGCCTGGAGGACGTCGCGGGAGAACTCGGCCTCGCCATTCTTCGCCAGCGGCACGACGGCGAGGTCGTAGGGCCCGGCCGGCATGTCGGCCACGCACTCGGCGGCGAGATTCGGTGACGCCGGCGTCCACGACGCCTGTGCTGCGGTGCACGGATGGAGGTCGTGGAACCACGCGACCACCGTCGCGCCAGGCCGCTCGACGGCGAGCGAGTGTGCCGCCTGACCGCGGCCGGCCGTGGTGCAGACGATCCGCTCTCCAGGCAGCGTGCGGGCGACGGCAAGCGCGTGGGCTTCGGCGGGACGGGCCGGGAGCAGTTCAGTGGGGTGGTTCATGCACCGCCGAGCATACCCTCCCTTACTCGGGACGCCGCGGACGCTCCGGCCGCTCGCCACTTTCCGTACCTTCAGCAGGGTCGGGACGACGACGCGGGCCGTCGCCAGGTCGAACCCCACCGCCGCGCTCGCCTGCAGGACCCGTGCCACGGAAGCCTCCCTCGCCGCGCGGGATGGGCGGCAGCGGCGGGCGGAACTCCTCGTGGTCGATCTTCCCGTCGCCGTTGCGATCGGCCTTGGCGAGGTTGGCGGAGGCGTTTTTGATCTCGTCGGCGTCGAGCTCGTGGTCGCCGTTGGTGTCGAGGGCGCTGCGAAGGCCATCACGCCGCTCCGGTGGCGGACCGTCGGGCCGCTCCGGGGGCTGGGCGGTGACGACCTGGCTGCAGGCTGCGCTGACGAACACGATGCCAAGGGCGAGGAGGGCTCTCATCGGTGAACTCCCTGGGAGTAATCTGGAATCCGAACTGGGATACTCGCCTTGCCGAAGGCTTCAACGGCGGCCCGGAAAAAAGGTTACGGCTGTGGCTCACCCACGCAGTAGAGAAACCGGCCCGACCGGAGGTAGAGCCGGCCGTCGGCGATCGCGGGCGTGCCGCTGAAGTCGCTCTCGTCGCCGGCGAACCGGTTGCAGGCAAGCACGCGGTAGTCGGGTTTGGCAGGCAGGACCAGCGTGCCGCCCCAGCGAGTGGCCACGATCAGCCGGCCATCGGACAGCACCGGCGACGCATAGACCGGCCGGCCGCCGCCGGTGATCTCGGCGACGCGGCTGCGGTAGACCTGCTCGCCCGTCGCGGCGTTCGAGCAGAACGCTTGGCCGCGGTCGTCGATCCAGTAGAGATGCCCGTCGTGGAGGAGCGGCGTGGCCACGTAGGAACTCGCCTTGCTCGTCCAGAGCATGTGCGACTTCGTCACGTCGCCAGTGCCGCCCGCCCGCACGGCGAACGACCCGGCCGAGCGGAACCCGCCGAACACGTAGACCGCGTCGCCATCTACGACCACGCTCGGCGAGATGTTGCCGGTGAGGGAGTGGCTGGCGTACCAGCGGATCTTGCCCGTCGCCGGATCGAGGCCCCACACCTCCGAGGGCACGGCGACGACGAGTTCCTCGCGGCCGTCGGCGAGTCGCACGATTGAGGGCGTGCCGTAGGCGAGTTCCAGTGACGCCGCATCGGCCTTCCAGACTTCGCGGCCGGTGCGGCGGTCGAGCCCGCGGATCGACTGGCTCTCCTCAGCGGCATTGACGATCACGAGGTCGCCGTGGCGGATCAGGCTCGCCGCCGAGCCCCAGCGGCGATTGCTCGACTCCGTGCCCACGCCGACCCGCCAGAGCTCCTTACCGGCGCGGTCGAAGGCGATCACGCCGCTCTTGCCGAAGAAGGCGTAGACCGCGTCGGCATCCACGACGGGCGTGCTGCTGGCGTAGCCGTGCTCGGTGAGGAAGCCCTCGTAGGCGTCTTCCGGCAGGTCGCCGGCCACGTCACGCCGCCATTTCTCCGCTCCCGTCAGGCGGTCGATGCAGAGCAGGTGCCGAACAAGCGTCGCCGGCTCGCCGCCCCGATCGCCCGGCACGCCGTAGCCCGAGTAGCAGGTTACGAAGACATCGTCGCCGTGGATCACCGGGCTCGACGAGCCTGGTCCTGGCAGCGGCGTCTTCCAGAGCAGGTTTTTGTCGTCGCTCCATTCGAGCGGCACCGTTGACTCGCCCAGCCCAAGACCTCCGGGACCCCGAAACCGGGGCCAGTCGGTGGCGCACGCGGCGGCCATCGTCAGGAGAACGGCCACAACAACGGATGCAAGACGGTTCATTCCACGATCCTCAGGACGTCGTTTTTCTTCACCGCCCGCGTACGGCGGCCCGCCTCAAACTCGAGGTGGCAGTCGAGCAGCATGTCGAGCGAGGCGTCGGCGGGCACGTCGAGCGTCGCAGTGATCGTATTGCCTTCGCGGGCGATCGCCACCGCCTCGTAGGGGCCACACTGCACCCACGACGGCTTCCCATCCGGGATCGGGCCGCGGCGCGCAGCCGCCGGATCGAGCACGAGTGTCACCTCACGGCGACCGCCTCGGGGCAGCGTGCCCGGCCGCACCTCTGCGATCACAGCCTCCATGCGGCTCTCCCCCTCGGCGTTGTCTTCGATCGCGCCTGTGCCCATCCGGCGGAGCCCGCGGTTGTTGGACGGCTCGGGCACGCCACGGTAGCCGCCGATCACATACGGAAACCTCCCCGGCGTGACGTGGTAGTGGTAGCCCCGCTCGGCATCCTCGTGGCCGTTACAGACATCGAGCGAGCGATCGCCCTCGAGGTCCTTCGCCATCACGCCGTCAGACTCATAGGGGCCGTGAATCGGGAAGCCGTCGAAGGCGAAGCCGATCACGGGCGAATGCCGGGTGCCATCGTCGGGGAACGGGCTTTTCACGCAGGTCGGATACTTGTGGTAGTGGTAGACGCCGGTCTGCTGCGGATGGCCGCAGCAGCTGTCGAGCCAGACCTCCGAGTAGCCCTCGACCGCGTTCATTCCGCCCTGCTCGAACGGGTTGAAGAACACGACGCCGTTGAGCGCCACGCCGATCGGACCCATCGGCAGCCGCGTGATCTCGGCGGCCTTGCGGGGCTCGAGCGGCAGCCGGAACGTGAACTCCTGCACGCGGATCGTGTTCGGATTGCCGCTGTTGGGGAACGTGGCCGTGGGATGGTTGGGCCAGCCCTGGCTCTCGATCACGAGAAAGCCGGGATCGTGGCGGAGCCGAACCTCGTCGGTGCCGTCCTTATTCGAGTCGCTCTGGTGGTAGGAGAAGAGGTCGACCGTGCGGTCGGCGTCGCGAAAGAGATACCGGGGTTTTTCGTGCCCGGGCTCGAGCGACCAGCGGCCGCCGACGGGCTCGGCGGCGTGGACGGCTGGCGCGAGGAGGGCCGCGATGGCGATGATGGCAAGGCTTGGCATCGAGAAGGCTCCTGGACACGTTGAACGGTTCATGCGTCCAAATGTCGCGTGGGCTCAAGGCTCCCCCCGTAGCACAGGTTTTCAACCTGTGCCTGAACAGGAAGCCCTGCGGGCTTTGCCACAGGTTGAAAACCTGTGCTACTCAAGCAGGCGACACCGGTCGGAGTAGGTGCAGGTTGTCAACCTGCACCAGAAACGGCTTTGGCACAGGTTGAAAACCTGTGCTACTGAAGCAGGCGACACCGGTCGGAGTAGGTGCAGGTTGTTAACCTGCACCAGAAACGGCTTCGGCACAGGTTACCAACCTGTGCTACGGGGAGAGGGGAAGCCAGGAGGGCGTTTCCCGATCAATCGTTTCCCGCGCAAGCTAGTTTGCAGCCGCGTTCGACCACGTGCTGAACAGGTCGCCACGCTTGATCCGCGCGGCGTCTTCCCGCATCACGTCGGGCGTGCGGCGGGTCATCCGGACCGTCTTGCGGTTGTGCCGCCAGGTGCGGGTGTGGGACTGGGCTACCGGACCGCTGCCCGGAGGGGCTGTAACGATCGTTGGTGGCCCGGCGATCACGCCGCCGGCGTGGAGGGCCGCGGCGACAACGAGCACGATGGCGATGCGGGGGAGAATCACTTTGCAGCCTTCTCGTCGGGCATTGGTTCGAGCGTGAGCGGATCCCGCAGCGGCAGGTGCTTCACCTCGCCGCCGAAAAACTCCTTCATCGTCGCCCGGCCCTGGAGATCGCCCTTCGCGATCTCGTCCCAGTCGCCGACCACGAGGATCGCCATGGTCAAGGGATCGAGGTGCTTCTTCGCCACTCGCTGGAGATCCTCGCGGGTCACGGCAGCCACCTTCTGGCGGAAGGTCTTCCAGTAGTCGGCCGGCCGCTTCGTCCACTCGTCGTTGACGAACACCCGCAGCATCTGCGGCTTGCTCTCGAACTGCCGCGGGAAGGTCTCGATCACGCTCTTCTTCGCGGTGTCGAGTTCGTCCTCGGTGACGAGTTCGTCGCGGACGCCCTTGATCTCGTCGAGCACGATCTTCGTGGCCAGAGCCACCGTGGCATTCTTGCTCTCGAAGCCGGCCTTGAAGTCGCCGGGATAATCGACCTTCGGCTGCAGCATCGAGCGGACCGAGTAGGCGAGCCCCTCGTTGCTCCGCACCTTCTGCATCAGGCGGCTGGTGAATCCGCCCGCGCCCAGGATTTCGTTGAGCAGCACCAGCGGGATCGCGTCGGGATCGTCGCGGGTGATCGCCCGGCTGCCGATCAGCACCTTGCCCTGCGGAATCTCCTTCGGCACGTGATAGAGGCCGGGAGCGAGTTTTGCCGTCGGCGGCGTCGGGGGCGGAGCCAGATCGCCACGTTCCCAGCCGTTGAACGCCTTGGAGAGTTTGGCAAGCATCTCCGGCTCATCGAAGTCGCCCGACACCGCCACGATCGCGTTGCCCGGGTGGATGATCCGCTTGTGCATGGCGGCGAGTCGGCCACGGTCGATGGCGGCGACGGTGGCGGCCGTCGGCTCGGCGCCCTCGAAGTGCTCGGGGCCGTAGATCAGCCGCTTCCATTCGCGGCCGATGATCGACGCGGCGTCGTCGTTCCGCTGCTTGAGACCCTCCAGGACGCGGGCCTTGCCCGTGGCCAGCCGATCCTCATCGAAGCCCGGCGTTCGCAGCATCTCCACGAACAGGGCGAGGCTCTCGTCGAGGTTGCTCTTCAGGCAGTTCATCGTGGCTACGGTGAAGGTCTCGTTGGCCGAGACACCCACCTCGGTGGCCAGGAAATCGAGAGCCTCGTCGAACTCGGCGGGCTTCTGCTTCGCCGTACCGCCCTCGCGGATCATCCGCGCGGTCATCGAGGCGAGGCCGGGGGCATCAGCCGGATCGAGCGACGAGCCCCCTCGGAACGTGACCGACACCGTGACCAGCGGCAGCTCATGCGACGGGGCGAGGTAGGCGATGGTGCCGTCGGGCAGCGTGCGGCGGAAGGTCTTGGCGTCGGGCGGTTCGAAGGCGAGCGGCTCGAAGGCGATCTCCTCCGGACGCTTTGGCAGCGCCGGCCTTGCCGAGGATGTGGCCGTGGGCTGCGTGGCGGGCGGGGCGGCAGTGACCGGTGCCGAAACGAGGGCGGCGACGAGCAGGGCGATGGCTGCGGACAGGCGACTGGCGGCGGACGAGCGAATGATCATGGATGGTCCGTGAGGGGTGGTTGCTTGGTGAAGCCGGCGGCGGTCGCGGGTCACTCCGCCTTGCGGCGGTAGGTGGCGACGCTGCGGTTGGTGTCTTTGAAATACTTGTTCGCCACGCGGCGGATGTCGGCGGCGGTGACGGCCTCGTATTTCGCGGGGCCCTTGTTGATCTCCTGCCAGTCGAGCACCGCCTCGGAGAAGGCGAGCTGCACGAATAGCGACATGTTGTTCTCGAGCTTCCGGTAGTTCTGGGCGGCCACGCGGTTCTTCACCTTGCGAAGCTCGCGTTCGGGAAGATCTTCGGCCTGGAGCTTCGCCAGCTCCTCATACCATGCCGCCTCTAGCTGCTCGGGCGTGGCCTCGCCGCGGGCCTGGGCCGACAAGGCAAACAGGCCCGCGTACTTCCGGGTGTCGCTCATCGCCTGGGCACCGGCCGCGATGCCCCGCCCTTCGACGAGCCCCTTGTAGAGCCGGCCGGTGCGGTCGTTGAGGATCTCGGCGAGCATGTCGAGCGGGTAAGAATCAACGTGGCCGGCGGGCACCGTGTGGTAGCGGACCTCGACCGACGGCGGCACGTCGCCCACCGCGTTCATCCGCTGCTCCGCGAGCTGCTCGACCTCGAGCGTGACGACCGGCGGCGGCGGGCTCTTCCCCGGCTCGAGCCGCGAGAAGTAGTTGGTGATCAGCCGCTTCGCCCGCACGGGATCGAAGTCGCCCACGAGGATGCCGACGAGGTTGCCGGGGCGGTAGTAGATGTTCCAGTAGTCCTGCGCCTGATCGAAGGTGTAGCTGTTGAGGTCGCTTGGCCAGCCGATCACGGGCCACGAGTAACCGCTCGACGCCCAGAACATCGAGTCGAACTGCTCCTCGAACTTGCCCGTGGGCGTGCTGTCGGTCCGCAGCCGCCGCTCCTCGTGGACGACGTCGCGCTCCGAGTAGAACTCGCGGAACACGCTGTCGCTGAGCCGGTCGCTCTCCATCCAGGCCCAGAGCTCGAGCTTGTTGGACGGCACCGTGATGAAATAGCAGGTGAGGTCGTAGGTGGTGAAGGCGTTCATGCCGCTGCCGCCGGCCTTCGTGTAGACCTGGTCGAACTCATCCTTGACGATCGTGCCGGCCTGCGGCCCGCCTTCGCCACGGCCTTGCTGGG
>Ga0208864_1000533_pt1 | contig 12573 bp, 16 predicted proteins | sample CryBogmetaGMA05M_FD_184542 | JGI IMG/M metagenome (GOLD analysis project Ga0208864, IMG submission 184542) | Freshwater microbial communities from Crystal Bog, Wisconsin, USA - MA0.5M (SPAdes) | ecosystem: Environmental > Aquatic > Freshwater > Lake | place: Crystal Bog, Wisconsin, USA...
GTCCTTACCCCCCATCCCGGAGGGCACCCCCAGCAATGGGCCTGCGGTCGTCGTGCCCCAACCGGCAGCCGGTCAGCCAGCCACCAGCCCTGGCCCCATCGCCCCAACCAATCCACCCAGCCTGCCGTTACCACCGCCCGTGGCCGCACCTCCCACGCCTTAACGGCCCAATCAGGGAGCTTGCAGCAAGGCTGTAAAAAAGCCATCACCCCCCTGGGAGCCTGGCCAACACTGGCAGCTCTTTGCCAGCTGCCAATGTTGGTGGTTGGCCAAAAAGCGCTCGATCAGGGCCCCATTTTCGGCCGGGTGCACCGTGCAGGTGGCATACACCAACCGGCCACCGGGCTTAAGCAGGGGCAGCAGGCCTTCCAGCAACTGCTGCTGCAAGGCAATGAGCTCCTCGATGGCCCCAGGGGCCATGCGCCAGCGGGCATCGGCATGGCGGGCCAGGGTGCCCAAGCCAGAGCAGGGGGCATCCAACAGGATGCGATCAAAACTGGCGCGCCACTCGGGCTTGGCCCCAGCCAAGCCACGGGCATCGGCCGCCAAAACCTGGATGGATTGCAAACCCAAGCGGGCCCCATTGATCTCCACCCGCCGCAGCCGGGCCGCCGAGCGATCAATGGCCCAAACCTCGCCTTGGTCGCCCATCAATTCAGCGATATGGGTACTTTTGCCCCCCGGAGCTGCGCAGGCATCCAGGATGCGCTCGCCGGGCTGGGGGTTCAGCAACAGGGCCACCCGCTGGGCAGCGCGATCTTGCACGCACCATTGGCCCTCGGCGTAGCCGGGCAACCCGCGCAAATCACCGCTGCGGCCCACCAGGGTGAGGGCCAAGGGCAGGCCCTCGATCACCTGGGCCCCAACCCCGGCAGCCAGCAACTCCGCCTGCAGCTCGTCGAGACTGGCCTTGATCGGATTGATGCGCAGATCTAAGCTGGGCGGCAGGTTGCAGGCCAAACCAAAGGCCTCGGCCTGCTCCAAGGGCAACCACTCCAGCACCAGGGAAGCCAACCAATCGGGCAGGGAATGGCGCACCCCAAAGGATTGGCGCGGATCCGCTGACAAATCCAAGCCGTCCCAAGGCTCCCGGCCCAAAGCCTCCCGCCGCCGCAGGGCAGAGCGCAGCATCCCATTGGCCACTGGGGCTAAACGGCCCAAGCCTCCCCGCTTGGCCAACTCCACAGTGGTGCTCACCGCGGCAGAGGCCGGCACCCGGCCGCTAAACAGCAACTGGTAGAGACCAAGATGCAAGAGCCACCGCAACTTGGGCGGCTGCTTCTGGGCCGGCCCCTTACCAAGGGCATCCAGCCAAGCGTCGAGCAGACGCCGCTGGCGAATGGCCCCGTAGGCCAACTCCGTGGCCAGGGCACGATCGGCCCCCTCAATGGGGGTGCGCTGCAACTCCCGCTCCAGGGCCACATCGGCGTAGGCCCCAGCACCAACCGCCAAGAGCACCTGCCAGGCCAGCTGGCGGGGCGCCAGGCCAATGGGAGCAGGGTTTTGACCAGGGTTTTGACCAGGCTTGGGCGCAGGCTCTGGCAATCACGGCAAGGCGGCTGGCCTCCAGAGATAGCGCCCCAGGGGCAACAGGCCCTCCGAATCCACCGGGATCCCCTCAGCGATCAGCATCTCCCGCTGGATCCAATCACTGCCCTCCCGGCTGCCAGAAAAACTGATGCGGCCGCGGGCATTCACCACCCGCTGCCACGGCACCGGCGAGGGCAAGGGCAAGCGCCTCAGGGCCCAACCCACCTGGCGAGCCTGGCCATAGGCACCAATCCAATCCGCGATTTGGCCATAGGTGGCCAGCTGGCCTGGGGGGATCTGGGTCACGGCATCCCATACCCTCTGATCAAAGCTGCGCCCATCGAAGGGCGCGTTTCCCTCCCCATGCCCCTGCTGCCCCGCCGCTTCGAGCGCCTCAAGGCCGTGCTCAACCGCCGCATGGGGGATCTCAGCGTGCTCCTGGAGCAAGTCGACAAACCCCACAACCTCTCGGCCATCCTGCGCAGCTGCGATGCGGTGGGAGTGCTGGAAGCCCATGTGGTGAGCCTGCCAGGACGGCTCCCCACCCTCAACAGCACAGCTAAGGGCAGTGAAAAGTGGGTGCCCCTGCACCGCCACAGCAGCACTCCGGCGGTGATGCGGCAGCTCAAGGACAAGGGCTTTCGCCTGTTTGGCACCCACCTCTCGGTGGATGCCGTCGATTACCGCCACTGCGACTACACCGGCCCGAGCGTCTTTCTGCTGGGGGCGGAGAAGTGGGGCCTGAGCGATGAGGCCATCGGCCTGGTCGATCAACCCATCGTGATCCCGATGGTCGGCATGGTGCAGTCGCTCAATGTGAGCGTGGCCACCGCGGCACTGCTGTTTGAAGCCCTACGCCAACGCGAAGCCGCAGGCCTGGTACCCACCCACGGGGAGGGGATCCCGGAGGGGCGCTACGACAATCTGTTGTTTGAGTGGGCCTATCCCCAGGTGGCGGCCTGGTGCCAGCGGGAAGGGCGGCCCTACCCCCCCCTGGATGGGGAGGGAGCCATCAACGAGGTCCTACCCCGGACCGTAAAGCTGCGTTACTGAGCAGGCGGCGGCTGTCTGCGCTCGGGAGCCACAGGGCCAGGGCAAGGGCTAGCCCTTCCAGCAGGATCTGGCGGCCACCCAACAGCACCACGAGCAGGGCGATCCCCGCCAGCATTTTGAACAACAAGCCCCAGACGTCATCCCGATCGGCGCTGCCGGAGAACCACAGCAGCGCTGCGGATACCAGCAAAACGGCGTCTAACCACCAGGGCATGGCTACCAAAGCATCTCACCGATTCTGGCGCACCCCTAGGCCCCTGAGCGACCACCACTGCCACCACTCAACCAACGCTCCAGCCCCTCTCCCAAAAACGAGAGCCCCAAAACCAGAACAAACATCGCCAGGCCTGGATAGAGCGCTGTCCACCAGATGCCGGTGGGCAAGGCCGTCAGGGCCTGTTGCAGATCACCGCCCCATTCTGGGATGGTTTCCGGCAGCCCCAGGCCCAAAAAGCCCAAGCCCCCTAGCACCAGCACCGCATCGGCGGCGTTGAGGGTGAGCAGCACGGGCACCGAGGTGATCACATTGCGGAGCAAGTAGCGGCGCAGGATCCAAATGGGACCAGCGCCCAAGGATTGGGCGGCCTCAATGAAGAGTTCGGCCTTCACCTGGGCCGACTGGTTGCGCACCACCCGGAAGTATTGGGGGATGTACACAACGCAAAGGGCCGCTGCGGCGTTGGGCAAGCCCCGCCCCAGCAGAAAGGCCAACACCACAGACAGCAAAAGCACCGGCAAGGTGTAGAGGGTGTCCATCAGCAAAACGAGCAGCCGATCGGCCCAGCCGCCCAGGTAGCCACTCAGCATTCCCAGGGGGACGCCAATCAACAGGGCAATGCCGAGGGCAAGAAGTACCACCTGCAGGGCCACCCCACTGCCCGACAAGGTGCGCACACACACATCCCGTCCCAGGCGATCGGTGCCACACCAGTGGGCCAAAGACGGCGGTGCGTAGATGGGATTTTGCAAGCCTGCATTGGGATCGCTCAGCACCCCAAGGTGCACCAGCACGGGGGTCAGGACGGCCACCAGGGCGTAGGCCACCACGATCACCACGCCCCAGCGGGCCATCCGCTCCGACAAAGTGCTGGGCGCCCATCTCCCCAGCCGACTGAGCTCAATGTTCTCCATTCGACCCATTGGAGCAGACTTTCAGACAAGGAGGAAAAATCACCCGTCAATGGGCTGGACAACGAAAAAAACAACCCTAAAATTTGAGAAATTGGCCACTATCACCAGCCAAATCAACCATGACCACTCTGCACCACACCAAATTCCGCTTACTGCTGGCTAGCAGCCTACGAAAATCCCAATCCACCATGGCCAAGGGGTTCACCCTGGTGGAGCTATTAGTGGTGATTGTGATTGTGGGCATCCTCTCAGCCATTGCACTCCCAAATTTCCTAAGCCAATCCGATAAGGCTAAAAGCACAGAAGCCAAAACTATTTCAAGTGCCTACCTGAAACAAATTTTTGCGGCCTACCAGGAAGGCGGAAGTACCGCGAGCGGGTCCACCGATGGAACCGGAAGCATCCCATGCCCAAGCACAACCAAATACTTCTCCTATGGCTGCACGCCCCTTGGAACCTCAAACCAAATTATTGCCACAGGCCTAGCAGCGTCAGGAAGTCTATCCGGAAAAACCGTGACTTCCACAATAAGTCTTAGCACCGGTGCCGTTACAATCGGCAACCCAATCTGATTAACATATAAGGGGCTAACCAAACTTAAGCCTCAAAAATTAGTAGAATTTTCAACAAATTTAGTCATACGATTAAAGCAAACCACCGCAACATCCCTGCTTGCAATTGACTATTGCTTTACCCGGAGCATCCTCTCAGGCAAGCAGGGAAAATCAGATTTACCTAGCAAGGATATTTCAAAAGCGTTCCCAATATTTTTAGCGATGGGCCCCTATCCCCAAGCCAAATTAACCATGACCACGCTGCACCAGAGCAACATCCGGCTACTGCTGGCTAGCCAGCTCCGGAAATCCCATAACACCATCGCCAAGGGCTTCACCCTGGTAGAGCTTTTGGTGGTGATTGTGATTGTGGGCATCCTCTCAGCCATTGCACTCCCAAATTTCTTAAGTCAATCCGATAAGGCCAAAACCACAGAAGCCAAAACCATTTCGAGCGCCTACCTGAAACAAATTTTTGCGGCCTACCAAGAAGGAGGAAGCACGGTGGCAGGGTCAAGCGATGGAACCGGAAGCATCCCATGCCCAAGCACAACCAGATATTTCTCCTATGGCTGTACATCCAATGGAACCTCAAATCAAATTGTTGCAACAGGCATAGCAGCATCAGGAAGTCTGACAGGAAAAACAGTCACGTCATCGATAGATCTTGCAAACGGTGCAGTGACAATTGGAAACGCAATCTAAATAAACTCAAAACAGGGGTCGCAATTAAATCCGTTCAAATATTTGAGCCAACTACTGTCAGCACATCTGCAAGAAGATGACAACAGTGATCGCCAAACGATCAAGCAAGAGACTGCCAAAGCGAGACCCAAATCAAGCTGGCTTTATACTTCCAATCATTATTATCATTGGTCTTGTAATTGGTGCAGGGCTTATAGCGCTTTCAGCCCGTTCCTTTGGGGGCCTTTTAGGATCTATACGCCAGTCTCAAGGCCACGAGGCCAAAGAAACAGCAGAAACTGGCCTGGCAAGCATCATCACAGAGCTCAACCGCAACTATCCCTATTTGCTGATCGAAAACTGTGAGGTGACCAGCCTTAGCGGCTCACCAGACTGCACGGGCTGGAGACAGGGCGGCAACGGAACATTTGCCTATCGAACCTCCCTCTGCCCCCAATCCCAAAGTCCTCCCCAAGGGATACTGAGCAAAGTGGAGGGTTACACCACGGCAAACCAAGGTCGCTACCGACTGGTGAGCTACACCTTTAGTGGCGATCAGAACCAAGGCGGCGTCGCCAGGATCAAAGTCATGGGCCAACGTCTGCTGACCAGTGGAGGCATAACCACCGTGCGGGCAACCGCATTTGTTGACGAGGAAATCTCGATTCTGCCCAAAAACTGCAATGTTCCTGTCAATCAACCCTCCACCTCAAGCGGATTTCCTGGCCTGCTCGCTGAAACCGTGAGCCTGGGAAATAACGACGTGTTTGGTTCAGTCAACGGCAACGTGCTTTGCACCACGTGCGACCCAAATCAAACAATCGCCCAGCTCTCCACCCAAATGCACTTACTTAACAATGGCATCGTAAGTGGCAATCTTTTTGGCGGCCAAATCGCCATGCCACCCGTTCCCACTTACCCGGCCGACCTGCCGCAAGTTACCCCATTAGATATCAACGAAAGTACCACTTTTAACGCTGGCAGTACTAACAATGGTGCTTGCCAGGTGGACAGCCAAGGCATCACCCATTGCAAGATCGGCAGTATCAATCTCTCTGGCAACAAAGTCTTCACCATCCACAGTGCGGGCAGTAAAGGTATTCGCCTGTACGTGGCTGGAAACATCAGCCTGAGTGGAGCAGCTGCCATCCTGCACACCAATGCCGCTGCGGGCCCGGCTTCCTTAGGAATTTTTGGCAAAGACCGTACGGCCTCTGCAAACTGCAGCCAACAGGTGACCATTGGTGGGGGGAGTACGGCCACAGAAGCCTTTCTCTATTTCCCTGATGGCTGCGTTGGAATCAATGGCGGTAGCAGCAATCCCGATATCAGAGGCGCGGTCTGGGCACGTACCTTCAACGGCTCCAGTTCCAGCAACGCTGAGATAGAAGTTCCCGACGATATGGGCAGCAAATTATTCACGACATACGGCAGCTCCTTTGGCCTGGGCATTCGTGAATTTGCGGCTCTGGGAGTCAACAAATGGCAAATGGTACAAGTACCGCAATTACCATGAGCACTCATAACCAGAGGCCTTATCCCATCAAAGAGGCTGGCTTCACCCTCATCGAGTTGCTCGTGGTGATCGGGATTGTGGGGATTCTCAGTGGCCTTGCCCTAACTAATTTAAGCCAAGTGTGGGGACAGCAACGCCTCGCTGCCTCAGCCAAGGCATTACAGGGCTGGCTTGATGAGCACCGCCGTTATGCGATCCAAAAAAGCGGCACTTGCGCAATCTCAATCGATACCGCTACCGCCAGCCTCAATACCGCTACGGCCAACTTCGTAGTGAACCACCCCGACAAAGGGCCCATCACCCTCAGCAATATCTGTGGCGAGGCCAGCGCCCCCATTCAGGCCCCCATTGATCTACGCACAATCACCAGCAATGGAGTGAACATCCAACTCAGCACAAATCCCGTGGGATTTTCCCAAATCCTGTTCTCCTTTCGGGGCACTAGCCCCAGCGATGGGGAGCTGAGGCTCAGCCTCGCTGGGGTGAATGGGGTCCGATGCATCAAGGTTGCCGCCCCCCTGGGCCTGATTCGCGCAGGCAAAGCCGCCAGCAGTTCGGCCGCCTGCACCTACCTCTCGGCCTACTAGACCATGGCCCATCGCCATCGTGATCCGAAAGTTCGCCTTGCCCGGGGGTTTTCTATCGCTGAGTTGATGATTGCTGCAGCCCTGGGGCTAGCACTCCTCATTGTTGGCGCCGATGCCATGGTGAGTCACCTAAAAAGCAGCGCCGAAGCCGAAAGCCTCCAGCGGCAACGGGATGACTGGTCACGCGCCACCAGTTTTATGGAATCGGAGATCGCCATGAGTGAGCGCGTCTTTACCGATCCCACGAAAATAAACATCCCTTCTATCTGCAATCTAGAACCCAGCGAAGTACGCCTTGCACTAGATCTCAAGCGGAATTTATCTCCCATAATCTATGGGGTCAAAACCACCTCCTCCCTACCCGCCAGTGAACTGAATGGCTGGGTAGGGGAACGGGTGCTGGTGCGTTGCGGTCCCGACATCCTGATCACCGACAACGACGGGGAGGATTACGCCAAGGGTGCTGCTGTGAGCAGCATCTTGATTGATGGGCTCGATGCCAACGCCCCTGGCCAGGGCTTCTATGTGCAGCCCTCCAGCAGTGCCAAAGCAGCATCGTTCACCTTGGCGATTAAGGGTCTGGCCAGAAGCCGCTACAGCTTTGGATCAGGCAGTCACTCCCGCGTGAATCCGGTGGCCGGGTTCCCAGAGGAGGAATCGACCTGCGACCGTATCTGCAGCATCAACAGCAAAACAGGCCAGATGGAATGCAAAGACATTGGCGGTTTCTACATCATCAAAGGCGCCTACTTGAGCACCGATTTGATCTCCATCCCCTATGCAGCCGTCAGCAATCAAGACAACGTGACGGTCTGCAGCCTAGGGGGCAGCGGCACTAACGGCGACACCATCACAGGCTCTCCGCTCAATGATGTGCTGGATGCGGGCAATGTTTGCCCAGCCACAGGCAACTGCCAAGGGGCCACGATCACCGGAGGTTCAGGCCGTAATTATCTCTTTGGCACACCGGCCAGTGACGTCCTCATCGGAGGCCCCAACGACGACACGCTGATTGGGCGAGGTGGCAATGACCAGATGAATGGGGGCGAAGGCAACAACTCCTACTTGCCCTGGCCCGATCTCGCCAGCGCTAGAGCCTTGGGCAACGTGACCATCACCGGCGGTAGCGGCCTCGACGTGGTCTATCTGCGCGGCAACCGCAGCGACTTTAACGGCAGCAATAGCTGCAACAGCTTGTCATGCACGATCAGCCGGGGGAACGCCAGCGTGTTCATGCAAAACATAAATGTGTTGATCTTTAAAGACGGACGCGCCGATCTTCCTTAAATCCCCAACAGCCACCACCACTTCAATCCCAGGGGCTGGCGCAATGCTGAAACTTAGATACCTTGATCATGGAGCTTGATATGCAGCTTGAAAACCCGGCTACGAGCAACCACATCAAGAAAGAAGCAACCCGGGAATCAGGCCTATAGCCTGCCTGAAGTGATGGTTTCGAGTGTGTTGCTGGCCATGGTGGTGGTCAACGCCAGCAATCTTTTTATTCAATCGGGTAGCAACACCCGTACCTCCAGTCTGCGGGATGCCGTGAATGCGCGCATCGCAGAAGACATCGAGGAGCTCCGTCGCACCTCAATGGAATGGGCCTGCACAACTGGCACCGCCTGTACCGGCCTAGCCGTTGATGCCGACAAACCTGTGGCCTACCAAACCGCAACCACCAGCCCCAGTGATTACAAAACGGCCTGCTCTTCCAGCACGGTTGCCGCCCTGATGAAGGACCAACTGCCAACGGCCCTACCCAGCGGCCCGACCCAGCTGGATTGGAACCACAACAGGCCCGGGGGGATCGCCATCCCGGTTGCCCTGACAACCGTGACCATTAACAGGACCATCAGCGCTAATGGCAACAAACTGGAAGTGAGCTACACCACGGGCCCTAACTCTCCCTTCAAGGTTGAGCTGCACACCAGCCTGGTGCCAGAAGCTGTGGGATGGTGCGCCTAGGCCAGGTTCAGCCAGGAGCGGCCGTGGCCTCTGCACTGATGCGTTGGACAGCCGCTGAATCGCCCCCCCCAGAGGGGACCGGGCCAAAGACTTGAAAGAGACGCATGGCCACCAACTGGCGTACGGGATCCAAACAAGCGGCGAAACCCTCCCGCCCCGATCCATTGAGCTCCTCTGCCCCTGGCACCAACATCTGGCAACCATTCCAAACCCCATCAGGCTTGGCCAGACCATCAATCACCACACGATTTTGAGGGCTAACGCTGGTGCTCAGCTGGCCATAGAGATCGAAAGCCGGCCCGCACCTCATCAACACCTGGCCGCGCCAGATACCGCTCGGCGCCGCACCCACCGAATAGCTAATCGATCGTCCCCCATCAAGCGCCAGGTGGAGCACAGGCTTCCTACCAGCCCAGCCGCAGGCTGAGGATTCCATTTCCGGGTGGGCACTCACCGCCATCGCCCGCTCCACGTCTGAGCGCACCAACTCCAGCGTGCGGCGCTGATTGGACCGTTCCCGATACAGCCTGCTGAGGCGCTGGCTATGGATGCCATCACTGAGCAAGCCCTGCAGCATCAGCCCACAAAGGGCCAGCCCCAAAGAGGCCGCCAACAGCAACTCCACCAAGCTGAAACCGGCATCAGAACGCTTGTGTGAGGCCTGCACCGATGCCATCACAGTTGGGTATCGGGGGTGCAGGCTTCGGCCCTGGGGCCTGCGGCCGGATTCGCCCCATAGCGACCCACCCGAACAATCCCCAAGGGCAAGGCCATCACCAGGCAGCGCTGGAGTTGGGTGCCTGTCGAGGTCAGCACCACGGTTCCCCCATCAAGCACCAGGCCATTGCTGGAAAAACGCAGGACCGCAGGGAAGTTATGGCTCAGTTGCACCTCGCCGTCGGCCACTCCCTCGCCAAGCCCCATCGGAGCCCCGGCGCAAACCGTTGAGCCATCGGGCGGAACCTGCCAACCGCTAGGGCCCAGGCTGAGATTGCACGGCTGGGCCGCACGCAGGGCAGCCAGCCGGCCCCGCTCAATGCCGATGACAAGGCGACGGGCGGCGCTCTCCAGCCGCTGGCGGGCCACCGCATCACCGCCAGAGCCAAAGGCGATCCCCGCGAGGATTGCCATGATCACCACGGCGATCAGCACCTCAACCAGGGTGAGGCCGTCATTCCCATCCAACCGCCCCCATCGAGCGACGACTCTGCGGGTGACGTTTCCGCGGGTGACGTTTCCGCGGGGGCCAGTCATGGAGTTACCTCCGTGGACGCCCCACATAGCCCATAGGCCTGGGGAGCCAGCAACCGTTCCCGCTGGAGACGCGAATCCGCGCCAGCCGTGTTGAGCCCATAGCGGAGCACCAACACCGCCGCCGAGGCGCCATCGAGCTGGAGGCGTTGGGGCAACACCTGGCGAACCACTGCCGCTGGCAATCCCACCCCGGGGTTCGTCCGGGCCTCCGCGATCACGACCTCCTCCATGAAGGCAACGGCCGCATCACAGTTCTCCAGGGGACCGCGGGCGGGCGCGACCTGGCGCAACGTCCTTTCACTGCGCTGCAGATCCGCGTCGATTTGCAGGAGCCATTGCTCCTGAAGTTGGGCGCTTTGGCTTGAGGCTGCCGAGCCACCCCAAACCCGCAAGCTGCTGCCACCTGCAATCGCAAAGACCAGGGCAGCCACAAGCACTTCAGCCAGGTTCATTGGCCCAGGCTCCGCAGCTGCAACACCCGGCCTGAGGTCGGATCAAAAGCCACCGCAAACGAACGGGCTACGGCGGTATCGCGAAGCTGCAGCCTCAGCTGGGCTGCGCCAGGTGAGGCAACAAACCACCCACTCACCTGGGCCGGAGCCGAGTTGGGCAGGAGCCGGGCTGGATCGGGGCCAGCGCCACAGGCGGGACTGGCCCCAAGAAGCAGGCATTGCCCCGGGCCTTCAAGTTGCACTGCCACCTGCTGGGCCGCTGAAGCCAAGGCATCGGTTTGCTGGCGCTGGAGCCATTGGGCCCGCACCCGGGAGCGGCTCTGCAAGGCCAGGGTTTGCAGCGACAGGCTGCCCAGCACCAACACCAGTGATGCCGCCGAGGCCAGCGGCAGCACGAAGCCGGCATGGGCGTGGTGGCGGGGGAATCGCCAAGCGTTGCCGCGGCGGATCGCGAGAGAGGTGATCGCGAGAGAAGGCATCGACCCATGGGGGCAAGACGACAGGTACCAGCGTTCCCACAGACGACCCCTTGAGCTTGCTCGGCGTCCCCCGGGGCTTCAGATTGGTCCACAAACCCAATCAGTCCAACCAACCCCCTTCGATGGCAGAACCCTCTCTCTTCGGTCTTTTTGTGCTGCTGGCCATGGGCCACTTTGTGGGCGATTTCGTGCTCCAAAACGACCGGATGGCGATTGAAAAATGCGCCGGCTGCGACAAGACCCTGTCATGGGGCTGGTGGCTGACAGCGCACGCCGCCTGCCAGGGCCTGATCGTGGCGTTGATCACAGGGGTGCCCCTGCTGGGGTTAGCCGAATGGGTGCTGCACTGGCTGATTGATTGGGGCAAATGCCGCAAGCGTTACAACCTGGGCGTCGATCAGGGGTTGCACCTGGCCTGCAAGGTGCTGTGGGTCGCTGTGCTTCTCAAACTTGCCTAGGGGGAGCTGGCTGGGGCGCCGATCCAATGCAACGGCCATCGGCCCCGGGCCTTGTTGCCCATTGGCTTGTTCCCACTTGGCTTGTTAATGCCTGCCTTCCGTAGGGCGTTTGGAGTGTCCCCATAGCGGGCCTCAAAGGCCTGGCGGGTGGCCGCTGAATTGACCAATTGGCTGCGCCGCAGTAACGCAGCCACCGACGTCTTGGCGTGGGCTGGATCCAGTAAATCGGCATGGAAAACCTCCAGGCGCTGCTGGCGCAGGAGTTCCATGGGCGAGAGCCCATAGCGCTTCTGGGTGAGCTCCTGCAGACGGCGGGCACTCAGGCGCGTGGCTGAGGCCAGATCCGCCAGGGTGAGCGGCTCCTGCAGGTGCTCCTTAATCCACAGGAGCAAGCTGGCCAGGGGATCAATAGCGGCAGCCACAAGCTCCACGCCACAGCTGGCCAATTGGGATGTGCAATAGCCCTGGAGCGCATCCTTCAGCCGCTGGATGGTGAGCTCAGAGGCGCCATCTTGGCGGGCCTGAACAAGCAGGTGCAGGGTGGGCAGCAGCAAGGACAAATCAACCCGGCCGCAAAATTCCCCGGGCTGCCAAGCCAGCGAACTGGGCAAGCGCAAGCGCACCAACTGCAAGGGGGCATCGAGCACCAGCAACTCCTGGTCCAAGGCGTGGGTGAGGCAAACATTGGGCCCGCTGCCCTGCAGCAGCAGCTGGGTTTGGCGGCCATGGAGCTCCAACAGAACCCGGCCCTTCAAGGCCACCAACATCCAGGCATCAGGCTGGGAGAAGCGCGCCGAAAAGGATTGGCGCCGCAGGTAGTGCTCCTCACTCACCAGGAGCCCTTCCGACTCCACCTGGCGAAACCGCAGGGGGGGGAGCGCGACCCCACCGGGAGGATCAGGCGCCT
>Ga0208864_1000538_pt1 | contig 12522 bp, 11 predicted proteins | sample CryBogmetaGMA05M_FD_184542 | JGI IMG/M metagenome (GOLD analysis project Ga0208864, IMG submission 184542) | Freshwater microbial communities from Crystal Bog, Wisconsin, USA - MA0.5M (SPAdes) | ecosystem: Environmental > Aquatic > Freshwater > Lake | place: Crystal Bog, Wisconsin, USA...
CCAGGTGGCCAGGATGCCGAGGGCGATGATCGGCTCAGGTCGTAGCCCATTGTTCAGCGGCAGCCAGAAGGCCAGGAACATGCCGGCCGCCGTCCACGCTGCCGCCCGACTGGTCTTGACGGCATACCCGAGTCGGGGGATGACCTCCCGGCTGATGAGCCACCAGCAGGCAAGCGCCATCAGCAGAGTGGGTAGGCGCATCCAGATGCTTGTGGTCGACACGTGGGCCCATAGCGCCAGCAAGTCGTAGTACCAACCGAACGGTGCCTCCGGTGTGCCGAACCACCGGTAGTAGTTGGCCATGTAGCCGGCGTTCTCCGACACCCGCGCCATGGTGAGGATGTAGCCGTCGTCGGAGGTGTTGGCGCCGACGAAATGCCACCAGACCAACACCGCGATCACTAAGCCGTCCAGCCCACCGACCGACCACCACCGCCGTGGCAGGAACCGCCGGTGCCGGGCGCCGTCGGCGGTGTCCAATACGTGTAGGGCGATCAGCGCAATGGCGGTGAGCAGCACGCCGAGCACCATCGCGGCCATCTTCACCGCGGTCGGGGAGCTGCTGTACCGGGTATCGATGGTGGCGGAGAAGTTCAGACCAGGCGGTGCGGGTCCGGACAGATCGGTGAAGACGCCGACGATCTGCGGCCGGAAGTCGTAGCCGCTACGATCCCCGCGCAGTGGCGCTCCGGGGTCGTCGCTGTCGAGACCTTTTGTCAGACCGACGAACTCGGCGCTGACCTTGTCGGCATGTGCGGTGAATATCAGCTTCTGGCATGCCTTGCTGAGTACCTGGCTCATCGGGGCCACCACGACCGGGGTGTTACGAACAACGACTACAAGAGCGCTGTTGGCCCGCTGGATCAGTAGCCCTCGGTCAACTGCTTTGGGAGCCTGCTTGGGAACTGTCGACAATAGGACGGTCTTGTCTGCATTAGCCGCCCCGGCCAGACCGGCGGCCGCTGTGCACGGCACGGTGACGGTCAAATCCGTTGCCACATAACCGATCAGCGGGGCGGTAACGCTGGACAACTCACCGTTCTGCGGCCAGTTCAATTGTGCGGTGGTCTGCTGCACCGGAAGAAACGGCGTCAGTATCGCCAGTGCGGCACCCAATAGACCGGCGATGACGGCCACCAAACGAGCCGTTCGGTAGGTCGTCCGGCCCTGTGCCACGGGGCTGGATACCATCACGGGCGGTTCCGGATCGCAAGCACGAACGGACCGATGGTCTTGACGGTGAAGTATGGCGCCGCGAACAATTTGGCGTCCAGGTCGACGGTGTACCGGCGTACGTTCGGCTGGTTCGGATAGACGTCCTCGGCCAGGCGCAGCGTGTAGGTATTCGATGAGCCGGCCGCGCCGCCGTGGCGCAGCAGGAACACCGTCGGCGGATCCCACGGCATCGTATCGAGGGCACGGATGAATTCCTCCACGCTGGTGAGCTTGCCCCAGGATTCGATTGCCGCTGCCCGCTTGTCGAACTGCGCGAGTGGGTTGGCGTAGTGCGATGTCAGGCCCTGAAACCCGTAGTACGGGTAGTAGGACAGGAAGCTGTAGTCCGCGGTCATCACGACCGTCTCGTCCCGCGGTTTACCGGTGGCCTCTCGGATGGCTGCATCAATCTGTGCGTAGTACTTCTCGGCGCCGGGTGGCCTGCGATCGCCGCGCTGGCCGTCGCCGTCGGTATCGGTGTAGGCGACGTTCAGATCGGGCCGCAGCACGTGTGGGATGTCCTGGCTGAAACCGATGGCGCCGATCACGCCGATTGCTACCGCCACCGGGATTGCCCGCCGGCTCGTGCGAGTTGCGGCCGCCAGTGCGATCTCGATGAAACCGAAAACACCTGCCGCCGAAAGCAACACGGTCAAGGTGGGTTGCAACCTGAACGACAGCAGGGTGGTACCGGCCAACGTTGTCAACATCGACAGCAGCGACCATGCATAGAGCGTCAGGACGCCGATTCCGATTGCTGCGGCACTGGTGGATCCGATTCCGGGGTCGCTTCGCTCTCCCCCGCAAGCGGGAGGTGCCCCCAGCCTGCCGGAACTCCACCCTCGCCAGACCAGCCAGAGGGTCCCCAGCATGCATAGCGCTCCGAGAAGGGAGAACTGCAGCATCGGAAATGTCAGCACCGCGCCGTCGGCGGGCAGGTAGTGCTGTGCGGTTCCGGTGTCACCGAGCGGCCCGCGGACGGCACGCAGCAGGAAAGGCAGCCAGGTGATCGCCGCGATCGACGCCGTGATCACCGCGATCACGGCCAATCGCATCAGCGGACCGACACTTCGCCGGGCGATCGCGGCCAGCACCGACATGACCGTCAGGGCGAAGGCGGTGTAGCCCAGCAGCAGGGTGTAGAAGGTGGCGGTGCAGCCGAGGAAGAGGCCGACGCCGATGACGGCCGCCCAGCCGCCATGTCGCTGGCCTCCCCGGATGCCCGACCATGCCAGCACCAGCACGGGCGGGATGAGGACGGTGATGATGGCGCTGTAGGGCTCCGTCGAGTTATACGCCAGAGTGACCGCAGCCGTCGCGGTGGTCACGGCAAGTGCGTATTCGAACCTAATGAGTTTTGACCACAGCACAAACGCCACCGCCACGGCGATCGCGATCGAGGTGATGGCCCACGGCTTGTACATCTCCCAGGCCGGTGTAGATGTGAGAGCAGCGGCCCGACCACCGATCCAAAACCAACCGGGCGGATAGAAGGGTGGCAGTCCGGCGTAGGTCATGTCGTGAAGCGCGCTGCTGTCAGTGAGCCGGGTCAGGTATTCGGTGCGAAACTGCTGATCGACGGAGATGCCGAAGAGGTACAGCTTCGTTGCTCCCAACGGCATCCCCAGGGTCACGACTGCGAACGCCGAAAGCAGCACCGCCGCGCCGATCCGGGCAATCCACCGCCGGCCACGCCGCCACAGCCACCCAACACCGACCAGACTGATGAGGCAGGCCACCTGACCGACGGTCGTCAGCGCGTGCAACTGGTTCGACGATGGAAAAGCCGGCCACTCGACCCGGGCGATCGCCGCCAGTGCCACACCCGAGACGAGCACTGCCACGATGGCGGCTACGGCCATCTGGGCGGCGGTGGTCAGGGCATGGCGCATGCCAATCAGATCGGCAGCTTGCGGAAGATCGGCCGCGGGATATGCCGCAACACCATCATTACGTAGCGGAAAGCGCCCGGCGCCCAGACCAGTTCTTTGCCCTTGGCCGAGGCGGTTACGGCGAGGTCGGCCACGTATTCCTTATCTACGGTCAATGGTGCTTCTTTGACGTGAGCGCTCATCCGGGTGCGCACCTGGCCTGGCCGGATCACCAGGACGCCGACTCCGTATTCCTTGAGTGCCTCGCCGAGGCCGAGGTAGAAGCCGTCGAGACCGGCTTTGGTAGAGCCGTAGACGAAGTTTGATCGCCGTACCCGTTCGCCGGCTGCAGAGCTCATAGCGATGATGCGTCCGAAGCCTTGGTGACGCATCTTCTCTCCGAGCAACACGCCCACCGAAACAGCTGCGGTGTAGTTGATCTGGGCGATCTGAACTGCTTTGCGTTGGTTCTGCCACAGGTCTTCGGCGTCGCCGAGTAATCCGAATGCGACGATGGCCACATCGACGTCAGCACCGGCAAAGCACTCATCGATTACCGCTGGGTGGGTTGTGGTGTCGAGTGCGTCGAAGTCGATTACCGTCACCGACTTGGCTCCGGCTCGTGTCAGCTGTTCGACGGCATCTCCGCGGCCGGGATCATCGGGAAGCGCTGCCAGAATGATCCGCGCTGGCGCGTCGCGCAGGTAGCGTTTGCAGATCGCTAGACCGATTTCGGACGTGCCGCCCAGCAACAGAATGCTCTGTGGGTTACCCACGGCATCAAGGACCATCTACAACAACTCCAACCGTCGGGCCATATCGGATGCGAAGACACCGTCGGGGTCAACTTTGCGGCGGACCGCGATCCACTCGTCGATTCGTGGGTACATGGCGTGGAAGGTTTCGGCCGTGGTGCGGGAGTCCTTGGCGGTGTAGAGGCGGCCGCCGAACTTCAGCACACGTCGGTCGAGTTCGGTGACGAACTCGCCCAATCCGGCTTTGATCGGGAAGTCGACGCAGATGTTCCAGCCGGGGATGGGGAAGCTCAGAGGGGCGGAGTTACCGGGACCGAACAGTTTGAATACGTTGAGGAACGTGTAGTGACCTGAACGCTGGATGTCGACGATGATCGCCTTGAATTCCTCGACCGCCTCGGTCGGAACGACGAACTGGTACTGCAGGAATCCACTCGGACCGTAGGCACGGTTCCACTCTCCGAACATGTCCAATGGGTGATAAAACTGGGTGAGATTCTGGACCTTGCCGCGGTAGGTGCCCGACTTGCGGTACCACAGTTCGCCGATGGGACCGAAGGTGTACTTGTTGGCAAGTCCGTTCGGGAAGATGTCCGGAAACGTGAAAAGTTGCGGCGCATCGAACTTGAGCGGGTTGCGTTGCAGCTTCTCGGGTAATTGATCAATGCGGGCCAGTGATCCGCGGGAGACCGCCGCGCGGCCCAGTTTCGGCGGCGGACTTATGGCGTCGAACCAGGCACTGGAGTAGGTGTAGTTCGCTTCGCTACCGTCGTTGTGTAGAGCGATCGTCTCATCAAGGCTTGCGGTGACATCGCCGTCGGCGATGAAGTACGCCGTCTCTGTCGGCGTCATCTCGATAGTGGCCCGCAGGATGATTCCGGTCAGGCCGTTACCTCCCACCGTCGCCCAGAACAGCTCCGAAGTCGGTCCGTCGGGGGTGACCGTCTGCACCTGGCCGTCGGCGGTCAGTAAGTCCATCGAGCGGACGTGGTTTCCGAAGCTGCCGGCGCTGTGGTGATTCTTGCCGTGGATGTCGCAGCCGATCGCGCCGCCGATGGTCACCTGCCGGGTGCCCGGCAGCACCGGGATCCATAGTCCGATGGGCAGTGCCACCTTCATCAGCTGATTGAGGCTGACGCCGCCGTCGACATCAGCTAGTCGCGTCGATGCGTCGATCGAGTGAATCCGGTCCAGTGCGGTCATGTCGATGACCAGTCCACCGCCGTTCTGGGCGTTGTCTCCGTAGGAGCGGCCGAGCCCGCGGGCGATCACTCCGCGGTGGCGACCTTCAGCGGCCGCGGTGGCCGCCCGGGCGACCGCTTTGATGATCTCCTCGGGATCCGGGGTGTGGAGAACCTCGGCGACGCTGGGTGAGGTGCGGCCCCAGCCGGTCAGCCGCTGAAGATTAGTCGTTCCGGACATCGTGACGAGGGTACCGCGCGCAGGAGTCAGCTCAGTGGAGCCGGAAGATCCACGCTCTCTGCACGATGAAATTGATGATGGTGGCGGTGCCCTGGGCAATGACGAATGCGATCGGCATCCGCCAGGGCTGATCGGCCAAAACCCGCAGAAAGACGTGGTTGATCCCGACCTGGACCGAGAACGTCAGAGCGTAGAGCGCCATCACGGCAAGGAATCGTGCCCGACTCGGTGACGCTTGGAAGGTCCATCGGCGGTTGATCAAGTAGGCAGTGGCGGTGCCGGCGATGAAGCTGATGGCCTTGGCCGGATCCAGTGGCACGCCGAAAGCATGCAACGTCGCGTACAGCCCGTAATCGACGACCGCAGAAAACCCGCCGGTGATGACAAACCGCACCACCTGGGTTTTCAGGCTCAGCGGTGTCGGCGCAGGAATTTCGGCCATCGCGGGAAGCTTACGTGCGGTCATGCGCGACGATGGTGATGTGCGGGACTTGTTGGAATCGTGGGTGGCATTGATCACTCGTCAGTCCGCTGACCCCGATGCAATTGAGGTCGGCAGGGGATTGCTGGCCGCCTGGTCTGAACCGCACCGGCGCTACCACGGGATGACGCACCTGTGCGACATCATCGAACGCGTCGAGGAACTTGCACCGTACGCCGATGACGCTGATGCGGTGCGCCTGGCGGCGTGGTACCACGACGCGGTGTACGCCGGCCTGCCCGACGACGAGGAGCGCAGCGCCCGGCGGGCGGAAGAAGAACTCTCGCGATTGAATGTTGCGCCTGAGTTGATCGCTGAGGTGGCGCGGTTGGTTCGGATGACCGTCACGCACGATCCGGCAACCGGGGACCGCAACGGCGAGGTGCTCTCCGACGCCGACCTTGCGGCCCTGGCCGTGCCCAGCGACACCTACCAGGCCAACACTGCCGCCATTCGGGCGGAGTACACCCACGTTCCCGCCGAAGCCTTCCGCAAGGGGCGTGCTCAGGTGCTGGTCGCATTCCTGGCGGGGCCGGGGGTCTTCCGGACCGCGTACGCCCGACGTGAGTGGGAGGCCACGGCCCGGGACAATATGCGGGCCGAACTGGCCGGCCTCACCGACTGAACGGGCCGGGAAGGGCCGTTCGGCCCTTGCATTCCGGCGGTGATCCGGACAAACATCTGGCGCATGCCAATCGAACAAGACCCGGTGCGCGTACTCGATGACCGCGAGGCGTGGGATCTGCTGTCCAGTGTCTCGCTGGGTCGGCTGGTTACCAGTGTCGGCGGCCGAATAGAGATTTTTCCGGTCAACTTCGCAACCCAGGACGACAAGGTTCTCTTTCGTACCGCCGAGGGCACCAAGCTGTTCGGCACGGTGATGAACGAGCAGGTGCTGTTTGAGGCTGACGATCACACGGTGGCCGAAGGCTGGAGCGTGATCATCCGTGGCACTGCGCGGGTGCTTACTACCGCCGAGGAGATACACGAGGCCGACCGCGCTCAGGTCATGCCGTGGGTTCCCACCGAGAAACTGCGATACGTCCGGATCACTCCGGACGAGATGAGCGGCCGGCACTTCCGGTTCGGGCCGGAGCCCGCGCACGGCAGCATGCCTGGCTGAGTCCTAGACCCAGTACGGCACCCGCGCACGGTACTGGCGCAATGCTAAAGCGGCGGCACACCAGCCCAGCACCGTCAGGACTATCACGACCACCCAGTGCCGCGGCTCCTGATGCGCGCCTAACATCGGTGCGCGAAGTATGTCGAGGTAGTGCAGCAACGGGTTGAGTTCGATGATCTTCGACCAACGCCCGGCGCCCTGCTGCTGCAATGTGTTGGCGTTCCAGATAATCGGTGTCATGAAGAACAGCAGTTGTACCAGCGAGGCCAACAGCGGCCCTATATCGCGGTAGCGAGTGGACAGGATTCCGAAGCAGAACGACACCCACACGCAGTTGAGCATGATGAGCAGCAGTGCCGGGATCATCGTCAGATCGGCCCACGACCACGGTTTGGGGTAGATGATCGCGATCACCACAAAGATCACGATGTTATGGGCGAACAGGATCATCTGGCGCCACACAAGGCGGTATACGTGCACGCTCAACGGGGTCGGTAACTGCTTGATCAGACCTTCGTTCGCGATGAAAACATCAGCACCTTCAAGGATCGAGGCATTGATCATGTTCCAGATGATCAACCCCAACGTCACATAGGGCAGATGCTCGGAAAGTTCCAACTTGAACAGCTTCGAGTACAGCGCGCCCATAGCGATCGCGGTGGTGCCGGTGGCGATGGTGATCCAGAACGGTCCCAGCACTGAGCGCCGGTACTTCTGCTTGATGTCCTGCCAGCCGAGATGCAGCCACAGTTCGCGTCTGCGGAACCCGTCTGCCAGGTCGCCCCAGGCGCGTCTGAATGTCTTGGATTGGCCGGCCGCGTCGATGAAGGTCACCGCTTCCTCCCGGACTGGGGGTCCGGCGAACCGAATTGCTCACGACGGCCCAGGCGGCGCAACCTGATCCACTCCCGCAGGCCGGCCGGATCCCGTCGGGTCACCAGAAAAAACCATCCGAACCGTAGCCACTCCTGCGGTAGCAGATTGCGCAGACCTGGCTGGGCTAATACGTATCCCCGATTGCGGTAGGTGAAGAAACGTTTTACCGGATCATCGGGATACTGGGTATGCATCCGGCCACCCAGAATTGGTTTGAATTCATCGCTGCCGTACGGGTGCAGATAGACGGTGTCGAGGCAGGTTCCAAACGGTTGGCCGCTGCGAACCAGTCTGCGGTGCAACTCCACCTCATCGCCGCGGACGAAAAGTCGGATATCCGGAACACCAACGGCAGCAATGGTTTCCGAGCGAAATAGCGCACCATTGAACAGTGAAGCGATCCCGGGCAGCAGATCCTGACCCGGTCCTTCGGTCCGCAATTCATCGACCCGTCGTCGCCACGCGAAACCTCTTCGCAGCGGAAATGCTAACTGGTCAGGATCATCGAGTGCGCACACCATCGGCGACACCTCGGCAAGTCCGTGTTTCCGAGCGCAGGCCAACAGGGTGGCCAGTACTTCGGTATCACGGGGGCGACCGTCGTCGTCGGCCAGCCACACCCAGTCCGCGCCGAGTGTCAGCGCATGCAGCATCCCGAGCGCGAATCCGCCTGCGCCGCCCAGGTTTCGGCGTGAGCCGAGGTAGGTCGTCGGGACTGGTTGACTGGACAGCAGGTCACTCACCCTCGGATCGTGATCGTTATCGACCACGATGAGATGGTCGATCATCCGGGTCTGGGTGGTCAGCGCGGCCAAGGACTTGGCAAGCTCAATGGGTCGACGGTGGGTGACCACGACCGCGCACACCATCTCGGTCATGTCGGCGACCAGTCGTTCTTGTGCTCATCAAGAACCTCGCGCACGTGACGCGCGGCATCCTCGCCCTCGTAGCCCCGCACTACTTCTTCGATGCTGCCACTCATCTTTATGGTGCCGTGGTCGATCCACATCGCGGTCTTGCATAGCCGGGCCAGGAATTCATTGGAGTGACTGGCGAAGACCAGGATTCCGGAGCGCTCGACCAGGGCTTGGAGTCGCGCCTGCGCTTTCTTGAGGAATTCGGCGTCCACCGCGCCGATACCTTCGTCGAGCAGCAGGATCTCCGGGTCGATGCTGGTGACAACACCCATCGCCAGTCTCACCCGCATGCCCGTGGAATAGGTGCGAAGCGGCATCGACAGGTACTCGCCGAGCTCGGTGAACTCAGCGATCTCGTCGACCTTGGCAGCCATCTGCTTGCGGGTCTGCCCCAGGAACAATCCCCGGATGATGATGTTCTCGTACCCGGTGATCTCCGGGTCCATTCCGACGCCGAGGTCGAAGACCGGCGCCACTCGGCCGCGCACAGCCGTGCGGCCGCGGGTGGGCTCGTATATTCCTGACAGCAACCGCAGCAGGGTCGACTTGCCGGCGCCGTTATGGCCGACCAGACCAACCCGGTCGCCCATCCGCAGCGTCATGGTGATGTCCCGCAGCGCCTCGATCACCACGACGTTGTCGCTATTGCGACCGATGGTTCCGCCGGCCTTGCCCAGGAACGCCTTTTTCAGCGATCGGGCCTTGGCGTCGAAGATCGGGAATTCAACCCAGGCGTCGCGGGTCTCGATATAGGGCTCGGTTGCCAATGTGACCGTCTGCTCCTACAGGTACTGCCCGGTGCCGTGACCCGGCGGAACACCGGGCTGGGTCATACCGGGTGGCAGTGCTCCCTGGCGCATATGCTCCAACTGCGCCCGGGCCGCCATCTGCTGCGCGAATAACGCGGTCTGGATTCCGTGGAAGAGGCCCTCGAGCCAGCCGACCAGCTGTGCCTGCGCGATGCGCAGTTCGGCATCGGTGGGCACGGTGTCCTCGGAGAACGGCAGCGCCAATCGCTGCAGTTCCTCCCGTAACTCCGGCGCCAGGCCGTCCTCGAGTTCACGGATGCTGGTCGAGTGGATCTCGCGCAGCCGGCTACGGCTGGCCTCATCCAAAGGTGCGGCGCGCACCTCTTCGAGCAGTTGCTTGATCATCGTGCCGATGCGCATCACCTTGGCCGGCTGCTGAACGAGGTCGGTCACTGACCCCTGCTCATCTCCGCCCATCGCCATTGCGGCCTCTGGGCCGGTGATGACCTCGATGTTGTCGTCGTCGGTATTCGCCGTCATCCGCTAAGCATTCCCTCGTATCCGGGTCGTAATCAGGCCCATCATCGGGGGCCCGGTGGCGGTGGTCCGCGCCATTCGTAGATGCGGGCGCCGCCGTTGTCGTAAATCTTCGCCCACGACTTGGACTTGTCTAGTGACACTAGACCGTCAGGCATCACGAATCCGCGGACCACGGGGCTACTGGTGATCACGTATCTGATGTTCAGTGCCCGGACCGCCTCGGCGACCCGGGGGTCATGGTCGGCGTCATCGGCATACGCCCAGAATAGGAAGCGGTTGTAGCCGGGCCCCTGCTGAACGGGATAGTCGTAATGGGTCCACAGCGGATGCAGGTCGGCGACGGCATACATCCAGGCGGTGCCGTCGACGTTGGCGTCGCCGATCAGGGTGTCGCGGGCCCCGGGCAGCGTGGCCAGGTAGGCGAACGCCTGCAGGTCCTTGTCGTTGACGATCACGCGGTCGTATTTCTCGCCCATCAGGTATCGGTGCCGCGGGAAGTAGTGCCAGGTCAGTCCGAAGCACGCGATGACGAGCAATCCCACGGTTGCACCGATCCAGAACCCGCGGCCGGGCTCACGATCGGGGATCCGTTGCCGGGTGAGCTTTCGAGCCCAGGCAACCACCAGCAACGCCGCGGAGAACAGTGCGAGTCCGGCCATCGGCCCCAGCAATAGGGTGACGACGGCTGAAAGCCGGCGCGGATCGCTGTAAAACAGGTCGCTGTACTTGCCGGTGAGCGCGCCGATCGGGCCGCCGAAGGGCGCTGAGGAATGCACGATCGACACGATCAACAGCAGCCACACCGCGGCGGGCCACCAGACCTTCTTGAACAGCAGCAGCAGGAAGCCGGCACCGGCCAGTGCGATGAGGATGTTCTGGATCGGGAAATCGTTCAGATGACGAGTGTGTTGAACGACAGCGTCGAACAGTGCACGTTTCTTACCCATGTGGGTGATGAATGCATGGCCGCTGATGATTTCGGCCTGCTGCAGCACACCGAGGAACTGCGGTAGCAGCACCGCAAGTGTCGGTATCGCGACGGCCAGCAGGGTCATGAAGTCGCGGGCCCGGCCCAGAACCGGGTTTCGTAACGCGTCCAAGAGCCACCAAGCCGCAAGGAAGGTGACCACCACCACCCCGCCGGTGATGTGCACACAGAACACCCCGATCAACGCCAGTGCCGCCAGCGGTATGCGCTCACGGTGGGTGAGCGCGGAGGTGATCAACACGAATGCCGGAACCGCGATACCGAAGGCCGCCATATTGGGCATCGAAGCGGTGTCGAATTCCACGTAGGGAACCGCGGTGAAGGACGCCGACAGCGCGGCGGCGACAGCGGATGCACCCGCGGTACGCCACCTGGTGGTCCGGTCGATCAGCAGCTGCCAGGTGAGCAATCCGGCGCTGAGCGGGAACAACCAGACCGCGGCAGCAACCGAACTCAGCGTGTAGGCGGTTGTCGGGGCGGCGCCGGTGAGCTGTGCCAGTACGGCACCCAGCGCGTGGAAGGTCGTCGGATAGTAGAGCGCGGCATGAGTCTCGACGTTGCGCAATTCACCCATATGGGTGGGGGAGGCCTGGCCGGTGTCGAGAATCCAGCGGATCGTGTTGGCGTGCCAGACCGCATCCCAGTTGCTGGGGATCGACTGCCAGTGCGGCATTCCCCGCCATGCCGCGATACCGATCGCGAGGGCGCCGAAGAGCACACCGGCGGCCGCGACGCACTGCGGAAGATCGAGGTGCGCTCTAGGCAGTGCGGGCACCGGTGGGCTTGATCCGCGACGGCGGGCCAGCAAAACTCTGAACCCGAGCGACAATCCGGCTACCACGCCCAGCGTCAGGAGCGCGCTGAGGGCATTCCAGGTGATGCCGATTGCGCCGAACGGGACGACCGCCAGACCGACGACACCGTAAGTGAGAGCCGGCCCGGTCGCGATGGCCAGCGGCCAGCGCAGACCTCCGGCACGCGCGACCACAGCACCTGGCAGTACCAGTAAGAGCACCGCGGTTAGCACTCCGAAGCCGAAGTTCACTGACCTATTATGGTGAGGCGGTCCGGATCGCCGACGAGCGGGTGAAGCGACGTCGTCGGGTGCGCCGCGGCTCACGCAATGCACGAAGGTTGGTGACATGGCATACGACGTCGCCCGGGTGCGCGGTCTGCACCCAGTGCTCGGCGACGGGTGGATCAGATTCGACGCTCAAGCAGGCATGGTCACTCCGGAAGCGGTTGCCACGACCGTCTCGACAGCCTTCCGAGGCACCCTGGCTAACATCGCCAGTCCGCATCCGGCCGCACAGCGCAGCATCGCACTGCTCGATGCGGCCCGCCGGGCAGTCGCCGACCTCGTCAACGCAGACCCGGCCGGGGTCGTCCTCGGGGCGGACCGGGCTGTGCTGCTCACGTCGTTGGCCGACGCAGCGTGGAGCCGCGCGGGCCGGGGTAGGGAAGTCGTGGTCAGCCGACTCGATGACGAGGCAAATATCGCGCCGTGGCTGCGCGCCGCGAACCGGTACGGCGCGATAGTCAAATGGTCCGAAGTCGACATCGAAACCGGCGATCTACCGACCTG
>Ga0208864_1000544_pt1 | contig 12497 bp, 12 predicted proteins | sample CryBogmetaGMA05M_FD_184542 | JGI IMG/M metagenome (GOLD analysis project Ga0208864, IMG submission 184542) | Freshwater microbial communities from Crystal Bog, Wisconsin, USA - MA0.5M (SPAdes) | ecosystem: Environmental > Aquatic > Freshwater > Lake | place: Crystal Bog, Wisconsin, USA...
CTGGCGAGCCTCTCCGAGGCCTTCCGGCACCAGGAGAGCCGAGGCCACTTCGGCAAGATCGCCGTCGAGTGCTGACGGCCGGGTCGATGCCGCATCGCCGAGTGGGCAACACGGGGCACAGAAGGGCTCGGGTCAGCGTGCGCGACGACGGCGAAACATCGAGGAGCCGCCACAGGCAAGTCCGGCGAGGGCCATGGCGTAGGCGGAGGGTTCGGGGACGGCAGTGATGGAGAAGGAGCTCGGCCCACTGTTGAGCGCGGTGATCTGCAACAACCCGATGTCTGTGTAGTAGGTCGCGTCGGCGTTCGTGTTTTGGGTTCCGAGGCCCAGGAAAGGTGACTGTAGATTGGTGTAGAGTCCTGATGTTCCCGCCGTTTCCAGGGCAAAGAAACTGGGTTGGTTCACACCCTGAAGGTACGTGAAGCCAGTGGCGGCCAACCCCGCGACCAGCACCCCGTAGTCTCCGCTTAGAACGCCCACTTGCCACCCGGTAGTACCACTCGTCAACGTCGCCTCCAGGGTGGAACTTCCTGTCGTAATGGTCAAGCGGGGCGACACGGCGAGAAAATAGAAAGGCACAACGCCTGACGCTGTTCCGGAAACAACGTTCGTTGGATCGCCTGTCCCAGTGATTGACCACGTGGCGTTGGTGAACGGGGTGCCATTGAGAGTGCCCGTGATGGCCCCGCCTGTGCCGGGGCGCCTGCCCGCCTCCCCCGGAGAGCCCTCCGCAAGCGGCTTCGTAGCCACGCCGCTCATTCGCCACGACTGTGAAAGTCAGGAGCGAGAGGGGGCTCTACGCCTCAACTGCGACCGCCACAGTTTCGTAGTCGGGGCAGCCCCCGGCGATCGGCCGGGCCTCACGCGACGTCAGCGCCGGCACCACGGCCCCGTGCTCATGGGTGGCACGGGTCACACCTGCGCTGTCGAGCGATCGCCCTCGTGCGAGCTTGTCGCTCACGAATCGCTCGATGTCGTCACACCGTGACCCGTGGGGGATGGCCGCGCACCAACGCCCGAGCCACAAAGTCGTCGTCTTTCGTGGAGATAGTGAACCCTTCGTCGTTCGCCAGCCGCCAGATGCTATCCAGCGTCTCGTTGGGCGGCCCGGCCGTCACGATTTCGAGAATCCCCGAAACACGCCGTCAGCGTCAACGTTGTCAGCGAACTCCGAGAATTCCATGTTCGAGAGCGAGAGGTTGTTCTCGACGGACCACATTTCACGCGGGATAACCCGAAAGGTACGGCCGGGTTCATGGGCTAGATCGACAACGAGGACAGGACGTTCGGGATCGGTGAGCGCGAGCCGATCAGCCAAGAACGCGAACAAGTGGCTGGAACCAACCTGAGCCAGAGCGGGCCACTTCAGCATGCAACACCTCTCCGCCTAACTTGAATTGCTCTGGTTCCCGGCATCACCGCCGTGCATCGTGAAAACGCTCCGCGGGCATCGCGATGATCTACTCCAAAGTCTCGCCGCCGTCTTTGAATCGATCAACGTCGGCTCCCCTCTGATGCGGTGTTTTTCGGTGATGGTCTCTCGATAACACTCCCGCGGGCCACGTGAGGCTGCAGGCTTCGGGGGCCCATGTCACCGGCGAGGATTCCCGCGAGATCCGGCGCCGCGGCTTCGTGCCGACCGGCCCCGAGGACGCTGGCACCAACCACATTTGCTGGGCTAGCCGGGCTCGCTAGGCCGGCAGCAGGAACGTCATCAAGCCTCGGCTCATCTATCGACGAGGCTACGGGATGGCGGCGACTTCGCCCCCCGACCGGCTGGTGAGCGACTGGAGGAGCGTGCCCGAAATGTCCTCGACAATCGGGCGAACACTGCCGTCGCCGGCCAGAACCTGGAGCACGTTGCCACCCAGCCGCGACCGCGGCTTGAGAGAGGTTTCCAGGGGCGACTGTCCGGGCCCCGCACCAAATCCCGTGTAGCGACCGACGTCGCAGACGTAGGGCCAGGAATAGCGTGGCGGAGTCCACGTGGCGCCGTCATCGGTCGTGTAGTCGTTGCACTCGGCAACCAGCAGGGTGTGCGACAGGCCGTCGGTGACCTCGCGAAGCCGTATCGGCTTCTGCCGGACGGATGTCGCTTTGGCGTCGGCGTAGCACGAGAGGGCGATGCCGACCTGCCGGAGGTTACTTTGGCACTGGGCTCGGGGTTTCCGGCCACGAAGGTGAGCAACTTCTCTGGGTCAGCCACACCATTGACGATGCCGCGGCCGTCGAGGGCCGTGACGATCGGCTCCCGTCCCCAGCGGGCCGACACGATGATGTCGTCGAAGTTGTCGCCGTTGACGTCGGCGACCGACACGTTCACGCCATTCGGGAACGTGCCGGGTAGGACGTTCCGGAACGTTCGAATCATGTTGCCCCGGGGGTCGAAGAGGCGGACGACCGCAGGGCCATCGGCGCGAGAGTCGGTCACGATCCGCACCGCACCATCGGGGCTCACGCCGCCCGTTATGCGGAACTCACCCGTGAATGCCTTGAACACCGCCGTTCGGGTGGTTGCGCCGTGCAACGCGGTCGCTGGGCTGGGAAAAGTCCTTGCGGATGGGGGTTTGGAAAGTGCCGGCGAGCGTGTGGAACGTATCCTCTGAATCCACGTCTTCCACCTGGTCGGAAGCCCGTACCCAAAGTCGTGCTTTTCAATCATTTCAATGGGTTTTGACGACAGGATTGACGCGAAATCGGAACAGAACTACGATTTCTTTGGTATTAGAACGAATAGTCTGCTCGTCTCTTCATCGCTTCCCAAGAGCCACCATCATGATTGGCCCCTTTTTGAAGACGCTTTCGCTTTGGCCGGTCGCGTTGGGCTGCCGGAAACCAATGACGGCAGGGGTGGCGCTTTTGGCCGCCTTCACTCTCAGCATCCAAACCTCCGTGCGGGCCGATACCTTTGGCAGCGGTACCGACACGTTCACCATCGACTTCGTTCGCGTGGGCAGCGCGGGCAATGCGGCCGATACGACCGGCTACGGAGCCGTGCCCTACGAATACCGCGTGGGCACTTACGAGGTCACCCAGGACGCCGTCACCAAGGCGATGGCTAGCGGGTTGGCCGACGTGACGGCTGGGGAATGGACGGGCAACCAGCCGGTGGCGCCTTTCTCGTGGTATGAGGCGGCGGCGTTTGTCAACTGGCTGAACACGAGCTCGGGGAAGACGGCGGCCTACGATCTCACCTTCAGCAGCAGTAGCTGGAGCATGGCTCTGTGGAGCAGCGAGCAGGCCTGGACGGCCGGAGGAACCAATCTTTACCGGAACAAGAACGCCTTTTATTTTCTGCCCAGCGAGAACGAGTGGTATAAGGCGGCGTATTACAACGCGGCCGGGGCGAACTATTTTCTCTTCCCGACGGCAAGCAACATCGACCCGATCGCCGTGGCCAGCGGGACCAACGCAAACACGGCGAATTACAATTTCGCCGGGCTTCAGCCAGCGGCTGTGACCGATGCGGGCGGCTTGAGCCCCGTTTTAACGATGGGCCAAGGAGGCAATGTGTCGGAGTGGATGGAGAGTGCCTTTGATGGCACGAACAGCTCGGCGTCCCAGGATCGCGCGGTCCGCGGTGGCAGCTATCAGTCCGTCTACTACCCCGGCATCATCACCAACCCCTTGATCTCCTCGGCCCGGGGCATCGGCGTCCCGTCGAACGAGATCAGGAACCTCGGCTTTCGTGTCGCGAGTGTCCCTGAACCCTCGACCTATGCCCTCATGGCCCTTGCTGGGCTAACATGCAGCGGCTGGCAGATGTTCCGGCGTCGCGAACGGCCCTGACACGCACCAGCCAACGTGATTCCAACGCGAGGGGAGCAGGTTGCCATCATGCGCCTGCTCCCTTCAGTGTTTTCAGTTTGACGCCCAGCCGGATTCTGCGCCACGACCGTCCGCTTTGCGTATGGTCACCGAGGATTCCTTTGAAGGTGCGAAGTCGTCGTCACCCACTCATGTGGTTTGCAGCGATGATCGGGGACTCGGACGGCCCCTTGAATCTCATGAATCGCGTGATCGCCGGATGGATTTCGAAGATATTCTCGGATTCTGACGGGATACTCGAGGACACGACGTGACAATCAGCGTGGCGATCGTCGGTGGCGGGCCTGCGGGCCTGACGCTCGCTGCGGCGTTGGCCCAGCAGGGTGGGTTCGAGATCGCGGTGTTCGAGCGCTCCGCCGACCACTTCAGCGCCGAAACCTACAACCCCGACCGCAGCTACACGATCGACATCACGGGCCACGGTCTGCGTGCGGCACGCTTCATCGGCATCACCGACCGTTTCGATGCCGGGCTCATTCACTTCAAGGGGCTGAAAATCCCCCCCCATCCTTGGCTTCGTCGGCTCGGGGCTGGCTTCGCAGAGGAGCCCTATCAAGGCAGGGGCTGGACGGGGAGCCGCGGTGACATCTGCCGCTGCCTTCAGGCCCATCTGCTCGAGCGGTATGCGGATTCCGTGGCCCTCCTCTTCGGTGCGGAGGCGGTTCTCGTCGATGCCGGGCAGCCACAGCTCCGCATCGCGTCGCGGGGCGACGTGGCCGGCGACGTGCGACGGTTCGATCTGGTCGTGGGCTGCGACGGCGGCGGCAGCGGGGTGCGGCGGTCCATCGCCGAGCAGGCCAGTGGGTTTGCAGTCGAGGGAGCCGATCTGGGCAACCACTCCCTGATGCTGCATCTGGACAAGCACCTCGACGAGCTCGATCCGCAGTACCTCTATGTCCTTGCGGTCCATCCTGTGACGGCTGTGGCCGGGGCGATCAACGGCCCCGGAGGGCCGGCGGATCCGCGCTGGTTCTGCCAGATCGGGTTCAGCGGCACGATGCGGTTCGACTCCGCAACGGAAGCCGGCCGTTTTCTCGACAGGGCCCATCCACTGCTGCGGCATTTCGCCTCCGATACAAAAGTGGAGGAGTTCAGCCAGCGGCAGTGTCTGCCGACCGGCAAGACCAAGCGGTGCTCGTCTCTGGTGGCCGGGCGGGTGGCGCTTCTGGGCGACGCTGGCGCTCCGGTGCCTCCCGTGGGACAGGGCGTGAATGCGGCCATGGAAGGCGCGACGGTGCTCGCTCAGTGCCTGCACGAGCATCGCGATTCGCTGGATGCTGCGCTGGCGGCCTACGCGGCCACGTGGGGCCGGGAAACCGATGCGCTGCGGCGAATTGCGATGACGGTCGACCTCTCCCAACCCAAGACGCCGTTCCGGATCCTGATGGCCTCGTACCTGGGCTACTCCGGCTTGAGGCTCGCCAAGCGCGAGGATCTCAGTTACGCCGAGGCCTGGGAGACTTTCCGCCGCGGCGAAGACCGCATCAGGTGCACGCCCCTGGGTCTCATGCTGCCTCCCCAGCGAGGCTGATCGAGCGAAAAAGGTGCCTGGCCCCGTCGCAGCGGCCTGCCTACTCGGCGGGGCTCCTGCAGATTCGTTCGGGCACTGGACTCCTCTACCTCGGTAGCGGCGGCGGAGCGTTCGAGTTGGGTTGTCGGCTGGATCGTGGACCGCCTCGTGGTGTGCGGGCTGGTCTGGGTTTCGGTGGTGGTTGCTGTGGATATGAAAGTTCCTGTTTTGGTTTGTGGGACGTGCTGGGAACGGGACTGACGACTCGCTCTCGCCGCTGATTCGTCCCAGCCTGTGCGCGATTCGTCCCTCGATTTGCCCGATTCGTCCCTGCCCGTGTCCGATTCGTCACATTTCGGGTTTTGCGGGATTGCGGGGTAGGTCATGACGCGTACAACGCCTGAAGTGGAAGAGGCCTTCTAATACTTTCCCACTAGTTTGTCGGTTCCTCATCCTGCCCAAGGTGTTTGCTCATGATGCTCGTCGCTCGGATGTCCCGCGTCGTCTTTTCCATCGGCGTGGTGGCCTGCGTGCTCGGCGGTGCTCCGTCGGCGCATGCCCAGTCAACCACCACCTACGGCAGTGGCGGCAGCTCCAACACCTTCGCCGGCGGCACGATCAGTCCCGGCGACACGGTGCTCTTGAACGACGGCGCCTCTGTCACGGGTGCCGTCACCGACGACGGCACGTTGCAGTTCAATCAGTCGGCCGGCAACACCCTGACGATCAGCAATCTGATCTCGGGCACCGGCACGCTCTCGCTGACGAACACAGGCACGCTCAACCTGACCGGCACGTCGGGAGCTGCGAATACCGTTGTTCTGGACATGACCACCTCCGCGTCGTTGGGCGTGCTGCAGATGAATGCCGCAAGTGGAGACCTCTGGGTAGGCGGCAGCGGCACGGGCACGCTGAGCGTGACCGGCGGACGTGTCAGCAACTCGGCTGGCACTCTTGGTAACGCCGTCAACAGCGTTGGCACGGCAACGGTGTCGAGCGGTACGTGGGCCAACAGCGGCGACCTGTTCGTCGGCCGCAGCGGCGCCGGAACGCTCAACGTGACTGGCGGCTATGTCAGCAACGCAACGGGCTATATCGCTTATATCGGCGGCAGCAGCGGTACGGCCACGGTGTCGAGCGGCACGTGGGCCACCAGTGGCGACCTCCGCGTCGGTAATAACGGCACCGGCACACTCATCGTGACAGGCGGTTATGTCAGCAACGTGAACGGCTTTATCGGCGCTGCCGCTGGCGGCGTCGGCACGGCCACGGTGTCGAGCGGCACGTGGTTCAACAGTGGCGACCTCACCCTCGGGGCCCCCAGAGGCGGCACCGGCACGCTCACCATGAATGGCGGCCTTGTGATCGTCGCCGGCTCGCTCTCAAAGTATTCCGCTGCTAGCACGATCAACCTCAACGCCGGTGGCACGCTCCAGATTGGTGTCGGCGGCACCAGCGGCGTGCTTGGCGTGTCGACGCTCACGAACAACGGCACGCTCATGTTCAACCGCAGCAACGCCTCGACCTACTCGGGCGTCCTCAGCGGATCGGGTGCTGTCACGAAGCAGGCGGCGGGCCTGCTCACGCTTGCGGGTGCCAACTCCTACTCAGGGCTCACCACGATCTCGGCCGGCACGCTCGCCCTCTCGGGCACGGGACGCATCGGCACCGGCGGCCTGAACCTCGGCACCACCGGCAGCCCCGGCGTGTTCGACCTCTTGGGTCTCACGGCGGGCACCTACTCGCTGCCTTCGTCGGCCAGCCTCGCCGGCGTGGGCACGCTCTCGGGCAATGGCAAGTCGCTCGCCGTGCTCGGGTCGTTCCTGCCCGGCAACAGCCCCGGCACGGTCATGCTCGGCTCCGGGTTCATGCTCGACCTTTCGAGTTCTAGCACCAGCGTGTTTGAGATCACGAGCCCTGCCTTCACCGCGGGCACATTCGACCTCGTGAACGGCGACGGCAGCGTGGTCTATGGTGGGATTCTCAACCTCGCCTTCAGCGGTGGTTCCTATGCCGACGGCACCGACGTGCTGCAACTCTTCGCCAACACCGGTGGCCGCTCGGGCAACTTCTCGGCGGTGAATGCCACCGGCCTCGCAGCTGGGCAGTCGGCCACGTTCAATCCGACGACGGGCTTTATCACGGTCGTGCCGGAGCCCTCGACGTGTGCATCGCTGCTCACCGGTCTGGCGTGCGGCGGCTACTCGCTCTTGCGGCGTCGCCGGCTGCGGCAGGCCCCCACTCTGGCTAGCACATGCGATCAGCGTTTCGCCGGGCGGGCCTTGAGGTAGGCCGCGAGACAGCAAGTGATTTCGTGCACCAGCGCCGGGATGGTCATCGGCATACCGCTGACTTCGTCGTCATCGAACATCATCTGCTGGGCTAATGTCGCGTACACCAGCCGCCAGGTCACGTCGGCCGCGGTCGCCGGGTGGGCATGGGCGATCTCCTCACGGTGGCTCAGCACGAGCGTGTTGAAGATGCCGGCGAACACGGCGTTCGCCCGAATGCCCTGGGCCCGCAGGTTCGGGTCGGCGGAACGGTGGAGAACGAAGAAGCGGGCGGAGTTGCGGTACTCCTGCGTGGCGGTGAAGACGTGCGAGAGGAACACCTCGATCGCGCCTGCCAGGGTTTTTTCGTTGCCGGCTGCTGCGACCGCCACGTGCGCCGCGCCTCCGAGCCGGAGGAGAAACCGCTCGTGCATTGCCTGGAGCAGGCCGTCGCGGTCGCCGAACCGGCTGTAGAAGCTCCCGACCGATGTTTCCGCGCGCTTGACGACGGCTTCCACAGTGAGGGCGCCATCCCCGCCCTCTGCGAAAATGTCCTCGGCTGCATCGAGCATTCTGGCCATCGAACGAGCGCTGCGGTCTTGCTGAGGTTTGCGAGCCATGGTCATCCACAATGCGTTATCGGTGCGGTGGTTCTGCCCGCGCCCTTGGGTACGGTAGCAAGGTGGGCAATCAAGCCCAAGCGGGCCTTGTTATCATAATTCGGGCGGGAAACATGGGATGGCCGGACGCTTGCCGGCCGATGCACTGCAAACTGCCTCCATTTTACGAGGCCGCTTCGGCAGCATCGCCTCGGACTTCGACCCGCTGTGAACGCCGGTCGAGAAGTGCAGCGCGGGGCGGGGTTGCCCCGGCGGTCGAACAGTGCAGCGCACAACCAGCTGCTTCGCACGCTCTGTTGATGGCGTGCCGAATGCTTGATGGTCCGTCGAAGTCACCAACTCGAACTGATGGACGCCGTGGCTCTCTCGAAATCGAGACCGTCTTGCCTTTGCGGCCTGGGAGCGCAAGCCGCAGATCGAACACGGAGGCGCTCATCACGATTTGCCAGAGCATGAAGAGCAACCGCCTGAGTACGCGGCCCGATGGCAATGGCCCGACCGTGGCCGCGCCATGCGTTTTTGTGCGGGCCCGGCACGTACTTCCACACGGGCTGGTCCCGGTCGTGAACGTCGGCCAGCCGCAGCCGAGAGGCCTCACCGGGACGGCAACCCGTCAGTCTGCAAAACATGACGAGCGACCGCATCGGCGGGCGAAGGTGCTTGAGGACCGCCTCGATGCGGGCATCGTCGACGGGCTTGCGGCGGGGGCTGACTTCCAGCCGTTGGCCAAGTACGAAGCGAGGAGCTCGTCGTACTTCAGTTGGGCCTGAGGGGAGCCGAACTTCCCAAGCCAGTATTCCTTTCCTGCGATGGAGACCCGTGCGTGTCAGGTCTTGGAATGGAGACGCGGGACGGGAAGCGTGCCAGAGTGGCGACGACCCATGAGAACAACCTCTGAGGAACCGCAAACCGGCAAAGGTGATGCGTTTTCCAGGTTTGACCGTTATTCCCCGAGGGGCGCGGCTAACCGCCAGCCGGTGGATTCAACTCTCAAAAACGAGACTCAACCGTTCAGTGGGCAACACAGGATTCGAACCTGTGACCTCTACGGTGTGAACGTAGCGCTCTAACCAACTGAGCTAGTTGCCCGACGCATTCGACATCGGCGAACCATCCGTCGGATGTTCCGCCGAAGCCTCCATCACCATACCGTCCCTACGATCGCCCGCAAAGGACGGCCCCCGCTCCCGGGAATCACGCCGTCAATCGGCCGGCGGAGGGTCGAACCGCGGGGATTCCACGATCCGCGAACCGGCCGGCTCGTCGTCCGACCGTCGGCCCACGCGCGGCTGCCGCGGCACCGCGGTGTCGGCATGCGCGGCGACCTCCAGCTCGCGGGAGAGCTCCAGCCATTGGCGGCGGAGATCGCCGACGGTCTTGCCGACGTTGCGGCCCACCTCGGGCAGCCGCTTGCCATAGAGCATCACGGCGATCGCGCCGATCAACACGATCTCGAAGGGGCCGAGGCCGAACATACGGGCCGCCTGCGAAGTACTACCGGGCGTCGGGACGGCCCGCATCGCGACCGGTCGAACCGGTGTCTTCGATGCCCTGCACGCCCCGCTTGAACTCGACGATCCCTTCGCCGAGCGACCGCATCACCTTCGGCAGCCGCGTGCCGAACAGCAGGAGCACCACCGCCGCCACGATGAGCAGTTCCGTGGGGCCCAGTCCAAACATGGCGAACAGCGGGTTGATCAAGGGTGAACTCCAAAAAAGGCTGTGCCAGAGGGCTGGGCCAACAGGGCTAGGACAAGAGGGCCGTGCCGCGCCGACGGCCGGAAGCCCATGATACAAGTCTAATCTTCGCGTCTCCCCGGTCAAACTGCCGGCGGTCTACGGCGCCACCGTGGCGGCGCGGGCCATCCGCTCCTCGCGGGCGTGCAGCGGCTGATGACGGTAGTAGACCTCCAGCGTCATCGCCGACAGCGCGGTCGAGTAGACACGTCCGCCGTGTGGCCCCCAGACCGGATCGGGATCCCAGCTGCCGTCGAGCGGGCCGCCGTCGCGCCGCTGGAGCGAAATCAGGGTCGCCTGCAGCTGTGCGTTCCAGCGATCCCACTGCGGGCCGCCCGCGTGGAACGAAGCCAGTGTGGCGTAGTACCAGGCATACGCGTTAGCCGTGGCGGGCGTGGGGGGCGAAGCCGCGATGAACGCCAACGCCTCCGCGGTGGCCGGTGCCGCCGGCGACGCGCCCAGCACGAGCCGACAGTAGAGGGCCTCCGCCGTCATCGCCATGCTCGGCCGCTCGCCGGAGCGATAGGCCGCCAACCCTCCCACCGAGCCCCCGGCCACGCTGTGGAGAAACACCCGGGCCCGCGCCTCGGCGGCATCGAAGCGGCCCGGGCCGGTGTTGCGGGCCGTCGCCAGCACCATCACCTGCCAGCCGCACTGGCTCGTGTCGCCACGATCGCCAGCCGCGTAGCGCCAGCCACCCGTGTGCGGGTGCTGCGTGGCGAGCGTGTAGGCCACGGCGCGATCCACCGCGGGACGCAGCGACTCGTCGCCCGTCATCGCCAGGCACTCGGCCACCGCGATCGTGGCCATCCCGTGGCAGTAGAGCGCCGCGAAAAACTCAGCGTCGCCGGCCAGCGATCCGTCGGCCCGCTGGCGGCCCACCAGAAAGCGTATGCCGTTCTCGACGGCGGCTGCGTGCGGACCATCGCGGTGGGTGTTGCCCGCACCGAGCATCGCCAAGAGCGCAAGGCCGGTCACGCCGTGATCGACCTGGGCGCCCGGCCCCCGCCGCTCGCGGCCCTCCGCGGTCCGCTCGATGCCCGCGCCGTGACGGGCAGCCTCCCACCGACCATCGGCTGACTGCGCTGCCGCCAGCCAGCGGAGGCCGGCCTGCACAGCCCGCTCCGTGGCCTCCGAACCGCCGCGGGCCAGGGCCGCGGCCGCCTTCCGCTCGCCCACACGATCGGCGTAGGGAGCGGGCACGGGCCGGGTCGCTGCCGCGACCGCCGCAGCGGCGGGTGCCGATGCCGCGGCCTCGGCGACGTCCGCCGCCTCCGCGGTCGCGGCCGCTGTGTCGGCGACGCCCGGCGACTCGAGCAGCGGCACGTGATCGTCGGGCGGCGCCGCGGCCGCATCCGTCGCTGCGATGATCGGGATGAGTGGTGGTGGCGTGGGCTCGTGGGGCGTCGGTTCGGGCTCCGATGCCACGCCGTCGGCCGCCAGAGGCCCGTCGGCCACCGCGCGGTCGCCCGCGGCCCCCTCGACGGCCGCGGCATCACTCGGATCGTCGGCCACGGCCATCACGATCGTCATCGGCCCCTCGTCGCGACGGCCCCACGAGGCGGGCGCCCAGCCACCCACGCACGCACACACGATCGCGAGCACGGCATGCAGGCCGACCGACAGCGCCACGCACTTCTCGAGCGTGCGCGACTGCAGCCAACGGGTTCGCACCACCACGAGCAGCCCGGCGGCCGCCGCGATCGCCACGCCCGTCCAGACGATCGCCGGGGTGCTCATGGCCGCGTCGTCACCTTGTGCGGCTCGCCGTCCGCGCCTGCACGGCGATCGCCACCCGCGAGACACCAGCCGCTCGACAGGCTTCGTAGACCTCGGCCATCCGACCGTGCGGCACCGCCCGCTCGCCGCGGATCGTCACCGTGAGATCGGGCCGGGCGGTCCGGGCGGCCGAGAGCCGCTCGACGAGCGCCGCCGCCTCGACCGGCTCGCCCGCGAACCGCAGCCCGCCCGACGCCTCCACCTCGATCACCTCCGGACGGCCTGCCGCGGCGGCCGCCGCGGTGCCGGCCTTCGGCAGATCGAGGTCGAAGCGACGATCGTCCGTGGAAAACTTCGTGGCGCACATGAAGAAGATCGTGAGCACGAGAATCACGTCGATCATCGGCGCCAGGTTGGGCACCGGATCCTCCTCGGCGTCGAGGCGCACCAGCGGCATGGCTCACCCCGCGGCCCGGCGCCGCGACTCCCCGAGAGCCCGCGCCTCCGCGAGCGACTCCTGCGAGATCGCGTCGATCACCTGCTGGCAGGCCTCATCGAGCCGGATGGCCAGCCGGTCGATGCGGCCGGTGAAGAAGGAATGGAGCACCATCGCCGGAATCGCCACGAGCAGGCCCATCGCGGTCGTGATCAGCGCCTCACCGAATCCGCGAGCCAGGAGGTCGGGGCGGCCCATCGCGCCGGCCGACGCCACGTCGTTGAATGAGTGGATCAGTCCGAACACGGTGCCGAGCAGGCCGAGCATGGGCCCGATCGTGGCCACCCCGTTGAACACGCGGCGATAGCGACGGAGGT
>Ga0208864_1000545_pt1 | contig 12496 bp, 11 predicted proteins | sample CryBogmetaGMA05M_FD_184542 | JGI IMG/M metagenome (GOLD analysis project Ga0208864, IMG submission 184542) | Freshwater microbial communities from Crystal Bog, Wisconsin, USA - MA0.5M (SPAdes) | ecosystem: Environmental > Aquatic > Freshwater > Lake | place: Crystal Bog, Wisconsin, USA...
GGGCAAGGCCTATGCCCGGGGCAAGTTCCAGCAGGTTGAGACCTTTACCGTTGACTCCTTCGGTGGTTGGGCATCGGTGAACAAAAAGTTCTTCGCTAAGGGCGGTCTTTGGGATCAGATCTTCAGCAAGAGCCGTTGATCGAGCTGTAGTTTTATTTCTGGGCCCTGGCAGACCATGCTGGGGCTTTTTTTATGGCCACCGCTTGGTGGTTGCTGGGATCGGACTAGCGTTGTCGCTCCAGGCCCTCCGCCCTTTCATTCCCCCCTCGGTTCATGTGTGAACTGCTGGCCCTGAGTGCCAATACCCCTACCGATATGCGTTTTTCCTTCCGCGGCCTCACGCGCCGCGGCGGGGCCACGGGGGAACATGCCGATGGCTGGGGCTTGGCGAGCTTCGATCCCCTGGGCGGCGGCTTGAGCGTGATTCGCGAAGAGAGCGCAGCGGCGTTCTCCCCCTTGGCGGCCCAGATGGCCGAGCACGATCTCAAGGCCCTCTATTCCCTGGCCCATATCCGCAAGGCCACCCAAGGGGTGGTCACCTTGGAGAATTGCCATCCATTCCAGCGCCAATGGCGCGGCCAGGATTGGTTGTTTGCCCACAATGGCGACATCAAAGGCACCATCCCGTCGGGGGATCCCTACATCCCAGTTGGCAATACGGATAGCGAAGCGGCCTTTTGCTGGATCCTCAACACCCTGAACGACCAGCCTGCCGAGCAGATCGGGCCTCAGGCTTTGTTTGCGTTGCTCAATCGCTGCTCGGCCCACCTGGCGGGCCAGGGCATTTTTAATTGTTTGATCAGCAATGGCCAGTGGCTCTACGCCTATGGCGGCACCAAATTGCATGTGATCACGCGGCGGGCCCCCTTTGCCCAGGCCACCCTGGCCGACGACGACGTGACCGTCGATTTCTCGGCGGTCACCACGGAAAACGATGTGGTCACGATCGTGAGCACCGAGCCCCTCACCACCAACGAAACCTGGCGTGCCTTGGCCCCAGGGGAAAGCCTGCTGCTCGTGGATGGGGAGATTGTGGCCTGCCATACCAGCGCGGGGGCGCAGGATCTTGATCGAAACCTCGATCCGTAATGAATGACGAGGCGTGTCTCCCTGGCCGAGGCCTCCCGCTATTGGTTTCAGCTGGGCTGGATCAGTTTTGGCGGGCCGGCAGGGCAGATCGCCTCGATGCATCAGGAGTTGGTGGAGCGGCGCCGGTGGCTCTCGGAGCGGCGCTATCTCCACGCCCTCAACTACTGCATGGTGTTGCCCGGCCCGGAGGCCATCCAGCTGGCCACCTACCTGGGCTGGTTGATGCATGGGGTGCGCGGTGGTCTGGTGGCCGGTGGCCTGTTTTTGCTGCCTTCGGTGATCGTGCTGATCGCCTTGTCGAGCATCTATGTGCTCTGGGGCCAGTTGCCGCTGCTGGCAGCTGTTTTTTGGGCGCTCAAGCCCGCGGTGCTGGCGATCGTGGTTCAGGCGGGCTGGCGGCTGGGGCGCCGCACCCTGCACACCCAGCCCCTGGTTTGGCTCGCTGCTTTTGCCTTTTTGGCCTTCAGCCTGCTCAAGTGGCCCTATCCCCTGGTGATTGCCCTGGCGGCCCTGGCCGGATGGGCGGCCGGCCGCTGGCAGCCCGCGTGGTTGGCGTTGCCCGAGGTCCACACCCCACTGGTGGCGCAGCAAAACCCGATCATCGAGACCAGTACAGGCGATGTCGGAGAAGATTTCATTCATGGCGATGCCACGCCCACGCCGGCCCACGCCAGGTTCTCCAAGCGCCAACTCGCCCTCACCCTGCTGGTTTGGGGCTCCGCCCTTGGCTTGCCCCTGCTGGCCCTCGGCCTGATCAATGGATGGGATGGCCCCCTGGTGGCCATGGGGCGGTTCTTCAGCCAGGTGGCCCTGGTCACCTTTGGGGGGGCCTATGCGGTACTTCCCTACGTGGCAAAGGCGGCGGTGCAGCACTTCGATTGGTTGAGTGCCAGCCAGATGGTGGATGGCCTAGCCCTCGGGGAAACCACCCCTGGGCCGTTGATCATCGTGGTGGCCTTCGTGGGCTTTATGGGCGGCTGGAATACCGGGGTGTTTGGGGCCCCGGGCCACTGGTGGGATGCGGTGGCCGCCACCTTGGTGGTGGTGTGGTTCACCTTCCTGCCCAGTTTTGGTTTCATCCTGGTGGGCGCCCCCCTGGTGGAAGCCACCCGCGACAACCTGCGCTTGGGAGCTCCCCTGCGGGCGATCACCGCCGCGGTGGTGGGGGTGATCGGCAGCCTGGTGTTGTTCTTTGCCGGGCCCGTGCTTTGGCCGGCCGGCCAGTTCGATTGGGCCCCGGCGGGGCTGGTGGTGCTGGCCCTGGTGCTGCTGTTGCGCTGGCGGTGGAGCGTGCTGCAGTTGATCGGTGGGGCTGCCCTGGTGGGGCTCGGCCGCTATGGCCTTGCACAATTAGGCCATCTGATCAGCTGAGCTAAAGCATGGTTCTGCCTGAGCTCTTGACCACGGCCAACCTCCAAGACCTGCTCAACACCTGGGGCTATGGCGTGGTGTTTGCGGCCATGGTGCTCGAGAGTGCCGGCCTGCCCCTGCCTGGGGAAACCGTCACCCTGTTGGGCGGTTATGCGGCCGGCAGTGGCCATTTGAACCTGGCTGGGGTGATCGCCGCCGCCAGTGGTGGGGCCATGGTGGGCGATTCGATTGGCTACTGGGTGGGTCGCCGGGCCGGTTGGCCCCTGCTGCTGCGGGTGGGCCGGCTGCTGCGCCAATCCCCAGAGCAGATGGAGATGCTCCGAATCCAGTTCCTCAACCACGCAGGCAAATCGGTGCTGCTGGGCCGTTTTGTGGCGGTGCTGCGGGTGGTGGCTGGCCCCATGGCCGGGGCGGTGGGGATGCCCTACGGCCGCTTTTTGGTGTGCAATTGCACCGGTGCCGTGCTTTGGGCCACCACGATGGTGAGCCTGGCTTGGCTGGGGGGGCGGTGGATTCCGTTCCAGCGCATGGTGCAAGGGGTGCTGCAATTTGGCATTGGTGCGCTCGTTCTTGTGGCGCTGATCGTGGCCGTGCCCAAGCTGTTGTCGTGGTGGGAGTCGCGCCTGCTTGATCGTTCAGGTCCGAAACCATGACGCTGCACCTCACCGCAGGCCAGCGCCGGGCGGCCACCCTCGCTGCCCTGTTGGGCAATGCCCTCGAATGGTTTGATTTTGCCGTTTACGGCTACGTGGCCACCCCTTTGGGCAAGGCCTTTTTCCCCACCGATGCGCCGGGGATGCAGGTGGTGGCGGCCTTTGGGGTGTTTGCGGTGGGCTACTTGATGCGGCCCGTGGGCAGCTTGGTGCTGGGCCCCATCGGCGATTTGCTCGGCCGCCGCAACATGCTCAGCCTCAGCATTGTGCTGATGGGGGGCTCGAGCCTGCTGATTGCCCTGTTGCCCACCCATGCCCAATGGGGAGCCGCGGCCGGCTTGGGTCTGCTGCTGCTCCGCATGGTGCAGGGCTTCTCCGTGGGGGGGGAATTCACCGGTTCCATGACCTACGCCACCGAGGCCGCCTTGCCTGGCCGCAAGGGCCTGTTGGCCAGCCTGGCCACCGCCGGGGGGCTCTTGGGTTTCAGCTTGGGATCAGCCACCGTGGCGGTGCTGGCTGAGGTGCTGGGGGCTTCGGCGATGGAGGTCTGGGGCTGGCGCCTGCCCTTTGCGATGGGGGCGTTGGTGGCTGCTTTGGGGTTGTGGATGCGGCGCCAGATGCCCGAAACCCTGGAGCCCTGCAGTGAGCAGGCGGCGATCTACTCGGGTGCCGACCTGCTTGCTGCCATGGCCGTTCGGCTGGGCGAGGTGGGCGGCCAATGGCGGTTGGTGCTGCGCATTGGCGCGTTGGTGTCCTTCGCCAATGTCGTGTTCTATGTGCTGTTTGTCTATCTGGTCGATTACAGCGGCAACCAGAGGGGATCGAGTGTGGGCGCTGCCAACACCACCGCCACGGTGATCCAAACCCTGGGCTTGCCCTTGGTGGTGCTCGGTGGGGTTTTGGTGGATCGCTACGGGAAGGTGTCGATCAATCGGATGGGCAACCTGCTGCTGGCCGTCACCACGCCGGTGGTGTTGCCCCTGGTGCAATTGGCTGGCCCGAGGGGATTGCTGATCGGCCAGGCGCTGGGAGTTTTGCCGGTGATGCTCACCATGGGAGCCCAGGGGGTGATGGCGGTGGAGATGGTGTCCGAGCGCCAACGCTGCACGGTGTTTTCGATCGCCTACAGCCTGGCGATGGCCCTGTTTGCGGGCACAGCGCCGGTGGTGTGCAGTTGGCTGCTTGAGAAGCAAGGTTGGCAGTGGGGCCCAGCCCTGTACTGCAGCCTCTATGCGATCCCGGCCCTTTGGGCCCTGGGCGGGCGATCCACTCCCACTACCACTCCTCTCACGCCTAATGGGGCTTACAAATAGAAGCCAACCGTGGTGACTACCCGGGTGCCCTGGGCCCGGAGGGCCCTGCGCAGGGCAATGGTGGATTGGTTGTGGAGCAGGTTTTCCCAGCGGCGCCTGGTCACAAAGACGGGAAGCACAACCGTGCAGAACTTGTCACGATCTTTTTTGTGCTTTACCTCAAAGCTTTTGACAAACTCGAGCACAGGATCAATCAGGGAGCGGTAGGGCGAATCAATCACCACCAGAGGAATCTCGGGGAGCTGGCGCTGCCATTGCTCTTTAAAGGCATCCGCTTTACCGAGGCCTAAATCCACGTGCACGGCCACCAGCTCCCTGGTAATGGTGCGGGCATAGCGCACGGCCTCGAAACTGCCGCGGTGGAGTTGGCCCACGAGGACCACCACCGGTGCTCCACCATCGGCCGGGGCAGGGGGCAGGCTGAGTTTTTTGTCGCTGGCGAGGCGGAGGCGCTTGGCCACCTGCTTGTAGTGCCCCTTGATCGCCAGAAACACCATCACCATCAAGGGGATGGTGACCACCACCAGCCAGGCCCCATGGGTGAACTTGCTGAACAGCAGCACCCCCGTCACCACCAGGGTGACCAGGCTGCCAAAGCCGTTGATCAGCGCCTTGACCCGCCAGCCAAACCCCCGTTCTTTCCACCAATGCACCACCATCCCGGCCTGGGAGAGGGTGAAGCTCAAAAACACTCCCACCGCATAGAGGGGGATCAGCCGGGTGACGCTGCCGCCAAAGATCACGATCAGCACCCCGGCAAAGCCACTGAGGGCCAGGATTCCGTTGCTAAACACCAGCCGATCGCCCAGGGAGGTGAGCTGGCGGGGGAGATAGCCGTCTTGGGCCAGGAAGTTCGCCAGGCGGGGGAAGTCGGCGTAGGCCGTATTGGCGGCGAGGAGCAGGATCAGCAGGGTCGCCACCTGCAACACCAACACCATCGGGTTGTTGTGACCAAAAACCTGATCACCCAGTTGGTAGAGCAGGGTGGGACCGTTTTCGATATAAACCGTGCCCAGCTGTTGGGCGAGCACGCTCATCCCGCCAAACATCACGGCGAGTAAGAGCACCATCACGGTGAGCACGCGCCGGGCGTTTTTCCATTCGGTGGGCTTAAAGGCCATCACCGAATCGCTAATGGCCTCAATGCCCGTGAGGGCAGCGCAGCCGGAGCTGAAGGCCCGCATCATCAGCACGGCACTGATGGCCGTAAGGCTGCCGTGCTCTTCGGCCATGCGCAGGTTTTGCTCGGCGGCGGCCATGGGGGCAATGTCGCCATGGGCCAGCTTGAGCAGACCCACTCCCACCACCGTGAGTACGGCAGCCATAAACACATAGGTGGGGGCGCTGAGCAGTTGGGCGCTGGAACGCAGGCCCCGCAGGTTGGCCACCATTAACAGCACCAAAGCCACCAGGCACAGGGGAACCCGATAGGGCTCCAGGCCATGGAAATAGGAGGTGAGCGCCGAGATGCCGGCTGCCGTGCTCACGGCCACGGTGAGCACGTAATCAATGGAGAGGGCGGCCCCAGCCACCAGGCCCGGGAGATCGCCGAGGTTTTGGTGGGAGACCCGGTAGGAGCCCCCCCCCTGGGGATAGGCCTTGATGGTTTGGCGATAGCTAATCGCCACGATGAGCATCAGGGCGATGATGAGCCCCGTGATCGGCAGGGTGAAGCCCAGGCCCACGGCCCCGGCCATACCGAGCACCAGCACGATTTCCTGGGTGGCGTAGGCCACCGAGGAGAGGGCATCGGAGCTCAGGATGGCGAGCGCCTCAGCGTTGGTGAGCCGCTCTTCAGCGTGGGCGCTGGTGGGCAGGGGCTTGCCGATCAACGTGCGGCGCAAGTCCCACACACGAGAGGCTTGGAAGCGGCCCATTTAGCCCGGGGTTAAGAAGATTTCGCCCCAGTCTGACCCTTTGAGAGAACGCTAAAGGGAATGGAAAGGATTGCGTTGCTGCAGGGCATCGATACCGAGCTGCTGGCGCCAGTCCTGTAGTGGTGTTGACCATCCTTCCTCCCAGCGCTGGGCCAGGAGTGGCTGGCTCTTGGCCCCCAGCTCCAATCCGTAGGCAATGGCGAGTCCCACATCGGGGCCCTCTTGGGGATCCGCTTCGGCCCGATGCAGCAGATGGGCGGCCAGGAGTAGGGCCGTGCCGGGCCAGCGCAGTTGTTCCGTGGTGAGGCCATCGAGGGCGGCCTCCCCTGCGGAGGTGGGGGGAATCCCAGTCACCACATGCCAAAGATCATGGGTGTGGCGAATCCGCAGTTGGAGATAGTGGTCGTCGGCATTACTGCCTTCGGAAAACTCAGGATCAGGGAGGGGCTCTAGACCCTGGCCTTGAAGAAAGTGCCCGTAGGAGCGGCCCAAGCTGCCGGGCGGTAGCTGGATCAGCTCAGAGGTTTGGGGCCACGGCCCCCAATAGCGCTCGGCTACCAATGGGGCAATGGCAGGGTTGCTTTTTAGCCGTTCCCGGGCTTGGGCCGCCGCCGGAGTGGCATAGCTGGCATTGAGTAAATGAAAGGCGTGGTCGCTGTCGTCGGGGTTGTGGCTGAGCGCCACAAGATCCCGGGCGATGTCCAGAACCCGTTGATCAAAGGATTGGGACCGCAACCGAGTCAATGGTGGTCCAGGCCAAACGCTTTCCTCAAATCCTAGGCAGTTGGGATTGCTGCCAAACTGCGCCCAACTTCATTCGGCATCCATGGTTGGGTTTCGCAGGCTGGCTGCCGTACTTCCGGTTCTCACATCCCTCGCGTTGGTGGGATGCGCCAGCGATGGCGGCGGTGTGCAGAGCCAGAAGATGGCCACGATCAAAGGCCGCGGCACCCTGGTTTGTGGGGTGGATGGCAAGTTGCCAGGTTTTAGCTTTGTCAAGCCAGACGGCAGCTACAGCGGCCTGGATGTGGATGTGTGCAAGGCCGTCGCAGCAGCGCTGTTTGGCGATCCAGCCAAGGTGGATTACCGCGACCTCAATTCCAGCGAACGGTTTGCGGCCCTGGCCAGTGGCGAGGTGGATCTGCTCTCGCGCAACACCACCCTCACCCTGAGTCGGGATGCTTCGGGCGGTAACGGGCTCAGTTTTGCCCCCACCACCTTCTACGACGGCCAAGGGGTGATGGTGCCCGCGTCCAGCGGCATTCAGAGCCTCAAGGATTTGGCCGGTAAGCCCATTTGCGTGGAGAGCGGCACCACCACCGAGCTCAACCTCGCCGATCGCATGCGTGAAATCAACGCCCCTTACATACCGCTCAAATTCCAAACCGGCGACCAGACCTATGCGGCCTACCTGCAGGGTCGCTGCGTGGCCGTGACGAGCGACCGCTCCCAGTTGGCGGCCAAGCGCACCAGCTTCCCCATCCCGGCTGCCCACACCCTGCTGCCTGATGTGCTCAGCAAGGAACCCCTCACCCCCGCCACGGTGAACGCTGATCCCGCCTGGGCCGATGCGGTGCGTTGGACGATCTATTCCCTGATGCAGGCCGAAGAACTCGGCATCACCCAGGCCAATGTGACCGCCAAGGTGGCGGAAGCGAAGGCAAACCCCAACCTTGCTGACCTGCGCCGCTTCCTTGGCGTCGAAGGGGACTTCGGCAAGCAGTTGGGCCTCCCCCCTGATTTTGTGGTGAAGGCGATCTCCGCGGTGGGCAACTATGGCGAAGTGTTTGAGCGCAATGTGGGCAGTGGCTCCAAGCTCAATCTGGAGCGGGGCCTGAATCGTCAGTGGAAAGAGGGCGGCCTGATCTATTCGCCGCCCTTCCGTTGAGGGCTCCTTCGCTAAGGCCTTCTTCACCCACCCCATGGTGGCGCAACCGCCGGGTGGTGCCCTTTGCGGTGCAAGCCGCCGCGGGCTTGCTGGTGCTGGTGATCGTGGCCTTTTTGCTCGGCAATTTGGTGCGCAATCTCACCGCTGCCGGCTTGCTGCTGAGTTGGAGTTGGCTCGATAATCCGGCGGGTTTTGATCTGGCCGAATCCTCGATTCCCTTTTCGGCCAGTCAGCCCTATTGGCTGGCCCTGCTGGCTGGCTTGGTCAACACCTTGAAGGTGGTGGTGGTGGGTCTGGTTGGGGCCACCCTGCTGGGCACGGTGGTGGGCTCTGCCGCCTTTAGCACCAACGGCTTGCTGAAGCGTGTAGCCCGGAGCTACGTGGAATTGGTGCGGAATATCCCCCTGCTGTTGCAGCTGGTCTTTTGGTACTTCGTGGTGTTTCTGGCCTTGCCGAATGGGGCGGGTGCCATTCAGCTGCCAGGGATTGTGTTGGCGAAGTCGGGGCTTTATTTGGGGTGGTTTGGGGAGGGTTGGCAGTGGCAGCTACCCCACCTTCAAGAAGGTGTTTGGCAGGCACCCCTGCGCCTCACGGTGGAATTTGGCGCCCTGCTCACGGGGTTGGTTGTTTACACAGCAGCCTTTATTGCCGAGGTGGTGCGGGGGGGCATCGCCGCAGTGCCCCAGGGCCAATGGGAAGCGGCCCGCTCCCTCGGCTTTTCGCCCTTGGTCACCCTGCGGCGGATCGTGATGCCCCAGGCCCTGCGGGTGATCGTGCCGGGCCTCAATAGCCAGTACATCTCCTTGGCCAAAAATTCATCTTTGGCCGTGGCCTGCGGCTACACCGATCTCTATTCCGTTGCAGAAACCACCCTCAACCAAACGGGCCGGGCCGTGGAGGTGGTGGTGTTGCTGCTCGGTTCCTATCTGGTGATCGACCTGCTGATCTCGGCGCTGATGAATGGGCTCAATGCTGCTGTGCAGCTCAAGGACCGCTGATGCCAGCTTCGTTTGCCCCCCCGAGTGTGTCCCCTTCCCGGTGGCAGCGTCTGCGCACCGAGCTGTTTGGCAGCAGGGTGGATGGTCTGATTTCGATTGCCCTCGGGGCTGCCTTGGTGGCGATCGCCTTGGGCTTGCTCAAATGGACTTTCTTCCAGGCCCAATGGGCCGTGATCCAGGCCAACAGCACCCTGTTTGCGGTGGGTCGTTATCCGATTGACCAGCAGTGGCGCCTCTGGCTACTCACCGGCCTACTTGCCGCCGCCAGCGGGTTGAGTTGGGGGCTATTGCGCGCCCTTCCCCGGGACCAAACCACCGGCCAGCTCTGGCCCTTCAACGATCGCCTGGCAGCTGGGGTGTTGGTGGCCCTGGCGCTGGTCGCGCCCCTTTGGCTCCAGCTCAGCCTGGCGATCCAGCTGCGCTGGTGGGGGATCACAGCCCTGGTGTTGGTAGGGCGCTGGGCCATGGCTCGCTGGGGCAGTGGCTTGCCCAGGGGGATCAAACGGCTGGTGCCATTGATTTGGCCCGGGCTGTATTTGGTGGGCATGGTGCTGATCAGCGGCGGCCTTGGGCTGATTCAGGTCGCCCCCTCCCAATGGGGTGGGCTGTTGCTCACCCTGGTGGCCTCTAGTTTCGCAATCTTGATTTGTTTTCCCCTGGGCCTGGTGCTGGCCCTGGGCCGGCGCAGTGAGCTGCCCCTGCTCCGCTGGGGATCGGTGGTTTACATCGAATTCATCCGGGGTGTCCCGCTGATCACCCTGCTCTTTTTGGGCCAGAACATTCTTGGCTTTTTGCTCCCCGGGGGCCTGGCCCCCGATCGGGTTTGGCGGGCCGCCTGGGTGCTCACCTTCTTCGCGGCGGCCTATGTGGCGGAGGCCCTGCGTTCCGGTTTGGCCGCCGTGCCCCGCGGTCAGCTGGAAGCGGCCCAATCCCTCGGCATGACCATGCCCCAGTCCTTGGTTCAGGTGGTGCTGCCCCAGGCCCTGCGGGTGGCCTTGCCCGCGGTGGTGGGCCAGTTCATCACCCTGCTCCAGGACACCACCTTGCTGTCGCTGATTGGTCTGCTCGATCTGTTGGGCACGGCCCGGGCCGTGATGGCGAATCCGGCCTTCCTGGGCAAAAGTGCCGAGGTGTATCTGGTGCTGGCGGTGCTGTTTTGGTGCTGCTGCGCCGCCCTGGGGCTCGGTAGCCGCGCCCTGGAAACCCGCCTTAACCCCAGCGACCAGACCAGGTACCAGCGATGAAATCGCCCCCCCACGGCACACCTGTCACCATGGATGCCAGGAACCCGGCCGCGATGGACCCCATTCTCGAAGCGCGGGGTGTCCAGAAGTGGTACCCGAATGGCTACCACGCCCTGCGGGGGGTGGACCTCACCGTGCACCGTGGCGAAGTGGTGGTGATCATGGGCCCTTCCGGATCGGGCAAAAGCACCTTCCTTCGCACCTTCAATGCCCTGGAGGATTTCCAGCAGGGCTCCATCACGATCGATGGCTTCAGCATCAATGAGGACACCCGCAACATCGAATCGATTCGCCGCGAGGTGGGGATGGTGTTCCAGCAATTCAATCTCTTCCCGCACCTGAGCGTGCTCGACAACCTCACCTTGGCGCCGGTGTTGGTGCGCAAGCGACCCAAGGCCCAGGTGGAGCTCAAAGCGCTGGAGTTGCTTGAGCGGGTTGGCATTGGCGAGCAGGCCCACAAATTTCCAGGCCAGCTCTCGGGCGGGCAGCAGCAGCGGGTCGCCATCGCCCGCTCGCTTTGCATGGAGCCGCGCTTGATGTTGTTTGATGAGCCCACCAGTGCCCTCGATCCGGAGATGGTGCAGGAGGTGCTGGAGGTGATGCAGGAGCTCGCCGCCGATGGTATGACCATGGTTGTCGTGACCCATGAGGTGCGCTTTGCCCGCAACGTGGCCAGCCGAATTGTGCTGATGGCCGAGGGGGAGGTTGTGGAAATTGCCCCGCCCGAGCAATTTTTTACCAATGCTTCCCACCCCCGTACCCAGCAGTTTCTTCAGCAAATCGGTTGATGTCAGTTCTTTCTTTCCGCTTGATTCGCTATTTGCGTTTCCCGTTGGCGCTCTCAGCCTTTGGTTTGGCCCTGGTGTTTGGGTTTCAGGGGCTTGAAGCGGCCTGGTTGACCCTGGTGCTGCTGCTGCTGGAGATCTCCCTCTCCTTCGATAACGCGATCGTGAATGCCCGGGTGCTGGAACGCATGACCCCAGGCCAGCAAAGGTTTTTCCTCACCTGGGGCCTGGTGATTCCGGTGTTTGGCGTGCGCTTTTTGGGCCCCTTGGTGATGGTGGCCCTGGCCGGCCAGGTGGGCCTTGGCGAGGCCTTGGATGCGGCCTTGCACCATCCCGAGCACTACCGGGAATTGCTCGAGATCGCCGAGCCCAGGATCCTGGCCTTTGGCGGCATGTTCCTGTTGATGGTGTTTCTACACTATTTCTTCGACGACGCCAAAACCCTGCACTGGTGGACCGCCCTCGAGAAGCGCCTCAGCGCAGCAGGCCGTATCGAAGCCCTGGAAGTGGCCGTGGCCCTGATCGTGCTGCTGCTGCTCGTGGCGGTCGCCCCAGCCCAGATGCGGGGCGACCTGATGGTGTGTGGTGTGTTGGGGGTGGTGCTGCAGCTCTTGGCTACGTCGTTGGCCGATGCCTTTGGTGATGAGGCCGAGTCAGGGGTTCGGGTTGCGGCCGGGAGTGGTTTGGCGAGCTTGCTTTATCTGGAATTGCTCGATGCGTCCTTCAGCCTGGATGGCACCATCGGCGCCTTTGCGATCACCTCGAACATCATCTTGATCTTGGTGGGTCTGGGCCTTGGGGCCCTGTTCATTCGATCCCTCACCCTGATGTTGACCAAGGAAAGGGCCCTCGAAGAGCTCATCTACCTGGACCATGGGGCCCACTACGCCATTGGGGCCCTGGGCCTGTTGATGCTGGCGGCCATCCCCTTGGCAGCCCACCATCTGCATGTGCCCGAGTGGCTCAGTGGCTTGATCGGCATTGTGCTTTTGGCCGTTGCCCTGGTGGATTCGATCCGGCAGGGCAAATCTTCCTCTTAAGTCTTCTCCTCACTCCGCATGGGTGGTACGCGCCGGTTCCTCCGGGGGTGTGGTCGCATCCCTGAAGCGTGCCATCGCAAAGGCCAGGCCCACAAGGACAGCCAGAAACGTTGCAGTGGCCAAGCGCTGGCGCCTGATCCGATGGGGTCGAGCCTTTTCAGTGCGGGGATGGCCGCAGTCCGAGCAGATCAGCATGGTGCTGGTGCGGCCCACCTTGGTCACCATGCGGCAACCGCAT
>Ga0208864_1000547_pt1 | contig 12470 bp, 11 predicted proteins | sample CryBogmetaGMA05M_FD_184542 | JGI IMG/M metagenome (GOLD analysis project Ga0208864, IMG submission 184542) | Freshwater microbial communities from Crystal Bog, Wisconsin, USA - MA0.5M (SPAdes) | ecosystem: Environmental > Aquatic > Freshwater > Lake | place: Crystal Bog, Wisconsin, USA...
TAGAGAGCGTTGGGTTAAAGGCAAGTACTAGCCCAATAAGGAACATATATGGTTGAAGTCGAGTTCCGCGAAGTTGCTTTACAAAGTAATAACTTGCATAGGCGTAAAAAATTGATTGGGTAAATGAGATCAAATAGATCACGTGAGCTAGTGAAATCTTCGTCAAGATCCAGATAAGTATTGGATAGCCAGCTGGCCAGTAAGACAAGATACTCTTATCGCTGAAATATCCCTGCTGAAGTAGGCCATCGACGCCGCTGAGGTAGTTCTCGCCATCTGCACCCAACCATCCACCGAGTAGACCGCCATTGGCATCTTTGATATTTGCCATGATGATCAACTTGATGACGAAGGCGATGACAGGAATTGCAATCAGGTAGAAATTAATCTTCTTGGCTGATGTTGCCTGCTTCTTCTGAGCGACCTTTGACTTACTTGCCATTGAATTTACCCCTTGTACTGAGAGACCAAGTATGAACGAACTGCGTCCTTATCTGTAGAAGGCTCAACGACGCCTGCAACCCAAGCTGACATTCCACGCGCTGCAAGCGAACGAATTACCAAATCTGCAATCGATGGGTCGACCACTGCCGACATTCCGATTCCGCAGTTCCAGGTTCGTTCCATATCTTCTTGTGGCACTGATGCAACGCTAGCCAAGAACTTCGTTGCCGCCGGAAGTGACCAGGTAGAGCGATCATATTTCGCAGTCAGGCCTGCAGGAATCACGCGCGCAGTGTTATCAGCAAGACCGCCGCCCGTGATGTGGCTAAAGGTACGAATTTTTTCACCCTGCGCTTTAATGAGCGCTAAACAGTCGAGTGAGTAAATCTCTGTGGGTGTGAGAAGAATTTCGCCAAGTGTCTGCGAAAGCCCTTCATAAGTCTTTGCAAGATCAAGTTTCTTATCGCTAAGAATATGGCGAATCAAGGAGTAACCATTTGCATGGAAGCCACTGGCTGGCATTGCGATAATTGCATCTCCGGCTTTCACGCGGTGGGCACCTAGTTGCATCTCAGCATCTACTGCACCTGTTGCAGCACCGGCAATATCAAATTCATCTTCAGCCAACAGGCCGGGGTGTTCAGCTGTCTCTCCACCAATAAGTGCTGTGCCAGCTTTCTCGCAACCACGTGCAATTCCGGCGACGATATCTGCAATTCGCTCTGGGATAACTTTGCCTACTGCGATGTAATCAGTCATAAAGAGTGGTTCTGCGCCGCAGACAACGAGATCGTCAACGACCATAGCGACGAGATCTTCTCCGATGGTGTCGTACTTACCCATCTGACGCGCAATCTCAGTCTTTGTACCAACGCCATCTGTGGATGTTGCAAGAAGTGGTTGCTTCATCGATTTCAACGCTGATGCATCGAAGAGCCCAGCAAATCCGCCGATACCGCCCATTACTTCAGGACGTGATGCGCGCGCAATTGATGCCTTCATCAATTCAACTGCGCGATCACCTGCATCGATATCGACGCCAGAATCTTTATATGTCGCCATTACTTATGAATCTTTTCCGTGTGTACATCGGTAACTTCTAAGCGCATCTTTCCCTCAGACATATCTGTCGGAATCGCAATGGGGTACTTTCCAGAGAAACATGCGGTGCAGAGCTTCTCTTCTGCAACATTGGTGGCTTCAATCAGCCCTGCTTCAGATACATAAGCGAGAGAATCTGCACCAATTGAACGGCGGATCTCTTCAACTTCTAAACCACTCGCAATGAGTTCGGCGCGAGTAGCAAAGTCGATTCCGTAGAAACAAGGCCACTTCACTGGTGGAGATGAGATGCGGACGTGAATCTCGAGAGCTCCTGCCTCGCGCAACATGCGCACAAGTGCGCGCTGCGTATTTCCGCGCACAATCGAATCATCGACAACGATGATGCGCTTGCCCTCAATAATTTCACGTAGCGGATTGAGCTTTAAGCGAATACCGAGTTGGCGAATTGTCTGTGATGGTTGGATAAATGTGCGCCCTACATACGAGTTCTTTACAAGGCCAAGTCCATATGGAATACCTGATTGCTTCGCATAACCAATAGCAGCTGGGGTTCCGGACTCAGGGACTGGGATAACGAGATCTGCAACTACAGGAGCTTCGATAGCTAAACGCTGTCCAATACGACCACGCACTGCGTGAATGCCCTGTCCTGCAATCGTTGTATCGGGGCGGGCCAGATAGACATATTCGAAGATGCAACCTTTTGGATCTGGCTTTGCCCACATCTCAGAGCGAATTCCATCTTCATTGATTGCAAGAAATTCACCAGGTTCAACTTCGCGAACAAATGCGGCGCCGACGATATCGAGAGCAGCAGATTCGGATGCAACGACCCAACCGCGATCGAGCTTGCCGATTACCAATGGACGAACTCCATGGCGATCACGTGCTGCATACAACGTATGTTCATCCATAAAGACAAGTGAGAATGCGCCTTCCAACTTCGGTAAGACTGCCATCGCACTTGCTTCAACATTCTTCTCATCTTGTAACCCGATGAGCGCTGTCATAATTTCAGTATCTGTAGTTGCACCGCGATCGCTCTTAGGTAGATCTACTTCAAGTTTTTGAACGAGTTCTGCTAAGTCGCCGGTATTTGTCAGGTTTCCATTATGTGCAAGTGCCAGAGTTCCGTACTTAGTTGGTCGTAGCGTTGGTTGTGCATTGACCCAGGTGCTGGATCCCGTTGTGCTGTAGCGACAGTGGCCGATTGCAAGATTTCCAACAAGAGAAGCTAAATCTGTCTCAGTAAATACCTGCGATACAAGGCCCATATCTTTATAGACCAAGATTCGTTCACCATCAGATGTTGCAATACCTGCAGATTCTTGGCCACGATGTTGCAAGGCATAGAGTCCGTAGAAAGTTAACTTTGCAACTTCTTCGCCCGGTGCCCATACGCCAAAGACTCCACATGCATCTTGTGGACCTTTATCGTCATCAAGCACATTGTGATTTAGCAATCCATCGGGGCGACGGCTCATGGCTTCATCCTAAGCGGTAATAGTGGACTTAAATCAGCGCGAACTCCAGAGGCAGAGATAAGGCCTTCCGCCATTGCTTCTGCCCAACTCTTCTCGCCACGAGCAAGTGCAATCCATGTCTGCGCATCCATCTCGACAGTATTTGGTGGAGTTCCACGAGTATGTGTGGGGCCTTCACCACATTGCACTGCAGCATAAGGTGGAATCCGCACTTCAATGGCACGCCCTGGTGCACGTACTGTGAGAAGAGCAAGCGTCTCCTTCACTTCAGCCAGCACTTTGGGATCGCGCATTGAGATTATCCAAACAACTTCTTGAAAGTCTCGGTGTGTGCTGCGCGAAGTTCAGTCAGCGAAATCTTTGCGTCGTTAATGATTAGTGAATCTCCACCTGTCACACCGATCTTCGTCACAGCTATCTTCTGTGTTGCAGCCTCTTGGGTAAGCGCTGCAGTCTGCGTTGGATCAATGGCAACAACAACTCGGCCAGGTGTCTCGCTTAAGAGCGAGATTCCAACATTGTCGAGTTGCACTGTTGCACCAGTGTTGTATCGAAGCACCATCTCAGTAAGAGTTGCAGATAGTCCACCTTGGCTGAGGTCATGAGCTGCGGTAAAGATCTTCTTGGTGCGACCTGCAACGAGCAGTTCAATCAGACGCATCTCACGTTGTAGATCTGCGATTGGTGCGACGCCACCTCGTTGCTTATGCATATATGCCCACTCGCTCCCGGCGAGGTCGTTTGCTGTTTCACCAAGCAGGTAGAGATCTAAACCAGCGCGATCAAATGACATCGGAGTACGTGTGCGAACATCATCGATAACTCCAAGTACACCGATAACGGGCGTCGGAAGGATCGCTACCGCACCTGTCTGGTTGTAGAACGAAACATTTCCACCAGTTACAGGAAGGCCCATCTCAAGACAGCCATCAGCCAGGCCACGTACTGACTCTGCAAATTGCCACATCACACCGGGATCTTCTGGAGAACCGAAGTTGAGGCAGTTAGTGACAGCAAGGGGCTTTGCACCAGCTGTTGCAATATTGCGAGCAGCTTCGGCGAGCGCCAACTTCGCGCCTTCATACGGGTTGAGATATGACCAGTTGGCATTGGCATCTGTAGCAACTGCCACACCGAGATGAGTATTTTCATCGATGCGGACCATGCCAGAGTCATCTGGCTGAGATTGAATCGAATTGCCTTGTACATAACGATCATATTGATCGGTAACCCAAGATTTATCTGCAAGGTTAGGTGTCGCCGCTAACTTCAATACAGTCTCGCGAATTTCAGCGGCAGTAGATGGAATCGGGACGTTGATCACTTCTTCAGCAACCTCATCTATATAGGCAGGTTGTGCCAGTGGACGGTTATAGACCGGACCGTCATGAGCCACGGTGCGAGGTGGCACATCAACAATGAGTTCACCGTTCCATGTAATTTCAAGATGGTTGCCATCAGTTACTTCACCGATCACGGTTACGGTGACATCCCACTTCTCGCAAATTTCAAGGAAGCGTGCGACTTTGCTTGGTTCGACGATTGCACACATACGTTCTTGTGACTCTGACATCAGAATCTCTTCAGGCGATAGCGAAGGATCACGAAGCGGAACTTTGTCTAGCTGAACTTTCATTCCACCCGATCCACCGGATGCAAGTTCGGATGTTGCACAAGAAAGTCCCGCACCACCCAAATCTTGGATACCGACAACGAGATCTTCAGCGAAGATTTCCAGCGAACATTCAATCAAGACTTTCTCAACAAATGGATCGCCCACTTGAACTGCCGGGCGCTTTGCAGGGCCTTTGGATTCAAATGTTTCAGATGCCAGAACTGATACGCCACCAATTCCATCGCCACCCGTCTTGGCGCCGTAGAGAACAACTAAGTTTCCAGCGCCAGCAGCCTTGGCAAGCTTGATATCGCTATGTTTCATCACGCCTACACAAAGGGCATTTACTAAAGGGTTTCCGAGGTAGGTCTCATCGAAGACAACTTCACCACCGATATTCGGCAAACCGAGGCAGTTTCCATATCCACCAACACCCGCAACGATGCCCGGCAGTACGCGACGTGTATCGGCTGCATCTGCTGGACCAAAGCGCAATGGATCCATAACAGCAATGGGACGTGCACCCATCGTCAAAATATCGCGAACGATTCCGCCAACACCAGTTGCAGCGCCTTGGTAAGGCTCGATAAAGGATGGGTGATTATGCGATTCAATTTTAAAAGTTACTGCATAACCTTGTCCCACATCGACAACGCCTGCGTTCTCGCCGATTCCGACTAGAAGTGCATCAGTCTTCACTGCCTTATCACCAAATTGCTTGAGATGAACCTTTGAAGATTTATACGAACAGTGTTCAGACCACATTACTGAGTACATTGCGAGCTCAGATGAAGTTGGACGGCGACCTAGAATTTCCTTGATGCGTGCATATTCATCAGGCTTGAGTCCAAGCTCTGCAAAGGGTTGTGGCGCATCTGGATTTGCTTCTGCAATTGCAACGGTGTCGAGTGACATTACTGCACCATCGCTTTCAGAACTGATGTGAAGAAACCAAGGCCATCAGCAGATGGTCCAGTGAGTGAATCAATTGCGTGTTCAGGGTGTGGCATCAAACCCACAATGTTTCCGCGTTCATTGGTTACACCGGCGATGAGGTTACGTGAACCGTTTGGATTCTCGCCAACATAACGCGCAACGATTCGACCTTCGCCCTCAAGCATTGCAAGGGTTTCGTCATCGCACATATACGCGCCTTCACCATTTTTGAGTGGAATCACAACCTCTTGACCTTGTGAATAAGAAGATGTCCAGGCAGTGTTGCCATTTTCAATTGTCAGCTTCTGATCGTGGCAGAGGAAATGAAGTTCATGGTTACGGGTGAGCGCTCCTGGAATTAAATGCGCTTCGGCAAGGACCTGAAAGCCGTTACAGATACCTAGTAGAGGCATTCCGCCTTGGGCCGCCTTAATGATCGGCTCCATCACTGGAGAGAATCGAGAGATTGCTCCGCAACGTAGATAGTCGCCGTACGAGAAGCCACCCGGGAGGATGACCGCGTCTACTCCGTGAAGATCTGCATCGTTATGCCAGAGCGCAATTGCTTCGCCGCCGGCATGGCGAACCGCGCGAGCTGCATCTCGATCATCGAGAGTGCCAGGAAAAGTGACAACACCAATTTTCATATCTACTACTTCTCCACTCGAACTGTGAAGTTTTCAATGACAGGGTTTGAAAGTAGCTTCTCAGCGGCTGCTTCGACTTCAGCTAGTTGAGCAGCTGTCGGTTCGCCATCGACCTCAATCTCGAAGCGCTTTCCTTGGCGAACATCTTTGGCAAAGGTAAATCCAAGGCGAGGAAGTGCAGCAGCGACTGCCTTACCTTGTGGGTCGAGTATCTCGGGCTTTAACATCACATCAACCACGATCTTTGCCATTTCTATCTCCCTCTTGTTGTTGTTAAAAGTTTTAGAATTTACTTCCGGTAATTCGCTCATACGCTTGCTCATATCGCGCCGCAGTCTTTTCAACGATCTCTGCAGGCAATTCTGGAGGTGTGGACTCTTTATCCCATCCACTCGTTGTTAACCAATCACGAACAAATTGTTTATCAAATGATGGCTGTGATTTTCCTGGTTGCCATCCATCTGCCTCCCAGAATCGAGAAGAGTCAGGAGTTAGAGCTTCATCTCCTAAGGTAATTTCACCAGCCATGTTGATGCCAAATTCAAATTTTGTATCTGCGAGAATAATTCCGCGCTCTGCTGAAAAATCTGCTGCAGTGTCATATAACTTGAGCGTTAATTCACGAAGTTCTGCTGCCTGCTCTGGTCCGACAATCTTTGCAGCGCTCTCAAAATTGATATTGATATCGTGATCGCCGATCTCAGCCTTTGTCGCTGGGGTGAAGATGCTCGCCGGAAGTTTAGAACCATCAAATAACCCTGCTGGGAGTGGGTTTGCGCAGACTGCCTGGTTGGCCTGATATTCCGTAAGTCCGCTGCCGGTGAGATATCCACGCGCCACACATTCAATGGCAAACATCTCTAGCGGTTGCACAATCACTGCGCGATCTGCAACTGAAGCTGGAACTTCATCGCTAATGATGTGGTTAGGGACAATATCTGCGAGAAGCTCAAACCAGAAGAGCGAGAGTTGGGTGAGGATTGCACCCTTGTTAGGAATTGTTGTCGGCAAGACCCAATCAAATGCAGAGATGCGATCTGATGCCACTAAAAGAATTTCACCAGTGTCGTTTGTGTAGAGGTCGCGAACTTTTCCGGTACGAAGGTGCTTCCATCCATCAATCAATGGTGCTGGCGGTGCGCCAGCTGCGCCGAAGCCGCTCACCTTATATCCAAACTCATCTAATGAATTGTGGTTTGTACTGCGCTGCGGCAGGGTGCGCGGATGTAATCGCATCGATGCGACTGACAACTCGAGCTACTTGTTGGCGAGCATCGCCAGTAAATTCAAGTGGGTTTCCAATGAGTGCATCAAGCTCTGCGCGCTTAAATGGAATGCGGCCATCGCCTGCAATCGCATCAAGGAAATTATTTGCCTTACCTTCGCGCATAACGAGGGCCGCAGCAACTGCATGCTCTTTGATCGCTTCATGTGCAACTTCACGACCAACGCCAGCTTTTACAGATGCCATCAAAATCTTTGTCGTTGCAAGGAATGGCAGATAACGCTCGAGCTCTGCAGAAATTACTGCAGGGAATGCTCCGAATTCGCTAAGAACAGTGAGCATAGTTTCAAGCAGGCCATCCATTGCATAGAAAGCATCTGGCAGTGCCACGCGACGAACAACGCTGCACGAGACATCGCCTTCATTCCATTGATTGCCAGCTAGTTCAGAGACCATCGATGCATATCCACGCAAGATAACTGTGAGTCCATTTACTCGCTCGCATGAGCGTGTATTCATCTTATGCGGCATTGCAGATGACCCAACTTGGCCTGCCTTAAACCCTTCAGTGACAAGCTCGGCACCTGCCATTAAGCGGATTGATGTTGCAAGAGAGGAAGGTGAAGTCGCCAGTTGAACAAGCGTTGTCAGAACTTCGTAATCAAGTGAGCGCGGGTAGACCTGGCCAGTTGAATCGAGAACGCGATCAAAGCCGAGCTCTGTAGCAATTGCTGCTTCAAGCGATTGGTGAGCCTCGGTAGATCCAAGTAGATCAATCGAATCCTGTGCAGTACCTACTGGTCCTTTAATTCCGCGCATTGGATAGCGGCTCTGCAGAGATGTAAGGCGCTCATAGGCATAGAGAAGTTCTTCGGCCGCAGATGCAAAGCGTTTTCCTAAAGTTGTGATCTGTGCTGGAACATTATGAGAACGACCAGCGATTGGCTGATCTGCATACTGAGCAGCCTTTGCACCAAGGGCGGCGAGCAGAGCGACAACCTTGTCGTGAACGATTGCTAATCCATCTCGAACTTGAAGCGCTTCTATATTTTCAGTCAGATCGCGGCTCGTCATTCCGGCATGAATTGCTTCATGTCCAGCAAGTGCGTTGAACTCTTCGATACGAGCTTTGACATCGTGGCGCGTAACTTTTTCGCGCGCATCGATAGAGGCTAAATCAACTTTTGTTAATACTTTTTCGTAATCTGCAATTACCGCATCGGAGATTGGATGTCCTAGCTTTGATTGCGCACGAGCGACTGCAATCCATAGCTTGCGCTCGGCGATAATTTTCTGCTCTGGCGCGAAGACCTGGCGCATCTCTTTCGATGCATAACGATCAGCTAATACGCTCACTGGTGCATTCTCCCCCATTTAATTGCCCTTCTCAGCGACCGACGCATTGAGAGCGATATCGGTCCGATAGAAAGATCCTTCAAGTTCAATCTGTGAGATTGCGCGATATGCGCGGTCGCGGGCTTCGGTCAGATCTGCGCCAATTCCTGTCACAGTCATGACTCGACCTCCAGTGGAGAGGAGTGAGTCGCCGCTCTGCATAGTGCCTGCGTGGTAGATCTGCGAACTTTCAATCGTTGGAATCGATGAGATAGCTCCACCTGTGCGAGGGGCTTCTGGATAACCCGGTGCTGCAAGTACAACAGTTACTGCGTTCTCATCGCGCCATTGAAGTACTTCATCATCAAGTGAATCAGTAGCAGCCTTGTAGAGAAGGGTTGCAAGCGGTGTCATCAGAAGTGGAATCAGAACTTGTGTTTCAGGATCACCGAATCGCGCATTGAATTCGATGACGCTAATCCCATCATCGGTCAGAGCGAGCCCGGCATAGAGCAGACCAACAAATGGTGTTCCGCGAGCTGCCATCTCAGCGATTACCGGTGCTAAAACTTTCTCGTAGGTCTCTTCAACGATGTCATCAGGTGCCCAAGGAAGTGGAGAGTATGCGCCCATGCCACCTGTATTCGGACCTTCATTATTGTCATAGGCACGCTTGAAATCTTGCGCTGGTTGCATCGGCAAAATATTGCGACCATCTGAGATTCCGAAGAGTGAAATTTCCGGGCCATCGAGATACTCCTCGATAACTACACGTGTACAAGCAAGAGCGTGATCTAACGCTGCTTGGCGATCATGAGTAACAACAACACCTTTACCTGCAGCAAGTCCATCATCTTTCACAACATAGGGCGCACCAAAGGTATCGAGCGCTAATTCAATCTCAGATTCTTTGGTGCAGGTAAAGCTACGTGCTGTCGGAACGCCTGCATCGCGCATAACGCCCTTTGCAAAATCCTTTGAACCTTCGAGTTGCGCTGCAGCTTTTGATGGGCCAAAGACTGCAAAGCCAGCGGCGCGCAATACATCAGCAACTCCGTTCACCAAAGGCACTTCAGGGCCAACAACAACAAGGTCGATCTCTAATTTCTTTGCCAGATCGCAGATTGCCTGGTTATCTGTAATTGCAACAGGATGAAGAGTTGCAACAGATGCAATGCCTGGATTGCCAGGTGCTGCATGAAGTTCGGTACAACGTGTATCTGCCTTAAGTCCTAGTGCGAGTGCGTGTTCGCGACCACCGCTTCCGACTAGGAGGATTTTCATGGTTTAGATGAAATCCTTGGCAACAATTGTCTGGGTGCGCCCGGGACCTACGCCGATTGCACTCATCGGTGCACCTGAAATTTTTTCGAGGAAGGTGATGTAATCCTGAGCATTCTTAGGAAGATCGCTGAGCTTCTTTGCGCCTGAGATATCTTCTTTCCAGCCTGGAAGATATTCATAAATAGGCTTTGCATGGTGGAAATCTGATTGTGAAGCAGGCAGTTCTTCAACGCGCTTTCCATCAATCTCGTAGGCAACACAGACTGGAATCTGATCCCACCCTGTGAGTACATCGAGCTTTGTCAGGAAGAAATCGGTAAGTCCGTTGACGCGGACTGCATAACGCGCGATTGGTGCGTCATACCAACCACAACGACGGGCGCGACCGGTTGTGACACCAACTTCTCCACCAATGGTGCGAAGTTTCTCGCCATCTTCATCGAAGAGTTCCGTTGGGAATGGGCCAGATCCGACGCGAGTTGTATAGGCCTTAACGATTCCGATGACGCGATCAATCTTTGTTGGTCCGATACCAGAGCCCGTACATGCTCCACCCGCAGTTGGGTTTGAAGAAGTAACAAATGGGTAAGTGCCGTGATCGACATCGAGAAGAGTTCCTTGTGATCCCTCAAGAAGAACGCGCTTTCCAGCCTTTAAAGCGTTGTCGAGAAGTAAGACTGTATCTGCAACATAAGGGCGCAAGATTTCGGCATAACCGAGGTACTCGTTAAGTACATCTTCGACTTCAATATCTTTACGGTTGAAGACCTTGATAAGTACTTGGTTCTTATCGCGTAGTGCGCCTTCGATTTTCTGACGCAAGATAGATGGATCAAAGAGATCTTGTACGCGAATACCGATGCGGTTGATCTTGTCAGCATAGGCAGGTCCGATTCCGCGACCTGTTGTACCAATCTTTGATTTACCTAAGAAGCGCTCTGAAACTTTATCGATGGTGCGGTGATACGGAGTAATCAAATGTGCATTAGTTGAGATAACTAATTTGCTGCAATCGATTCCGCGTTCAGTAAGACCTTTAATTTCTTCAAGCAATACACCTGGATCAATGACGACGCCGTTGGCTATTACTGGAATAACGTTTGGAGAAAGAATTCCAGATGGAAGTAGGTGCAGTGCATACTTCTGATCACCGATAACAACTGTATGTCCGGCGTTATTTCCGCCCTGGTAGCGAACTACGTAATCAACGCGATCGCCCAACAAATCGGTAGCTTTACCCTTGCCTTCGTCGCCCCACTGAGCTCCCAGCAGTACTAATGCAGGCATGGATGAAGCCTTTCCGACTCGTTGTTAGTGAATTACTTGAGTAGTGATGTGCCAGTTGAACGAAGATCTTCGCAAGCAACGCCAACGCGTGCAGCGATTCCTGCTTCGGCAGCTTTACCCCACGCACGTGGGTCGTACGCCTTCTTATTTCCTACTTCGCCATCAATCTTCAGAACGCCATCGTAATTCTTCATGATGTGATCAACGACTGGACGAGTAAATGCATACTGAGTATCGGTATCGATATTCATCTTGATGACACCGTAATCGAGTGATTCGCGGATTTCAGTAAGAAGTGAGCCTGAACCTCCGTGGAATACGAGATCCATTGGCTTGCTTCCTGCTGGAAGACCGAGCTTTGCAGCCACTGCATCCTGGAGTGTCTTAAGAATCTTTGGCTGAAGAACAACGTTTCCTGGCTTGTAGACGCCGTGCACATTTCCGAATGTTGCAGCGACCATGTAGCGGGCCTTTGCATCGGTGCCAAGTGTTTCAATTGTAAGGAGTGCATCTTCAGGTGTTGAGTAGAGCTTGGCATCATGCTTTGCCTCAATGCCATCTTCTTCTCCGCCGACGACGCCGATTTCAATTTCAAGAACAGTATTTGCTGCAACTGACTTATCGAGAAGCTCGCGCGCAACCTTCATATTCTCGGGCATATCAACTGCTGATCCATCCCACATATGTGAGTTAAATAGTGGCTGCTTGCCTTCCTTAATGCGCTGAGCACCAATCTCGAGAAGTGGGCGCATAAAGCCATCGAGCTTCTCTGCAGGGCAGTGATCTGTGTGGATACCAATATTAACTTTGTAATTCTTTGCAACAACGTGTGCGAACTCTGCGAGCGCAACTGCGCCATCGACCATGTTCTTTACAGTAGAACCGGAAGCGTATTCAGCTCCACCCCATGAGAATTGAATGATTCCATCTGACTCTGCTTCGGCGAATCCACGAATTGCACCAATGATTGTCTGTGATGAGGAAACGTTGATTGCTGGGTATGCAAAAGCGCCGGCCTTAGCTCGGTCTAACATCGCTGCATACACTTCAGGGGTTGCTATTGGCATTGTGACTCCAAAGTAAGTGGTGAGAACTGGTGTAAACGCTCTGACGCACCATTGGGTCTTGAGTGAGGCTTACGCCTAATC
>Ga0208864_1000548_pt1 | contig 12460 bp, 9 predicted proteins | sample CryBogmetaGMA05M_FD_184542 | JGI IMG/M metagenome (GOLD analysis project Ga0208864, IMG submission 184542) | Freshwater microbial communities from Crystal Bog, Wisconsin, USA - MA0.5M (SPAdes) | ecosystem: Environmental > Aquatic > Freshwater > Lake | place: Crystal Bog, Wisconsin, USA...
AACGGAAGCCTCAGGCATGATCATGCCCCTTACTAACCAACACAAGTCCATCACGTGGACCCGGAACGGCCCCCTTGACAAGGATGAGGTTCCGGTCAAGGTCCGCACGAACAACCACAAGATTGCTCACCGTTACTCGCTCGTTGCCCATCTTGCCAGCCATGCGCAAGCCCTTCAGAACCCGGCCCGGAGTCGTACCCGACCCAATTGAACCTGGGGCCCTAAGGCGATCCGACTGCCCGTGAGTCTTGGGTCCGCCAGCAAATCCATGGCGTTTGACAACACCCTGGAAGCCTTTGCCCTTAGACGTCCCGGTCACCTTGATCTTCTCACCGGCACTGAACAAGCTTGCGTCGAGACGCTGCCCAAGCGAGAACTCGCTAGCATCCCGGACGCGCCACTCGCGCAAGTGCCTTAGCATCGGAGTCTGCGAAGCCTTGAAGTGACCCTCCTGAGGATCCTTCACCCGCCGGGTCTCTTCAAACCCAAGCTGGATGGCCTCGTACCCGTCAACTTTCGCCGTCTTCACTTGGGTGATCCAGCACGGCCCAGCCTCAATGACGGTGACAGGGATGACATTCCCAGCCTCGTCAAACACTTGGGTCATACCCACCTTGCGACCAATCAACCCGGTACTCATCGGTATCCGTTCCTGCAACCTTCACGTGGCGTTCAAATCAGCAGCAAATGCCACTCGCCTCTGAAGCGTGCCTACAGTTTGATCTCAATATCCACGCCCGCCGGAAGATTGAGTCGCATTAGCGCATCAACCGTCTTTGGCGTCGGCTCGAGCACATCAATGAGGCGCTTATGAGTGCGCATCTCGAAATGCTCCTGGGAGTCTTTGTCGATGAACGGCGAGCGCATGACCGTGAACCGCTTCATCTCCGTCGGAAGAGGCACTGGGCCAGCGACATCCGCACCGGTCCTCTGCGCCGTCTCGACAATCTGCCGGGCGGACTGATCAAGGATGCGATGGTCAAATGCCTTTAGCTTGATGCGAATTCGTTGCTTCGCCACGAGTATCGTCCTCTCAGGAACACCGTACTAGAAGAGCCTCACACTGCTACGCGATGATCTTGGTGACGACGCCGGCACCCACCGTCCGGCCTCCCTCGCGGATCGCGAACCGCAACCCTTCCTCCACCGCCACCGGCACGATCAACTCGATCTGCAACTCCACGTTGTCCCCTGGCATCACCATCTCCACCCCCTCCGGCAACGTCACCGATCCCGTCACGTCCGTCGTCCGGATGTAGAACTGTGGCCGGTATCCCCGCAGGAACGGCGAGTGCCTCCCGCCTTCCTCCTTCGACAGCACGAACACCTGCCCCATGAACGTCGTGTGCGGCTTCATCGAACCCGCCTTCACCAGCACCTGCCCACGCTCCACGTCCGTCCGCTCCACCCCGCGCAGCAGGCACCCCACGTTGTCCCCTGCCTGCCCGTAATCCAGCAGCTTCCGGAACATCTCCACCCCGGTCACCACCGTCTTGCGCGTCGGCGCACCCATCCCCACGATCTCGATCTCTTCCCCGGTCTTCACCTGCCCGCGCTCGATCCGCCCCGTCACCACCGTCCCACGCCCCTTGATCCCGAACACGTCCTCGATCGGCATCAGGAACGGCTGGTCCACCGCCCGCGCCGGCGTCGGGATGTAGTTGTCCACCGACGACATCAGCTCCATGATCGACGCGTAGTCCGGCGACAGCGGATCCGTGCTCGCACTCTCCAGCGCACGCAGCGCCGACCCGCGCACCACCGGCACCTCATCCCCGGGGAACCCGTACTTCGTCAGCAGCTCCCGCACCTCGAGCTCCACCAGCTCGAGCAGCTCCTCGTCGTCCATGATGTCGCACTTGTTCAGGAACACCACCATCGACGGCACCTCGACCTGCTTCGCAAGCAGGATGTGCTCCCGCGTCTGCGGCATCGGCCCGTCCGGCGCCGACACCACCAGGATCGCCCCGTCCATCTGCGCCGCACCCGTGATCATGTTCTTGATGTAGTCCGCATGCCCCGGGCAGTCCACGTGCGCGTAATGCCGCGCCTCCGTCTCGTACTCCACATGCGCGATCGCGATCGTGATCCCACGCTCGCGCTCCTCCGGCGCCTTGTCGATGTCCGCGAAACTCGTGTACTTCGCACGCCCCTGCAGCGCCAGCACCTTCGTGATCGCCGCCGTCAGCGTCGTCTTCCCATGGTCCACATGCCCCACCGTCCCCACGTTCACATGAGGCTTGTTCCGCTCGAACTTCTGCTTCGCCATCGACCTCGTCTCCTCGAATGGTGGTTGCCGCCCCGTCAGTGACGGAGCGAAATCTTGACTACTGCATCTAGCATCGCACGCCCATCAAGCATTCCGGACAACCAGTGTCTCGGAACGGCACCCAGACCCGTCAGCGCAGAGCATCAAGCTGATGCACCCAATCCATTCGGAACCGACGGCAGTAGGTTCGGGAGCCCACATCCGGGATCGAACCGGAGACCTCAGTCTTACCAAGACTGTGCTCTACCTACTGAGCTATGTGGGCAAACACCACCGGCACGTTGCCGACATGAACAGTGTCACGAAGCTTGGGCCGTGAGAAACGGCTTGCAAATCCCGGACAATCATCTGGCGGAACTGACTGGGTTGGGCATAACCGGAGCCGGTGAAGGGACTTGAACCCATGACCGGCGGTTTACAAAACCGCTGCTCTACCACTGAGCTACACCGGCACGAAGATGAGTATAGAGTTCTCGGGACTTCAGGGGCAACCGTTAACCCTCGTCCGCCTCTTCCGGTCCCACCATCGGAATACCTCCACGGCGCGCCTCGAAAAGCACCACGGCCGTCGCAACCGAGACATTCAATGACCCGAGGCGGCCGAGAAGTGGAATGCGTATCAGCGCATCGCACGCACCAGCTACGAGCCTGCTGAGTCCCTTCCCTTCCGCGCCAGCAACGATGACTGTCGGGCGGTCAAACGTCGCTTCAGAGTAAGTTCCCTGCGCGTCACCATCGAGGCCGTACACCCAGTAACCGTCCCGCTTCAGTGCCTGAAGAGTAGTCGTAAGGTTTGCAACCTGAATGACCGGGACCGTGTCGACCGCGCCGGCGGAAGACCGTGCAACGGCAGCGGTGACTGGCGAGGTTCGCCTCGAAGGCACGATCACCGCCGCAACGCCAGCACCATCGGCAGATCGAAGGACCGCTCCCAGATTCTGGGGATCCTCAATCCCGTCGAGCATCACGATAATAGGGGTCCTGTCCTGCGCCGCCACTATTCCAGGAAGCTCGGTCAGGTCGCGATACCTGAAGGGGCGGACCCGCGCGACGGCACCTTGATGGAGGGCCCCACTTGTCATCCGCTCTATGGCATCTGTGGTGACCACATGAACCTCAATGCCCATGCTGATGGCTCGTTCAGCGGTCTCCTGGTGTCGCGCAGTCTCCGTTGAAGCCAACCAGAGTTCACGGACCACACCAGCGTCAATCGCCTCGCGAACCGGGTGGGTTCCCCAGCGAAGGGTTGGTGGCGGCTCGCTTCGCGCTGGTCGTTCGCCGGCCGCGAAAGCTCCGGCGCGGCCACGATCGGCAGGTTCACCGCGGTCACCGCGACGAGTTCGGGGCGACGTCCCACGCCCGCGACCACCTGTGTCGGAACTCCTCCCAGCACGAGGCTCGCCGCGAGGCTTTCGCGTGGGCCTGGCTTGTCCGACGGATGGTGCATCCGCCTCTTCGCTGCTCCAACTGACCGGCGCACGGTCAGGGCTCTCTGTCCAAGGCACGAATGGAGGCCTCTGGGGGCGCCTCGCCTCGCCCCGCGTGCCTCTGGTGGGGCGCGCGTTTGAGCTGCGTGCCTGCGTGGCACGGGCCGACGGTTTGCCCGCCGACTTTGGCCCTCCGGAGGAGCGCCGTGGTGAACCCTTGCGCGCTGCCATCACGCAGGATCCGATTCTGACGGTCCGGCAGCGACACCAACGAGCCTCGTCACCTGATCTCGCAAGTCCCCTATCTCCCGAACAAGGTCCTTAGCTTCTGCTCCTCCGTCCAGCGCGGAGATGCGGGCGTCCAACTCCAGAACCTTTTCGTGAAGGCATCTGATGACCTCTAGGACCGGGTCCGGAAGGTCTACCGACCACGGTGACGCGCGATCAACCCGGCGCGCCAAGCCCGTGGTTGGATCACGTTCCACGACAACGCGCCCCGGAACACCGACGACTGTCGTGTGGGGTGGAACATCCTTGGTCACTACCGACCCAGCCCCAACGATCGCGTGCTCTCCGACGGTAATCGCGCCAAGGATCTTTGCCCCGACGGTAACGGTGACGCCGTCTCGCAAGGTGGGGTGGCGCTTCGTTCCACGAAGTTGGGTGACATTCGACGTGTGATAGATGCCGAGGGTTACTCCCTGGTACAGGGTCACGTTGTTTCCAATCTCGGCAGTCTCGCCGATTACGACACCCATGCCGTGGTCAATGAAAAAGCCACGGCCAATCCGGGCCCCCGGATGGATTTCAATTCCAGTCATGAATCTCGCAAAGTGGGCAACCAAGCGTGGCAGAATGGGCACGCCGTTGGAAAACAACACGTGTGACACGCGGTGGATCCAGATCGCGTGAAGTCCAGGTGTCGTAAGGATCACCTCAACCCTGCTCCGTGCTGCCGGATCACGGTCGATGACCGCTTGCACGTCCTCGCGCAAGGTCCGCAGAAATCGCCTGAGGTTCCGACCCACTGAACAAAATCCTCCGCTACGGTGCCCGCCAGCGCGAGACAGCCCTATAGCTTCACACGCAGACGGGATGAGCGACGAGCTGCAATGCGTGAAAAGTGGCGCATCTGCTTACCTATCGTACCCCCCACCGCCGCGACCGGGTGCCTATGACCGTGTCCGCCCCCTCACCGCGGTCACTAGTGAAGCGTGACCAAAGCATGAACCGCGACGGCACGCCCCTCACCTACTGCGTCCAGGCCCTCATTGGTCTTCGCCTTTATGTTCACTGTCTCCACCCCAACCCCAAGCGCTGAGGCCAAGCGTTGGCACATTTCCGGAAGGTGCGCCGCAAGTCTGGGACGTTCACAGATAACAGTCGCATCTAGCTGAAGCGGGTGAAGATTTGACGCTGCGGCGAGTTGTACCGCTCTGCGAAGCAGTTCCATGCTGTCCGCGTCCCTGAACGCTTCATCGTGTGGGGGAAAGTGTGATCCAATGTCACCAAGTCCCGCGGCGCCGAGTAATGCATCAATAACTGCATGGGCAAGGACATCACCATCCGAATGCCCAACAAAGCCGGTAGTGTGGGGGATCACAACCCCACCCAGAACGAATGTGCGTCCCGTGTCAAGGCGATGAATGTCGTATCCGGTACCAATCCGCAACTGCGAGACTTCGCGCTCCCGTGCCCGGGACTCACGACCAGAATCCCGAGCACGAAGCAATGCAGTCGCCACCGGCAGGTCATCACGAAGTGTGACCTTGAGGTTTCCCACGCTTCCAGGAAAGATCGCCACCGGAAACCCTGCAGCTTCAACAATCCCGGCATCGTCGGTATATTCAGAAGCGCGATCACCGATCAATTGGTAAGCCTCAAAAAGGACAGAAGACCGAAATACTTGGGGAGTTTGCGCCGACCAGAGACCAGCGCGGTCAACGGTGCTTTCAACAAGTAGAGGCTGGCCTACGCTGCGCTTTAGGGTGTCGCGAACAGGAATCGCAGCCACCGCCGCTCCATGACTCCGGGCTGAAGCAAAGCCACTCCTAATGATCTCGGCCGTAACGAGTGGTCTGGCAGCATCATGGATCGCAATCAAGGTGCACTCACCAAGTGCAGTAATCCCTGCAACGACAGACTGCTGCCTCGTATCTCCGCCAGCGACTACGGAGACGACTTTGCGCCAACGGCTTTCCGACGAAAGTCTCCGTGCTTCCGCTATCCGGTGCGGTCCAACCACAAGGACAATTTCGTCTACCTCGTCCACGCCTTCGAACGCGTCTACTGCGTGACCGATCAATGCACGCCCATCCAACTGCATGAAGGCCTTGTCCACCCCGCCGAGCCGGGTTCCGGATCCCGCTCCAACGATCACCACACCGATGCGCCCCGACGCCTCCGCCTCCACAGCGAGATCAATCATGACATCCCTCATCAAGTTCTCTGATTCGCGCGGGCAATAACGCTACATACGTTCATGCGTCATCGTCTTCGAACTGAGAGTCCTCCTGCAGCAATGCATCGGAAACTTGACGCGTGCGTCCACCTCGCGCCAGAACATCCTCTCGCGCCCCAGCAGAAGCATCATCGCGACGGCTAGACGCACGAGATCTGCGCAATGCACCTGCGCCAAATGCCTCCAGGACCGCCTCGCCCACAGTGGGAACTCCGACGAGGGTCATACCTTCCCAGACGATATTTGCCGGCCGCTCCGAACCCTTGGAGGTTGCGGATCCTGACCGCGAGGTTGATCGCTTCGCACGCACTCCGGTGATCCGGTCCACATCACCGGCGGGCAGGATACATCTGGTGAAACCCAAGCGGGCTGCTTCTGCAAGGCGACGCTCAACCTGCCCTACTGGTCGGAGCTCGCCTTGCAACCCGACCTCTCCGACCACAACGGTGCCATCGTCAATGGCAATTTCCTGGAAACTTGAGACAAGGGCGAATGCGAGTGCCAAGTCAACGGCCGGTTCAACAATCTTCAGTCCACCAGCAACATTGACATAGATGTCCTGTGCACCAAGGCCAAGACCCAGTCGACGTGTCAGAACCGCCACAAGAAGCTGAAGCCGGTTCAAGTCTGCGCCAATCGCCGTGCGTCTTGCGATGCCAATGCCACCAGGCACGGTCAGGGCCTGGACATCCACGAGAAGCGCCCGGGTTCCTTCGACCGGCGCCGTAACGATCGAGCCAGGTTGCCTCGCTACGCGACCGGCAAGAAACGCTGCCGAAGGATTGGTGACCTCAGCAAGGCCATCGGTCGTCATCTCGAAGACCCCGACCTCGTTTGTTGACCCGAACCGGTTCTTCGCAGCGCGCAAGAGACGGTAGCTGTAGTAGCGCTCGCCCTCCAAGTAGAGGACCGCGTCGACCATGTGCTCTAGGGCGCGCGGGCCGGCAACATTCCCCTCCTTGGTGACGTGTCCAATGAGGAAGATCGGTACGTCACGCGCCTTTGCAACTTGCATGAGCCGAAGGGTGGACTCGCGAAGTTGCGCAACATTGCCCGGTGACGACGCAAGGGCATCACTCCACATTGTTTGAATGGAATCCACAACCACCATCGCGGGATCGAGACGCGCTATGGCCGCCGATGCCGCCTCAACGTTTGTTTCCGCAAGGACAAACAGGCTTGGTTCGAGGGCGCCGAGCCGCGATGCGCGCAACCGCACCTGCCTCGCCGATTCCTCACCAGACACGTACAAGACCCGCGAACCACCCGAGGCGACACGTGCCGCAACCTGTAGCAAGAGCGTTGACTTGCCAATGCCCGGGTCGCCACCGATGAGCATGAGCGCACCGGGGACAATCCCACCACCCAATACCCGATCAAACTCGCTGATGCCGCCGGTCCGGCGTGGAGCCTCGTCGGGGTTCACATCCGCAAGGCTGACAGGAACAGAAGCACGACGGCTAGAACCTGCATCTTGGTCCCCTGCCAAAGTCGCCCAGGTCTCCCCGAACGCCCCGCCACCGCTCCGGGACGCGCTCCCAGAAGACGAGCGGGGGGAGGCGCTATCAACCCGTGCGGTCTCAACGAGCGTGTTCCACGCACCGCATGCCGGGCACTGCCCGAGCCATTTGGCTGCCTCGTGCGCGCATTGCTGACACAAATAGACAGTCTTCGGACGCGCCATCGCTACCCCTGACTAGCGCGGACACCTTGACCGCGTCCTACATGGCAAAACGAAGTGGGGCCTCGCAAGCGAGGCCCCACAGGTACACGGTGCCACCGACAACTGGGTGCAACCTAGATCGGTGCGGCGGCCAACTCGGGCTCTGGTTCAGCTGGCGGGGCAATGGTTGGAGTGGTGTGAACCTTGATCTCACCCCCCTCAGACGTGACCACAACCGCACCGCCGCCCTTGAGTTCACCTCGAAGGAGCCGGTCCGCCAACTCGTCCTCGATTGTGTTCTGGATCACCCGACGCAATGGACGCGCACCGAAGTCAGGGTCGTAACCCTTGGTGCCGAGCAACTCCATGGCCTCCGGGCTGACCTCCAGCGTGAGTGACTGCTCCTTGAGCTGCTTGCGGATCCGATTCAGCTCAAGTTCGACGATCTGAAGGACGTCCTTGAGCGCCAGTGCTCGGAAAACGACAACCATGTCAACACGGTTGAGGAACTCTGGCCGGAAGACATTCTTGACTTCACCCAGCACCTTCTCGCGCATCCGCTCATACGCCTGTTGCTCGCTCCGCTCGTCGTTGCCCAAGGTACGGAAGCCAATCTGTGCCTCCCGCTTGATCATCTGCGCACCAACGTTGCCCGACATGATGATGATGGTGTTGCGGAAGTCGACCGTACGTCCCTTTGCATCGGTCAGGCGCCCATCCTCCATGATCTGGAGAAGAATGTTGAACACCTCTGGATGGGCCTTCTCGATTTCGTCGAGCAGGATTACTGCGTAGCTTCGGCGTCTGACTGCCTCGGTAAGCTGGCCACCCTCTTCATAGCCGACGTAGCCAGGAGGTGCCCCGGTAAGGCGCGCAACCGAGTGCCTCTCCATGTATTCCGACATGTCAAGGCGGATCATCGCGTCTTCTGAACCGAACATGAACTCGGCCAGCTTCCGAGCGAGAAGGGTCTTTCCAACACCGGTAGGTCCGAGGAAAATGAATGACCCAATCGGACGCTTCGGATCCTTGAGCCCGGCACGGGCGCGACGGACCGCCTTGGCAACCGCCTCAACCGCCTCGTACTGACTGACGATGTGCTTGTGCAGGTTGTCTTCCATCTGCAGCAATCGCTCGGATTCCTCCTGGGCGATGCGCATTACCGGGATACCGGTCCACATCGAGACAACCTGCGCGATGTCATCCTCACCGACTATCGGGCGGGCAATGTCTTCCTGCTTATGGAAACCTGTCTCGAGGCGCTGCACCTTCTCGCGGACCTCCGCCTCGCGGTCACGCAAGGCGGCAGCCTCCTCGTACTTCTGGGCCTCGATTGAGGCCTCCTTTTCCTTGAGAACCGCGTCAAGCTCACGCATGGCTTCCTTCAAGGAATTCGGCGCGGTCGCCCGCTGGATACGAACGCGGGATGAAGCCTCGTCAATGAGGTCAATCGCCTTGTCAGGGAGAAAACGATCGCTGATGTAGCGTCCCGCCATCTCCGACGCACACTTGAGGGCATCATCCGTAATGGTCACCCGATGGTGCTGCTCATAGTTGGCGCGAATGCCCTTGAGGATTTCAATGGTCTCCTCGACGGTTGTCTCGCGAACCTGAACCGGCTGGAAGCGACGCTCTAGCGCCTTGTCCCGCTCAATGTACTTGCGATATTCATCGAGGGTGGTGGCCCCGATCACCTGAAGCTCACCGCGGGACAGGGAAGGCTTCAGGATGTTGGCCGCATCCACTGCACCCTCGGCCGCGCCAGCTCCCACCAAGGTGTGCAATTCGTCGATGAAGAGCATGCAATCACCTGACTGCTTGATCTCTTCGACGACCTTCTTGAGACGTTCCTCAAACTCGCCCCGATACTTCGTTCCTGCCACAAGTGACCCTATGTCGAGCGTGACCAGCCGCTTGTTCATGAGCGTGTCGGGAACGTCACCGGCAACAATCCGTCTGGCGAGACCTTCAGCAATCGCGGTCTTGCCAACGCCTGGCTCCCCGATGAGAGCTGGATTGTTCTTGTTGCGACGGGAAAGGATCTGGATGACCCGTTCGATTTCCTTGTCGCGGCCGATGATCGGGTCAATCTTCCCTGCCCGCGCGAGGGCGGTGAGATCTTGGCCCATCTGGTCGATGGTCGGGGTCTTAGATTGCTGCTTGCCCTCGGCAGGAGCGGTCGTCGTTGATTGACTGACCACCTGGATCACCTGCGTGCGAACCTTCTCGAGATTAACTCCCAGGCTTTCAAGCACGCCGGCCGCAATTCCCTCGCCCTCGCGCACTAGCCCGAGTAGGAGGTGCTCCGTTCCTATGTAGTTGTGATTGAGCCGGCGCGCCTCTTCAACGGCAAGCTCGATAACTTTCTTCGCGCGTGGCGTAAGACTAATATCGCCAATGACCATCCGGTCACCGCGCCCGATAATGAACTCGACGGCACTACGGACCTTCTGCAACTCGACGCCAAGGTTGGACAAGACCTTCGCAGCAATGCCCTCGCCCTCACGGACGAGCCCTAACAGCAGGTGTTCGGTCCCGATGTAATTGTGATTGAAGCGCTGGGCTTCTTCTTGAGCGAGGACCAGAACCTTCTTCGCCCGCTCCGTGAACTTGTCGAACCGGTCGCTCATCGGAACTCCTCACCGCGATTGAGGGTAAGCCCCCTCACGCCAGACTATACCACCGTTATCGGCACAAAACGGGCCCGGAACGCACGAAACGACGCGCCCCCAAACGGCCGAAACCGGAGGAAACGCGTCGTCAATTCAATTCATGCAGCCCGGAGGCAGAACCCCGGCTAGGCCTCGACCGGTTCGTCCTCAGGAATTGGGACAAGACGCAAGCGTCGACGCTCACGGTCGATGGAAAGAACCCTGAACGCAATCCGCTGACCCTCTTGAAGGAGGCGCCGGTCGTTCGGTGCAATCTCAGCGTTGTGGACCAGGCCTTCAATACCCTCGTCAAGCCTGACGAAGACTCCGAACTGCGCCTGCTTGAGGACTTCGCCCATCACGATGGAATTCACCGGATGATCATCGTCTACGCGATCCCAGGGATCTTCAAGAGCCCTTCTCAAGCTCAAGGCAATCTTGCGGGTGTCACGGTCTACCGAGATCACGAAGACATCAACTTCCTGCCCGGGGCGCACAACCTCACTGGGATGCTTGACCCGTGTCCAGGATAGTTCAGAGATATGCACCAGTCCGTCAGCGCCGCCGAGGTCAACAAACACGCCGAAACTGGCGACATTGCTTACGCGACCACGCCTGATCTGGCCTGCCTCGAGCTCTTGGATGAGCGTGTCCCGACGCTGCGAACGCAACTCCCGGTTCGCCTGCCTCTCAGACAGGATGAGCCGATTGCGCTTTCGGTCAGCTTCAATCACCTTCAATCGCAACATCGTGCCGACGAGACCCTGAAGCTGCTGCTCAATGACAGCCTGTTCCTCTTCAGTCTCCCCTACACGGGCGACGCTCGAAAGCTGCGAGATTGGCACGAATGCCCGTGAACCAAAGTCCACGACCACACCGCCCTTGTTTGCTTCAAGGACCCGCGCCTCAATGACCTCGCCATTCTGAACCTGCATCTGGGCCCGACGCCAGAAGCGCTCGGAACCAGCACGCTTGTAACTGAGGATTGGATGCCCTTCAGGGCTCTCAGTCGCAACCACGAAGACGACCAATTCATCTCCGACTTCCGGGCGGCGCCCGAAGTCCTCAACGATAGTCGACAGTTCCCGATTGGGAACCACACCCTCGGACTTTAACCCGATATCCACCAGCAATTCTTCCGGGTCGATGCGGACAATCACTCCGTCAACAACCATTCCACGACGAATGTCGCGGACAGCCCCTTCTCGGGCATCTAGAAGTGCCTGCATGCTTTCTGGTTCGTCATCCCCTGGCACGTTAATGCGCCCGCGACCGTCCCCAGCCGCGGCGCCAAGCCGGGGACGCCCTTGATCGTCCATCGACACCCCATCTCACGGGTGAGTTGATTTCCGGTCCATTAACCTAGCGGGTTTGGTGTCTCGCGTTCGAGAACACCTCTGCCCCTGAGCGCAGGAGATCGGAAGCACTGGTGAGTATAGCCGTTCCCAGAAGACGCGGCCACCAAACGGACAACGGCCCCGGTAGGTCGCAGTGTGCCCACACGGGAACGCGTCGTCGTCACACCAGAACCCAGCTCATTACTAGTGACATCGCTGCCACTATGATGAGCGTAGTAACATGGGATCCCGCAAGGCCAATTCGCCCGGACCGCGCGGACGCCCACCGAGAATCCCTAGACTTTGGTGTCCGCCACCACGGCGGACCATTCCACACCCGAACGGGAAGGACCGATACGATGACCGATGTTCACGTGTACGGCATCAATCACGTCGCGATCGAGACAGACAACGTGTCAGCGACCGTCGCATTCTATGAAGACGTTTTCGGGCTCAAGATGCTCAAGGGTGGCGAAGGCGCTGCATGGTGCCAGGTTGGCGAGCATCAATTCCTCGCAATCTTTGCGGTCGAAGTCCTTGCCCGAGGCCAACAGAAACACTTCGGATTCATCGTGAAAACCGAAGCCGAGATCAATGCCGTCAAGGAAAAGCTGCGCGTGAAGTACGGGCTGCACGTCCTTGACAGCGGGTT
>Ga0208864_1000551_pt1 | contig 12425 bp, 11 predicted proteins | sample CryBogmetaGMA05M_FD_184542 | JGI IMG/M metagenome (GOLD analysis project Ga0208864, IMG submission 184542) | Freshwater microbial communities from Crystal Bog, Wisconsin, USA - MA0.5M (SPAdes) | ecosystem: Environmental > Aquatic > Freshwater > Lake | place: Crystal Bog, Wisconsin, USA...
GCCGACGCGAACTTCGATCTGTCCACCGTGTTCCGCACCGTCGCGACCGCTCTGCCGGATCAGACGGTCCTGATCTGGCGGGACCGGCGTCTGACCTACGGGCAGATGGATGCCCGCATCGACGGTATCGCCCACTATCTCGTCTCGCAGGGTCTCGGCTGCCACGTCGAGCGTGAGGAGTTGGCCGGCCACGAATCCGGGCAGGACCACGTCGGGCTGTATATGCGTAATGGCAACGAGTACCTCGAAGCCATGGTTGCCGGTTACCGCGCCCGCGTCGCGCCGTTCAACGTCAACTACCGCTACGTCGAGGAGGAACTGCTCTATCTGCTCGCCGACTCCAAGGCGCGGGCCCTTGTTTACTCGGCCGAGTTCGCCCCGCAGGTGCAGGCTGTTCGCGGCCGGCTACCCGATCTGCAGGTGCTCATTCAGGTCGCTGATGACTCCGGGATGGAACTGCTTCCCGAGGCGGTGGATTTCGAATCCATCACCGCCACAGCACAACCCGCCGGTGGCATGCCCACGCCCAGCGGTGACGATCTCTACATTCTCTACACCGGCGGCACCACCGGGATGCCCAAGGGTGTGCTGTGGCGCCAGCACGACATCTTCATGTCTGCCATGGGAGGACGTCCGTTCACCGGCGGGCCGGAGCTCAACTCCTACCAGAATTTGATCGACCAAGTGGTCGCGGCGCCCGGATTGCGTTCGTTCCTGTTGCTGCCGCCGCTGATGCACGGGGCCGCCCAGTGGGGTGTCTTCAACACCATCAGCGCCGGCGGCTGGGTCGCCGTACCCGAGGACGTCAAGCATTTCGATGCCGACGCCATCCTGCGCTTGGCTGAGCGCGAACGGGTGCTGAGCATTCCGGTGGTGGGCGATGCGATGGCCCGGCCGCTGGTCGACCAGATCGAGAAGGGCGACTACGACCTGTCGGGTCTGATGGCCCTGACAAACGGTGGCGCACCGCTGTCACCCACGGTTCGGGACCGCCTGCTGACGGCGCTGCCGAACCTGATCATCATGGACGCCGTCGGCGCCTCGGAGTCCGGTGCGCAGATGACCAGCATCGCCACCAAGGGCGTTGACATGCAGGCGGCGACGTTCACCCCGATGGCCGACACCACGGTCGTGGCGGTGGACTACAGCCGCGTATTGGAACCCGGTGATGGCGAGGGTTGGCTGGCACGACGGGTGTTCGTTCCGCTGGGCTATTTGGGCGACGCCGACAAGACCGCGCGTACCTTTCCCACGGTCGACGGCGTGCGGTTCTCGATCCCCGGCGATAGGGCCCGCTACCTTGCCGACGGGCGCATCGAACTGCTCGGACGCGACTCGGTGACCATCAACTCCGGCGGGGAGAAGATCTTCGCCGAAGAGGTGGAGCGTGCTGTCGCAAGCCATCCGAGCGTCTACGACGTGGTGGTGGCCGGGCGGCCGTCAGAGCGCTGGGGAAACGAGGTGGTCGCGATCGTTCAAATGGCGGAAGGAAAGACCGCCACCGATGAGGAGTTGATCGAGGCCTGCCGACCGCACATCGCCCAATACAAAATTCCGAAAGCATTCGTCCGCACCGATCACGTGGTGCGCTCGCCGGCTGGTAAAGCCGACTATCGCTGGGCCAAGGCGCTCGCGGCGGAGACATCCGCCGGCTAGATCTTGAGGTAGCCCTTGTCCGCCAGCACCTGGGTGCCGGTCATCAGCGCGGAGGCGTCGCTGGCCAGGAACAGCACGACCTCGCTGACCTGCTCGGGTTTGGTCAGCGACTCCGTGGGCAGCGCTCCCGGTGAGAAGCTGTAGGCGTATCGCGGGTGCTTCTCAAAGGTCGCGTAGAGCGATCCATCGTTGCCTATCGCGGTGTCGACACCGTAGGTGTGCACCGAGTTGACCCGGATTTCATACTCGCCCAGTTCGATCGCCAGGGAGTTGGTGAGTCCGACGATGCCGAACTTGCTCGCGCTGTAATGACCCGCACCCGGGACGGCCTTGATACCCGCAGCCGAACTGATCGCGATGATCGACCCGCCGTTACCCGCGTCAATCATCGCCGGGACAGCAGCCCTGATCGTGTTCCAGAACCCGGTCAGGTTGATATCAATCATCTCCTGCCACTGTTCGGCGGGCATCTCCCAGGCACGCGCCCAGCCCATCACGCCGGCATTGGCAACGACGATGTCGAGGCGACCGAATTGTTCTACGGCCTCGGCGATCACACGCTGCTGACCGGCAAGGTCACGAACATCGACCCGGTCCGCGTGGATCTTGGCACCCTCCTCGGAGACCAACCGCACTGTTTCGGCTAGTTCGTCCGCACTGGCGGGCGGATAGCCGATGAACGTACCGACCGGACCGCAGGCGTCGATCGCGACAATGCTGGCACCGGCCCGGGCCAATCGGACACAGTGCGCCCGGCCCTGTCCGCGGGCGGCTCCGGTGATGTAGGCAACCTTGCCCTCAAGTGAGCTCGATTCCGGCATGGGAAAACCCTACGTCTGCGGGCCAAACATGCGTATCCGCATGATACGGTGCGCGTATGCCTAGAACGGTGCAGATTCGTGATATCGACGACGAGGTCTACGCCGGCCTGCTACGCCGTGCCGGCGAAGAGGGCATCACCGTGCCCGAGCTACTGCGCCGGGAGGCCGCCCGGTTGGCGTCCCGTCCTTCGATGACGCAGTGGCTGACGCGGATCGGCCGGCGTCCCTCGGCGGTATCGACGGCAGATGTGCTGGCCACCCTCGACGAGTGGCGCGGCGAGTGGCCAGATGCTCGTCGTTGATGCGTCATGTCTGTTCGAGGTGGTGGCAGACACCCCGCGAGCCAGGGAGATCGCCGACCGTCTCGCGCAGGACACCGACCACGCGGCACCGCATGTGATTGACGTCGAAGTTCTCGGGGTGATCCGTGCTCAACATCTCCGAGGTCGACTCGACGCGACCGCGGCCGGGCAGGCGGTAGCCGACCTGCGCGACTGGCCCGGCGAGCGGTTCGGACATCGCTGGACCATGGACCGCGCCTGGGAACTACGCGACACCGTCCGGGGTTGGGATGCGTTCTACGTCGCTCTTGCCGAGGCGTTCGACGCCACGCTGCTGACTCTCGACGGTCGGTTGGCCCGCGCGCACGGCCCGGCTTGTCGTATCGAGGTCGTCGGAGAAGCGGGGTAAATCCCAGCGGCGACGGCAGGTCGCGGCGACAGTGACGTCGCATACCGAAACGGCTACCGCCGGGCGTAGGACGGCGCGCGTTCGGGCCGGACACCGACCCCGATGACCCGAGCCGGGATCGCCGTCAGCCAGGGCAGTTTCTGCAGCAGTGCGACGAACACCGCGGGCGGTTTCCCGTCCGCACCCGCAAAGACCGGGACCACCAACCGGCGGTGCATGATCCGCTGCAAACCCTGGGTGATGGCGGCCGCAGGAAGTCGGCGGCGGCGCACCGCGGCCAGATCGGCGTTCCTCAGGTGCCAGCGGCGTAGTGGTTCGGCCAGTAGCGTGGCCGCACCGACGGCGTCCTGCACCGCGAGGTTGATCCCGACCCCGCCCATTGGCGACATTGCATGTGCGGCATCGCCGATGCACAGCAGGCCGTCGGTATGCCAGCGCTTGAGCCGGTTGAGTTTGACGTCGAGGAGTTTCACGTCATCCCATGACGAGAGGTGCGAGGCGTCGGCTTCCGGCACCAGCGCGGCGACCTCATCGCGGAGGACCTCCAGGCCGCGGGCCCGCAGTCGCTCGTCGCTGCCCTTGGGAATCAGATACGCGATCTGGAAGTAGCCCTCGCGCGGGATCATGATCAACACCCGGCCCGGTTCGATGCGCGGAACCAGCGAGTATTCGGCGTCGGCGTCGCGGGGTAGTCGAAACCACCACACGTCGAACGGCACTGGCCACTCGCGCACCGGTAGGCCGGACTCCCGGCGGACCGTCGAGGTGCGGCCGTCACAGGCCACCGTGAGATCGGCGGTGAGTTCACCCTCGCCGTCGGGTCCGCGGTAGCGCACCCCGGTCACCCGGTCGCCCTCGCGCAGCAGTCCGGTGACCTCCGTACTCATTCGCAGGGTGAAGGTGGGTTCGGCCTGGGCGGCCTCGGCGAGCAGGGTCAGCAGATCCCACTGCGGCACCATGGCGATATAGGGGTGCGGTTGATGCAACCGGCGGAGGTCGACCAGTGTCACCTGCCGGCCGTCCACATCGATGCCCAGGTGGTCGATCCGGCTTTGCGGCACCGCGGAGAACTCATCCCACAGCCCGAGATCGTCGATCAGCCGCAGGGTACTGGGATGCACTGTGTCGCCACGGAAGTCACGCAGGAAGTCAGCGTGCTTCTCCAACAGGGTGACCTCCACGCCGGCCCTGGCCAATAACAGACCCAGCACCATGCCGGCCGGGCCGCCGCCGGCGATCACACACGTCGTGGTCTCCGGCATCTGCCAACCCTAGCCCGGCATCAGATCTCGATTCGTGCGCCGATGATGATGGTCCGGTCCATCGGCAGCCCGAAGTACTCGGCGTCGGAGGTCATCCGGGAGATCGCGATGAACAGCCGCTTGCGCCAGGCCGCCATCGTCGGTTCGGGTCCGACCCGCAGGTTGACCTCTGAGAGGAAGTACGTGGCGTGGTCGACGTCGACCGGTCCCGCCGCCAGTGCGGGATCGATCAGGCGGAGTGCGGAGGGGACGTCGGGCCGTTCCATGTAGCCGACCCGAGCCACCACGTAGAAGATGCCGTCATCGGGATAGCCGAGGTCGTCAACGGTGATGCGCTCGGCATCGGGCACTCGCGGTATCGGCTGGGTCTCCACCGAGACAATCAGGACGTGCTCCTGCAACACGTGGATCCGGTCGACGTTGGCCCGCATGGCCAGTGGGGCGGCCTCGCCGCCCCGGTTGAGGTACACCGCCGTGCCCGGCAACCGGGGCAGCGCCGGCGTGCGCTCAGCGAGGTCGCGGACGAAGTCCCGCAGCGGCCCGAGCTGCTCTGAACCCGGCGTGGGCGGCGGCGACTTGAGCCTTCTCCGAGCCTGCTCTGCCGCCTTCTCCCTGGCGACCAAGACGATCTCGCGGCCGCGCCGCCAGGTGGTCATGACGGTGAAGCCGATCAGTCCGATCAGCAGCGGCAGCCACGCGCCGTGCAGCAGCTTGGTCAGATTGGCCGCCACGAACAGCACGTCGACGGTCAGCAGGGCACCGCCGCCGAGGATCACCAGCCACAGCGGCACGCGCCAACGGATTCGTGCGATGTGCAGGAAGAGCAGCGTGGTGATGGTGATGGTGCCCGTCACCGCCATGCCGTAGGCGTAACCGAGCGCCGCCGAACTGCGGAACGCCAAGACCAGAACGATGACCGCCACCATCAGCATGCCTTTGACCCACGGCACGTAGATCTGGCCGATGGAGGACTCCGAGGTGTGCGCGATCCGCATCCGTGGCAGGTAGCCGAGCTGGGCTGCCTGGGAGACCATCGAATACGCCCCGGTGATCACCGCCTGCGAGGCGATCACCGTCGCCGCGGTGGACAACGCGATCATCGGAATCTGCGCCCAGTTCGGCACCAGCTGGAAGAACGGCGCACCGACCATACTGTCGTCGCCGATGAGTAACGCGCCCTGCCCGAAGTAGTTCAGCACCAGTGCCGGCAACACCAGGCCCAGCCACGCGAGGGTGATCGGCGCCCGGCCGAAGTGGCCCATATCCGCGTACAGCGCCTCGGCTCCGGTCACCGACAACACGACGGCCGCCAGGGCGAAGAAGGCGATGTGGAAGTGGCCGGCCATGAACTCCAGGGCGTACAGCGGCGATAGTGCGCGCAGGATCTGCGGATGGCCCATGATGCCGCGTACGCCCGAGAACCCGATAACCAGGAACCACAGGATCATCACCGGGCCGAAGAACCGGCCCACCGTCGCCGTGCCGTGGCGTTGCACCGCGAACAGTCCGATGATGATGGCCACGGTGATGGGCACCACCAGTTCGGCCAGTCCCGGATCGATGACCTTGAGGCCCTCGACGGCGGAGAGCACGGAGATCGCCGGAGTGATCATGCTGTCACCGAAAAACAATGCGGCACCGAGGATTCCGAGAGTGGACAGTGCGGCAACGATGCGGGGACTGGACTTGTCCGCGAACCGGCGGACCAGGGTGATCAACGCCATCACCCCGCCCTCACCGTCATTGTCGGCCCGCATCACCAGCATGACGTAGGTCAGCGTGACGATGGCCATCACCGACCAGAAGATCAGTGACACCACCCCGTAGACATTGCCTATGTTGATGGGTACCGGGTGCGGATCGCCGGGGTTGAACACGGTTTGCAAGGTGTATATCGGGCTGGTGCCGATATCGCCGAATACCACCCCGAGTGCGCCGATCACCATGCCGGTGCGTAGTGGCAGTGCAGTCGTGGGCGTCGACACCGACGATTCTGCGGGCACGGGCCGTCCTCGTTCCGGGTACACGGCGCTATCACCGCTGACGATGGCTGCATAGTAGTCGCGGGCATTTTCCGTACGACAACCCGCAGGACACACAGTGGCGGGTCGGGCCGATTTGTCCCTCGGCCTAGAGTGGCGGCATGACCATGGACGCCCTCACCCTCTACGGCGCCGCTGCCGTCACGTTCATGATGGTGATGTACGCCCTCGAGAAGCGCGGACACATCTTCGTCGCCCTCTTCGCCGTCGGCTGCCTGCTGTCGAGCGCCTACGGGTTCCTCTCGGGTGCATGGCCATTCGGTGTCGTTGAGCTGATCTGGTCCGGTGTCGCCCTCAACCGCTTCGCCCAGTTGCGCCGCGGTGGCTCCGGGTAGGGGCGGATTGCCCCGAATCACCTGTGTGCCCGCGCCGTAGCGCATAGATTCGGCGTACGCGACGACTGGAAGAGGGAGGCCGCGGGTGCGAAGACTACTGGCGGGCGTGCTCAGCGCCGCAGTTGTGCCGGCCGCGATGGCCCTGGCGCCGGTGGCCAACGCCGCGATGACGATCGGCCACTACAACCTCATCATTGAGGGCCGCTACGACTTCCACACCTGGATTTGGACAATCGCCTCGTGCAATCCCCCCGACGGTGTCACACAGTGCGCGGTGGTGTCAGCCATCCCGCAGCCGATCGCCAAGGCGTACGAGTGGTACGGGCAGGCGCAGCGGGTGAACGGCAGCTACACCATGACCGTAGACATTCCGGACGGTCTGCGTTGCGGTGATGTTTACTACGGGCCGATCATCCCGACGCGTGACGTGTATACCTGGGATGCCGTGACCCTGAGCGGAACGTTGGCGTCTTCCTTCGCCGTCGGCTGCGATAACGCACCCGGCGGCACCTTTACCTACCCGTTCAGCCTGGTTCGGCTGTAGTCCGAGCTAATCAGCTCAACGGTGGGTGAGCATCGGCCCGAATTGATCAACCAGTGTCGTGGTTCGCCAAGCGATCAGCCCGGCGAACACCGCCAGCAGTGCGATCGTCGCCCCGGCTTGGACGAGATTGCGCTGCGCTCGCGGTGCGTTCACATACGCCACAGCAACGAGCGCGCCGGTGACCAGACCGCCCAGATGTCCCTGCCAGCTGATGCCCGGAACGGTGAAGGTGAACCCCAGATTGATCACGATGAGGATGACGATCATGCGCACGTCGAGGTTCAGTCGTTTGGCCATCACGAAGGTGGCACCGAAGAGACCGAACACCGCACCCGAAGCCCCGCCGGTGGCCGCGTTGAGAGGTGAGAAAAGGTAGACGCACACCGAACCGCCGAGCGCGCTCAGTGCATAGAGGGCGCCGAAACGCCAACGCCCCAGCCACTGTTCCAACGGCGGCCCGAGGACGTAGAGCGCCCACATGTTGAACAGCAGGTGCGCGATCCCGAAGTGGATGAAGGCCGATGTCACGAGGCGGTACATATCGCCGCCGGCCACGGCGGGCGGCCAGAGGGCCAGCGTGGCCTGCAGTCCCGGCGAGACCGCCTGGAGTCCGAACACCACCACGTTCGCCGCGATCAGGAGATATGTCAGGATCGGGGTTACGCCGCGGCGCACACCGGCGACCGTGGTGTCCGGCGTCAGCACGATCTGCGGCGCAGCCGCAACGCAATCCACGCACTGGTGTCCCACCGATGCACTGCGCATACATTCCGGGCACATCGGGCGTCCGCAGCGAGTACAACTGACGAAAGTCTGCCGATCCGGATGCCGATAACAGCTGGGCGCCCCGGCCGGGGTACGCGGCGGGTACGGAATACTCATGATGCTGCCGAGAATACTGTGCCTGTCTTCAGCGCACGCCGCGCAGCAACTTTCCTGGCCGTGCACCGGTGTCCGTGCCGTTACGACGGGTGATCATGCCGCTGACCACGGTCGCGTCATATCCGCTGGCGCCCTGTAGGAGTCGGCGCCCGCCGGCAGGCAGGTCGTAGGCCATCCGAGGGACCCCTAGGCTGAGGGCGTCGAGATCGATCACGTTGACATCGGCCTTCTTGCCGACCGCGAGCACGCCGCGGTCGGTGAGCCCGAAAAGGGTTGCGGTGTCAAGGGTCTGCTTTCGCACGATCGTTTCCAGCGAGAAGCGCGGACCGCGGCGGCGATCACGCACCCAGTGGGTCAGCATGAAGGTCGGCAACGATGCATCGCAGATAAGGCCGCAGTGCGCTCCGCCGTCGGACAGTCCCGAGATCGCGGCGCGGTGCGACATCATCTCGTGAATGGCATCGTGATTGCCCTCGACATAGTTGAAGAACGGCAACATCAGCATTGCGGTGCCGCCTGACTCCAACATCAGGTCGTACATGGTGGCCAGCGGATCCTGCCCTCGCGCGGCCGCGATCGCGGCAACGGTGCGATCCGGGGTCGGCTCGTAGTCGGGCGGGTCTCCGATGGCGTACATGCTCGCGGCACTGTGCTGAATGAATGCGAATAGTGAGTCGAACAGCGGCTTGGGCTGGGCGGGCAGGTCGGTCTCGGCGAGTATCGCCGCGCGTATCGCGGGATCGGCAAGCCGGTCGCGAAGGTCGGCCGGAGCCAGTTCGGCCTTGAGTTTGCGGAACGTCGGGCGGTGGGTGAAGGCGTGATACCCCTCGAAGCCAAACAGCATGCCGAACGGCCGGGAGGCGAACTGCGGGTGCACCCGGATCCCGTCATCGAATGCCGCTCCGGCGATGTCGAGTTGCTTGCGCCAGAGGTCGGGTGCCGACTGCGTCTGAACCATCGCGAACGACACCGGCCGGTCGATCTCGGCGGCCAGCCGGACCATCCAATCCAATTCGCGCATCGGACCGTCTACGTTCTCCCCGGCCGTGCCATCAGGCGCCACCTCGAATACCGCCTGACCGCCGGCGGCCATCGCCCGGCCAAGTGCGAACAGCTCATCCTCAGCGGCATAGGTGCCCGGCACGGGTTCGCCGTCGATAGCCCGGTGAGCTTCGGTGCGGGATGTCGAGAATCCCAGCGCGCCGGCTTCGATCGCCTCCTGGACGATGCGGGCCATCCCGGCGATATCGTCGGCGGTAGCTGCCTCGTTGCGTGCCCCGCGCTCCCCCATCACATAACCACGCACCGGGCCGTGAGCTATCTGGGTTCCGTAATCGACTGCCAGCCTTTGCTTTTCGACCGCATCGAGGTACTCGGGGAAGCTCTCCCACTCCCAGGTGATGCCCTCGGCCAGTGCCGTGCCGGGGATATCCTCGACACCCTCCATCAGTTCGATGAGCCACTGCTCACGTCCAGGTGCGACCGGAGCGAAGCCCACCCCGCAGTTGCCGCTGACCACCGTTGTCACCCCATGCAGACTCGACGGCTCCAGCAGTCCATCCCAGCTGACCTGACCGTCGTAGTGAGTATGGACGTCGACGAAACCAGGTGTCACGATCCGGCCGGTGGCGTCGATATTCTGCACCGATTCCCCGTCGAGACCGCGATCGTCACCCTCGCATCGCCGCACCTCGACGATCACGCCGTCAGAGATTCCGATATCGGCCCGGATGGGCTTTCCTCCGGTGCCGTCCACGACAGTGCCTCCGGTAATCGTCAGGTCGTACATGCTGCCTCCTCGACGGTGCCCCGACATTCAGATTAATGGCATCGGGCCTCCCCCGATGCTGGATCACCCAAGCACCTCGGAGGTCAGCCCAGTACAGTCGCTCCGGGAGGTCGTATGGCGACACCGGGTCGGCAATTCAACAATGCCGTGACACGGTTCTGGAGTCTGGCTGCGCCACTCTACGATCTCCCCTTCCTCCAGCAGCTGGTCTATCAACCCGCCCAGGACGAGGTGGTTGCCGAACTGGGTGCACGAGGTGCCCGCCGGGTCGCCGATATCGCGTGCGGAACCGGAATTCTGGCTGCCCGCGTCCACAACGAGCTGCACCCGGATGAGGTGTACGGCGTCGACATGTCCGACGGAATGCTCGAGCAGGCCCGGGACCGCTCGACGGAGGTCCGTTGGCGCAAGGGCCCGGCCGAACAACTGCCGTTCGCCGACGGCTGCCTAGACGCGGTCGTCACCACGTCGGCGTTTCATTTCTTCGACCAACCAGCGGCGATGCGGGAGTTCTACCGCGTGCTGGCCCCTGGAGGTCTGGCGATCGTCGCTACCATCAGTCCCCCACTGCCGGCGCCGCTGCGTCGGCTCACGGCGCATCCGGCCAACCCGGCCCACAACCCGTCGCCGGCCGAGATGCGTGCATTGTTCGCCGCCTCTGGGTTCACCGTGACCGAACAGCATCGGGTCGACCGGCCGTTGTGGACCCGAGGTGTGTGGGACCTGCTCACCATCGGCGTCAAACCGTAGGCGGTCACCGGTCCCCCACCACCGTGCCCACCGGCTATCCTGCCCAGATCGCCGAACCGCTTCGAGAGGATGAACGATGGCCGTGGAATTACTCGCTCAAAGCGTCGAGATCGGGGTGGTGACCACCAATCGCGAGGCGATGGTGGACTTCTACGAGAACTTTCTCGGCCTTCCGTACCAGGGTGACCTCGATTTCCCCGGCGGAACAATGAAGCGGTATTCGATCGGCAACAACGTACTGAAGCTGGTGACATTCGATGAACCGCCGACCGCGCCGGTGGCACCGGGCGGCGGGCCCGCCCAGGCCGGAATCCGGTACATCACGATGGTCGTCGCCAACGCAACGGCGGTGGCCCGACAGGTCGAAGCCGCCGGATACACCTTCGCTCAACCACTCGCCGAGTTCGCCCCCGTCCCGGGTATGGGTTGGATGTTTGTCGCCGACCCGGACGGCAACTGGGTGGAACTGGTCGGCCCGCTCTGAGTCACGGCGCCGATATGGCCGAACTACACCCGGGTATCGCAATACTTGTTCCGCTGCTTGGCAGTTGGGTCGGCCGCGGGTCCGGTGAGTACCCCACCATTGAGCCGTTCAGCTATACCGAGGAAGTCAGTATCGGCCATACCGGTAAACCGTTTCTCACCTACTCGCAGCGGACCCGATCCGAGGACGGACAACCGCTGCATGCCGAGACCGGCTACATCCGAATGCCGTCACCGGGGCGTGTCGAACTGATCATTGCCCACCCAACCGGCGTCGCAGAGGTCGACGAGGGATCGCTCACCATAACCGAGGTTGGGCTTGATCTCGACGTACAGTCGACCATGATCGCCACCACCACCTCCGCCAAAGAGGTTGTGGCGCTGTCCCGTTCGATTCGCGTCGGTGCCGATGAGCTGAGCTACACCCTCCAGATGGCGGCAGTGGGCCTGCCACTGCAGCACCATCTGAGCGCAATCCTGCACCGGCAGAAATGATGCCCGACGGCAGAATCCACGTTCAAAGCGACCTCGATGCCGTCACCGCTATCGGCGAGGAGGTATCGGGCTGCGTGGATCCCGCAGCGATCGAACGGATCTGGGAAGCCGCCCTGCACTGGTACCGCGCCGGAATGCAGCCCGCGATTCAACTCTGCCTGCGCTACAACGGGGATGTCGTGCTCAACCGCGCCATCGGACACGCCTGGGGTAACGGGCCCGCCGATACCGCTGACGCCGAACGTATACCGGTTACGACACAAACACCGTTCTGCGTGTACTCGGCGGCCAAGGCGATCACCACCACCGTTGTCCACATGCTCATCGAGCGCGGAGACTTCACCCTCGACGACCGGGTCTGCGACTACCTTCCCAACTACACCGGGAACGGCAAACAGCGCACCACGATCCGACACGTGATGACCCACAGTGCCGGCGTGCCGTTCGCCTCGGGACCCCGCCCGGATCTGCGACGGATGAACGACAGCGGCTACGCCAGGCAGATGCTCGGCGATCTCAAACCCATCCACCGTCCAGGGTTGGTGCACATCTATCACGGGTTGACCTGGGGGCCGCTGATCCGCGAAATCGTCTCGGCTGCCACTGGCCGCAGTATCCGCGAGATTCTCGCCACCGAGATTCTGGACCCGCTGGGGTTTCGATGGACGAACTACGG
>Ga0208864_1000555_pt1 | contig 12384 bp, 7 predicted proteins | sample CryBogmetaGMA05M_FD_184542 | JGI IMG/M metagenome (GOLD analysis project Ga0208864, IMG submission 184542) | Freshwater microbial communities from Crystal Bog, Wisconsin, USA - MA0.5M (SPAdes) | ecosystem: Environmental > Aquatic > Freshwater > Lake | place: Crystal Bog, Wisconsin, USA...
GATATACCTAAAACAACTTCAACAACGACAACAACAACGACAATAGCTACGAATACAACAAATAATACAAAAAAATATTTATTATATATTGGATTAGGAATTTTAGCGTTTATGATATTAAAAAAGAAAAAATAGTATTTTATGGCAATAGATATGATTGAAAGTACAAACGAAGGAGCACATGCTCCAAGTAGATTAGGTTCACACCAATTTGCCGATGATAACAAGCATTTCAAAAACTTCACGGGAGGTAAAGACTTCTTCCAAGGAGGTGGTGAAGATTGGGCTAACCTTTTTGGTAGCAAATTAAGAAAAACACATATTAGAGAAACCGAAGATGATGAGAATAAAATATGGGCTAGTTATCCAAAGGAAACTTGTGATGACATTCAAAAGTTAATTGATGCTTTAGGTTTAAAAGCGGAAACACTTGTAAAACAAATTGCCTCTCAACCGAAGGAAGTTTTCAATCCCGTGCGTTTACCCGTGGTTCGTCAATGGGAGGGTAAAATAAAAGCTTTACAATTGCAAAAAGATTGTTTGAATATCCAAGCAAAAGCGAAAGAGGAAGCTCAAAAGCAAGAAACTTTGAATACAATTAGTACTCTTTCCGAAACTTCAATCCAAAATGCAAAGAAAGATTTATTAGGTACGGATACAACTTCTTCTCCTAATAAAAAATTATTATTATATGGAGGTATTGGGGTAGGTGCGGTTATTTTATTATTATTATTAAGAAAGAAATGAAAATATTAAAACCTTTATTGATTTTTAGTGGTATCGGGCTCATTGGAGTTGCGTTATATCGCTATTATCAAAAGCAAATAAACTTCCTAAAGGATATTCAATATACTATTACGGGGCTTAAAATTGTTAGTTTAAACAAGGATAATGCGGTTTTAGATATTACTCAAAGGATATTCAATGCTTCCAACGTACAAGCTACGGCTACGGAGGTGTATTTAGACGTTTATTTGAACAACATTAAGGTAGGTAATATCAATGAGGTTAAGGACATTTTATTAGTTCCACAAAAATCTACGGATGTGACTTATAGATTGTCATTTAATCCTTCAATTATATTAACAAATGTTGTAAATTTGATTAGCCTAACTTTAGCGTTAAAAGACGTAAATATTAGAGCCGAAGGGTATGTAAAGATACATAGTGGAGTGATTTACACTACGTTACCTTTTTCATACAACAATAATTTAAAAAGCATATTAAAAGGATAACAATGGGAGCAACAAACGTATTTTCATACACATTAACGGGAGGTAGTCTTGTAATAAGTGCTTCTCAAAACGTAACTAGACTATCCGTGCTTTGTACGGCGGGGTCTATAACCTTTTTAGGTAGCTCTACTTTTAATGGTTTGAGCTCTAATAATAATACTTTTACCCCTGGCCAAGGTGTAACTGTCACCGCTGCCTCAACGGCAAATCCTTTAGATGGGATAACCATAAATGCACCTGGCGGTGGTGATTCGGCGGATGTTATCATATCCTTTCAATAGGATTTATTATAAAACAAAAAAAACATAAAAAATGGAAGAATTTATCATCTCCAAAACAAGAGAAATTTTCAACAAAGCCATCAAAAGATTTTCAAAAACCGATAACATAGAGCAAGATAATGTTGCTATTTTATTGGAACTAGTAGAAGAAAATGGGGAAAAAGTCGTTGGGTATCAAATTTGTCACAATTATGTACCCAATAGAAGGACAACCATAAAAGATATTTTGGGTTATAAAAACTTTGATATGAGTGGATTTAGTGTACTAGTTCCACCTTATATCAAACAAATTATAGAAAAACAAGAAAAAGTATTAGAATCTAAAAACGTAGAAGTTTGCGTCTATTTAGATAGAGAAGATGAGGATAGAGAAGAAGTTTCTTATTTTTTATATAAAGATGGAGGGTTTGTAAAAAAAGTAGAATTAATTGAATTGCTTAAATAAAAAAAAATGAGTACTAGCTTTTTAGGAGGTAACGAATTTAGTTTCATTAGCGGAGGCTCGGGTAGTGGCTCGGGTACTTCGGGCTCGGCGGGTACTTCGGGTACCGCGGGTACTAGTGGTATTGCGGGAACTAGTGGTCAAAGTTTTGGCTCAAGCGGTACTAGTGGTGCTAGTGGAACTTCGGGACTTACGGGAACGGCGGGTACTAGCGGAGCTAATGGGACTTCGGGAATAAATGGAACTTCGGGAATAAATGGAACAAGTGGAACCGATGGTGCTAATGGTACATCGGGAACAAGTGGTAGTGATGGAAATGGAACGGCGGGAACAAGTGGAATAGATGGTACTTCGGGTACCGACGGAGGTACGGGTACAAGTGGAACAAGTGGTGCGGATGGTACAAGCGGTCAAGACGGAACTTCGGGTCAAAATGGAACAAGCGGTCAAGACGGAACAAGTGGTACGGATGGGTCGGGTACTTCGGGTACAAGTGGTACCGACGGCTCGGGAACTAGTGGTACGGATGGTGCTAATGGTACATCGGGTACAAGTGGTAGTGATGGAAACGGAACCGCGGGTACTAGTGGTACCGACGGATTTGGAACAAGCGGTACTTCGGGAGCTAATGGTACTTCGGGTACCGATGGTGGAACGGGAACGGCGGGAACTTCGGGTGCAAATGGAACCAATGGTTCTAGTGGTACGGCGGGTGGAACGGGCTCCGCGGGAACTTCGGGTGCAACGGGAACTTCGGGAATAAATGGAACAAGTGGAACCTCAAGTGGTAGTGTAGCGGGGGTTTCTTATATATATAAAATAGTCGTAGCAACTACGGGAGGAAGTATTTCGGGTATTACTTCGGCTACTTCACCAAGTGGTGCTAATTTAATTGGTGCCTCGGGTTGGACTTTTAGCGTATCACCTCCAAACGTAATCGTTGCTCATCCTTTGGGAAATACAATTATATCGGGCTTTAGTATAGGGGTTAGTACAAGTACGGCTTTGATAAGACCTTATACGGGAACGAGCGCAGCCCAATTTGCAATGATTTCAAACACGGGATTTAGCCAAGTTACATTTTATAGTAACACGGCAGCGAACGCGGGATTCAATGGTGCGGGTTCGGATGCAAACGCTTTAACTATTAACTTTTTATCATCGGTATCGGTATAATAAAAAAATATGGCACAATTAATATTACCTCCTAAAAATATTGTCGGAAACGTAAATAGTGGTTCCGTATCTGTAAATAGTACTTATACTAATGCTTCTTCCGTTTGGGATGGATATCCTATTAGATTTAATGCAAGTTTTACAATAACACCTCAATTAAATTCTTCTCAAGATACAACACCCATAGCCTATGAATGGAATGGTGACGATATTGAAGTAGGAATGTGGTTAGGACAAACTAATGGTGCTAGTTATAGAATTGTTTCAATTAGTTCACAAACTTCTACCACATTAACATGTGTATTGGAAGATGTTGACTTATATGTTTTATTAACCGATAATTCACAAACGGGTAATAATTTTCCTTTAGAAGACCAAGCGGGTTTAATTTTTGATATTAGTAATGATGGATTACCCGTTGTTACACCCACGGCTATTATATCGGGTCAAATTGGTTTAAATGCTCAATGGTTAAATGACTTACACGATAGATTTAGATTTAGAAATTATTTAACGGACTTTTTTAATCTTGACCCTAATAACGATACTTATAGCGGTTTAGCCGTTGGCGATTTTGTTACTTTAAATTCAAGTGGAATATTTGTAAAAGTTACAAGTAATACAAACACGGATATAACTAGTATTTTTGGTAGTGTTACCGCCATAGATACTCCAACTCAAGGAAATTTAAGGGTTAGACCTTTTGGTAGAATAGTAAACGATTTAGTTTTAACCGCTATTGGAAATATCGGTGATACAATATATTTAAATGCTAGTGGCGGTCTTACGGCTACTCAACCTTCTCCTCCATACTATGCGGTTTATATAAAATTATCTAATACGGCGGGTATGGTTTTACCCAAAGTAGCTAGTGGAGTTAGTGGAGGTACTAGTGGCTCGGGTTCAAGCGGAACGGCGGGTACTAGTGGTACTTCGGGAGATTCGGGTTCAAGCGGAACGGCGGGTACTTCGGGAACAAGTGGTACGGCGGGTGCTAGTGGAACTAGTGGCTCTTCGGGAACCGCGGGAACGGACGGCTCAAGCGGAACGAGTGGTACAAATGGTAGTGATGGAACCGCGGGTACAAGTGGAGAAAGTGGAACAAGTGGAACCGATGGCTCTAGCGGTACTAGTGGAATAGATGGCACAAGCGGAACAAGTGGCGAAAGCGGAACTTCGGGTTCTTCGGGAACCGCGGGTATGGATGGTTCAAGCGGAACGGATGGTTCAAGTGGTACTTCGGGCGATAGTGGAACAAGTGGTACGGACGGAAGCTCGGGGACAAGCGGAACGGATGGTTCAAGTGGTACTTCGGGCGATAGCGGAACTAGTGGTACAAGCGGTGCTAGTGGAACAAGTGGCTCTAGCGGTACGGCGGGTGTAGATGGTACAAGCGGAACCGATGGAAGTAGCGGAACAAGTGGCGAAAGCGGTACATCGGGTACGGATGGGTCTAGTGGTACAAGCGGAACGGATGGTTCTAGCGGTACTTCGGGAGATAGCGGTACATCGGGTACAAGTGGTGCCTCGGGTACATCGGGTTCTTCGGGTACGGCTGGTGTCGATGGAACTAGTGGAACATCGGGTTCTACGGGTACATCGGGTGATAGTGGAACGGCGGGTACATCGGGAGCAACTCCATTAATTTGTACACCATTCTTAGCGGGAGATTATTATTTCCAAGCGGTAGGTTCAACTTATAATGGACTTTCATACGCGGGTATGTCATGGGGTGCGGGGCAAACACTAAGTGTATATGCTCCCGAAGATGTTATACAATATATGTTAGTGACTTCTTATAATCCCACAACGGGGGATTTAGTTGCGGTTATTACATATTGTTCAAATGTTAATTTCAAAACACAATCGGGGGTTACAATTTGTCTTGCGGGTGTACAAGGTACTAGTGGTACTTCGGGCGATAGCGGAACGAGTGGCACAAGCGGTGCAACGGGTACTAGTGGTTCAAGTGGTACGGCGGGTGTAGATGGAACTAGTGGTACGGATGGTTCAAGTGGTACTAGTGGCGATAGTGGAACAAGTGGAACGGATGGAAATAATGGTACAAGCGGAACCGATGGTTCAAGCGGTACTTCGGGCGATAGTGGAACGAGTGGCACAAGTGGAGCTTCGGGTTCTTCGGGTTCAAGTGGAACCGCGGGAGTAGATGGTACAAGTGGAACCGATGGCTCTAATGGTTCTAGTGGAACAAGTGGAGATAGTGGAACGAGTGGTACAAGCGGAGATAGTGGAACAAGTGGCACAAGTGGTATTTCGGGAACGAATGGTACTAGCGGTGCTTCGGGTTCTAGTGGCTCTAGCGGAACGGCGGGTGTAGATGGTACAAGCGGAACGGACGGAAGTTCGGGAACAAGTGGATTAGATGGTACAAGCGGAACGGATGGTTCAAGCGGAACATCGGGCGATAGTGGTACAAGCGGAACTTCGGGTGATAGCGGAACTAGTGGCACTAGCGGTGCTTCGGGGTCAAGTGGTTCTAGTGGAACCGCGGGTGTAGATGGTACGAGTGGAACCGACGGCTCTAGTGGTACGAGTGGAACTGATGGTTCTAGTGGTACTAGTGGTATTGATGGTACAAGTGGTTTATCGGGAGATAGATACGCTACAACTTCAACCGATACGATAGATTTAGGTACTTTAAATATAGGAGATGGAGTTAACTTAACAATTGGTGTGGGATTATCTTATACAATAGGTCAAAGTGTTATTGTTGCTTATTCAACTACTCAATATTTTGAAGGTTTAGTTCTTTCTTATACAATTGGTGACGGAGCTTTTGAAGTTCAAATTACAAAATTAGTTCCCGCCATAGGAGGTGGTCAATTCTCTTTATGGCAAGTAAATTTAGCGGGAGCATCGGGTGGTAATGGTACTTCGGGTACATCGGGTGAAAGTGGTACAAGCGGTGTTAATGGAACTAGTGGAGAAAATGGAACTTCGGGAGTATCGGGCTCTAGTGGTACAAGCGGAGCAAGTGGAACATCGGGTTCTAGTGGTACAAGTGGAGAAAATGGAACAAGTGGTACTTCGGGAACCGATGGTTCAAGTGGTACTTCGGGCGATAGTGGAACTTCGGGTGAAAGCGGTACAAGTGGAACCGATGGTTCTTCGGGAACTTCGGGAACGGATGGTTCAAGCGGTACTAGTGGTGCTAGTGGTACATCGGGTTCTTCGGGAACTTCGGGTACCGATGGCTCTAGTGGAACTAGCGGAATTGATGGTACAAGCGGAACGGATGGTTCTAGTGGAACATCGGGTGATAGTGGAACGAGTGGTACGGATGGTTCAAGCGGAACAAGTGGTGCAAACGGAACAAGTGGAACTAGTGGTGCTAGTGGTACTAGCGGTTCTAGTGGAACAAGCGGTACAAACGGCTCAAGCGGAACGGCGGGAACGGACGGCTCTAGCGGAACTAGTGGAACGGATGGCTCTAATGGAACAAGTGGTACCGACGGAAGTAGTGGTACTAGTGGCGATAGTGGAACAAGCGGAACAAGTGGTACTTCGGGTGCTAGTGGAACGAGTGGTTCTAGTGGTACTTCGGGTACCGATGGCTCTTCGGGTACAAGCGGAACCGATGGTTCAAGTGGTACAAGTGGGGAAAGTGGAACTTCGGGAGAAAGCGGAACTAGTGGTACGGATGGTTCAAGCGGTACTTCGGGAGAAAATGGTACAAGCGGAACAAGTGGAACAAGTGGTGCTAGTGGTACTAGCGGTTCTAGTGGTACTTCGGGTACGGACGGCTCTAGTGGAACTAGTGGTACGGACGGCTCTAGTGGAACTAGTGGTACGGATGGCTCTAACGGAACTAGCGGAACCGACGGAAGTAGTGGTACAAGTGGCATAAGTGGTACAAGCGGAACGAGTGGAACAAGTGGTGCTAGTGGAACGAGTGGTTCTAGTGGTACTTCGGGTACAAATGGCTCAAGTGGAACAAGTGGAACCGATGGTAGTTCGGGTACTTCGGGTACGGACGGCTCTAGCGGAACTAGTGGCGATAGTGGAACAAGCGGAACCGATGGTTCTAGCGGAACAAGTGGTGAAAATGGTACTAGTGGTACTTCGGGTGCTAGTGGAACAAGTGGCTCTAGCGGAACGGCGGGAACCGACGGAAGTTCGGGTACAAGCGGAACGGATGGTTCTAGTGGAACTAGTGGCGAAAGCGGAACCTCGGGTACGGATGGCTCAAGTGGTACTAGCGGAACCGATGGTTCTAGCGGAACTTCGGGAACAAGTGGTGCCTCGGGTACATCGGGTTCTTCGGGAACGGCGGGATTAGATGGTACATCGGGTACAAGTGGTTCTAGCGGTACGGCGGGAGAAAGTGGTACGGCGGGAGAAAGCGGAACTTCGGGAACGGATGGTTCTAATGGAACTAGCGGTACTTCGGGTTCAAGCGGTACTTCGGGAGCTAGTGGAACTAGTGGTAGCTCGGGTACGGCGGGAACGGATGGTTCTAGTGGAACGTCGGGTTTAGATGGAACAAGCGGAACGGACGGCTCTAGTGGAACAAGTGGAACCGATGGTTCTAGTGGTACAAGTGGTATTGATGGTACAAGTGGTTTATCGGGTGATAAATATGCTTCTCCATCTTCAACTAATATAGATTTAACAACTTTAGTGATAGGAACTAATACTTCCTTGACAATAAATACGGGTTTAGCATATACTATTAGTCAAAGTGTTATCGTAGCAAATAGCATAGCGGATTACTTTGATGGTGTTGTAGTATCTTATGATGCGGGTACGGGAGCATTAGTAGTATATGTATCAAATATTACGGGAACGGGTACATTCAATTCATGGCAAGTCAATCTCGCGGGAGCTGCGGGTGGCGATGGTACTTCGGGTACATCGGGCTCTAGTGGAACTAGTGGAGTTGACGGAACAAGTGGAACGGATGGTAGCTCGGGAACAAGTGGAACGGATGGTTCTAGTGGTACAAGCGGAACAAGTGGTGCTTCGGGTACTTCGGGTTCAAGCGGAACGGCGGGAACGGATGGCTCAAGTGGTACTTCGGGTACAACGGGTACAAGCGGAACATCGGGCTCAAGTGGTACAAACGGAACGGCGGGAACTAGCGGAACGAGTGGCACTTCGGGAAGTAGTGGTTCTAGCGGAACTAGTGGAACCGATGGTAGTTCGGGAACTAGTGGAACCGATGGCTCCAATGGAACTAGCGGAACCGACGGAAGTAGTGGTACAAGTGGTACGGACGGCTCTAGCGGAACCGATGGCTCTAGCGGAACGGATGGTTCTAGCGGTACTAGTGGAACGGATGGTTCTAGCGGTGCTAGTGGAACAAGTGGTTCTAGTGGTACGGCGGGTACGGATGGCTCAAGTGGAACTAGTGGTACTTCGGGTACTAGTGGTTCTAGTGGGTCAAGCGGTTCTAGTGGCTCGGCGGGTACAAGCGGTAGCTCGGGAACTTCGGGTTCTAGCGGAACAAGTGGTTTTGATGGTTCGGCGGGTACAAGTGGTACGTCGGGAGCTTCGGGAACTTCGGGTTCTTCGGGTACATCGGGATTTGACGGAACAAGTGGAACGGATGGTAGCTCGGGTACAAGTGGTTCAAGCGGTACTAATGGTACAAGTGGAACTTCGGGTAGTGCGGGTACAACGGGAACAAGTGGTACCGCGGGTACAAGTAGTAATCTTGTGGGAACAAGTGGTACACCTATACCTTTACCATTACCTCAAATAAGTACAACTACTACGACCACAACAACAACCGCATATCCTTATTTATATCCCGCAACGGCGATATTATCATCTAATTCTTCTACGGGTTATCCTTTAGTTTCTAATAATGGTGGATATACATGGAATTTATTAACAACATTTGGATATAAAACATGGAGTGCAATAGCACAAAATGTGGCTCAAAGTTATATTGTGGGAGGTGTAAATGGCACGGGTATTTATGTATCTAGTGATGGAGGTGCAACCGCACCAACTTTAAGAGGTACGGGCTTAACACCTTTAGTATTTAATTTCTTAGCGGTATCATTAACGGGACAATATATTGTAGCTCAAGGTTCGGATAATGCGGGTTCTTATATTATGGTATCTAATGACTTTGGAGCAACATTTACTAATGAGCAAAACTTCTTTGGTGCAAATTTATTTGCTCGTGGAATAGCGGTTTCGGGTAATGGTCAATACATGCAAGGAATTGCATTTACCTCTACTGGTAGTGTTGGAAGTTATAGAAGTTACTCAACCAACTATGGTGCAACATGGGGACTTACGGCAATATCTACGGGACAAGATTTCCAAGACGTAGCTATAAATAATAGTGGTCAATACATGGTTATTGTAGCTCAAGCAAGTGGTTCTCAAGGTAGAATATTTATAAGCACAAATTATGGCTCTTCATATACCGAAAAATTATATGACAATGCAAACCCAATTAACTTTTGTGTAATATCAAGCAATGGTCAATATGGATTTGCGGTAAGCTCTAATGGTACTTATTATTATTCAAAAGATATTACCTCCGCGGGTACATGGGTAAGTGGTGGAACTATTGGTATGGCGGTATCGGGACTTACGATGAATAGCAATGGTGATTACGTTGTAATTTATCCAAGTAATTCCGCTAATATATTTGTTTTCCCAAGCACAAATTACGAAAGTGGATATTTAACAATACCTATTTATAGTAATTATCCATGGAAGCAAATTGATAGTGGTAGTAATTAAAAAAAGAATTAATTTTATATATGCCTTATCCTAATTTAACTATTATTACAAACACGGATTGTTCCTTTGTTCAAGGACAATTTGTGCAATTAATTAATAGCCTCAATGATTATATATTTGGTCAAGTAATATCATACAATCCTTCTACGGGAGAAATGGTTATTGCACCAACTCAATCCGTAGGTAGTGGATATTACGATACATGGGAAGTAGTTACTTCGGGAAATATAGGAGCAAGTAGCTTATTCGTTGGGAATAGCAATACTTCAATCACATTACCATTAAGTTAAAAAGATTTCAAATAAAAATATGTCATACGCTAACATTACCATTTTTACCGATACCAATTTATCTTTTGTAACGGGTCAATTCGTGCAAGTAATTCACGATACCAATACTTACATTTTTGGTCAAGTAGTTTCATATAATGCTACTAGTGGAGAAATTGTTATTACACCCATAGAATCCGTGGGTAGTGGTTCTTATAATGATTGGACTATTGTCACTTCGGGTGCCAATGGTTCTTCGGGAACCGCGGGTACATCGGGTGGTAGTGGTACTAGTGGTGCTTCGGGTACTATGGGTACTTCGGGAACGGCGGGTACTTCGGGCTCTACGGGTACGAGTGGAAGTAGTGGTACTAATGGTACTAGTGGTTCTTCGGGTTCAAGTGGAACCGATGGTAGTTCGGGAACGGATGGCTCTAGCGGTACTAGTGGAACCGATGGTAGTTCGGGCACGGCGGGTTCAAGTGGTTCTAGTGGTTCTAGTGGAACGGCGGGTACAAATGGTAGCTCGGGAACTTCGGGTTCAAGTGGCACGGATGGTTCAAGTGGAACCGATGGTTCTAGTGGAACAAGTGGAACCGATGGCTCAAGCGGAACCGATGGTTCAAGCGGTACAAGTGGAACTAGTGGTACGGACGGCTCAAGTGGTTCTTCGGGCTCTAGTGGTACAAGTGGAACAAATGGTTCTAGTGGAACTAGTGGTAGTTCGGGTTCAAGTGGCACGGACGGAAGTTCGGGCACAACGGGAACAAGCGGTACTTCGGGCTCTAGCGGTAGTAGTGGAACAAATGGTACAAGTGGTTCAAGCGGTACTAGTGGTGAAAGTGGTACAAGTGGAGAAAGTGGTACAAGTGGAACAAATGGTACGGCGGGTACAAGTGGTTCCGTAGGTACATCGGGTTCATCGGGTTTATCGGGGGATAGATATTATTCTACCTCAACAACAAATATTGACTTAACGACTTTAGTGGTTGGTACTAACCAATCTTTAACAACGGGTACGGGTCTTGCATATACAATTGGTCAAGGAGTATTAGTAGCTAATAGTTTAACCAATTATTTTGAAGGACAAGTAGTTTCATATACTAGTGGTTCGGGTGCTATGGTATTAAAAGTAACTAATATCGTGGGTACGGGAACTTTTGCTTCATGGGAAGTAAACCTTGAAGGTGCTGCGGGTGGAGATGGTTCTTCGGGTACATCGGGTTCAAGCGGAACTAGTGGTACATCGGGTACTAATGGTTCAAGCGGAACGGACGGCTCTAGTGGAACCGATGGTTCAAGTGGTACGGCGGGAACCGATGGTTCTTCGGGTACTAGCGGAACCGCGGGTAGTAATGGTACAAGTGGTACGGCGGGAACTAGTGGTTCTAGTGGTAGTTCGGGAACTAGTGGTTCTAGCGGTACGAGTGGTACTAATGGAACTAGTGGTTCAAGCGGAACCGATGGTTCAAGCGGAACAAGTGGAACTAGCGGAACTTCGGGAACGGCGGGAAGTAATGGTACTAGTGGAGAAAATGGAACAAGCGGTACTTCGGGTTCTAGCGGAACCAATGGTTCTAGCGGAACAAGTGGTACGGCGGGAAGTAATGGTACTAGTGGCACTTCGGGTTCGGCGGGTACTAGCGGTACGAGTGGTTCTAGCGGAACTACGGGCACAAGTGGTACCAATGGTACCGATGGCTCTAGTGGTACAAGCGGTACTTCGGGAACAAATGGTACAAGCGGTTCTAGTGGCACAAGCGGTACGAATGGTACCTCGGGCTCTACGGGAACAAGCGGTACAACGGGAACGGATGGTTCAAGCGGTACTAGTGGTACTAATGGAACTAGTGGTACAAATGGAACGAGTGGTTCAAGCGGTACAAACGGAACGGCGGGTACATCGGGTTCCGCGGGTACTAGTGGTGCAACGGGTTCTAGTGGAACTTCGGGAGCTAATGGAACAAGTGGAACTAATGGTTCAAGTGGTACGGCGGGAACTTCGGGCTCGGCGGGAACTAGTGGTCAAACGGGAGCTACGGGTACGAGTGGTACAAGTGGTGGAACGGGTGCTAGTGGGTCTAGTGGAACGAGTGGTGCTAGTGGAACATCGGGTTCTTCGGGAACGTCGGGAGCAAGTGGCTCCGCGGGTACTAGTGGTGCGGGTACTATATCAAATGGTGTAACAAACTTTATTCCTAAATTTACAAATGCAACTACATTAGGAACTAGTGGAACATGTCAACAAACTAATG
>Ga0208864_1000557_pt1 | contig 12345 bp, 8 predicted proteins | sample CryBogmetaGMA05M_FD_184542 | JGI IMG/M metagenome (GOLD analysis project Ga0208864, IMG submission 184542) | Freshwater microbial communities from Crystal Bog, Wisconsin, USA - MA0.5M (SPAdes) | ecosystem: Environmental > Aquatic > Freshwater > Lake | place: Crystal Bog, Wisconsin, USA...
ACCGGCAAGATCGGCCTCTCGGTCCGCGACCTCATCGAGAGCCCGTGGAAGCGGGCCGGCGAGAAGTATCACGTGGGCACGACGGTGCGGGGCGTGGTGAGCCGCATCGCGCAGTTCGGCGCCTTCGTGAGGCTCGAGCCCGGCGTCGAGGGGCTCGTTCACATCTCCGAACTGGCCACGCGGCACATCCGCAACGTGGCCGACGTCGCCCGCGAGGGTCAGGAGGTCGAGTGTCGCGTGATCGCGATCGACCCCGAGGAACAGCGGATGTCGCTCTCGATCAAGGCGCTCGCGCCAGCCCCGGCGGTGAAGAAGGCCGACGAGGGCGACGCCGTGGAGGAGGCCGACGAGCCCGCTCCGCCGCCGGTGTCGAAGAAGCCATCGGGCCCGCTCAAGGGCGGTGTCAGCACCCGGTCGCAGGGCGAGAAGTTCGGCCTCAAGTGGTAAGACCGAGCCGATGGGCTCGCAGCGTCGGCTGATCGCTCGCCGGCTCGGGGACGGCAAAAGTCTCGTCGCTACGGGCCGCGACGGCCCGATGCTCCTCGAGCGTTCGCCGATCCCCTCGCCTCCCGTTTTCCGGCGCTGTCACGGCCGACGGGCGTCAGTGCCCGGCGGGCTCGGCCCGGCGGCGGCGATCCTTCCGCAGCCCGTCGCCCGGCTCCTTCCGCCACCAGTCGGGTGCCTCGGCCTCGACCTCGGTCGTGAACCGGGCGAGCCGCTCGAGCATCCCGGCGAGACGCTCGGGCTCCTTGGTGGCGAGGTCGTTCGACTCCGCGCGGTCGGCGGCGATATTGAAGAGCTCGCCTCCCTTCGGTGGATCCGACGTCACGATCTTCCAGTCGCCCTCACGGTAGGCCACCTTCCCACCCCAGCGCCAGTAGAGGGGCGAACGCCGCTCCGGCGCGCCGCCGGCGAACAGCGGCAGGAGGCTCGCACCGTCGATCGTGCGGTCGAGGGGGGCCGACACTCCCGCCGCCGCGAGCACGGTGGGAAAGATGTCGCTGCCGATCACGGGCACGTCGCTCGTGGTGCCGGGCTTCACGTGACCCGGCCAGCGGACGATCCCCGGCACGCGGTGGCCGCCCTCGTACATCGCCCGCTTCCGGCCCCGCAGCCCGCCGGTGAGCCCGCGGCCCGGCCCCTTCGTGCCGTCCCCCTCGGGGCCGTTGTCGCTCGTGAAGAAGACGAGCGTCGTGTCGCGCACGCCGAGTTCGTCGAGCGTCGTCATGAGCCGGCCGAAGGCGTCGTCGAGCTGGGTGACGTTCGCGCGGTACGTCCGCTCGACGGGGTCGGCCACGGCCGCGTGCCGCTCCTCGTACCGCGGTGCCGACGCGATCGGATAGTGCGGCTCGTGCGTCCACACGGCGAGGAAGAACGGCCGCTTCGGATCCTTTCGCGCGCGGAGCCACGCCGACGCCTCGCCCGCGATGAACGGAGCCGAATGGTCGTCGGCGCGGCCGACGGCCTCGCCGTTGCGGACGAAGTTCGTCGGGAAGGCGTGGCTCGGCGCGGCGTTGTTCTGCGTGGCCAGCCAGTGGTCGTAGCCGTGGTCGTTCGGCTGCGGCTGCTCGGGCGAGTTGAAGAGGCCGTTCAAGTGCCACTTGCCCACGTGGCAGGTGTCGTAGCCCGCGGCGCGGAGGAGCGCCGGCAGCGCCTTCTCGGTCGGCCGCAGGTGGATCGGGCTCCCCTCGGGGATCCAGGTGAACACGCCCGTGCGCCACGGCGTGCGGCCGGTGAGGATCGCGGTGCGCGACGGCGAGCAGACGCTCGACGCCGAATGGCAGTCGGTGAGCCGGAGGCCCTCCGTGGCGAAGCGGTCGAGGTTGGGCGTGACCGCCTGCGGGTTGCCATAGCAGCCGAGCTCGCCGTAGCCGAGGTCGTCGGCGAGGAACACGACGACGTTCGGCGGCGTGTCGGCTGCCCCGGCGACGCCAGCCAACGCAAGCGCGGCGACGAGCGCCGCGAGCCACACGGTCTGCATGACGAGTTCCCCTTGCATCCCGGCGCCCGATCCGCCGCGTCACTCCCTTGGCACGATCGTGGACTTCCCCATCCACGGCACGAGCGGCTCGGGCACGGTCACGGAGCCGTCGGCGTTCTGGTGGTTCTCGAGGATCGCGATGATGCCGCGGCTGATCGCGATCGCCGTGCCGTTGAGTGTGTGGACGAAGTGCGTCCCCTTCTCGCCCGGCTTCTTGTAGCGGAGGGCCAGCCGCCGGGACTGGTAGTCGGTGCAGTTCGACGTGCTCGTCACCTCGCCCCACTCGCCGTTCTCGCCCCGGCCCGGCATCCAGGCCTCGAGGTCGAACTTCCGGTAGGCCGGCCCGCCGAGGTCGCCCGAGGCGGTGTCGATCACGCGGTAGGGGATGCCGAGGCCGTCGAAGAGGCGGCACTCGAGGTCGAGCAACTGCTCGTGCATGGCCCCGCTCTGCTCGGGGAGCGTGAACGCGAACATCTCCACCTTCGTGAACTGGTGGACGCGGTAGAGCCCGCGGGTGGCCCGGCCGTGGGCGCCGGCCTCGGTGCGGAAGCAGTGGCTGATGCCGCAGAGCTTCACGGGAAGCTCGTCGGGCTCGAAGATCCGCTCGTGGAAGGCGCCTCCGAGCGTGATCTCGGCGGTGGCGATGAGCGAGAGGTCCGATCCCGTCACCGAGTAGATCTGCGTCTCGGGGCCGCGGGGCATGAAGCCGGTGCCCTCGAGGATCGTGTCGCGGGCGAGGTCGGGCGTGGTCATCACCGTGAACCCCTCGCGCAGGAGGAGGTCGATGGCGTAGCGCTGGAGGGCGAGTTCGAGGAGGACGGCGTCGTTCTTGAGGAAGTAGAAGCCGTGCCCGGCGACCTTGGAGCCGGCCTCGAAGTCGAAGAGGTCGAGCTTCTCACCGAGCGTGACGTGGTCGAGGGCCTTGAACGGGAGCGTGCGCACGGGCGTCGCGCCGCGGCGGATCTCGACGGCCGCGTCCTCGCCGCCGACGGGCGCGTCGGGGTGCGTGAGGTTTGGGATCGCGCGCAGGATGGCGTCGGCTTCGGCCACGATCTCGGCCGAGCGGGTTTCGAGGGCGCCGATCTCCTCGCGGAGCCGCCGCCCCTCGGCCTTGCGGGCCTCGCGTTCGGCCGTGTCGGCGGCCTTGGCGATCGACTTGCTCACCTGCCCCGCCTCGCCGTTGAGCCGGTCGATGTCGGCCTGGAGCTGCCTCCGCTGGCGGTCGAGTTCGGCGAAGCGGGCGACGTCGGCCGATGAGCCGCGGGCACGGCAGTTGGCGGCGACGAGATCGACGTTGTCGGCGACGAAACGGCGGTCGAGCACGGGCGACTCCGGCGGCGGTACGGGCTTGCGGCTGAACCTATACTGGGCATGATCCGGGTCGGACGGCCCGGGTGCGGAGTGTGCCAGACCCATGCCCGAGTCCGCCAGTGCCGTCGCGGTGGCTCCCGAGGAAGAGGTGCGGGCCGCGCCGCCGCGGCCGAGTGCCGACCGCCGGCCGAAGCGGCAGCCTCGCTATCACGTGGTGCTCTGGAACGACGACGACCACACCTATCAGTACGTCATCGCCATGCTCCAGCGGCTCTTCGGCCATGCACCGGAGCAGGGATTCCTGCTGGCGAAGGAGGTCGACCGTCAGGGGCGGGTGATCGTGCTCACGACGACGAAGGAGCACGCGGAACTCAAGCGCGACCAGATCCACGCCTTCGGCGCCGACAAACTGCTCGCCCGGTCGAAGGGCTCGATGTCTGCCTCGATCGAGCCGGAGATCGGCCCGGCATAGTGGCGCCGGACGGTGGTCGGCTCGCATCTCTGGTGCCTGGAGATCGAGCCACTCGGCGAGGCGCCCGTGCCGCCGGCCGTTCTCCGCGTCGGGACGCTCGAACCACGGCCTGTCAACGGCGGAGAACGTCGGGTGTGACCGCGATCGCCGTGGCCCGCACGTTGACGGCGGGGAATCGGGCCTGCCACGGCGGCGGGTGCAGGTCGATGCGGATCTTGCGGGCGTTTGGGTTGATGGCGGCCGTGGCCTCGTGTGCCGCCGCCACCACGCTCGCGAAGTCGTGCTCGGGAAGCTGCCGCCACCGCGGGCCGCCCCGCTCCACGAGCAGGCCGAGACTCCCGGCGTAGACCGCGACGACGACCGCGATCGCCGTCGCGGCTGCGACCCGCCGTGGGCGGTCGGCGGCCCGCAGCCCCGCCGAGACCGCCGCGCAGGCGGCGAGCACCGCGAAGAGTGACGTTCCGTAGTAGTAGCGGTCGAGAAGGCTCGTCGAGTAGCCCTGAAGAACGTGCGTCAGGCCGGGCCTCATGGCGAGGGTGGCCACGGCGGCGTAGGCCGCCACCGCGGTCGCGACGACGAAGAGCCGCCGCTCGGTCCGCACCCCGTGGGTGAGCCACCAGCCGAGCGCACCGAGCGCCGCCACGAGCGCGACGGCGATCACATCGGAGAGCGACGTGTAGACCGGGAACACGAACGGAAACAGCAGCGGCCGCGCGACGGTCGCCTCGACCACCTCGTTCCACCGTAGCTGGTCTTTCAGGAAGGGGCTCGGCCGCGACTCCAGGAGCGTCATGCCGACCACCGCCACCCCGAGCGCGAGCGCCAGCACGAGGCCGCTTCGCGGGGCGACGTCGGCCCGGAGCGCCGCCGCCGGCGAGACGCCGCCGCGCCACAGGCTCCAGGCCCGCGCCGCGTAGTCCGCCGCGATCACCGGATAGCAGAGCGGGTTCGTCGTCGCACACAGGAGCACGCCCGCGTCGATCGCGGCCACCCGCCAGCCCGCGGAGGCCACGAGCGCGCGGCGGCGCGCCAGCAGGCAGACGGACAGGAAGAGGGCGCCGAAGCCGATGTTGCTGATCCGCCCGAGGACCTCGAACGACGAGTCCCCGAGCGGCATCAGGATCACGAGCATCCAGAGCAGGGCCCGCGCCGGCCGAGCAAGGAACGGCTCGAGAAGAAACACGGGCGCCGCCGCGAGCACGGCGTAGAACAGCATCGAGAGCCCCGACACGAAGTGCGGCAGGCGGGCGAGCGACGCACCACAGACGAGCTCGTTGAGCGACTTGGCGGCCTCGAGCAGCAGGATGTTGAGGACGACCAAATACGGCGTCTCGCCCCCCTTGGCGTGGATGAGCGTGTGGACGAAGCCCCTGTTGAAGAGGCTCGCCATCCAGAGACCGTCCTCGGTGTAGAGGATGGGCACGAAGAACGAGTGCGGATCGCGGAGGCAAAGCATGCCCGCGCCCACCGCGACGACCGCGATGAACGCCGCAGCCCGGCTCCGCGCGATGCTTGCCATCGTCCCGCGCATGGCACGCCCCCCTTCCGGCGCGGTCGTGCCGGATGCCAGGGATATCGTGCGTGAAGCGCCCGAGCCTTGCCGCGACGGCGGGGCGGCGTTCAAGCCTGCCCGAGCGGCAGGGAAGCGGTGACGAACGCCCCGGCCCTGCCGGCACGGCAAACCTTGCGGCGTGAAAACGAAGGCGGCCCGGACCTTTTCGGCCCGGGCCGCCCCGTTTCCCATTTCTGTCCTTCATGCCCGCTTCATCGACGGGCGATGCAGGTTCGTCCCGGCCGCGACGCCGCGCGGCGGGGCCGATCACTCACAGCACGGCACCTCGCGGTAGACCGTCTTCGGCACGCAGCGGGTCACCGTGTAGGCGACCTGCTTGGGCACCATCCGGACGACGTCGATCGTCTTCGTGTAGTGCACGGGCCGCGTGGTGCAGACCGGCACCTGCTTGGTGCGGACCTCCTTGACCATCGTGCAGACCTTGTAGCACTCCTCCCGGCTCCGCTCCTCGCGAACGATCCGGCAGACCTTCGACGTGCAGGTCTTCACCCGCTGCTCCGGCACCATGTGGCAGACCCGATACTGGCAGGTGCGGACCTGCTCTTCGGGCACCATGCGGCACACCTGGTAGGTGCACGTCCGGACGCGCTGCTCCGGAACCATCTTGCACACCTGGTAGGTGCGGACCCGCTGCTCCGGAACCATGCGGCACACCTGGTAGGTGCAGGTGCGGACCTGCTCCTCGGGCACCATGCGGCACACCTGGTACGAGCAGGTGCGGACATGCTGCTCCGGAACCATGCGGCACACCTGGTAGGTGCGGACCCGCTGCTCCGGAACCATGCGGCACACCTGGTATGAGCAGGTGCGGACATGCTGCTCCGGAACCATGCGGCACACCTGGTAGGTGCGGACCCGCTGCTCCGGAACCATGCGGCACACCTGGTACGAGCAGGTGCGGACATGCTGCTCGGGAACCATCTTGCACACCTGGTAGGTGCGGACCCGCTGCTCCGGAACCATGCGGCACACCTGGTACGAGCAGGTGCGAACACGCTGCTCGGGAACCATCGTGCACACCTGGTAGGTGCGGACCCGCTGCTCCGGAACCATCGTGCACACCTGGTACGAGCAGGTGCGAACACGCTGCTCCGGAACCATGCGGCACACCTGGTAGGTGCGGACCCGTTGCTCGGGCACCATGCGGCAGACCTGGTACGAGCAGGTGCGGACATGCTGCTCGGGAACCATCTTGCACACCTTGTAGCACCGCACCCGCTCCTCCGGAACCATCCGGCAGACCGTGTAGGTGCAGGTCTTCACCCGCTGCTCCGAGACCATCCGGCAGACCTTGTAGCACTGCTTCTCGACGATCGTCTCGTTCTCGTAGCGGACGCAGTTCACTTCCTTCTCGCAGACCTCCGGCACCCACACCTTCTTGGTGATGGTGCGCGGCGGGCACTGCTCCTCGACCATGCAGGCCTTGCCCGGCACGTAGCACTTCTTGCCGGTGCAGGGATCGCATTCCCAGTGGCCCGGCTCGCGAACGCAGCGCTGCACCACCGGCCCCGGGATCTCGACGCACTCGGTCTCCCAGCGGCCACGGCAGACCTTCACGGTCTTCGTGTAGTGCACCGGCTTGCAGACCGTCCGGCAGACGTCCCGCTCGCGGGTCTCCCACACCGGCTTGCACACGGTGTAGGGGATCTCCTTCGTGCACACCTCGCGGACCGGCTTGCAGACCGTGTAGGTCTCCTGCCGCTCCTCGTACACGGGCTTGCAGACCGTGTAGGGGATCTCCTTCGTGCAGGTCTCGTAGACCGGCTTGCACACCGTGTAGGTCTGCTCGCGGGTCTCGTAGACCGGCTTGCACACCGTGTAGGGGATCTCCTTGGTGCGCGTCTCGTAGACCGGCTTGCACACCGTGTAGGCCTGCTCGCGGGTCTCATACACGGGCTTGCAGACCGTGTAGGGGATCTCCTTCGTCATCGTCTCGTAGACCGGCTTGCAGACCGTGTAGGTCTGCTCGCGGGTCTCATACACGGGCTTGCACACCGTGTAGGGGATCTCCTTCGTCATCGTCTCGTAGACCGGCTTGCAGACCGTGTAGGTCTGCTCACGGGTCTCGTACACGGGCTTGCAGACGGTGTAGGGGATCTCCTTCGTCATCGTCTCGTAGACCGGCTTGCAGACCGTGTAGGTCTGCTCGCGGGTCTCGTACACGGGCTTGCACACCGTGTAGGGGATCTCCTTCGTCACCGTCTCGTAGACCGGCTTGCAGACCGTCGTGCGGATCTCCCGCGTCTTGGTCTCATAGCAGGGCTTCATCACCGTGTAGCACTGCTCGCGGGTCTCGTACACCGGCTTGCAGACGGTGTAGGGGATCTCCTTCGTGCAGGTCTCGTAGACCGGCTTGCAGACCGTCGTGCGGATCTCGCGGGTCTTCGTCTCGTACACGGGCTTCATGACCGTGTAGGGGATCTCCTTCACGACCGTCTCCCACACGGGCTTGCAGACCGTGTAGTTGATGGTGCGAGAGCGGTTCTCCCACACGGGCTTGCAGACGGTGTATTCGACCTCCTTGAACGACTTCTCGGTCTCGTACCGGACGCAGTCGATCTCCCGCTGCTCGACGACCTTCTCGCAGACCGTCTTGTAGCAGGTGTATTCCTTCTGCTCGTACACGACGTCCTTCACGAGCCGGGTGCCGCAGCACGATGGCTGCGCGCAACAGGTGGGCTCGTCGGACGAATCACAACTCGTACATTCGGCACGCGCGCTCGCGAAGCTGACCGTCGTCATCTTCGCGCCGCCGTGGGTGAAGCTGGCGAGCCCGCAGTACGCGGCGTCGGCCCTGGGGACCGTCGTCACGACGCTTGCGATCGCCAGCAGACAGGCGAACCACGTCCTTCTCATGTCTGCCGCCTCTGTCGAGGAGGCCTCCTGCACTGGGATGAATGGGAAACGACACGCTGGGATGGGGAGACGGCAGCCCATCTCCACACACCTTCCAAGGATCGGCCATAAACTCTCCGCAGGTTGACCATTCCCCTCAATCGTGCGGCCTTTTCCAGAGTCCCGGAGGCGTTACAAACGGCAGGGTCGCTGCGGTGGAATGCCATTCCTTGGCTATTCCTGGCACGACCGTTAGAGTCGCTGCGGGTGTCCCGGCCCTTCTCCCCGCCAGGCCTCGCCATGCCTGATCAGCGTCCCCAGCCAACGCAGCCGTCCGAGGTCCCCTCCGACGCCACCGTCCCGAAGGTGGTGGTGAGCCGGCTGAGCCTCTACCTCCGCGAGCTCCAGCGGCTCGTCGCGGCGGGCCAGCAGACGATCTCCTCGAGCCAGCTGGGCACGCTCCTTGGCTTCAGCGATGCGCAGGTGCGGAAGGATCTCGGGTTCTTCGGGCAGTTCGGCTACCCCGGCGTGGGCTACCGCTGCGACGAGCTCATCCGGGCGATGCGCGACATCCTCGGCACGAACAACCCCTGGAACGTGGCCATGGTCGGGGCGGGCAACCTCGGCCAGGCCCTCCTCGGCTACCGCGGGTTCGGCCGGCAGAACTTCGCCATCGCGGCGGCGTTCGACGCTGACCCGACCAAGGTGGGGCAGGTCGTGCAGGGCATCCGCATCCAACCGCTCGACGAGCTCGAGGCCACGGTCCGCGACCGCGGCATCCGCCTGGGGATGATCGTCGTGCCCGCCGACCGCGCGCAGGAAGCGGCCGACCGGCTCGTCGTCGCCGGCGTCGAGGGGATCGTCAACTTCGCCCCCGTCACGCTTGTCCTGCCGCCGCACGTGCAGAACGTGGGCGTCGACCTGGCGATCGAACTCGAGCAGCTGTCATTCGCGGTGACGAGCCGGCTCGCCCGGGGGGCCGACGAGGCGGGCGGCCCGGCGGAACCGTGAAACGGGCCCTCCACCGGCGGTTATAGTGAGATTCTCTGCCCGATGGTGTAACGGTAGCACAAGGGATTTTGGTTCCCTTTGTCTAGGTTCGAATCCTAGTCGGGCAACTCCGGCCCCGGGCCCGGCCCTGTTGCGGGGCTCCCCCCGCCGCGTACACTGTCGAGGCCTCGGGTGACCGACCCGAACTCTTTCCGACACCGAAGGAACCGCTGGTGAACCGCTGACCGTCGCTCCGCCTCTGCGGCCGACGGATTCCTGCTGCCGATGACGGATGCCCCGAACGGCTCGACGTCATCCCAGCATGCAGCCTCGCGTTCCCGGCTCCTCGTTCCTCGCGTCTCTCGTTCCAGTGTCGTCGGTCCCCGTTCCTGATCGCTGCTCCCCGGAGCCGATCGTCCGTTTTCCGGAGTTTCTTATGCCCCGCCCGCTGTTCCGCTCGCTGGCCACCGCCATCGTCGCCATCGTCGCCACCGTTGCCGCGATCGCGCTCGCCGGCGCCGTCCGCGCCGACACCGTCTACTTCACGAGCTTCTCGACGGGCGCGATCGTCCGCTTCGACTCCACGAATCCCGCGGGAACGATGACCACGCTCTCCGGCTCGGGCTCGACCGTGGCCCCCGCGGCCCTGCCCGACGGCAACCTGTATGTGGGCCAGGACGGCGACGGCTCGTCACTCGCACCGAACGTTTCCCGGTTCGACCTCGGGACCCAGACGTTCACGACCGTCCACACGTTCGCCGCGTTCGAAGTCTTCCCCGGCAGCTTTGCCTTCAAGGGCTCCGATCTGCTCGTGGGCCGCAATCCCTTTTACGGAAATACCGGCCCGATCGTCCGCCTGACGAACGTCACCGGTGGCACGGTCGCCGTGAGCGATTACACCGTCGGCGGCAGCCTCGCGAGCAGCCCCGGCCTGGCGATCGCGGCCGACGGACAGCTCTACGTGAGTGACCAGACCTACAACTTCATCTCGGGCGTGGCCACCGGCCCCGTGAAGCAGTTCGACGCGGCTGGCAACTACGTCGGCGAGTTGATCGGCAGCGGCTCGAGCGGCCTCTCCGGTCCCACCGGCCTCGCGATCTCGGGCGTCACGCTCTACACCGCGAGCATCATGACCGGGAACGTGCTCCAGACGAATCTCGGCACCGACGTGACGGGCACGTTCGGCTCGGCCGGCAGCCCGTTCGAGGTGGGCTCGCTCGCGATCCTCTCCAACGGCGACGTCCTGGCCGGGAGTCCGTCGGGCTCCGGCTTCATCTATCGCTTCAACTCGAGCGGCACACTTCTCGGCACGATCGCCACGGGCCAGGGTCAGATCGGCGGGCTCGCCGTGGCGCCGGTGCCGGAGCCGGGCACGCTCCTGGTCGCGGCGGGGGGGATTGCGGCCCTCGGCTGGCGGACGCTGCGGCGGCAGCGGCGGCGGGCATGAGCCGCCGGCCGGCGGCCTTCACGCTCGTCGAGGTGCTGGTGGTCGTCGCGATCATCGGCACGCTCATGGGCCTGCTCGTGCCCGCGGTGCAGGCGGCCCGCGAGTCGGCGCGGCGTTCGAGCTGCACGAACAACCTCCGGCAGGTCGGCCTCGCCGCGGCACTCCACGAATCGGCCCGCGGCCGGTTCCCGATCGGTGCCGAGTCGCGGCAGTGGGACGCGCGGCCCGACTTTCCGCACCAGTTCTTCCGCTGGTCGGTGCTCGCCCACCTCGCGCCGTATTACGAGCAGGAGCAGCTGCTCGACGCGCTCGACCTCACGGTGCCGCTCTACATCGGGCTCACCCCGAGCGACATCGCCCCGCAGAACAAACCGATCGTGAAGGTCACCGTTCCCCTCTTTCTCTGCCCGAGTGACGTCGCGATCCCGGTGTCGGACCTCTTCGGTCCCACGAACTACGCCGGCTGCACGGGCGCCGGCGCCGGCGGCGGCACGCCGTTCGACACCGGCGGCATCTACGGCATCAACTCACGGACGCGGCCCCGCGACGTCAAGGACGGGCTCGCGAAGACGGTCGCCTTCGCGGAGAGCATCCTCGGCGCCGGCCCCGTGGCGACGACGACCCGCGCCGCGGTCGATGCCGTCACCGGCTATGGCTTCACCTTCACCGCGCCCCTCACCGACGCGGCCTGCGCGCGGCCCTTCTACTACAACTTCACCGACCTCCGCGGGTTTTCCTGGGCCAACGGCGAGTACCGCACGACGCTCTACAACCACGCCCGCGCGCCGAACGACGCCACGATGGACTGTCTCGCGGCGCTCCTGACCGATCCCGACAAGACGCGGATGTACGCCGGCTTCGGCTGGCGGACGGCGCGGAGCCGACACGGCGGCGGCGTGAACGTCGGTCTCGCCGACGGCAGCGTGCGGTTCGTGGCCGACGCCGTCGACGCATCGGTGTGGCGTGCCGCGGCCACGCGCGACGGCGGCGAGGCCACGGCCGTCCCGTAGCACGGCGTCAGGTGCCGCCGTGGGCCTTGCGGACGGCCGCGAGCACCTGCCGCATGTCGGCCGGCAGCGGGCTCGTGAACCGCAGCTCCTCGCCGCTCACGGGATGCACGAAGCCGAGCTCGGCGGCGTGGAGCATCACGCGCGGCGCGGCCGACTCGTCGGCCACGTCGAAATGCCGCGGAGCCGAATAGACCCGATCACCACACACGGGATGGCCGGTCTCGGCCATGTGGATCCGGATCTGGTGCGTGCGGCCGGTCTCGAGGCGGCACTCGACGAGCGTGTAGGCGTCGCCGAAGTGCTCGGCCGGCGCGACGTGCGTGACGGCCTCCTTGCCATCCTCGCCCTCGCCCGTGCCGCGGCGGCCGTCTCCGCGATCCCGCACGAGTCGCATGCGGATCACGCCCGAGCCCACGCGGCCGACGACGAGCGCGAGGTAACGGCGGTGGGTCGTGTGGAGCCGAAACTGCTCGGCGAGGATGCGGCTGGCCGGCACGTTCCGCGCGAACACCACCAGCCCGCTCGTCTCGCGGTCGATGCGGTGCACCGCCCGCACCGGCGGGATGCGCCGCCGCGCGGGGCTCGCCCGCCCCGGCACCGCGCCGAACCGCCGGGCGAGGTGGCGGCCGATCGCGTCGGGCACGAGCTCCTCGAGCGTGGGCTGGATCTGACGCCGCCGGGCCGGCCACGACGCCTCCTCGTGGTGCCTCGTCGTGGTGAGGCCGG
>Ga0208864_1000558_pt1 | contig 12340 bp, 11 predicted proteins | sample CryBogmetaGMA05M_FD_184542 | JGI IMG/M metagenome (GOLD analysis project Ga0208864, IMG submission 184542) | Freshwater microbial communities from Crystal Bog, Wisconsin, USA - MA0.5M (SPAdes) | ecosystem: Environmental > Aquatic > Freshwater > Lake | place: Crystal Bog, Wisconsin, USA...
ATTCGATGATCGCCTCCAGAACGTCGCGCCCGGCGCGCTGTACCCAGCGTGGTGGCGTGCGAGCCTCAGCGCACCGCAGCCCCTCGGGGGCGCAGGTGTCGAGACACGACCCGAGTCTGCTGGCAATCGCCGCGCGTCCGCTGACCGTCGTGATCGTGCCGGTGAACGCGACCAGATCCCGCCAGTGTCCATCGGTCACGAACAGCTCGGCAGCGGCCTGCGCATCACCTTGAGTCAACGCGGAGTCGAAGGCTGCGACCCATTGCGAGGCGGCAGCCGCTGCCTCGGGTGTACCAAGCGGCGCTTGACTCGCAGGCGCGGTGACCGATCCCTCTGTTCGGGAAAAGGCAGCGGCAATCGCAGGTGAAAGGCTGCCTGCAGCAGTCGATTGAAAAGCGTGGGCAGACATGCGTGACGAAGCTCCGGTTGCGAGGACAGGATCGGGCAAATTCATCAGTGGCCGCGGATGAACTGGTACATCGCGGTGTGATCAGACCCGGTATCAAGCGTGTTCTGTGCTTGCTGCCATGCCTGCAAACACGCCTTGGCAAAGTCACCCTGGGTGCCCATGCGCTCGATGAAGGCCTGGGCTGTCTGGAGATCCTTGCGCATCAGCGCAAGCGCGAACCCCGAGTTGAAAGCCCCCGACAGCATGAAGGCCTCGACTTTCACGTCGGTGGTGTTGTTGCGCCCGGTGGAGGCGTTGAACACCTGGTTCACTTTATGCGGATCGATGCCAAAGGCTTCGGCTGCAGTCAGTGCTTCGCAGACCGCCAGCAGACCGCTTGCCGACAAATAGTTGTTGAGCGCCTTCACCGCATGACCCGCACCGGCCGCACCGACATGCACCAGGGTTTTGCCCATGGATTGCAGCATTGGACGCACTCGCTCCACGGCCTGGGTCTCACCGCCCATCATGATCGCCAGACTGCCATCGATCGCACGTTTGACGCCGCCCGAGACCGGGGCATCCACGAAGGCCACCCCTGAGGTGGCGAGCCGCGCCGCGTTATCGCGCGAGCGAACCGGGTCCGACGAACCCATATCGAGCACCTGTTGTCCCGCTTGAAGTTCGGCAGCCAGGCCGTGCTCCCAAAGCAGCGCGTCAACCACAGGACTGTCGGGCAGCATGAGCAGCACCACGCCTGCCCCTCGCACCGCCTCAAGCACCGATCTGCCCGGGTGGAATCCGGCCTCGCCAGACAGCGCCGCCACAGCCGCCGGGCTGACGTCGTAACCTGCGACCGCGAAGCCCGCGCCCAGCAGCCGACGCACCATCGGCTGCCCCATCTTGCCCAGTCCGATGAAAGCGATGCGCTCGCTCACAGCGCAGTGCCCATGTCCTTGAAAACCTCCTTGGCGTTTCTGAAACTGTCGATGGCGGCCGGCACGCCGCAATAGATGGCGGTTTGCAGGAACACTTCGCGGATCTCGGCCGGGGTCACGCCGTTGTTGAGGGCACCGCGCACATGAAGTTTCAGCTCATGCGGACGATTCAGGGCAGTCAGCATGGCCAGGTTCAACAGACTTCGCGTCTTGCGATCGAGTCCGGGACGATTCCAGACCTCGTTCCAGCAATATTCGGTGACCAGTTCCTGCATCGGCATGTTGAAGTCATCGGCGGCTGCGATCGAGGCATCAACATAGTCAGCGCCCAGCACTGCGCGGCGGGTTTTCAGGCCATTTTCAAAAGCATCACGGTTCATGGAAATTTCCGGAAGGTGGACAAAGGAATGCGGCAAACGTCACCGCTGTGCACCTCAGGGTATTTTTTGTCAGCCGTTTTGTCGATCCATTTTGCACGCGCGAGTCAGGCGATGGCACTCATCATCGCCACGCCCGGCCGGGATGAAATCGATGCACTGCCGGCCCAGGAGGGTGGCTCAGCAGACAAGGCCTGCCTCAACCCTTGGCGATTGCGGCGGCTGTGGGCAACCAGCGCTGCAGGGCGCGTTGGAGATCTGCCATCAGGACGGGCTTGCTGATGAAATCGTCCATGCCAGCTGCTTCGCATTCGCGCTGATCTTCTGCAAAGGCATTCGCCGTCACCGCAATAATCGGGCAGCGAGGCTGCGCGTAAAGGCGTTCCCAGGCCCGAATCTGTCGCGTCGCTTCCAGTCCATCAAGATTCGGCATCCGCACGTCCATCAGGATGCAATCGAAGCGCTCGCCTGAGGTACCGAGTGCCACAGCCTGATGCCCATCTTCAGCCGGCAGCACGGTGATTTGGAACTTGGCGAGGTGCGCGCTCATGACAAGGCGGTTCACAGCGTTATCCTCGGCGAGCAAGACACGGCCATGCAGCTTATTGGGTTCGATGCCGGCTTGCGACACGGTCGTCGCATTGCCGGCAGGGGCGGTGGGCTCGATCAGCGCGTCACGGTCACGCGCTGCCTTGATGCGAAACCAGAATCGGGAGCCCTGCCCCAGACTGGAACGAACGCCGACGCTGCCGCCCATCGACAGAGCCAGGCTTTTAACGATCGACAGACCAAGGCCTGCGCCGCCAAAGTGGCGGGTGCTCGAACTGTCGACCTGGGAAAAGGTCCCAAAGAGCGCGGCCTGATCGGCGAGGGCGATCCCAGCACCGGTGTCAGTGACGGCGAATTCCAGTTCGTCACCGTCTTCGCCTCGGGCAAGTTGCGTGACGGTGACTTCAATGCTTCCGGAGCTTGTGAACTTGATCGCATTGCTGATGAGGTTGGACAGCATCTGGCGCAATCGAATGGCATCGATCTGGTAATACCGAGAGGGCTCCAAGTCCGGGATCACTTTCACCGCCAACTGCTTGGCACGGGCGCTGTTGTCAAACAGGGCCAGCGTGTCGATGACCAGTTGCAATGGCGCGATGCGGGTGCGGTGCAACACCAGTTTGCCTGCCTCGATCCTTGACAGATCAAGAATGTCATTGAGCAGTGCAAGCAGTGTTTCGCCTGACTCCATCAGGATCCGTGCATAGTCCTGTCGTTGGGTTGATTCAAGCGTCGGGTCCATCAGCGTCTGCGCCATGCCGAGGATGCTGTTCATCGGCGTGCGGATTTCATGGCTCATGGTCGCCAGAAAGGCGGATTTAGCCCGATTGGCGGCCTCTGCCCTCAGCTTTTCGTACTCAAGGTCACTCTGCATCTGACGCAGCGCCGTCGAATCTGACTGGACGGAGATAAAGCGCTGGATCACGCCCGAGTCATCACGAATCGGTGTGATGTAGACGGTGACCCAGTAAAGCTCGCCAGATCGCTTGACGTTGAGGAGTTCGGAGCGAACCGAGCGCCCGGCCCTGATCTCCTGACCCAGCCGAGCGACCTCGGCCTGGTCGGTCGATGGCCCCTGCAGGACATGGCCCGGCACCTTGCCGAGAATTTCGGCCAAGGAATAACCGGTGTGCCGGGTGAACGCCGCATTCACCCACTCCACCCGACCCATCGCGTTGGTGATCAGCACCAGGTTATCGGTGTGGTTGGCGACCAGGGACATTCGTTCAAGCTCATCCTGGGCGAGCTTTTGCTGCGTGACATCGCGCAAGGCCCCGACAAACCCTTGCCCCGGCACCTGCACCGCCGACATTTCCATCCAGCGCAACACCGTCCCCGTACCGCAGAAGCGCAAGAGCGCGCGTGGCGCAGGATTGGACGGCTGGGCGCCCGCGAGCGTTGCCTGCAGCCGGTCTCGGTCCTCGGGCCAGGCAAATTCGCCAAGTGGCTGCCCCAGCGAAGACGCCTCGCTCAAACCCAAAGATTGAGACCAGGCCGAGTTGAGGAAGACGATCCGCCCTTCCAGGTCAAGTTCGAAAACCACCTCTGACAGCAGATTGACACGCCGGCGCATCCGCGCCTCGCTTTCATACAAGGCCTCGATCAGGCGCGTCGTCGCCTGAACCTGCAGGTCGGTATTCAGCGAACCACCGGAATCCTCAGTGTCATCCATACCCATTCCTGGACGGAGCTGATTCAGACCGTCGCAGCAGTTTGGGCAGCAGCCAGAATCTGATCACCGCGCATGACATCGGCGTATAGCGGAAACACGGTGCTGCAGAAAAATTCCTGTTCGGTCGCAGTGCGTGATGAGGTGCAGTCGGAGAGCACGGTCACGCTGTAGCCTCGCTCGTAAGCAGCCCGACCGGTGGAATCAATGCAAAGCGAGGTCACCATGCCCGCCAGAAGCACTCGGGTGATGCCCCGAGCGCGCAATGCCTCATCGAGCTGGGTGCCCGAGAACCCGTTGAATCCCACCTTGCCGCTGACGTACTGGATTCGGTCACCGAAAGCAGCCAGTTCCGGAATCGTGTCCGCCCCTTTGGTACCCAGCGCGAACGCGCCGGAGGTCTTGATGGCGTGCAGGATACCGACCGGGCTTGCCAGTGCCCGGTAATCGGGTTTGAGCACGATCGGCGTGGAGATGATGCTTGCCTCTGTCGGCACCAGCGCGCGGATGAGCTCAAGCGTGTTCGCAAGGACCACGTCGACCCGACCCGGCTCCTCGATCACACCGCGCAGGATGCCGTCCTTGGCAAAGTAGTCATTCTGGTAACCCACCAAAATCAATGCAGTCGTTTTCAGGCTCATGGTCGGAACGCTCCTTGATCGATGCGGTTTGGGATCGCCGAATGACGAGCCCGCGACACATTCTGAGCGACATCGTAACTTTTTTGTGGCAATTCGGGGCGCCAGGGCATGCCCTGGCAGGCACCTTGCGCGCGGGCCGAATCAGAACAGCCCGACCACCCTGCCCTGATCGTCCAGATCAATCTTCTCGGCTGACGGCACCTTGGGCAAACCAGGCATCGTCATGATGTCGCCGCAGACCATCACCACGAACTCGGCACCGGCAGCCAGTCGGACCTCGCGCACATTGACGGTGTGACCGCTTGGCGCGCCACGCAGCGTCGCGTCGGTCGAAAAGCTGTACTGCGTCTTGGCGGCACAGACCGGATAGTGACCGTAGCCATCGTCCTGCAGGCGCTGAATTTTCGCCTTCACATCGGCCGAGGCGCTGATATCGGCCGCACCATAGACCTTCTGCGCCAGGGTTTTCATCTTCTCCCACAAGGGCACGGCGTCGTCATAGGCAAAGCGCAGCGTCAGCGCCTGTTCGGCAGGTCGTTCGCATAGCCGCACCACCTCGCGGGCGACATCGGCCGCGCCGCGCCCACCTTCAGCCCAGTGGCGCGCGGTGAGCACCGGCACGCCCAACGCGCCAATGCGCTCGCGCAGCAGCGCGTGCTCGGCCTCTGTGTCGGCAATGAAGTGATTGATCGACACCACGCAGGGCAAACCGAACACCTCGCGCAGATTGCGTACATGGCGTTCCAGGTTGGCCATGCCGCGCGCAAGCGCGGGCAGGTCTTCGGTGTTGAGCGCCTGAAGGTCGACGCCACCGTGATATTTCAGTGCTCTCACCGTCGCCACGATGACCGCGCAATCGGGTCGCAGGCCGCTCTTGCGACACTTGATGTCGATGAACTTCTCGGCCCCCAGATCAGCGCCGAAGCCCGCCTCGGTGACCACATAGTCGCCAAGCTTCAAGGCTGCTTTCGTGGCAATAACGCTGTTGCAGCCATGCGCGATATTGGCGAATGGCCCGCCATGCAGGATTGCAGGATTGTTTTCCAGTGTCTGCACCAGGTTCGGCGCCAGCGCTTCCTTCAGCAGCACGGTCATTGCACCGTGAACCTTCAGGTCGGACGCCAGCACCGGTTTGCGCTCACGGGTCTCGGCCACGACGATGCGGCCCAGCCGCTCTTTCAGGTCGACCAGCGAGGTCGCGAGACAAAAGATGGCCATCACCTCGGAGGCAACGACAATGTCGAAGCCATCCTGGCGCGGGAAACCATTCCCAGGTCCACCCAGGCCGGCGGTGATGTAGCGAAGCGCCCGATCGTTCATGTCGATCACCCGCTTCCAGGTGATGCGCCGCAAGTCGATACCGAGTGCGTTGCCGTGATGGATATGGTTGTCGATGGCCGCAGCCAGAAGGTTGTTGGCCGCTGCAATGGCCGAGAAATCGCCGGTGAAATGCAGGTTGATGTCTTCCATCGGGACCACCTGCGCATAGCCGCCGCCGGCCGCGCCACCTTTGACGCCGAACACCGGTCCAAGACTGGGCTCGCGCAGCGCGATCACTGCCTTCTTGCCGATGAAATTCAAGGCATCGCCGAGGCCAACCGTGGTCGTGGTCTTGCCCTCGCCGGCAGGCGTCGGACTGATCGCGGTGACGAGCACCAGCTTGCCATCGGGGCGGTCGCTCAGCGAGGCCAGGTAGCCCAGATCGATCTTCGCCTTGTAATGCCAAGGCGGTCGAGGGCCAGCTCGGCGATACGGCGCAATGTGGCGCGTTGAGCAATATCGATGTCGCTGAGTGGCAAGGCGGGCTCCGAAAGGTGTGACGGCGCGACGAACTGCGGCGTCGCCGCAATCGGGGCTGCCGCAATGACAGGTCGATCGCACAGTTTAACGTTCTATAGCCTTGGGACATGGTCGCTGCAAGAACTCGACCGGACGATCATGATCGGCTTCGGTTGTCTGAGCTTGCTGACCGAAAACCGACCAATTAGCTGATCCCCAGAAAAACTCGGAATTATCGGGATGACGCCGACGTGGCAAGCTTTGTTTGCACACCGGTCGCCTTTGCCGCCGTATCAATCGGAGTCCTCATGAATCGTTCGACACATCGCTTGTCTGCTCGTCCGGGGTCGCGCCGCGACGCTGTCCTCGCTCTCGCGGGCAGCGCAGTCCTGGTGCTGGCGCCCCAGGCTCGGGCGCAGTCGCAAAAGCTCAATGGTCCGCTCAAACTCGTCGTCGGCTATGCGCCGGGCGGAACCTCTGACCGCGCCGCACGCCTGCTCGCCGACTCCCTGAAAGACCAGCTGGGCGTACCAGTGATTGTTGAGAATCGGACCGGCGCCGGCGGACGACTTTCCGCGCAGTATGTGAAAGCTGCGCCTGCCGACCAGAACGTCCTTCTGGTCGCCAATCCGGCAATCGACGTGGTTGCACCGCTTGTGGCAGCCAATGTGGGTTACGACCCGCAGCGCGACTTCGTGCCGGTGTCGATGATCACGCGCTACGACTTCGCAGTGGCGGTCGGGCCGGCAGTGCCGGTACGCGAGATGTCGCACCTGCTCGCCTGGTTGCGCGCCAATCCGGAGCAGGCCAACTTCGGGGTACCCGCCACTGGCAGCCTGCCGCATTTCTTTGCGCTCATGATTGGTGATGCAGCAGCAATCAAGGCGCAGGTGATCGGATATCGCGGATCGGCGCCGCTTGCCACCGACCTGATCGGCGGACAGATCCCGGTCGCAGTCGACACCTTCGATGCGCTGATCGGACTGCATGACGCCGGCAAGGTCCGCATCCTCGCGGTGGGCGCCAATGCACGGCTCGCCGATGCGCCCACCATCCCGACGATCAAGGAGTCAGGGCTTGCGCTGGTGGCTGATGGCTGGAACGCGCTCCTCGCACCCGCCTCGATGTCGACCGCCAACGTGCAGTTGATTGCGCGCGCGGTCGAAACCTCGATGAAAGAACCCGCACTGCAGGAAAAATTGCGCGCGGCAAAGATGATTCCGGTGTCGGCGTCGCAAGCACAGACTTCGCGCATGCTCACCGAGTACCGCGCAAAGTGGGAGCCGGTAATCAAGGCGTCGGGATTTCGAGAATGAATGCGACTCGCTGAGCCTTAGCCTCTTTCGGGTTCAGCAGAGGCTTGAGTCACTGCACTTCGATCAATCACCCACTTGTCTGCCGGCGGCAATTCTGGCGTTCGATTGCATCGACAGGATTTTCTCCATCAACTGCGGGAGCAATTGCCTGGCGGTGAGCTCGCCTGCCAACTGTGCCTGCCTGAAGTAGCTGGCCAGAGGACTGGCCGCGTAGTCCATATCGGGGTGAATCAGGAAATCAGCTTTCTGGGTCTCAGGATCAATGCGACTGCGGCGGGTGGCATCTCTTTCCAGCATCTTTGCTGAGGTGCCTGGCGGCGCAGCCCCCGGACGTGCGGAGACATCGATTGCGATCACAAACTGTGCACCCGCCTCACGGGCTGCCCGAACCGCCACTGGCAGCGACTCATCAGCATCCTCATATTCCACACCCTGAATGCCCACCGGAGAAATAATGCCCGGTACCGCACTTGACGCGCGCACCGCAACACCCACGTTGCCACGGTCGAAAAAGACCGCCTGCTTGTCGGTTCTGCGCGTCGCGGCCACGATCAACCGACGTGGGAACTGCTCGATCACCGCATTGCCCAGCTTGTCGTTAACGTAGTTTTGCAAGCGCTGCCCATGTATCCAGCCACGATCGGCAAATAGCGACAGATCGAAAAGGGTGAGAGGCCCGCCGCTTTGCGCGATCTGGTCCAGTTGGTCGGCGGTGTAGCCATAGGCCCAGAAAGCCCCAATCAGAGAGCCGACGCTTGAGCCCACGACCAGGTCGATCTCAAGACCTGCTTCTTCCAGCACTCTCATGACACCGATATGCGCGTAGCCGCGAGGTCCACCACTGCCCAGCACCAGGGCCACTCTGGGCGTCGGCATCAGAGGATCCACCGAGGGTTGCGGGACAGGACTGTCGGGCTTCGTGTAGTTGAAGGCTGCGCAGCCGGTCAGTCCGATGGCCAGCAGACCAAGCGCGAGCGCTTTAATGCATTGCTTCATGAGCGCGACCTTCTTTTTTGTTGCGAGACTTTTGCCCCGGGCTTTTTTGGAGGCGCTGGCACCTCCTGCCACTGCAGGCCCAGGCTGATGCGCGCCATCATGTCGTCTCGCAGACCTGACTTCACCCCGGATGCCAGATTCAGATGCGGCATCACGTTGGCCTGCGTGATGCTCGCCATGCCATGCAAGGCCGACCAGATGAACATGGCCTGATAATCGACCAGCGAATGGAGGGCTGCGTCGTTGCCGTGCACGCTGCGCAGACTGTCGCGCAGCATGTTGAAGGCGTGCACAGCGTGCCGGACCAACTCTGGATGCTCCGCAGGCTCTGGCCATGGCGTACCGAACATCAATCGGTATTCAAGGGGCTTGCGGTGGGCGTAATCCAGATAGGCATGCCCCATCGCGCCGAGATCAATGTGAGGATCGCCACTGCGAGGCCTTTGATCAAGGTGCTGCGCAAAATCGACGAAGCACCGGCGCATGATTTCGGCGAGCAAGTGATCGCGGCTAATGAAGTGCCGGTAGGGCGCCTGGTGCGAGATCCCCAGCTTTCGCGCGACGTCGCGCATGCTCAAGTTTTCAACGCCCTTCTCAGCGATCACTTCGCGAGCGGCTTCGACACAGGCCTCCTTCAGTGATGGGGCGTGTTCGCGATTGCTTGTCATGGATTCAGGGATGAGAAAGCGGGTTAAACGCAGTCTTGTTAAGCCGTACTGTTGACAGTGTCTACAATCTTGCATGACACTTGTAGACACTGTCAACAACTGATCTCAAGCGATGACGACTGCAAACTCTTACGGTGCGCACACCCTCCGACTCAAGGCGCTCAGCGTTTACCGCGAGCTAATGTCGCGGCAAGCCCTGCTGACTGTCTTTGCGACCCTGATGCTGGCAATGGCCCTGCCCGCCACGGTGCTGTTGACGCTGGATGATCGAACATGGCGAGACGTCGCCATCTGGGCCAAGCCGCTGAAGTTCATGCTGTCGACAGCTGCGTTTGCGGCAACAACTGCATGCTTTATCGGAATGCTGCCCAAAGCGATTCAGACCTCTTCCAAGGTCCGTCGATTGGCCTGGGCAGTGGTGATCACCTCGAGCTTTGAAGTCGGCTATATCAGCTTGCAGGCCGCACTGGGCGATGGGTCTCACCACAACGTCAGCGACCCGCTACACGCCGCCCTTTACGGCCTCATGGCTGTTGCAGCAGTTGGCCTGACTGCGACACAAGCCGTCCTGGCCTGGCTGATCTGGCGACACAGCCCGGAGCGCGACACGGTCTTCGTGCGGTCGGTGGTGGTCGGTTTGCTGTTGGCGTTTGTTCTGGCGACCGCGAGCGGCTTCATGCTCGGAGGCCAACAACCGCCCGCAGGCGTTGGCTTGCCGGTTGTGGGATGGCACATCGGGCAAGCTGACGCCCGGCCCGCACACTTTCTGGGTGTGCATGCTCAACAGCTCCTTCCCTTGGCGGGTTGGATGCTTCAGCGATATCGGGTTTCGCACGCCGGGCGCTGGCTGTCTGCGATCGCGGTGAGCTATGGACTTGGCTGGCTACTGCTGTCGCTGTGGGCCCGACCCTAAGCAAGGGATAGGCAGGGTTTCCCGCTGGGGAACCACCTGCTTGAGGATCACGCGAGCCCGTCGACTCAAGCATCAGATACAAGCGGCTCATACCTCGCGCCTGGCTCGGCAACTTTCTGCGCTAGACGCCGTCACAAGGCCCGAAGACATGAACCGTCCTGGGTGGGACTGGCATCCCCACAAGGGCGACTTCTCCGGCCATTGGTCAGTCAGCGTTAACGGCAACTGGCGTCTGACAATTACATTTGTAAACGGCGATGCCAGTTGGATGATCTGCATCATCATGCTGGCCAAGGGTCCGTTCGTAGAAGGCCGGCTGCATGCCTGCAACACCATTGCCATTCCACTGGCCAGTTGGTTTCTCATCGACACAGCGTTTTCAATCGCCCATGGCGTCTGGGGCAATGTGCTGCTCAATACGGCAACGGGGATGATGTTCGGTATCCCTCTGCTTTTTTCGCGCCGGCACTTCAGTCCCAAGCACTGATTACTTGAATTCAGAATGAACACCTAAACAGCACCATGGTCGATACCACCATGAATTTGATCGAGATGGATTTTCGAGGCAAAAGTGCGGCAACCTTCACTCGATGAGCTCAGGGTTAACGGTCGCGGCCGCTACCTGCCGCTCAGAGCGGGGCTGACCCACGTCATTGAAGAGGGTCAGGACGATCAAGCTGCGATCCTGCTGGTGCACGGCGCCACGGTTCCGGCATGGGAGTTCGACCGACTGATCCCGCATCTCCGTGCGGCAGGCTGGAGGACCATCCGATTCGACCTCTTCGGGCACGGGCTATCAGACCGCCCTGCAGCCCGATATGACTTCAACTTCTTTCTTGAACAGGCGTTGGAGGTCCTGGACGGCATTACCTCCCACCGCCCACTGACCTTGCTCGGTCATTCGTTTGGCGCGGCGCTCGCGGCTGCGATGGCCCGTCAGCGACCCGAGCGCATCGAGCGATTGGTGCTGGTCGCGCCGCTCCTGGACTTCATGGCGAACTCCTTCTGGGGCCAAGTCTTCTCGCTGCCTGGCATTGGCGGCCTGATGATGCGCCGTGTTGGCCTTCCGGTACTGGAGCGCCGCCGCGCACGCAGGTACCAAGCCATTGGGGCCGAGGAGTTGACCTGGCGCTTCGTCAGCGAGGCGCGTGCGCCAGGTTACGCCGATGCCATGGCCTCCATGTTTGCCAACCGAACGCTGGGCCAGCAGAGGGAGCACTACCAAGGCCTGCAATCGAGCACGCTTGAGATTTTTGTAGTGGCTGGCAGCGCCGACCGAATCGTTCCCCTGTGTGATGTGGCCGAAGTTCGTTCGCTGTTGCCAATGCATGAGTACCGGCAGATTGAGAACGCGGAACACAATCTGCTGCTGACCCATCCCGCGCTGGTGACATCGGTCCTTCCGCCGCCTCATCCAGGGACTCGATGAGAAAGACCGCTCAACGCGGATGCGGACGGCGGTAGTTACAGGATAGGTGTGACGGGTCTGTAGTCGGCCCACGTGCAGGGCTTTGAACGCCTGACAACCCGGCTGAGCGAGTTAGAAGGGCTTGGTCTGGCGGAGAGGGTGTCCGTGCCAGACCTAGAATCCATGCAGGTTTCCGGGGCGCTAGATTTCTTACCTTCCATAACACCTTCCATCTTTGGGCCCTCTAAAAGTGCTGCCTGGTAAGGTATGAACAGGGCGGCTGGAGCCGACTGGTTCAGACGATCGCCAGGTCGAGGACACGTTTTGAGCTCCGGTGCTGAACCACGATGGCCTGCGGGTCGATCCCGTGGCACGAATTCATCTTTGCTTGCATGGAGTGTTTCGTTTTTTCGTCTTATCATTGTATTAGACGAATAAACGGAACATACTGACGTCCATGCTTGCCGATACTCACACCACGCGAGTCCTGGCTCTCGTCGGCCAGAAAGGACTGCTTCGCGCCAGCGATCTGGACGCGATCGATGCGCCCCGGATCGTCCTGACGCGCCTGACCGCCGCTGGCCTGCTGGAGCGGGTTGGGCGTGGCCTGTATCGCCTGCCAGACTCCCAGGGATCGGAACACGAGAGTCTGGTGACGGTCGCCACCAAAGTGCCGCAAGCCGTGTTCTGCCTTCTTA
>Ga0208864_1000559_pt1 | contig 12329 bp, 8 predicted proteins | sample CryBogmetaGMA05M_FD_184542 | JGI IMG/M metagenome (GOLD analysis project Ga0208864, IMG submission 184542) | Freshwater microbial communities from Crystal Bog, Wisconsin, USA - MA0.5M (SPAdes) | ecosystem: Environmental > Aquatic > Freshwater > Lake | place: Crystal Bog, Wisconsin, USA...
TTTTTCTTTTTTACTTTTTTATGATCGAGCCGCGCACACTCAAGGGCTTTCGCGATCACCTGCCCGCGGCGGCGTTGGCCCGCGAACGGGTGCTGGAGATCGCCCGCCGCGTGTACCGGTCGTATGGCTTCGCGCCGATCGACACGCCGGCGCTGGAGTATCTCGAGATCCTCACCGGCAAGGGGAGCGACGAGACCGACAAGCAGCTCTACCGCTTCAAGGATCACGGCGGCCGCGACGTGGGGCTGCGGTTCGACCTCACCGTGCCCTTCGCCCGCTTCGCAGCGCAGCACGTGCACGACCTCGGCCTGCCCTTCAAGCGGTACCACATGGCGGCCGTGTGGCGGGGGGAGAACACGCAGCGGGGCCGCTACCGCGAGTTCATGCAGTGCGACTTCGACACCATCGGCACCACGAGCCCGGTGGCCGACCTGGAGATGGTGCTCGTCGTTCACGACCTGCTCGCGGCGATCGGCATCGAGCGGTTCACGATCCGGCTCAACGACCGCCGCGTGCTCGCCGGCATCCTCGGCCGGCTCGGCCTCACCGAGCAATCCACGGCTGTGCTGCGGAGCCTCGACAAGCTCGGCAAGGCGACCCCCGAGGCGGTCGCCGCGGAGCTCGCCGCGCAGGGCGTGACCGCCGAGGCGACGACGGCGCTCTTGCAGATGGCGGGCCTGTCGGGGCCGCCGGCCGACGTGCTCGCAAAGCTCGAGACGCTCGTCGGCGACGCGGAGCAGGGGAGGGCCGGCGTGGCGGCGCTCGCCGCGGTGGTGGCCGGTGCCCGCGAGGCGGGCGTGCCCGACGGCCGCGTGGCCATCGACCCCTCGATCGCCCGCGGCCTCGACTACTACACCGGGATCGTGCTCGAGAGCTTTCTCGACGAGCTGCCCTCGCTCGGCAGCATCTGCTCGGGCGGCCGCTACGACAACCTCGCCGGCCTCTACACGAAGCAGCACCTGCCGGGCGTGGGGGCCTCGCTCGGCATCGACCGGCTGCTCGCCGGCCTCGAGGAGCTCGGTCGGGCGGCCACCGTGGAGTCGCCCGCCGACGTGTTCCTCGTGCACTTCGACGAGCGGCACCTCGCCGACTACCTGAAGATCGCCACCGCGATCCGCGCCGCCGGCATGGCCGTCGAGTTCTTTCCCGAGGCGAAGAAGGTGGGGCAGCAGCTCAAGCTGGCGGCGAAGCGGGGCATCCCTGCGGCGCTCGTGATCGGCAGCGACGAGTTTGCCGCCGGCACCGCCCAGTTCAAGAACCTGGCCACGCAGCAGAGCGTGGCGATCGACTGGCACGGCGACCTGCACGTGCTCGCCGACGCGGTGCACTCGCAGCTCGAGGCCGCGAAGCACACCTGATCCGGATCGCGCGTGATTCTCGCGCATGCCCCCATCGCTTACGCGATTGGGCTTCCTGATCCGGGAAGCGTAACCGCGTAAGCGGTACGGCGGCCTGATTCCGGGAAGCGTAACCGCGTAAGCGGTACGGTCTGATCCGGGACGCGGCTACGGCGTTGGCGGTGGGCAGACGCGGCGGCGGTAGAGGGCCAGGCCGTGGGTCGCGTGGTAGAGGCCGCCGCATTCCACGTCGAGATCGGCGGTCTGCTCGAGGAGCGTGACCAGCCGCTCCGCCGCCCGCACGACCCACGGCTCGGCGAGTCGTTCGTCGTCGAGGGCGAGCGCGAGCACCTCGAATACGTGGCCCGTGGCGCTCAGTCGGGCGAAGACGTCGGGCGACGTGCCCGGCCGCTCGAAGGGTCGCACGGCGAATGAGCCGTCGGCCTGCTGAAACCGCCGGGCGCGGTCGATCTGCTCGTCGAGCACCGCGGCCGCCTCGGCCCAGCCGCCGGTCGGGGCGGCGCCAGTCGCGCGGCGGTGGGCATCCACCGCCGCCGCGAGGCCGTAGAGGCGATGGGCGCCGCCGCAGGCGGCCGAGGGGATGTCGGCCGCGGCCTCCATGCGCACCACCCGCTCCGTCGTCCAGCGCTCGCCGTCGCCGGCCGTCCACGCCGCATCGACGGGCAGCCATGCCGACAGTGCCATCAGCGTCCACGTCGCCTCCTGCCCCGCGCGGATGTCGTGCTTGGCCTGGGCGAGCAGGTCGGCCACGGTCCACGTCCGGCCGCCGACCGTGAGCGGCGTGTCGAGCGGAATCCCGCCGGCGGGGCGGTCGCCATCAACGCCGACGCCGCACTGGGAGAGATAGCCGAGCCACTGGTCGGGATGCCCCTGGCCCATGGTGCTGCCCTCCTCGACGATCGCGACCACACCCGGTGTGCCGGACCGGAGCTTCCAGCCCACGAGCGAGCCGCCGTCGAGCAGGTAGCCGAGGGCGGGCCTGCTCTGGCCCTGCACGGCCAGCGGAAAGTCGGGACCGAAGGCGAGGATGCCGTGGACGACCTGCCAGGCGCCGTGGACGCCCGCGTCGAGGCGGCGGTCGTCGCGGGCATGGCGGAGCACGGCGTCGATCCGCCGGCAGAAATCGCCCGGGGTGGCTCGGGCGGCGGCCGGGGCCTCCCCGGGGGCCGGCGGGACGGCAGCGTTGCAGCCGGCGGCCACCGCCATCGCGGCGGCCAACAGGCATCGTGCGAGCGGGGCGGGAACCGAACGGGGGGATGATGCGTAGTGCATGAACAGGCCGGCGGTGCCGGCTGATCGGCCGCCGGGCTGTCGCCTAGAATAGTTCGACGTCCTGCGCGGAGCGACCAGTCCGCCGTCGGCCCACGCCCCAGGAGACGACCGTCCCATGCCAGGTTTCTATTTCGACCCCGCGTACATGATCTGGATCGCCCCGGCCATGCTGCTGGCCATGTGGGCCCAGTGGCGGGTGCACTCCGCTTTCACCGCGGCCTCCCGCGAGCCGGCCGCCCTGACGGGCGCCGCGGCGGCCCGCCATATCCTCGACTCGGCCGGGGCCCACGACGTGGAGATCGAGCCCGTGGCCGGCCAGCTCAACGACCACTACGACCCACAGGCGAAGGTGCTGCGGCTCTCCGAGGGCGTGTATGGCGTGCGGTCGCTGGCGGCGGTCGGGATCGCGGCCCACGAGGCCGGGCATGCCCTGCAGGATGCCCAGGGCTACTCCCTCATGGCCGTGCGGAATGCCGCCGTCGGCGTCGCCAACTTCGGCAGCGGGCTCGGCTTCTTCGTGTTCATGATCGGCCTCGGGATGGCGCTCAAGCCGATCGCGTGGCTGGGGATCGCGCTCTTCGCCGGCACCGTGTTCTTTCAACTCGTGAACCTGCCGGTCGAGATCGATGCCAGCAACCGCGCCAAGGCCCAACTCGTGAGCCTGGGGATCGTGCCCGCGGCCGAGATGCCCGCCGTGAATAGCGTGCTCAACGCGGCCGCCTGGACCTACGTGGCCGGCACGCTCCAGAGCATCCTCACGCTGCTCTACTACGCCAGCTACCTGGTCGGCGGCTCCGGCGACGATCGCTAGGCGGCGAGGTACAACGTCGGGGAACTCGAGGGTTCGCCCCTTCGTGGTCACAGCCACCTGGTCCCTCACCGGCCGTCAGCCGCGGCGCGGGACGTCGATGTGGAAGTGGTGTTCCCCGAGGCGGAGCAGCTGCCTGTCGGTGATGTCATCGATGTCGGCCCGGACGTTGCCGACGATCTTCGCCGCGACGTCGCGATGGTGCTTCTCGAGGAACGACTCGAACTGGTGGCTGAAGTTCGCCTTCCCCTTGCCATGCCCCACCAGGAGCAGGCCGCGGGCCGGGGCGAGGGCGTGAGCGAGCGACTTGAAGTAGGCGACGGTCTCCGCTCCATCGACGTCGAAGGCGCCGCTGGGATTGCCGTGGCGGTGGAAGATGTTGTGGTTGACGTGCGACGGATCGGGGGCGGCGATCGTCTCGACGGTGGTGTTCGGCTCGGCCTCGATCGCATACACACGGGCGTGGCCGGCGTCGATCGCCACCACGGCGAGTTTGCCGGCGATGTCGATCGGTGCCCCGCCATGACTGCCGACGGGATGGACGGTCGTGGTCGGTGCATGGCGGTCGTGGGAGTCGCTGGTCATCGAGGAGTCTCCGGGGTGTCGGTGGAGTCGATGTGTCGCGTCCCTCCGCCTCCCCACAGGCTACCAGTGCGGCGGCCCCGGGAACAGATCCGCCGACCGCGATGACGGCCAGTGCCACGAGACCTGTTCGCCGACCGCGTGTCATGCGGTGTGCTCCGAGGATGGGATGCGATGGTCACCCATTCAACGGCCCGCGGGCTGCCGGTATTCGTGAATGGCACGCTCGGGGGACATGACGAGCGTTGCCGAACGCTGCGGACCAGTCGCGGGTTACTCAGGCCGCCGGCCACAGCAACCGCAGGCAGCGGTCCGCCACGCTGATCCGCACCCGCATGCCGGCGTCGAAGGTCACGAAGTCCTGCTCCATGCCGTCGCTGAAGATGACGCCGCTGCGGGGCATCTGCGAGACCACGTCGAGCGCTTCGCCCGCCGCCACCTCCCCGCACACGATGTCGGCGGCGCTGGTGCGGCTCACGAACGGCTCCCGGACGCTGAACCGCAGCTCCGGCGCCTCCGGGTCGAACCGGTAGCGGTCGCGCAGCTTTCCCACCGCGCGGCGGCCGAGATGCGCCTCCGCCACGCCGGCGGTGGCCGTCATGATCGAGCGATACCAGCCCGTGGACCCGGCGCCGGTCGAGACGATGATCCCGCTCGACGACTGCACCTCGGCACGGCCGCGGTACTCGAGCCGGTACCGGGCCGAGGTGTGCGACTGGACTCCGACGAACAGGTCGTTCACCGCGTCGATCACCTGCCCGTCGTCGAGGGCGGCGCGGGCCATGGTGAAGGCCCGTGCCGGCAGGCTCCCCGCGATCGCGGCCGCGAGCGTGGCCGCTGCGGTCTCGGCGGGGAATGGCACCAGCACGCCGTCGATCCGCTGGGGATCGGGATTGAAGGCGACGATGGGCTGTGCGGCGAGGTACTTGGCGACGTTCACCACGAGGCCATCCTGGCCGAGCGTGACCACGAGGTCGTGCGGCCCGAAGAGGAACGTGGGGAGGAAGCCCCGCTCGATCACCTGCGACCGCACGCCCGCGGGCACCGCGGCGCGGACCGCGGCCAATGCCCGCTCGTAGCGGCCGTGGGCGTCTTCGACGTCGGCGAACGATTCGCCGCGGCTGGCGGCGAGGAACCGCGCCTGCCCGCGCGTGCCGTGCCGCTCGACGAGTTCCTCGAGCATCGTCTTCCGCGTGACGATGACGACTTTCGCGACGCCCGGGTCACCGGCCATGCGTTCCTCCCGTGGGCGGATGGTCACTCGCGGGAGCGACCCCCGGCATCCTGATTGAGGAGGCTCGCGAGCATCTCGCTCGTGATCGTGAGATTGCCGATCTTCCCGGCCTCGTCCGCCAGCCGGCGCATGGCGTGCGCGAGGAGCGCCGGCGGCGCGAGGTCGGCGTAGACGGCGAGCTTCTTCCGCTCCGCATCGGCGTCGGCGGCGGCGGCGACGGCGCGGGCCGTCGCGGCGTTCTCGGCCTCGCGGAGCGCGTTGGCCCCCTGCAGCTCGATCATGCCGCGCCGCTGCTCCTCGAGCGCCTTGTCGGAGGCCAGCTCCTTCTCGCGGACGTTGCGCTCCTCGTCGACGGTCGCGGCGCGGCGGGCGTAGACGGCGATGTCGGCGCGCCGCAGGAGCGACTCGCGGAGCTCCGCTTCGAGCGCCTTGGCGACCTCGGGCGAGGGCCGCACCGCAAGGAACTCGACCGACAGGAGTTCCACGCCCATCTCGTCGAGCCCGCCACCCGAGCGGAGTGCGGCCGTCACGTCGGCGGAGAGGACCGCGGCATCGGCGAGCACCTTCTCCAGCGACCGCACCGCCACCTGGCCGCGGGTCGCGACCTGCACGAGATTGGCCACCCGCCGACCGACCTTCTCGGGGTCATCGCTCAGCGCGGCGTGCGTCACCGGATCGATGCTGAAGTTGAAGAGGGCCGCCGCCCGCTTCGGTTCGCCGATGCGGAACGTCGCCTGCCCCTGAACCGTGATTTCCTGATGGTCGTTGGTGAGCTCGTGGAACACGAAGCTCGCGTCCTGGCTCTGCGTCGGCACCGCCACCACCTGCGTGTTGTACCGCCAGTAGTAGAACGCCTTGGCGAGACCCTCGCCGCGTGGCTGGCCGCCGGTGTAGCGGATGATGTAGTCGGTCGGCCGACCCTTGAAATACGGGAACCACATGGCGACTGCTCCGGGGCGGAAATCCAACCGGATTATGATTCCCCTTGTGGGTGGGTCAACGCGTTCCGACTCCCGCGTGTCTCATCCCGGCGAACCGCTCGAACCGCCCGTCGGAGCCGGTCCCGTGCCTCACTGGTTCAGCGAATAGAGCAGCACGTTGAGGGCGATCTTCTCGGCGTCGTCGCGGCCGTACCCCGTGCACTCCATCGAGTTCTGCTTCTCGAGGGCACACGACAAGTCGTAGGGGGAGAAGATCACGGCCCAGCGATCGCCGATCCGCACCCCCTCGAGCTTCGGCGGAATCTGCCGCTTGCGAACGCCCATCGGGCCCTCGCCCCCCGACGGCTCCCGGAGAGTCACCTGCCGGATGTCGAACCCGCCGTACTCGGCCGCCGTGAAGATCGGGTCGCTCGCGGGAATCTCCTCGAGCCGCTGGCCCGGGAGGATCGCGGCGATCTCGTCGCGGAAGGATTTCGTGAACGCGCCGGCCGCGCACACGCTGTCGGCGAGCAGGGTGCCGCCGCGCTCCAGAAACGTGGCGATCCGCTCCCGCCGGGGCCGGTCGAAGGTGAACCCCTGCCGGCCGTGCATGAACACGAGGTGGTAGCCGTAGAGCGCGTCGTCCGCCGGATCGATCAGCGCCGGCGTGTCGTCCACGCGGATGCCGGTCTCCCGCGCGGCGGCGCGGAGGACGTTGGCCAGGGCGGCTGGGGCCGCGTCGCACATCCCCGAGTGCCGCAGCTTGGCGATCGCGAGCTGGCCACGGACGAACGGGTCGGCCTGGCGATCTTCCTGCGGCGCGATGCCGAAGAAGGCGTCCTTGCTCTTGAGTTCGCGGTTGGTGGCGTAGGCCAACACGTTCGTGCCGATGGCGAGCGCCGCCTCGACCTCGCGGGCCACGGCCGGGGGCAGGCTGCCGCGCGACTCTCCGCCGAGCTCCCAGAGGCACGAGAGGCTCGGCATCGACGCGGCAGGATCGGCGAGGTCGGTCGGCGGCGCGTAGATCAGGCAGGTGCGGCAGCCGTAGTCGATGCCCATCAGCGGGCGGTGCAGCTCGGGCGGAACGATCTGCTCGGCGTGCCAGGCGGGATGCTCGGGAGGCAGAAGATGGAGGCGGTATTCCGGCTCGGGAAAGATCTCGGCGACGAGCTGCCGCAGCCGCCGGTCGAAGTCCTCGCTCTTCGGGCAGCAGGCCTCGGCGAACACGAAGCCGCCGTTGTCGATGTAGTCCCGGAGCCGCCGGCCCGCGTCGGGGCCGAGATCGAAGTCCGACTTCCCCGAGATCCAGAAGACGGGTGATTGCTGGAGATCGGCCTGGCCGGCGGAGGGCGTGTCGAGGACGTGCCAGGAGAGCCCTGCGGGATAGTCCTTCTTCCAGCGCCGCTCGACGTAGTCCACGAGGTGGGCGATATCGTGCCCGTGGCGATTCCAGTCGGCCGCGGGGCCGTGGCTGCTCTTGGCCACGATCACCGGCCGGCGGCCCTTGGCCAGAAACAACAGCGCGAAGCTCGTCGCCACGATCGAATCCTCGATCCGGTTGGCCACGAACTTGCCGGAGAGCCGATCCTGGGTGGCGGTGAACATCTTCGCCCCCTCGAGATACCAGTCGTGGTCGCCGATGTAGCGCCGGGCGGTGAAGCGGCCCACGCGCTCGAGGCCGTAGAGGTAGTAGTAGAGCCAGGTCTCGCCGCCGGTCCCCGGGTTCTGCGCCACCGTGAACCGCTTGCCGAGCCAGGCGAGCCCCTTCTCCAGCACGCGGGGCGTGGAGCCGCCGGCGCAGCAGCCGACGCTGTCGCGGACGGCCCGGGCATCGGGCGTGCCGATGTGCTCCGACGTGATCCAGACGCTCGCGATGCCGGCGCAGGTCATGCTCCCGGAGCCCCCCGCGTTGCCCATCGTGTAGCCCCACGAGCCGTCGGCGTTGTGGCAGGCCACCCAGTACTGCTGGCCGCGCACCCAGGTGTCGTCGCGGACCATGATCCCGGCCCGCGAGGCCTCGTGGAGGGCGAGCAGCGCGAACTGGGAGTTGGAGTTGTCTCCCATGCCCACGCCGTTGGCCTGGCCGTAGGTCCACGATCCCGACCCGGGGCCTTGCTTGATCTGCGCCCGCTCCAGCCATTCGACGTTGCGTTCGAGGATCGCTCGGTCGGCCTCCGGGGCGAGCATGGCGAGGATCATCGTCTGGAGGGCGACGGAGTAGGTCTCCTCCGGTTCCTGCTGGCGGAGCCAGGCGAGCGCCCGCCGCATCCCCGGCTGCTCCGCGGTCACGCCCGCGTTGGCCAGCGCCAGCATCACCAGCGCCGTCGCTCCCGACCGCTTGTCGGCCGACCGCATCGCCTCCCACGAGCCGTCGTTCCGCTGCTGCGTGAGCAGGTAGTCGCGGGCCTTCTCCACCGCGGCCTGGATGTCGCCCGTGCCGGGGGCCGGGGCGGGCAGGGCCACCTGCGGGCCGAGGGCCATCGGGAGGGCAACGGCCGCGATCCAGAGGCCGCGACGACCGGCTCGGAGGAATGACGAAGAGGCCACGCCGCGGGGTCCGGTGGGTGCCTCGGCGAGACCGCACGACCGCGTACGGACCCGGGGGCGACGGCCTTCATCGTAGCAGGTCGGCCGACGGCGCAGGATGCGCGGTCCGCGACGGTGCCGTGGAGCATGACGGTCGATTGCCGCCCCGTCGGGCACAGTCGATACTGATCGGGTTCCGCCCCCGCCCGCTCCCAGCCGAAGGATCGCTGCGTGTCCACCGCCTCGAAGTCCAAGACGCTCGACGAGATCCTCCAGGAGTTCTCGCAGCACCGCCGCCTCATGCAGGAGGAGCTGCAGAAGGTGATCATCGGCCAGCACGAGGTGATCGAGCAGCTGTTCGCCGCGATCTTCACCCGCGGCCACTGCCTGCTCGAGGGCGTGCCCGGCCTGGCGAAGACCCTGATGGTCTCCACGCTCGCCCGGATCCTCGACGTGGGCTTCAAGCGGGTGCAGTTCACCCCCGACCTGATGCCGTCCGACATCACCGGCACCAACGTGCTCGAGGAGGACGAGTCGGGCCGACGGCGGTTCCGGTTCGTGGAGGGGCCGATCTTCACGAACATCCTCCTGGCCGACGAGATCAACCGCACCCCGCCGAAGACGCAGGCCGCGCTCCTCCAGGCGATGCAGGAGCGGGAGGTCTCGGTCGGTCAGGAGACGCACGTGCTCCCCGACCCGTTCTTCACGATCGCCACCCAGAATCCCATCGAGCAGGAGGGCACCTACCCGCTGCCCGAGGCCCAGCTCGACCGCTTCATGTTCAACATCAAGGTGGGCTATCCGACGGCCAGCGAGGAGGAGCAGATCCTCATGGCGACGACGAAGTCGGAGAAGCCGGAGGTCCGCAAGGTGCTCTCGGGCCGCGCCATCAGCAACATCCAGAAGCTCGTCGCCGGCGTGGCGGTGAGCGAATACGTGGTCAAGTACGTGGCCCGGCTGGTGCGGGCGACGCGGCCGAAGGATCCGCAGGCGCCGAAGTACGTGGCCGAGCTGGTGGACTGGGGCGCCGGGCCGCGGGCCGGGCAGTTTCTCATCCAGGGGGGCAAGGCGATGGCGGCGATGGACGGCCGCTTCAGCGTGTCGCTCGACGACGTCCGCCGGGTGGCCGTGCCGGTGCTCCGCCACCGCATCGCCACCAACTTCCAGGCCCAGGCGGAGGGGCTCACCAGCGAGTCGATCATCGAGCGGCTGCTCCGCGAGACGCCCGAGCCGGAGATTCCGAAGCTCGTGAAGTGACGGCTGCGAGGAGGCTTGGCGGATGGCCCGCGCGGTCGAGGAATACCTGAAGCCGGAGGTGGTGCGGCAGATCGCCCGGCTGGATCTCCGCGCGCAGTTCATCGTCAAGGGCTTCCTCCAGGGGCTCCATGCGAGTCCCTACCAGGGCTTCTCGGTCGAGTTCAGCGAGCACCGCAAATACGCCCCGGGCGACGACCCCAAGGACATCGACTGGCTGGTCTACGCGAAGACCGACAAGCACTACGTCAAGAAGTTCGAGGCCGAGACCAACATCACGGGCTACCTCGTGATCGACACCAGCGCCTCGATGGCCTACACCTACCGGCAGCAGCTCACCAAGCTCGACTACGCGATCTCACTGGCGGCCGCCCTCTGCTGGCTGATGATCCACCAGCAGGATCCCTGCGGCCTGATGGTCTTCGACGAGAAGCTCCATGCGTCGCTCCCGGCCCGCTCCCGGCGGTCACAGATCGCGCAGGTGCTGTCGGTGCTGGCGAAGATCAGCCCCTCGGGGAAGACCGACATCGCCCGGAGCCTCGTGCAGGTGGCGGCCATGCTCCGGCACCGGTCGCTGGTGATGGTGTTCAGCGACCTGCTCGCCGACCCGGCTCCCATCAAGGATGCGCTCCTCCGCCTGCGGCATCGCGGCCACGACGTGATCCTGTTCCACATCCTCGACGAGGCCGAGGTCCGGTTTCCGTTCGAGGGGATGGTGGAGCTGACCGAGCCCGAGGCCCGCGACCAGCTCGTGATCGACGCCGACGCGGCCCGCAGCGGATACGTCGCCGCCGTCGAGGCCTTCCGCGAGGATTACCGGGCGTCGTGCTTCCGGGCCGGCATCGACTACGTGCCGCTCGACACCAGCATGCAGTTCGACCGCGCCCTGATGGAATACCTGGTGAGCCGCCGCAACCGGTTCTGACCCATGGGCCTGTCGTTCATCACCCCGATGCTCCTCGGCGGTGCGGCGCTCGTGGCCGTGCCGTTGGTGCTGCACCTCGTGATGCGGCGGAAGCCCGTGCCACACGACTTCCCGGCCCTGCGGTTTCTCCGCGAGCGGGCGGTGGCCAACCGGCGGCGGCTCCAGCTGAGCCACATCGTCCTCTTGCTCCTGCGGATGGCGGCGCTGGTGCTCTTGGCACTGGCGCTGGCGCGGCCGGTGCTCCGCGGAGCCGGCTGGCTGGCCGACGGCGAGGGCCCCGTGGCGGCGGCGCTGGTGATCGACACGGCGCCGCGGATGGCCCTCCGCGAGGCCAACGAGACGCGGCTCGAGCGGGCGGCCAAGCTCGCCCGCGTGCTGCTCGACAAGCTGCCGCAGGGGAGCAGGGTCGCGGTGCTCGACACGGCCGGAGCGCCGGCGGCGTTTGCCCCCTCGCCGGCGGCCGCGGCCGCCCGCATCGAACGGCTGGCCCCGGCGGCGGCCGGGGCGTCGCTCCCGGCCACGATCGCGGAGGCTCGGCGGCTCTTGGCCGGCGCGGAGCTCGCCCGCAAGGAGCTCTACGTGTTCACCGACTGCTCGCACGGGGCCTGGGACAACGCCTCCCCGCAGCCCGAGCCCGGTGCGGGTGACCCCCCGGTGCTGTTCATCGACGTGTCGGCGGAGCGGCCGCGGAACTTCGCCATCGACGCACTCGACCTGTCGGGAGAGCGGATCTCCGCGGGCACGTCGCTCGCGATCACGGTGTCGGCGGCCCGGCTCGGCCCCGACGCCTCGCGGGCCGTGGCGGTGGAGGTGCTCGGCCGCGACGGGAAGTACGTCCGCCGCGCCATCAAGCCGGTGGAATGGAAAGAGGCGGGGCCGGTGTCGGTGGATTTCGAGGTCTCCGGCCTCGAGCCCGGCACCCGCCAGGGCCGCGTGCTCATCGAGGGCCCCGATGATCTCGAGGCTGACAACGTCCGCTCGTTCACCGTGGAGGTGGGGGCGGCCGCGAAGGTGATCGTGGCCGCGGCGAAGCCGGCGGCCCGCACGGCCGGGCTCTTGGTGCAGGCGATCGCGCCCGTGGCGCTCGCGAAGGCGGGCAAGGCCCGGTTCGAGCCCGAGGTGATCGACGTCGAATCGCTCGGCACCATTTCCTGGGATACCGCGCAGGCGATCGTGCTCCTCGATCCGCCCCCCTTGCCGCCGCAGACCTGGGAAGCACTCGACCGCTGGGTGGCCGGCGGCCGCGGCCTCGTAGTCTGGCTCGGGCCGCGGGCGGGGAGCGCCGACCGGTTCAACACCGACGCCTCGCGACGCGTGCTCGGCGGCGACCTCGTGCGGGTGTGGCGGAGCCCCGAGGGCAACTACCTCGCCCCCGCCGCGCTCGACCACCCGATCATGACTGCCTATCGACGGGTCGGCGACGCCGTTCCCTGGCAAGACTTCCCGGTGG
>Ga0208864_1000563_pt1 | contig 12291 bp, 12 predicted proteins | sample CryBogmetaGMA05M_FD_184542 | JGI IMG/M metagenome (GOLD analysis project Ga0208864, IMG submission 184542) | Freshwater microbial communities from Crystal Bog, Wisconsin, USA - MA0.5M (SPAdes) | ecosystem: Environmental > Aquatic > Freshwater > Lake | place: Crystal Bog, Wisconsin, USA...
GCCCAGGAGAATATGCGGGCCGAATTGGCAGGGCTGGCCGACTGACTCGGCGGGGAAGGGCCGTTAGGCCCTTGCATTTCAGCGCTGGTAAGGACAAACATCTGGCGCATGCCAATCGAACAGGACGCGGTGCGCGTACTCACTGACGACCAGGCGTGGGATCTGCTGTCCAGCGTCTCGCTGGGCCGTCTGGTGACCAACGTTGGCGGCCAGATGGAGATATTCCCGGTCAACTTTGCCGCCCAGAGCAACACGATTCTGTTTCGCACCGCCGAGGGCACGAAGTTGTTCGGCACCGTGATGAACGAACAGGTGTTGTTCGAGGCCGACGATCACACGGTCGCTGAGGGCTGGAGCGTGATCATCCGCGGCACCGCACGGGTGCTGACCACCACCGGTGAGATTCACGAGGCTGATCGCGCTCAAGTCATACCTTGGGTTCCCACTGAGAAATTGCGGTATGTCCGGATCACTCCTGACGAGATGAGCGGTCGGCACTTCCGGTTTGGGCCGGAGCCTACGCACGGCGGACTACCTGGCTGAGTCTTAGACCCAGTAGGGCACCCGCGCTCGGTACTGGCGCAATGCGAGAGCGGCTGCGCACCAGCCCAGCACCGTAAGAACTATCACGACCACCCAGTGCCGTGGCTCCTGATGCGCGCCTAAAAGTGGCGCGCGCACAATGTCGAGGTAGTGCAAAAGCGGATTGAATTCGATGATCTTCGACCAGCGCCCCGCACCCTGTTGCTGCAAGGTGTTGGCGTTCCAGATGATCGGTGTCATGAAAAACAGCAGTTGGACCAGCGAGGCCAACAGCGGGCCGATATCGCGGTAGCGGGTGGACAGGATTCCGAAGCAGAACGACACCCACACGCAGTTGAGCATGATCAGTAGCAGTGCCGGAATCACTGTCAGGTCGGCCCACGACCACGGTTTGGGGTAGATGATCGCGATCACCACGAAGATCACGATGTTGTGGGCGAACAGGATCATTTGTCGCCACACGAGGCGGTACACGTGCACGCTCAACGGGGTCGGCAGCTGCCTTATCAGGCCTTCGTTGGCGATGAAAACGTCAGCACCCTCCAGGATCGAGGCATTGATCATGTTCCAGATGATCAGCCCCAACGTCACGTATGGAAGGTGCTCCGAAAGTTCCAACTTGAACAGCTTCGAATACAGCGCACCCATCGCGATCGCAGTGGTACCGGTGGCGATGGTGATCCAGAACGGGCCCAGTACCGAGCGCCGGTACTTCTGCTTGATATCCTGCCAACCGAGGTGAAACCACAGTTCGCGTTTGCGGAAGCCCTCCGCCAGATCACCCCAGGCGCGTCTGAATGTCTTGGACTGGCTGGCCGCGTCGATGAAGGTCATCGCTTCCTCCCGGGCTGGGGTTTCGGCGGACCGAATTGTTCATGACGTCCCATTCGGCGCAATCGGATCCACTCCCGTAAGCCGGCCGGATCGCGGCGGGTCACCAGGAAGTACCAGCCGAATCTGAGCCACTCCTGCGGCAGGAGCTTACGCAGGCCGGGTTGAGCCAACACGTATCCGCGATTGCGGTACGTGAAAAAACGTTTGACTGGATCATCTGGGTACTGGGTGTGCATGCGTCCGCCGAGGATGGGTTTGAATTCATCGCTGCCGTAGGGATGTAGGTAGACGGTGTCCAGACAGGTTCCGAATGGTAGGCCACTTCGAACCAGTCTGCGATGCATTTCAACCTCATCGCCGCGGACGAATAGTCGGATGTCCGGAACACCAACGGCAGCAATGGTTTCCGAACGGAATAGTGCGCCATTGAACAGTGAAGCGATACCGGGCAGAAGATCCTGACCCGGTCCTTCGGTCCGTAATTCATCGACGTGGCGTCGCCACTGGAGACCGCGTCGCAGCGGAAACGCCAACTGGTCGGGAGCATCGATTGCGCACACCATCGGCGACACCTCGGCAAGTCCGTGTTTACCTGCGCATGCCAGCAGAGTGGCGAGCACTTCGGTATCACGGGGGCGGCCGTCGTCATCGGCCAGCCAGATCCAGCCTGCGCCCAGTGCTAAGGCGTGCAGCATCCCGAGTGCGAATCCGCCTGCGCCGCCGAGGTTTCGGTATGAGCCGAGGTAGGTTGTCGGGACCGATTGACCCGACACCAGATCACGCACCCTCGGATCATGATCGTTATCGACCACAATCAGATGGTCGATCATCCGGGTCTGGCTGGTTAGTACTTCCAGAGACTTGGCGAGTTCATCTGGTCGACGATGGGTGACGACGACCGCGCAGACCATCTCGGTCATGTTGGCGACCAGTCATTCTTGTGTTCAGCCAGCATCTCGCGCACGTGCCGCGCGGCATCCTCGCCCTCGTAGCCCCGCACCACTTCTTCGATGCTGCCGTGCATCTTCACGGTGCCGTGGTCGATCCACATCGCCGTCTTACAGAGTCGCGCAAGGAATTCATTGGAGTGACTGGCGAAGACCAGGATTCCGGAACGCTCGACCAAGGCCTGAAGCCGTGACTGCGCTTTCTTGAGGAATTCGGCGTCGACCGCGCCGATGCCTTCGTCCAGCAGCAGGATCTCCGGGTCAATGCTGGTGACAACGCCCATTGCCAGTCTCACTCGCATCCCCGTGGAATAGGTGCGCAGCGGCATGGAGAGGTAATCGCCGAGTTCGGTGAACTCGGCGATCTCGTCGACTTTGGCAGCCATCTGCTTGCGGGTCTGTCCCAGGAACAGCCCCCGAATAATGATGTTCTCGTAGCCGGTGATCTCAGGGTCCATTCCGACGCCGAGGTCGAAGACCGGTGCGACCCGCCCGCGCACAACCGTGCGACCGCGGGTGGGTTCGTAGATTCCCGATAGCAACCGCAGCAGGGTCGACTTGCCGGCGCCGTTATGGCCGACGAGGCCCACCCGGTCGCCCATCTTCAGCGTCATGGTGATGTCCCGCAGCGCCTCGATCACCACGACGTTGTCGCTGTTGCGTCCGATGGTTCCGCCGGCCTTGCCCAGGAACGCCTTCTTCAGCGAACGGGCCTTGGCATCGAAGATGGGGAATTCAACCCAGGCGTCGCGGGTCTCGATATAGGGCTCGGTTGCCAATGTGACCGTCTGCTCCTACAGGTACTGCCCGGTGCCATGGCCCGGTGGCCCACCGGGCTGGGTCATACCGGGTGGTAGGGCTCCTTGACGCATGTGCTCCAGTTGCGCCCGGGCCGCCATCTGCTGGGCGAATAACGCGGTCTGGATCCCGTGGAATAGGCCCTCGAGCCAGCCGACCAGTTGTGCCTGGGCGATGCGCAGTTCGGCATCGGTGGGCACGGTGTCCTCGGAGAACGGCAGCGCAAGTCGCTGGAGTTCCTCACGTAACTCCGGCGCTAGGCCGTCCTCGAGTTCACGGATGCTGGTCGAATGGATTTCGCGCAGCCGGCTGCGGCTGGCCTCATCCAGCGGTGCGGCGCGCACCTCTTCGAGCAGTTGCTTGATCATGGTGCCGATGCGCATCACCTTGGCCGGTTGCTGAACGAGGTCGGTCACCGAGCCCTGCTCGTCGCCGTCCATCGCCATTGCGGCCTCGGGGCCGGTGATGACCTCGATGTTGTCGTCGTCGGTATTCGCCGTCATCCCCTACGCATTCCCTCGTATCCGGCTTGTAATCGGACCCATCATCGGGGGCCCGGTGGCGGTGATCCGCGCCATTCGTAGATGCGGGCGCCGCCATTGTCGTAAATCTTCGCCCACGACTTGGACTTGTCTAGTGACACTAGACCGTCGGGCATCACGAATCCCCGGACCACGGGGCTACTGGTGATCACATATCTAATGTTCAGTGCCCGCACTGCGTCGGCGACCCGGGGGTCATGGTCGGCATCATCGGCATACGCCCAGAATATGAAGCGGTTGTAGCCGGGCCCCTGTTGAACGGGGTAGTCGTAATGGGTCCACAGCGGGTGCAGGTCGGCGACGGCATAGATCCAGGCGGTGCCGTCGATATTGGCGTCGCCGATCAGGGTGTCGCGGGCACCCGGCAGTGCGGCCAGGTAGGCGAACGCCTGAAGATCCTTGTCGTTGATGATCACCCGGTCGTATTTCTCGCCCATCAGGTATCGGTGCCGCGGAAAATAGTGCCAGGTGAGTCCGACACATACGACAACCAGCAATCCCACGGTGGCACCGATCCAGAAGCTGCGGTCAGGCTCACGGTCGGGTACCCGCCGCCGGATGAGTTTCCGAGCCCAGGCCACCGCCAGCAACGCCGCGGAGAACAGCGCCAGTCCGGCCATCGGCTCCAGCAGCAGGGTGACGACGCCCGAAAGCCGGCGCGGATCGCTGTAGAACAGGTCGCTGTACTTTCCGGTAAGGACTCCGATCGGTCCGCCGAAGGGCGCCGAGGAATGCACAATCGACACGATCAACAGCAGCCACACCGCGGCCGGCCACCAGATCTTCTTGAATAGCAACAGCAGGAAGCCGGCGCCGGCCAATGCGATGAGGATGTTCTGGATCGGGAAATCGTTGAGGTGCCGAGTGTGCTGAACGACCGCGTCGAAGAGTGCACGTTTCTTGCCTTCGTGGGTGACGAATGCATGGCCGCTGATGATCTCGGCCTGCTGCAGCACACCGAGGAACTGGGGGAGGAGCACCGCCAGGGTTGGTACTGCGACGGCCATCAGCGTCATGAAGTCCTGGGCTCGGCCCAATACCGGCTTGCGTAACGCGTCCAGGAGCCACCAGGCGGCCAGGAAGGTGACTACCACCACCCCGCCGGTGATGTGTACGCAGAAAACACCGATCAACGCCAGTACCGCCAGCGGTATGCGCTCACGGTGGGTCAGCGCGGAGGTGATCAACACGAACGCCGGGACTGCAATACCGAAGGCCGCCATATTGGGCATCGAAGCGGTATCGAACTCCACGTAGGGAACCGCGGTGAAGGACGCCGACAGCGCGGCAGCCGCCGCGGATGCACCGGCGGTACGCCACCGGGTGGTCTGGCTGCTGAGCAGCCGCCAGGTGAGCAAGCCGGCACTGAGCGGGAACAACCAGACCGCGGCAGCGACCGAACTCAGCGTGTAGGCGGTGGTCGGGGCGGCGCCGGTGAGCTGTGCCAGTACCGCACCGAGCGCGTGAAAGGTCGACGGATAGTAGAGCGCAGCATGAGTCTCGACGTTGCGTAATTCACCCATATGGGTCGGAGATGCCTGGCCGGTGTCGAGAGTCCATCGGATCGCGTTGGCATGCCAGACCGCGTCCCAGTTGCTGGGGATCGACTGCCAGTGCGGCATTCCCCGCCACGCGGCAATGCCGATCCCGAGCGCGCCCAAGAGCACACCGGCGGCCGCGGCGCACTGCGGCAAATCTGGGCGCGATCGCGGCAGTGCGGGCACCGGCCGGCCGGATCCGCGACGGCGGGACAGCAAAACCCCGAACCCGAGCACAAGGCCGGTCACCACACTGAACGTCAGAAGTGCGCTCAGGGCATTCCAGTTGATGCCGATCGCGCCGAATGGGACGATCGCCAGGCCGACGACGCCATAGGTCAATGCCGGCCCGGTCGCGACGGCCAGCGGCCAGCGCAGACCTCCGGCGCGCGCAACCACGGCTCCTGGCAATACCAGTAAGAGCACCGCGATTAGCACTCCGAAGCCGAAGTTCACTGACCTATTATGGTGAGGCGGTCCTCATCGCCGACGAGCGGGTGAAGCGACGTCGTCGGGGCTGCCGCAGCTCACCCAATGCACGAAGGTTGGTGACATGGCATACGACGTCGCCCGGGTGCGCGGCCTGCACCCAGTGCTTGGCGACGGGTGGATCAGATTCGACGCTCAAGCAGGTATGGTCACGCCGGAGGCGGTGGCTATAACGGTCTCGACAGCCTTCCGCGGCACCCTGGCTAACATCGCCAGCCCGCATCCGGCCGCACAGCGCAGCATCGCATTGCTTGATGCGGCTCGCCGGGCGGTCGCCGACCTCGTCAACGCAGATCCGGCCGGGGTCGTCCTCGGGGCGGACCGGGCAGTGCTGCTCACCTCGTTGGCCGACGCATCGTGGAGTCGCGCGGGCCGGGGTAGGGAAGTGGTGGTCAGCCGACTCGACGACGAGGCGAATATCGTGCCGTGGCTGCGCGCCGCAAACCGGTACGGCGCAGGAGTCAAATGGGCCGAGGTCGATATCGAGACCGGCGATCTGCCGACCTGGCAGTGGGAGGATCTGCTCACCGGCGACACCCGACTGGTGGCGATCCCGTCGGCGTCGGCGACCCTGGGAACCGTCACCGACGTCGGCGCGATCGCCACATTGGTTCACAAAGTTGGGGGCCTTTTGGTGGTGGACCACTCGGCCGGCGCGCCATACGGACTCCTCGACATCGGTGAGGTGGAGGCCGATGTGGTGGCGCTCAATGCGGCGGCCTGGGGCGGGCCGCCGATCGGTGCGCTCGTCTTCCGGGACCCGACCCTGATCGACACCTTCGGATCGGTCTCAGCCAATCCGTATGCCAGCGGGCCGGCTCGACTCGAAATAGGTGCGCACCAGTACGGCTTACTGGCCGGTGTGGTGGCCAGCGTGGACTATCTGGCCGCACTGGACGAGGCAGCCGAAGGCAGCAGACGCGAAAGACTCACGCAATCAATGCAATCCGCGCGTGAGTACCTTAAAGACCTCTTCAATTACCTGATGACATCACTGCGCTCTCTACCGCTGGTGACGGTGATCGGTGATCCGGAGATACGGATCCCGGTGGTGAGTTTCGTGGTGAGGGGTGTGCCTGCCGAACACGTGGTGAGGCGATTGGCCGATAACGCGGTGCTGGCTACGGCTAATGCCACCTCACGGGTCCTCGACCTGATCGGCGTTAACGAGATCGGCGGCGCCGTCACGGTCGGACTGGCACATTATTCCACGATGGCCGAGGTGGATCGTCTGGTCCGAACCCTGGCCGCGTTGGGCTGACAATGCACCGGGGCTAGTCAGAAACGCTCAGCAGGATTTTCCCGGAGGTCTCACCGGCGGCTAGAACTCGATGCGCCTCAGCGGCCTGTTGGATCGGGAAGCGGGCCCCGATAATCGGTCGGACCGCCCCCGCTGCGATCAAGGGCCACACCGAGTTCACCGTGGCATCGACGATGTCACTCTTGCCGTGGGGACCTTCAATGGGACGGGCCCGCAGTGCGGTTCCGATAACCTGCAACCGCTTGGAGATCAGGGTGCCGATATTCATCTCCGCCTTGACTCCACCCTGCATGCCGATGATCACCAACCGGCCATCGACAGCAAGCGCCTGCAAATTTCTGTCCAGGTATGCCGCGCCCATGATGTCGAGGATCACGTCGGCACCTCTGCCGTCGGTAGCCGCTCGCACCCGTTCGACGAAATCCTCGTCGCGGTGACCGATGACGAGGTTGGCACCCAGTTCACCGCACAGGTCCAATTTGGCCTGTGACCCAGCTGTGGCAGCCACCGTGGCTCCCCGTGCGCGCGCCACCTGAATCGCATGGGTGCCGATCCCACTGGCCCCGCCGTGCACGAGGACGAACTCACCGGCCTTCAGGTTGGCCGTCATCACCAGGTTGGACCACACGGTGCAGGCCACTTCGGGTAATCCGGCGGCGTCGACGATGCTGACCCCGGCCGGAATCGGCATCACCTGACCGGCCGGTACCGCAACGTATTGCGCGTAGCCGCCCCCGGCCAGCAGGGCGCAAACCTGTTGTCCGACTGCGAGTCCGGAGACGTCTCCGCCGAGCGCAGAGATCACCCCGGACACCTCCAGGCCGAGAATGGTGCTGGCTCCGGGCGGTGGTGGATACAGACCGGCGGCCTGCAGCAGGTCTGCGCGATTGACCCCGGCGGCGCTGACCTCGATCAGCACCTCGCCGTGACCGGCTGACACATCGGGTACCTGCTGCCACACGAGTTGGCCGGAGGTGTCGACGACGATGGCGTGCACGCGCTCACGCTACTCCCGGCGCCCGCTAGGCTACTCGGTGGTGGCGTGGCAGAGCGGCCTAATGCACTCGCCTTGAAAGCGAGAGTCGGCTAAAACCGACCGGGGGTTCAAATCCCTCCGCCACCGCCGTCAAAACCGTTTCTCCGCAATGGTCATCACTCGCCGGTGTAGTTGGGCGCGCGCTTGGAGAACATGGCGGAGATGCCTTCCTTGAGATCCCTCGACGGCAGGAATGCCGAGTTCCATGCCGCCACGTATCTCAAACTGGCCGCGACTTCGGCGGTGCGCTGCTCATCGAGCACGTCCTTGATGCCACGAGTCACCAGCGGGGAGTTCGCCGCGATCTCCGCGGCGGTGGCGTGTGCTGCGGCCAGCGCCGCCTCGGCATCGGGTAGGACGTCGTTGACAAGGCCGATCTTCTCGGCCCGGACGGCGTCGATGTCCTTGCCGGTCAACGCCAACTCGCGCAGGTGCCCGTCAGACAATATGTAGGGCAACCGGGCCAGGCTGCCCACATCGGCGACGATCGACAGTTTCACCTCACGTACCGAGAACTTCGCATCTGCGCTCGCGTAGCGGATGTCCACCGCGCTGATCAGATCCACCCCGCCGCCGATGCACCAACCGTGGATCGACGCGATCGTCGGGGTCCGGCAGTCCGCCACCGCGGAGATGGAGTGCTGCAGCGCCTTGAGGTGGGTATGGAAGTCCGCGCGAGGTTTGGCCGAGACCTCGCCTGACATGGTGTCTGAGAGGGTGTTGCCCATCGTGAGCAGGTTGAGCCCGAAGCAGAAGTTGTTTCCCGAGCCGGTCAGCACGATGGCGCGGACTTCCGGGTCGGCATCGAGTTCGGCGAAGACCACGGGCATCTCGGCCCAGAACTCCGGACCCATGGCGTTTCCCTTGCCGGGTCCGATCAGGGTGACCTGGGCGACGTTGTCCTTGACCTCGATGGTGAGGGATTCAAGTGGGGTATGCATGAAAATAAGGCTACGACGCGGCGCTCATGCGAATGCGATCAGGGTTCAGATGTACATCGCCGGATCGATGTAGGTCGTGGGGTCGACCAACGGCTCGCGCTGCTTCTCAGTGCGGTGCCGCACCACCGCCGGTATCCCAGTTGCTATGGATTCTGCGGGAACATCCTGGGTGACAACGGCATTGGCTCCGATTGCACTGTCATCTCCGATGTGTAGCGGACCGAGAACCTTGGCACCTGCTCCGACAGTCACCCTATTCCCCAGCGTGGGGTGTCGCTTTCCCTGTTGCAGCGACCGGCCACCCAGGGTCACCCCGTGATACAGCATCACGTCGTCGCCGATCTCTGCTGTCTCCCCGATCACCACACCCATGCCGTGGTCGATGAAGAACCGACGACCGATCGTTGCACCCGGATGGATTTCGATTCCGGTGAGGAATCGGGTGAGCTGGCTCAGAATTCGTGCGGGACCGCGCAGTGCCGACATCGACCACATCCAGTGAGCGACGCGATACGACCAGATAGCGTGCAGGCCGGAATAGACGAGCGCGTTTTCAAAGTCGCTGCGGGAGGCCGGGTCATGGCTCCGGGCGTTCTGTAGATCCTCCCGCAGCGTCGACAGCAGAGTCACGGCGCAATCAATCCCTGATGTCGTCGAACAGCACCGTGGAGATGTACCGCTCGCCGTAATCGCAGACGATCGCGACGATGAGCTTGCCGGCGTTCTCCGGGCGCTTGGCCAGTTCCATTGCGGCCCAGACGATCGCGCCGGAGGAGATGCCACCAAGGATGCCCTCCTCGGTTCCAAGATCCCGGGCCACTCGGATCGAGTCGTCGAGGCTGACGTCGATGATTTCATCGTAGGTATCCCGATCGAGTACCTCGGGGACGAAGTTGGCGCCGATGCCCTGGATCTTGTGTGGCCCGGCCTGGCCCTCGGTCAGCAGGGGGGAGTCGATGGGTTCGACACCGACGATCTGCACGCCCGGCTTGCGGGCCTTCAGGACGTTCCCAACCCCGGTGACCGTGCCGCCGGTGCCGATACCGGCGACGAAGATATCGACCTTGCCGTCGGTGTCCGCCCAGACCTCCTCGGCCGTGGTCTTCTCGTGGATTGCCGGGTTGGCGGGGTTGGCGAACTGGTCAGCTGAGACCGCATTCTTGGTCTCGGCGATGATCTGCTTCGCCCTCGCCACCGCGCCGGCCATGCCCTCAGAACCAGGGGTGAGGACGATCTCCGCGCCATAGGCGCGCAACATCACCCGGCGCTCGGTGGACATCGTCTCCGGCATCGTCAGGATCACGTGATATCCGCGGGCAGCCCCTACCATCGCCAACGCGATACCGGTGTTACCGCTGGTGGCCTCGACGATGGTTCCGCCGGGCTTGAGATCGCCAGAGCGTTCCGCGGCGTCAATAATCGCCACACCGATCCGGTCCTTGACGCTATTGGCCGGGTTGTAGAACTCGAGCTTGACGACGACCTGGGCGCCGAGTCCCTCAGTTAACCGATTGAGCCGAACCAGCGGGGTATGACCGATCAGCTCGGTGACATCGCTGTAGATCCTGCCCATTGCCGATCCTTTCTCATCGGACCCGTGTGGTGACAACTGACGCTACCGGGGTTGGGGTGCGGGCCGGTCGCTGGATGCCGGAATTTCGACTAGCGGCTGATCCACTCACGGGCGAACGCCAGAAACGCATCGTTCTCGGCCGGAGCACCGACGGTGACCCGTACGCCGTCGCTGCCGTATGGCCGGACCAACACGCGAGCCTCGGCGGACTCTTGTGCGAACTCAACAGTCCGCTCGGCCAGCGGAAGCCAGACGAAGTTGGCCTGCGACGGCGGAAACGTGTAGCCGAGCGCGGTCAGTTCCGCACTGACCCGTTCCCGTTCGGCAACCACCGCATCGGTGCGCGACAGCAGCTCATCGGCGGCCAGCAGGGAGGCGACCGCGGCGGCCTGGGAGATGGTGCTCGCGGTGAACGGCACATACACCTTGCCCAGTGCGGTGATCACCTCGGGATCGCCAACCGCGTAGCCCACTCGCAAGCCTGCCAAACCATAGGCTTTTGAAAAAGTCCGTAGCACAACGACATTAGGGTGAGTGCGGGCCAGTCCCAGGCTGTCGGGGAGCAGACCGTCACGGATGTACTCGACGTAGGCCTCGTCGATGACGACGAGGATGTCGTCGGGAACCGCGGCCACGAACCGGGCCAGCTCGTCGGGGTCCACCACCGTGGAGGTCGGGTTGTTCGGGTTGCACACGAAAATCAGCCGGGTGCGTTCGGTGACGGCGGCCAGCATCGCGTCGAGGTCGAAGGTGTGGTCGCGCAACGGCACCTGAACGGGGGTTGCCCCGGCCACCCGCACCTGTAGCGGATAGATCTCGAAACTGCGCCAGCCGAACACCACCTCATCGCCGACCGAGGAGGTGATCTGGATCAATTGCTGGCATAGGCTCACCGAGCCGCAACCCACGGCGATGTGCTCAGGTGTCAAGCCCAGGTGCTCAGCCAGGTGCTCTTTGAGTTCGACGTGGCCGTTATCGGGGTAGCGGTTGATGGTGTCGGCGGCGGCTTTGATGGCCTCGAGAACGCCGGGCAGTGGGCCCTGCACGGTTTCATTGCTGGCCAGCTTGATCGCACCTAGCACGGTCTTGCCGGGGGTGTAGGCCGGCAGATCGGCCAGTTCAGGGCGCAGGCGGGCGGTCACTGGGCCAAGTCTAGGGGTGGCCTCGGTTGGCTTTGCTAACCGCTGTTCGTGCTGTGTACTCTCATCCTCCGGCGGTTCCGGTGCCGTGTTTTGGCTCCGGTACGCTCATGTGGTTCAGGAGGCGTGCCAGAGCGGCCGAATGGGACTCACTGCTAATGAGTTGTCCCCCTTAAAGGGGACCGGAGGTTCAAATCCTCTCGCCTCCGCCGCGGCTGACTCGTCAGCCACGAACAACTGAATAAGGCGCCCGTAGCTCAACGGATAGAGCATCTGACTACGGATCAGAAGGTTAGGGGTTCGAATCCCTTCGGGCGCACTCACTACCAGAGGAAACGGCACTCGGCGAGGATTCGCAAAGCTCCAAATCCGCTACTTTCCTGACACTTTCAGCTCGCACTTTCCTCGCTCTCGGCGAAGCTGCGGTGTGGTCGTAACCGACCGTGGGGACGCCTACCGTGCCGTCCTCGCTGAGGGCCGCCCGGACGGGGTTTCGGTAAGTCGCGGCTCGCGAGACGTCGCTCTGGTTGCTGCTGGGTGCGGCGACTACACAGAGTCCCGCGGCGAGCAGGGCTTGGAGCAACTCCCGGATGCGGGGCGCACGCACACCGTCATCGTTGGTGAGGACGATTGTCATGAGGGGCCTACCG
>Ga0208864_1000567_pt1 | contig 12275 bp, 8 predicted proteins | sample CryBogmetaGMA05M_FD_184542 | JGI IMG/M metagenome (GOLD analysis project Ga0208864, IMG submission 184542) | Freshwater microbial communities from Crystal Bog, Wisconsin, USA - MA0.5M (SPAdes) | ecosystem: Environmental > Aquatic > Freshwater > Lake | place: Crystal Bog, Wisconsin, USA...
TTCCTTCGCCGCGGAGAGTCCGATGCACTTCGCGTAGCAGCCCCCTTCAATATTGAAGACACCGGCATCGCCCCACCCATGTTCGTCGTCCCCGATCAGCCGCCGCGCAGGGTCGGCCGAGAGCGTTGTCTTGCCCGTGCCCGAGAGCCCGAAGAAGAGCGAAACGTCGCCGCCATCCCGCGACGCATGCCCCTCGTTGGCGGAGCAGTGCATGGAGAGCACGCCTCGCCCGGGGAGCATCCAGTGCATGATCGTGAACACCCCCTTCTTCATCTCGCCCGCGTATTCCGTTCCCAGGATGACCTGTTCGCGGCGCTCCAGCGAGAGATCGATGCTCGTGCGACTCGTCATCTGGGCCGTGAGCGGGTTCGCAGGAAACTGCCCGGCGTTGTAGATCACGTAGTCGGGCGTGCCGAACCGGTCGAGTTCGTCGACCGTGGGCCGGATCAGCATGGTGTGCATGTAGAGGGCGTGGTAGGCGCGGCCGCAGATCACGCGCACCTTCAACCTGTAGGCGGGATCCCAGCCGGCGTAGCCGTCGCACACGTAGACCTGATCCCGTGTGTTGAGATAGTCGACGGCCCGCTGGCGGTTGAGCAGAAATGTGTGGTCATCGATGGGGTGATTGACCGGCCCCCACCAAACGTCCGCCTCCGAATCCACGCTGCGCACAAGGTGCTTGTCCTTCGGACTCCGGCCCGTCTTGACGCCAGAGAGTATCGCGATCGCGCCGCTGGTCGTGATGACCGCTCCCTCGCGCGTGACTGCGTCCTCGTACAGGCGGGGCGGTGGAGCGTTGCGGACCACGACGGGAACGCTGATGTCATGTGCCGACAGGTCGATGTGAAGAGGCATCGGTGTCTCCTGGAGCCGGTGGCGGGGCAGCCGTCGGGGATGTGGGCAGCGAGCTGGGAAATGTCGCCTGGGGCTGCGTTGTCGAAAGAGGCCACCACGACGGAGCAATCGACAGCCAGATCGCCACGGCAATCAGCCCACAGCCGAGACCGGCAAACAGTCCGCCCCATGGGCTGCGTCGCACCGGCAGCCCTCGCACGGCTCGGCGGAGCCGGCGGGTGAACTCGCCCCAGCCCTCTGGCGACGACCTCTCGCCGACATTCACGACGCTCACGGTCCTCAAGCTTCCGTTGCCCTCAATATGCAGTTGGAAGCCACGCTCTGGCAGGGCTGCGCTCTCGCCAGCCCAGCGTGCCTTTGGATCGAGCGACGACACAACTTCGGCCACGAGAGGTCTGAACTGCTCCACGGTGATGTTGTAGACCACCATGCGAGGCCGTGAGACGAGCATGCAGACGGTGACGCACAGGGCGAACAAAAATGCCAGCACTGGCCAACTCCACGGCGAACCTCCGGTCACGGGCATCAGGAGGGCCAGTGGCCCCACCATTGCAAGGCCCGAAACCGCCATCGCCAGCATGGCACCGTCGAAGATGCCCGACACGGCCAGCGGCCGCCGTCTCAGGTGCGCCCAGGCGAGCCCAAGAAGATAAAAGCCCAGGGGCAAAATCGCGATCCAAGGAGCGGGCGCAGAGAGCGATGTGTTCATGTCAGTACGCTTCCTTCACCGGCCCCTCGTGCCTCGGGTGCGATTCTCACGAATCCGCTACGAGTGCGAGCGGGCCACCGCCATCCAAGCCAGCAGAAGCAGCCACGCCACCTCGACCACGGCGACCGACACGAATGCCCAAGGCCATTCAGACCGTGTCGGGGACGACGAAGGCGAGGTCGCGAGAAAACGCGTCGTGGAACTCGTAGACGTCATTGAAGTCCTCCCGCTTGTCCCGACGTGTTTTTCGCATCTGGCCGATTTCGATCATGCTGAACACGATTTCGCCGAAGTCGTTCGTGCGATGCACGCCCCAACTTCCCAGCACCGTGGGGGCCATGAAGCCGTATTGCTGGAGCGCGTACTGCCGCGCCGCCTCACAGAGTTCCTGACCACTGACATGCCGCTCTGCCTGCCGCCGCCGCGGGCGGCTGCGGCCTCTGCCTGAAGCTCTACCCGCGGCCTCTGCCGGCTGCCCGGCTGACGACTCGAGTTCTTCGGCTGGAGGCTCGGCTCCCATGCCGAGGTTTTCCTGTCCGAAGGCAAGCGACTCGAGCACAAAGAGATACGCGTCAAGCTTGTAACGGTGATCCCGCTCGAGCAATTGGGACAGTGGGTGGGCTGGATCGACGTGCGACATCACATCCTCGAGACAACGCGGCTGACAAGCGGCAGCACGAGTATAGCAACGTGGCGGCAGCGTGCCGATCGCCGCTGCTTTCGCCGCCGAAGCAAGGCGTGTGTCCACGAATTTTCGACGTGGCTGCACGTTTTCCCACGTGCAGAGTCGACACGATTGCCCGCTCCCTTGACTACGGACCGGCCGAGACGTCTTCGAGGATGAACTTGTAGCCGAGCGGCGTCACGGGCTTCGAGAAATCGCGGAGCATATCGAGCCCCTTGTCGACCAGGCTGGTCCGCGGATCGAACTGATAGACGTCGCGATCCTGTCCACCCGGCTTGAAGATCTGGATCGCGAACGGCATGAGATCGCGGGCCTGCAAGATCAGTTCCACCTTGCCGAAGTTGGCCGCATCGGCCTGATAGCGTGGCAGCGATTCCAGCCAGATCTGATCGGTAACGCCAGGGGGCGTGACGAGCCGCATGAAGTAGCGCTTTTTGAGCGTGTCGGCCTTCGCGCCAAAGACGAACGGCAACGGGCCGTCGCTAATTGCCTTTCCCTGCATCTCCGGCGGCAGCCGCGTCTCGCGAAGCTGCCGTTCGCCGTGACGAAACTCGTAAATGCTTGTGCCGTTGCAGACCCAGTGCTCTCCCGTATCGCCAGTCCGTTTTTCATATCGGCGGGTCTCGGGATTCCACTGGGTCGACTCCTTCACGCGAAACAGCCCCTTGTCGGGAGCGGCATATTTAATTTCGCCGCTGCTCTCGGAGAAGGCCAGCCGCTCACCGCCACCGTCGGCCGGACTCCAGGCGTTGTATTCCCATTTATGGAAGGTGCATGACCAGGTCGTGACGGCGGCGTTGCGGGCCTCCCAGGCGGCGAGCAGTCGGTCAAGCGCGGCCTGCTGTTCGGGCGAAAGGGGTGCCGGCTGCTGCTGAACCGGCTGGGCTGGTTGACCAGCCTGTTGCGCCGCGGGCTGACCAGGCACGGCCGCCACCCGCTGCGGCACGGCAGGGGGCCGCTGCTGCCCAGGGGATTGCGCTGCCGCGGAGCCCGACACCAAGCACGCCAACACCCAAGCGGAGAACATGGACACCGCGAGGAAATGAATCCGCATGGTCAGCTTGTTCATTGAGAATCTCACGGCGCAGACTCCGGGCGGTGGTTCGGGCAGGGTGGGGAACATAGCACTGACCGCCCTGTCGGGCGAGAGCGTTTCCGGCCGCATTTCGACACTCTTTTCGACCGTCTGAATGCCTCCTGCGCCGCATGTGCGTTCGCTGTAGCGGCTTCTTCCACTTGTGAAGGGAGCCGGGGGTCGGGGGAAGCCGGAGCGAGTAGGGCTATCCTGCCCCCGAGTCGAAGGCTTTCACCGCCCCCGGCGGTTTGGTCTGCTCGACATATTCCAGATGCGCTCTGTCGGAATCGCGACGTACACTGCTGCATCCTCCCCAAGGCCATTTCCGGAACCTGCCGATGCGCGTCGCCGCCTTTTCGATCAAACCCTACGACACGAGTTCTCTGGCAGCAGCGTCGGCAGGGCTGCCGATCGAATGGGCGTGGTTCGAGCCGCGGCTGGATCGCCATACGGCTCGGCTCGCCGAGGGGGCCGTCGCGATCAATTGTTTCGTGAACGACCAGCTCGATGCCGCCACGCTTGCCGTCCTCGCGGAGCAGGGCGTGAAACTCATCACGCTCCGCTGCGCCGGCTTCAATCAAGTCGATCTGGCCGCAGCCGCCCGGCTTGCGCTGCCGGTGGTCCGTGTTCCGGAGTATTCACCCCATGCCGTCGCGGAGCACACGATCGGACTGGTGCTCACGCTCGACCGCCGCCTCCACAAGGCATACAACCGGGTCCGTGACGGGAATTTTTCATTGGAGGGGCTGCTCGGCTTCGACCTCTTCGGGCGAACCGTCGGCGTGGTCGGCACGGGACGGATCGGGCGCCGCGTGGCCGAGATCCTGCTCGGCTTCGGCTGCCGGGTGCTGGCGTACGATCCGACGCCCGAGCCCGATCTGGCTGCCCGCGGCGTGACGTTCATGCCGGTCGATGAACTGCTTGCCGTCTCCGACATCGTCACACTGCACTGCCCGCTCAAGCCCCAGACGAGACACATGATCGACGCCGCTGCACTGGCGCGGATGAAGCGGGGCGCCATGCTGATCAACACCAGCCGCGGAGGGCTCATCGACACGCCTGCCGTGATCCAGGCGCTCAAGACGGGCCAAATCGGCCACCTTGGGCTCGATGTCTACGAGGAGGAGGCTGACCTCTTCTTCGACGACCGCAGCAGCACCATCATCCATGACGATGTCTTCTCACGGCTGCTGACCTTTCCGAACGTGGTCATCACGGCGCATCAGGCATTTTTCACTCAGAATGCCCTCGATGCCATCGCGTCCCAGACCGTTCGCAACCTCATCCATTTCGACCGCGGCGAACCGCTGGAGGCTGTGGTGCGGGCCTGACGCGGCCCTTCGCCACAACACGGTGTAGCGTCCCGGCACGAAGAGTCACCGCTCGACCGCGGCCCGCAGTTCGGCCAACTCTCTGGCGAAGCCTCCGGAGAGGATCGGAAAGCGGCACCAGGTCTTGGGATCGAGGTTTTCGTCGTCGAGATGAAACGACGGCGCGTAGCGTTCCCGCTTCCACTGGTTGCGGCTCCAGAGCACGAAGAACCGCTCGGTCCAGACGGCCAACTGCCGGGCCGAGTGCGTTGGAAAGGTCGCCTGCAGCCGCTGCCATGTCTCGAGCGGCGTCTGCTTGTCACGGATGGCGCACCGTTCGGCGGCGTCGAGCACCTCATAGGGCATGAGGTCGGCTTCGTCGGTCTGGTGGTCGGCTGGTGGACGCAGTTCCGCCGTCGGTGCCTGCACGTTCACGGCGGCCAGCGCGGGGAACGATCCGATGCCGTCCGGCCCTGATCGCTGCAGCCAGTCGAGCCACCGCCGCAGGTATGCCTTGTCGATGCCGGCGATTGGGGCGATGCCACCGGAGGTATCGCCGTCCATCGTCGCATAGCCGACCGCCGCCTCGGAGCGGTTGCTCGTGGAGACAAGCAACGCCCCACGGATGTTTGCCAGCATCCACACCCCTGGAGCCCGCGCCCGTGCCTGAATGTTCTGGAGGGCGACGTCGTCGGTCTGCCAGTCGAGCGGACGGCCCACGGCCTCTGCGACCATTGACCGGTACTCACGCACAAGACGTTCCACGTCGAACTCATGAAATTCAGCGCCAAGACTTTCGGCGAGACCACGGGCGGCGTCGCGGGTTACGGAACCGGAGTGCGCGGTGGACTGATAGACGCAGATCAGCACGGCATGGATCAGTCGACGGATGCTGGCATCAGCATCGCCGGCAACGGCCCCTCCCGGGCTGCCATCCACTGACGGTCGTGCCACGCCAAGCCGGGCCGCCACCGCTTCAACCGGCATTTCGTGAGCAGCCAACCGCACGGCCAGAGCGATCAGACACGCCACGGCGGAGGAATCGGCGCCGCCACTGGCCGACACGACGAAGCCCCGCGAGCGGCTCTTCCGCTGGTAGTCGAAGAGGCCCAGTGCCACGGCTCGCGCAAATTCCTCCTCCTTGACGAAGGAGCCCGACTCCCATGCGTCACGGGAATCTCCCGAGGCCGACTCCCGGTGGGGCGCGAGCGTGGGCGGGGTGAACAGAATCGACACGCAGTCGCCATCAACAGCGTCATGGTCCTGCAGCGGCTCCATCGACAACCGTGACTGCGCCAGCCGCGTGGCGTCGACATCGACAACCGCCGTCGTCATGACCTGATCAGCGAACGCGAATCGGCGGCCGGCGGCCGCGATCCGGCCGCCGGTGGCGATGATCACGCCGCCGTCATAGACCGCCCGGCCCGCTTCGTTGCCCAGCAGGTTCGCATAGACGTAGGTGACCCCGTAGGCCCGCGAACCCTCGACCACGAACCGACGGCGGATCTCGTCCTTGGCAAAGGCAAAATGGCTCGCAGACGGGTTGAGGATCAGGTCAACGCCACGCGCTGCCAGACTCGCACCGGGACGTTCGGCAGCCCAGGCGTCCTCGCAGATCTCAAACCCGACACGAATACCGCCACAGTCAAATCTGAGATCACCGATCGGCACCCGCCGTCCGTCGACGACCAACTGCGACCGTCGGCCCTTTGGCCATGGACGAAACCACCGCGGCTCGTAATGAATGCCCTCGCCTGCCAGGTGTTGCTTGCAGACAAGTCCCACCAGCCGACCGTCCGCCAGCACCGCGACCGCGTCGTAGACGCCGCTTTCAAACCTCACCGGCAGCCCGACAGTCACGACGATTCCTGCCGTGTGCGGCTCGATCTCCTCGAGCACACGCCACGCCATCCGCTGCACTCCGGGCGACTGGAATGCGTCCTCACAACCGTAGCCGGAAATGCAGAGTTCCGGCAGACAGAGAATCGCGACACCATGCTCGCGTGCCGTACGAATGGCCGCGGTGATACGGTCGCGATTCCCGTCCCAGTCGAGGGGCGTCTGGTTGAGGGCGGTTCCGCCCACACGGATCAGGTGCATAGGAAGGGGTTGATCCAATGGATCGGTGGGCAAGACTCCGCTCTCACGACTGCGACGGCTCTTCCAGATAGGTGTAACCGCCGAGCCCCTCCTCGTAAAACTTCAGGAACCGGCCTGCTTGTCCGTCGCAGATCCGTCCCTCACGAACCGCCTGCTCGATCGAGGCTCGCAGCCGCTGGACCAACTGGTTGGGATCAAACTCGACGTAATCGAGCACCTCTCGGACGGTGTCTCCCTTGATCACGGCATCCACGACGACCTCGCCCCGGTCGTCCGTGCTGACATGCACGGCATTGGTGTCGCCGAACAGATTGTGAAGATCACCGAGGATTTCCTGATAGGCACCGATGAGGAATGCGCCCAGGTAGTAGGGTTCGTTCTGATAGGCGTGGAGCGGAAGCGTCCGCTTCACATCCCGGCGATCGATGAATTGATCGATCTTGCCGTCCGAATCGCAGGTGACGTCGCCAAGCACCGCGTTGTGCGTGGGCCGCTCATTGAGCCGGTGGATCGGCATCACCGGAAACAGTTGCTTGATCGCCCAGCTGTCGGGCATCGATTGGAAGAGAGAGAAGTTGCAGAAGTAGGTGTCGGAAAGCGTGGCCTCCAGCCCTTCCAACTCCTCCGGCATGAACTCCAACTGCTTCGACATCTTGGCGATCTTCCTGCAGATCGCCCAGTAGAGATTCTCGACGGCCGACCGCTGGTCGAGCGGCAGGTATCCACTGGCAAACAGGTTCATCGCCGTGTCGAGCGACTGCTGCGCGTCGTGATAGCTCTCAAGAAGATTGCGGACGTTGATGTTCTGAAACGTCTCCGTCAGATCATGCAGCGGCTGCTCAGCATCAGCCGATGGCTCGGCGAGTTCGCTGTTGCCTCCCTGCTCCGACACGCCCAGCACGCCAAAAATCAACATGCTGTGGTAGGCAACCACAGCCCGCCCACTCTCGGACACGATCGTCGGATGGGGCACGCCCGCCTCGTCGCAGGCATTCTGCACATGGTAGACGACATCGTTGGCGTATTCCTGGAGGCTGTAGTTCACGCTCGATTCAAAGTTCGTCTGCGAGCCGTCATAATCGACGCCCAATCCGCCGCCCACGTCGAGATACTTGAGCCCCGCCCCTCGCTTCACGAGTTCCGTGTAGATTCGCGAGGCCTCGTTGAGGGCGCCCTTGATGTGGCGGATGTTCGTGATCTGGCTGCCTTGGTGGAAATGCAGGAGTTGCAGGCAGTCTTCCATTCCCTTGGATGCGAGCAGTTCGAGGCCCTTCACCAGTTCGCTGGCGGTCAGGCCGAACTTGCTGCGAAAGCCGCCAGAGGCCTGCCAGCGGCCACTGCCGCGAGTAGCAAGCTTGACCCGCATGCCAATCCTCGGCCTCACGCCGAGCTTCTCCGCGTATTCGAGCACGAGATGCAGTTCGGAAAATCGCTCCACAACCGGGATGATGTGCCGCCCGATCTTCTGCGCGAGCATCGCCGTCTCGATGAACTCGGCATCCTTGAAGCCGTTGCAAATGATGGGCGTGTCGTTATCGGCCAACGCGATCACAGCAAGCAGTTCCGGCTTGCTGCCCGCTTCCAGTCCAAACCGATACGGCCGGCCAAACTTCAGCACCTCTTCCACCACCTGCCGCTGTTGGTTGACCTTCACCGGATAGACGCAGCAGTAGTCGCCGCGATAGCCGCTCTCCTTCATGGCCGATGCGAAGACACCGTGAATCTCCCCCAGACGGTGCTCGAGAATCTCGGCGAATCGCAGAAGGATCGGCAGGTCGATACCGCGGATCTGCAGCCGGTCGACGAGCTGCTTGAGATCGATGCTCTTGGTGGGATTCTTGTCTGGGTGCACCAGCAGATGGCCGGTCGGTCCCACCGAAAAATACCCGTTGCCCCAGCGAGCCACCTCGAAGAGATCGGCCGCGTCGGCGGTGCTCCAATGTTCAACGTCGAGATCTGCGGCTGCCATCGTCGAGCCTCGTGAGCGTGCTGCGTGCAGAGCGGCACTCCTCGTCCGCCTCTATCAGAAGAGTGTAGCGTTCGCGACGCGTGGGGACATGGCCATCAGACCCGCACACGCGACCAATTCTTCCGCGTAAAGATGAGAAGCATTGCCAGACCGCGGACAGTCAGGTCGGCAGCCATGGCATACCACGCCCCAATCACGCCCAGTCCCAGACCCGGGACAATACCCAGCCCGGCCGGCAGGGCGATCGATTCCTGCGCGAGCAGCACCGCCAACGGGAGTCGCACCAGCAGCAGTCCCAGGAAGTTGACCACCAGCGGCAGACGCGTGGCGCCTGCTCCCCGCAGGCCGCCGGAAAGCACCATCAAGAGCGCCAAGGGCGGCTGGGCGAATGCCACGATGCGGACGAGCCGGGCGGTCAATGACGCCACCTCGGGCTGCAAGGCCGCGCCGCCCACAAACCAGCCCGCGAGCCCGTCAGCCGTGGCGAGAAAGATGATCCCCGCAACCGACATGAGGGCCATGCAGGCCATGGCCGCCTGCCAGACACTCCGCCGGGCCCGGCGCTCATCTCCAGCCCCCAGAAACTGCCCAGCCAGAGTCGCAGCCGCCACCATGAAAGCGCTCCCCGGCAGGAACGCGAGCGATTCGATCGTGATCGCCACGGAGTGGGCGGCTGCGGCCACATCCCCCAGGCGGTTTACGATCGACAGAAAGCCCAGATGACAGGCTGCGTTGGCGATGGCGTCCACGCCAGCCGGAACCCCCACATGCAGGATGCGTCTGAGCCAGCCTCGGTCGGGAATCCAATCTGTCCACCCCGGTCGCAGGCCCCGCGTGCGCCGGCCCAAGAGCCCGATCACACAACCTGCCCCGAGGCAGTAACCGGCGGTCGTGCCCCAGGCGAGTCCCTCCCATCCCAGCCGCGGCAGGCCGGCCATGCCGACCGCCAGAGCGAAACTTGCCGCGGCGTTCACGAGATTCACCACCGACATGGCGAGCAGGCCGGCCCACATGTCTCCCGCACCTCGCAGCACCGCCACGCCGACGTGGATCACCATCATTGCCGGTAGGGCCGGCAGCACGATGGCCAGATACCGTGAGGCCAACGCCGTGCTTCCGGCGGGCAGACCGAGCGCTCGTACAAAGCCGTCGCCAAAGAGCGCCACCACCAACAACACCACGATCGTCAGTGCCGAGGCCACGAGCAACGACTGTGCGGCCGCCCGCCTGGCCTCGCCGAGATCACCCGCCCCTACACTCCGCGCCACAAGCGCCGTGGCGGCCACGGCCGGTACGGCGAACAGGCCGGGAAGAAAGCCCAAGCAATAGGCGACCAGGCCCACCGCCGCCAGATGCTCGGCACCCTCGAGGAAATTACCGGCCAGCCACTTGTCAGTGAATCCGACAGAGAGGCCCAGAACCTGCTCCAAGAGCACCGGCCAGACCAACTGCAGGACAGGCCGGTGTGCATCGGCAGAGTTTACACCACGGTCGCCACGCCCGTCCTTTCCGACATGAGCGCGGCTCAGGTGAACAACTCCTTGATCACCTTTCCGGAATTGGCAATCTTCATCGGCCGGCCGTTCTTGGCCGTAAACGTGGTCTCCAAGGAGATGCCGAGCGACTTGAGCACGCTGGCCATGACATCCTGGGATGCATAGGGCTCGGTCACTACCTCCTTGCCGTCGGAACTGGTCTCACCCACGACCACGCCGCGATTGAACCCCGCTCCGCCAACCACCACGCTCCAGCTCCGCGCCCAGTGATCACGGCCAGCACCGCCGTTGATCGTCGGCGTGCGGCTGAATTCACCCATCCAGATGATGGCCGTGTCGTCGAGCAGACCGCGATCTGCGAGATCACTGACCAGCGCACTCATCGCCTTGTCGAGTTCGGGGAGCTTCCGATCAGCCAGCGCCGAGAAGATATCGGCATGCATGTCCCACCCACCAAGATCGACCTCGACGAAGGGCACGCCTGCCTCGACGAGCCGACGGGCCAGCAGGCAGCCCCGACCGAACCCAGTCGTCCCATACTTTTCCTGCGCCTCCTTCGGCTCCTGCGTCACCTTGAAGGCTGCCATCTGCTTGCTTGTCATCAGCTTGACCGTCTTGTCGAGCACCTTCCGGTGGTCTTCAGCCGATCCACCCCGTTTTTCACCGATGAATCTATCCTCAATCGTGGACAGCATTTTCAGCCGCTGCTCCAGTCGGGCGGGGTCGATGCCCATGTCGAGGTTTCGGACGTTGCCGTTGGAGTCAACCTGGAACGGGGCCCACGTCATGCCCAGGAATCCCGGGCCGACACTACCGCTCCCGATCGAGACGAAAGGGGGGATCTCGAGGTCGGCGACCTGATCGGCGAGTTCGTGGGCGACCACGGATCCGTAGCCGGGGTGATCGACGTTGGGGTTGGGCACGTAGCCGGTATGCATGGAATAGCGGCCCCGCATGTGATCGGCCTCACGGGTGCTCATTGAACGCACGATCGACATGTGGTGCATCTGCTTGGACATGAGCGGCATGTGCTCACAGATGGCGATCCCGTCGGCGCTGGTCGCCATCTGCTTGAACGGTCCGCCCGTGGGTGCGCCGGGCTTCAGGTCCCAGATGTCCATCGTGCTGGGCCCGCCGCCCATCCAGAGCAGAATGGCAGACTTGTGCCGCTTCTTCAGGTCGGTGGCATTGGCACGCAACGAGTTGGTGAAGGCCACGGCCGGCGCCGCCATCGCCGCCGCGCCCGCCACATGGCTCATGAAGTGGCGGCGATTCATTCCGGTCGGCAGATGAACGATGCTGGACATGGCCCGGACTCCTGACTTTGAGATCGTATTTGGAAGATGTCTTGCGGCCCAAACCGCCGGGGTCGGTGCAAGCCTCCGACTCGGGGGCAGGATAGCCCTACTCGCTTCGGCTTCCCCCGACCACCGGCTCCTTCAACGGTCGAATACGCCGCTCCAGTTATCGAAGACGCGATCTAGTGGTTGATGATGAACTCGTTGGAATTGAGAACCGCCCACCATATATCCTGAAGGGCGCCGATGGCGTCGCCCTTGCGGGCTACCAGCATTTCTTTGGCGGCCGCCACTTCCTTGGCCGTCGGATTCCTGGCCAGGGCCGCCTGATACAGGGTGGTGATCTTTCCGGAATACTTCGCATTTCCGCTCGCCACTCGGTCAAGGAATCCACCCTTCCCTGTGTTTGTCGCCTGTCTGATGAGATCACCATTGAACATCATCAAGACCTGGGGGATCGATCCGTTGAACACGGTGGCGTCATCCCCTTCGTCGGTGCCAAAGGTGGTGATGAACTGCGAGAGCCACTGGTCTTTTTTCTTCGCAGCCTCCTCCCCGCCACGGGATTGGTCGGCTTCCGTTGCAGTCAGGAGCGATTCGTAGAGTTCCTCCGCCCGCATTTGACGAAGGTAGAAGTGCGTGAATTTCGGCTTCTCGCCGAGCGCGGGATCGTCGCGATGATTCCCCTTGGTTGCCTTGCTCGACAGGGCGTATGGCCTCGAGAGCACGATCCAGCGAATCAGCTCCTTCAGGTCGAAGCTCTGCTGCTGAAACCGTT
>Ga0208864_1000575_pt1 | contig 12247 bp, 12 predicted proteins | sample CryBogmetaGMA05M_FD_184542 | JGI IMG/M metagenome (GOLD analysis project Ga0208864, IMG submission 184542) | Freshwater microbial communities from Crystal Bog, Wisconsin, USA - MA0.5M (SPAdes) | ecosystem: Environmental > Aquatic > Freshwater > Lake | place: Crystal Bog, Wisconsin, USA...
GTTGCCAACCTGCACCTACGTGGGCAGCCCAGAGCCAGGCCAGATGCGGGTCGACCCGTACTGCATCTGCCGTGCCGAACAGGATTGGCATCCTGCCCTTCGCTCGCTCGATGCTGCCTTCGCTCCGCCATCCATGGCTCCGCTCGTCAGCAACGCCGGCTCCCGGGCACGGGCAGCCCCTCGCAGCCTTCTCGTAGCACAGGTTGGCAACCTGTGTCCCCAGTAGCACAGGTTTTCAACCTGTGTGTCTTCCTGGCCGCGCCCCACGCCTCACGGCGTTGGGCTTGTACGGCAGATGTATAAGCCGACCAGCCGGAAGGCCGCGGGCGTCCCCACACGTTGGAGTTGGCGTTCAAGCCGACCGGCCGTGCACGAGCGAACCGCGTCAGTCCACGCCCACGTCGGTGTCGGCCGGCTGGGCGAGCCAGGCACGTTCGAGGGCCGCCACCGTCGAGAAGCCGTAGTGGCGTTCGAGGGCTGCCCCTTCGCCAATCGCGGCGGCGTCGTCCAAGAAAGAGAGCAGCGTGGCCGCGCCCCGCTGGTCGATGAGCCAGCGGACCAGCGCCGCGCTCTGGCCGTAAAACACCCGCTGCCGATGCGGTTCGCGCGGATAGTCCTCCATCGCGAGCAGATGCGAGGCCGACCAGGTCATGCCCGCCCGTCGAGCTGCCGCGAAGTCGCGCGCGTGGCCGGCCTGTTTTTCCTCGTCATCGAAGAGCACCGCGAGGCCCTCGTCGACCCACCGGGGCGGCGGCGCTGCGGTGAAGTGATCGGCGAGGATGACGTGCACCAGTTCGTGGGCGAGTGCGTCAGGTACCACCGTCGGGTCGTCGTCCATCAGATCGATTCGGCGGACGCAGATATCAGCTTCGGCAAACTCGATGGACGTCGCCCCGCGGGCTCCGTCCGGCGGTCCTCCGACGACTGCAGCAAACGACTCTTCTGTGGTATGCAGATGGATCTCACAGCGGACGGTCCAGGGGGCCGGGGCGGAAGTGCCAAGGAGCGTCGCGAAGGCACGCTCGCGGACCTGCTCGGCATGCTGCACGATGGCCTCGGCTCGCGCGGAAGGTGCTCCATGCACGTCGAAGTTGGCGGCGGCGATGCGGCTCTGCAGGATGACTGCGGCCCACGCGACCAGAGCCGCAGCCCCGATCCGACGGCACGACGAGCGAATGCTCGTTTTTCGGACCGGCTGGAGAAAGAGGATGCGATGCACGGCTGCGGTTCCTCGAGCGACGAAAGAACTCACGCAGCAGATACCGTGCCAATCGATCCAGAATGTGCCGGTCCTGGCCGAAACCGCCCTCATGGCCGTGTTTTCTCGCTTTCGCCCTGGTCGGGCAGCCGCCCTGACCACAGCCTGGTGCGCAGGTCACTGGCATCGACTGCACACGCGGGAGGCATAGGATGACGGCGTGCCGGAGCCCCCATGCGCCTGTTTCCATCGGACCGTTACCCGCTGCCGCTGCCCGAAGGGCATCGCTTTCCGGCTGCGAAATACGGCCTGCTCCGCCGGCGGCTCGAGGCCCATGCGGTGGCAGGGGCGGCGCTCGAGTTCGTGGAGCCGCATGCCGCCACCGACGAGGAACTGCTCCGGGTGCACGACCGCGGCTACGTGGGGCGGGTCTTCTCAGGCACGCTCACAAGGGATGAGCAGCGGCGGATCGGCTTTCCGTGGAGCGAGCCGCTCGTCGAGCGGTCGCTGCGGAGCACGGGTGCCGCCGTCGATGCGGCCGCGGCGGCGGTCGAGGATGGCGTCGCGGCGAGTTTGGCGGGGGGCACGCATCACGCCGGCACGTCGTGGGGCGAGGGCTTCTGCGTGTTCAACGACACCGCCGTCGCCACGCGGGAGATGCAGGCCCGCGGCGCCGCGCGGCGGGTGCTGATCCTCGACTGCGATGTCCACCAGGGTAACGGCACGGCGGAGATCTTCGCCGCCGATCCGAGCGTGTTCACGATGTCGATCCACGGCGCCCGCAACTTCCCGCTCCGTAAGCACCCGAGTTCACTCGACGTGCCGCTCGACGACGGCACGGACGACCACGCCTATCTCGCGGCTCTGGCTCCTGCGGTGGTCGAGTCGTTCGGCCGCGGTCGTCCCGACCTCGTCTTTTACATCGCCGGCGCCGACCCTTACGAGCACGACCGGCTTGGTCGCCTACGGCTCACCAAGCAAGGACTCTTGGACCGGGATCGGCTGGTGCTCGACGCGGCGCGGGCCGCAGGGGTGCCGCTAGCGATCGTCCTCGGCGGCGGCTACTCCGCCGATCTGGATGCGATCGTCGACATCCACGCCGCCACGATGCTCATGGCGGCGGGCGGTTGAACGCCGGCCGGTGTGCTCACTCGTCGTCGTCGGCTGCGGCGTCTTGGGCCGCGGCCTTGCCGCGGTTGTCGAGGCTCCACGGACCGGTACCGTTGGCGACCAGGAAGAGCATCGTGCCCATGAGGGCGAGGTTCTTCATGAACGCGATCAACTCGCCCTGCATGACGGCCGGGGGCGTGTCGGGGGGCAGTTTCCAGAAGTCGTGGAAGTAGTAGGTCGCGGCGCCGAGGAAGCAGAGCAGGAGGAAGGCCCCGAACCGCCCCTTGTAGCCGAGCACGATCGAGAGGCCGCCGAGGATCAGAAAGGCGATCGCGCCCCCGAGGAGGATCGTGGGCGACGGCACACCTTCCGCCGCCATCTTCTCCACCGTGCCGCTGAAGTTCATGATCTTTCCGGCAACGGCGCTGAGCAGAAAGATCGTGGCGATCATCAGCCGGGCGAGCAGCGACAGTAGTCCGCGGAACGCGTTCATGGCATCTCTCCGATGGCGGGGCGACGGCATGAGTTGGCCGTGCCAGAAACCTATCACGGACCGCGGTCCGTGGAGAAGGGGAATGAAAATGGTGACAGCCACCTTTTGACGCCTGCGGCGACCGGCAAAAGGTGGCTGTCACCATTTTCACGCGGGAGCCGCGACGATGCGATCACGTCCGGCCCGCTTGGCGGCGTAGAGCGCCCGGTCGGCCCGGGCGATCAGTTCATCCGGAGCAAGGTCGCCCGACGGCACGGCCGTCGCCGTGCCGATCGACACCGTGACCTTGCCGGTCGGCGACGCCGCGTGCGGCAGCGCCACGTCGTGGACCGCCTCCAGCACCCGGTGGGCGACGTTGGCGCCTTGAGCGGCATCGCTGTCGGGCAGAAGCATGAGAAACTCCTCGCCCCCCCAGCGGCAGACGATGCCGCCCGGAGCGTCGCAGGTGGCCGCGAGGGTCGCGGCGATTGTCTTCAGGCAGGCGTCTCCGGCGGGATGACCAGAGGCGTCGTTGAAGGCTTTGAAGTGGTCGACATCGATCACGAGGACCGTGACCGGCGTTTGGTCGCGAGTCCATCGGCTCCAGCCGCCTTGGATCACCTCGTCGAGTCGGCGGCGATTAGGCAGCCCCGTGAGTGGATCGGTGAACGCGAGTTCCCGCCACGATGGAGCGGCTGCGGACGTGTGTTCGGATCCGCCTGAGGCGGAGGGAGCGGTCATCGGATCATTCCGGCGGCCGGATCGTCGCGGGAGCGGGGAACCGCACGCGAGGTGTTGCCGGCCGAGCGTCGGGAGTATAAACGGCGGCGCGACTGGCCGCGGATGGTCGTGTGGCCGGCGCGGCTGTCGATCGAGTGGAGCTGATGCATGACCGCGATCCGTCCCGGCCGCTATCGCCACTACAAGGGCAACGAATACACCGTGCTCGGCGTGGCTCGGCACAGCGAGACGCTCGACGAACTCGTCGTCTACCGCCAGGAATATGGCGATCACGGCCTCTGGGTACGGCCGGCGGCGATGTTTCTGGAGACGGTCGACATCGAGGGCAAGAAGGTGCCCCGCTTCCGACTGATCGAGGACGTCTGACATTGGTCGCCCACGCTCGCTGTCCCCCGTAGCACAGGTTGGCAACCTGTGTGCCTTCCTGCTCCGCGTCGCGCTCGGGGCTGCCCATGCCCATCGCCGGACGCTCGTTGCGGGCATCCTGCCCTTCACTCGCTCGATGCTTTCTCCGCTCCGCCATCCTGGCTGCGCGGAGAAAGCAACGCCGGCTCCCGGGCACGGGCAGCCCCTCGCCGCCCTCAGTAGCACAGGTTTTCAGCCTGTGTGCCTGTCTCCCCGTAGCACAGGTTGGCAACCTGTGCGTCTTCCTGTCTCGCGTCGCGCTCGGGGCTGCCCATGCCCATCGCCGGACGCTCGTTGCGGGCATCCTGCCCTTCACTCGCTCGATGCCTTCTCCGCTTCGCCATCCTGGCTGCGCTGCGAAAGCAACGCCGGCTCTCGGGCACGGGCAGCCCCTCGCTGTCTCCCGTAGCGCAGGTTTTCAACCTGTGTGCCTCCCTAGTTCTCGCCGCCCCCCGTAGCACAGGTTTTCAACCTGTGTCTCTTCACGCCCTCGGGCTTGCCCACCTCCCTCAGTCCCCACCACCGCTACGCCGCCTCGGGAAGCGGCGGCTGGTTGGTTGCCGCGGCGTCGTCAAGCGGCAGCCGCAAGCTCGCGAGCGTGCCCGGCAACGCGATCCGTTCCCGCGCGTAAAACTCTTGAAGCCGGCGCGAGTCGATTCCGAGTTCCCGCCGCACGGCCCCGAGGGGGCGGTCGAGCATGTCGTCGCGGAGCATGCGGTACAGGTCCTTCACGTCGAGTTCCCGACCCGCTTCGAGACCGAGGTCGTAGGCTGCCAGCATTCGCTGCGAGATCCGGTAGGGCTCCGGATAGAGCCGCGACACCACAAACCGAAACCACACCCGCTCCGCCCACGACACCGCCTTCGTGCTTCCCATCGTGAAGCCGATCACGAAGGCCTCGTCCTGGTCGAGCAGCCCGCGGCCGAGGAGCACGTGGATCATGTCATGGTCTTTGAGATGGATGGCGCCGTGGAGCCGCAGCCAGCCCTCGGGATTCTCGAACAGCCGCACGATCCAAGGGATCGCCGTGGCTGGCGCCGCCGGGAGTTCGGTGAGCACCTCGCGGAGCGTGCGGGCGTCGTTGTCGAGCCCCGGAAACCACTCCCACCAGTCGCTGGTTTGCGTGTCGCTGGTCTTCGTCGCCCCCGCGGGCAGTTCGAGCGCGGCGTGGGCGTCGAACCGCGTGAGCACGCCCTCGCGGTCGGGCGCATGGGCCGCGAGGATCGCCAGGCCCGCGCCAAAGCGGTGCAGTTCGTGGGCCACGAGTTCCCGGACCGCGCCGACCGTCTCCGGCGGCAGAGTCGTGGCCGTGGTGAGCCGCTCGATGCCGCGGACGATTCGCTCGGTCGAGGCGTCAACATCGCGGCCGCCTGGCGTGAGCAGCCGCGGCTGGAGAAACCCACCCGCAGCGAGACCTCGGGCCACGGCCACGGCCACGGCCGTGGGAGCGTCGTGGGCCGTGGCATGGCCGGTTGTGTATCGCGGCCGCGTTGGGTCGAGAGCCCGCACGAGCACCGTGGCCGCACAGGCCCGGCCGTCATCTCGTGGCCTGACCACATCGCACGCCGCGATCGCGAAGGGGACCGTCGAAAGCGACTGCAACGCGGCGGCGACGGCTGCCGCGAGATCGTCGCCGGTGCCGATGAAGGGCTCGATCCCGCCGCGCGGGCCGCGAATAGGGATCGTGACGTGGGCCTCCGGCTGTACCGTCCACGTGTCGTAGACGAGCACCGCCCGCCCGAGGGCGATTCGCCCCACGGGTATCAACGTCTCGGAATGGTCGCGACGCGTCATGACGACACCCGCGCAATCCTATTCAGCGGCCTCTCTAAAGGACAGGAAGGCAGCTCATACGGGTCGCACTTGATCCTCGCGCTCAAGAGCATGGTGAGTGCAAGCCGACCGGCCATGAGGCCGCGGGCAAAACACGCTGGACGCGGGATCTGGTAGTGGTTCGCCCCACGCCTCACGGCGTTGGGCTTGGACAATGCGTGGCGAGTGCAAGCCGACCGGCCGTGAGGCCGCGGGCGAAACGCGCTGGACGCGGCATCTGGTGGTGGTTCGTCCCACGCCTCACGGCGTTGGGCTTGGACGGCGGCCGCGCCAGGATCTTGGAGGACCCGTAGAAGACCGCCAGCGGCGCCTTCGGCGTGTCGTTGCCCCGCGGGTCAGCCGAGCAGGCGGCCGAGGCAGGCGGTGGCGAGGCGTGCCTGGCCGAGCGCCGTGTCGGCGTCAGCGGCGTCGTACTCGTCGGTCGGGATGAAGTCGATGTCGCCGTAGAAGCTGAACTCGCGTTCCTTGCGGAGTTCCTTCGATGCTTCGGCCAGAGCGGTCAACTCGTGGCCGCTCACGCCCTTGAAGCGCTCGGCGAACTGGAGCACCAGATCGCCCACGTCGTGGATCTTCGGAGGGTCGATGCCCGCCCACCGCAGCATGCCCTTGAGCGCGAGTTCGACCACCTCCTGGCTTTCTCGAACGACATCCGAAAACGCGGCTCGGGCATGCAGCACTTCGAGCGCTGCGAGGCGGTCGTTGCACTTCCGGTAATAGCCTGCCGCCAGGTCGTTGGTTGTCATAGTTCGACCACATCGCCCGGTCGGAAGTCGGGCTTGTAGTCCCAGAAGGCGCCCCCTTTGAACGGCACCCTCCGCGAACCGAGTGCCCTCATCCGCTCTCGCAATCCTGTGAGGAACGCCTCGAGCATGCCGCCGCGATCGAACAGCACCACGCTCCACAGCGTCATGTCGAGATAGAGCGGACTGCCGGCCGCGAGTTCTTCCGGGGTCTTGAACACCGGGGAAAGTTCGATCTCCGGGCCCTGCTCCGACCACACGCGCAACCTGACCGCCCGGGTGGCATCGGCCACGGGACGAAACTCACGCACTCGCTTCATCCGGCTCGGCGGCAGCGGCTCGGCGACGATGAGCAGATCGAGGTCGGACGCCGGCGTGGCCGCACCCCGGGCCCAAGACCCGAAGATCGCAACTGCGATCAGCCGCTCGCCATACATGGCGGCAGTCGCCCCATGAACGGCCCTGAACAGGTCATCGCGAGCGGAGGAACTCATGCCGCTGCATTGTAAAGCATGAAACCGCCCACGGCATGTTTGGCGTTTCGCCGGAGGCGAGCCGTCCGCAGTCCCTATTCAGCGGCCTGCCCGTCGGGTCCGGCATCCGTCCAGACGAGCCGCGCCTCGCAGCCCCGGCTGCCAGCCACGATGGCGTATTGCTCGAACTCGCTCGCGATGCTCACGGCGTCGGCCTCGGAGATCCCGAGCACGAGCAGGCTCGGCTCCGGCGGCCAGTCGCCGTCGTCGGCCTGGCCTTCGCCCTGGAAGCAGTTGAGGCCGCGTCCGCGGACGACCATCTCGAGCCGCATCATCCGCTCGGCGTTGGCGTCTTCGTCGAGCGGTGCCGACCGCGGATTGCACGCCGTGATAAACGCCCAGTCGGTGGCCCGCGATTCGGCGAGCAGGAGGTCGAGCGGCATGCACCGCGCCCCGCAGCGGATCGAGATCGGTTCCCGGCCCGGCACGATCACCGAGTACGACGTGGACTGATAGGCAGATTCGAGCTCTGGATCGAGCATGTGCCACCGGATGAATAAGGTGACAGCAGGCGGCGGGGAGACGAGAGTCTCCGAGCGGCTAGTCTAAAAAACACGGGGCGCTCTTCAACCCTCTCGGCCCAAACGGCAGAAGTTCGCGGGCGGCCGAAGCCGCCGCCTGCCGGCCGTGCCCTATGCCTCACGGCGTGACGCTTCCTCGTAGCCGCAGGTTGGTAACCTGCGGTGCATCCGCCCCGTCGCGTTCTGCGGCCTCAGGAAGCCCAATCGCGTCAGCGATGGGGGCCGGGTGCGGCCCCAGTCGGGTGGGGCGAATCGCTCCACCCCCTGGGGCGAATCGCTCCAGCGCCGGGGCAACTCTTCCCGATTCGTGCGCGAATTTCCCGATTCGTGCGCTTTTCGGATTTGGCACGGGGTTTGCATAGCAAGCGTGGCAAGAGCCGACCCGCGAACCGCGGCTCGGCGACCTCACCCACCTCCTGCGAGTTCCACTGGCATGCTTTTCCGCAAGCTTGAGATCCGTTCGTCGTCGTCGTTTCTGGGGTTTGCCCTCGCCGGCCTGCTGGCGGCCGGCTTGGCTGCGAGCCCCGCCCGGGCTGCCACCACCACCTACGACACCAACAACACGCCCTACACCGGCGGCACGATCAGTGCCGGCGACACCGTGCTCCTGAACGACGGCGCGACCGTCACGGGCCCCACCATCACCGACAACGGCACGCTGCAGTTCAATCAGACGGGAGCGCTCACGATCAGCAACACGATCTCGGGCACCGGCGAGCTTTCGCTGACGAACACGGGCACGCTCACCCTGGCCGGCCTGAGCGGCACGTCATACGGGCAGCTCGGCGTCTTGATGAACATGACCACGTCCGCGTCGGCGGGGACTCTTTCGACCGGCACGGCACCGTTCTACGTGGGCAGCGGCACGGTGAACGTGGCCAGCGGCATCATCAAAACCAGCGGCTCATATTGTGCATTCGGTAGCGAAGCTGGCGGCGTCGGCACGTTGAATGTGTCGAGCGGTACATTTAACAGCACTGGCAGCATTGATACGAGTTTCGGCGGCAAAGGCCTGGGCACGTTGAACGTGAGCGGCGGAAATTTCACATCAGGTCCTTTTCAACTTGGAGGCGCTGGGTTCGCTGGCGCGAGTAGTGCGACCACTGGCACCGGCGTTGCCACAATCACGGGTGGCACTTTTACCCAGACCAGCAACTTTTACATGGGTTTTTATGGAACCGGGACGATGAATGTTCAGGGAGGATACGTCAGCGTGGGCGCCACCTCTGTCGGCTTCAACGGCACCGGCAAGGGTACGATCAATGTGTCGAGCGGCACATTCATGAGTTCGTCATCATTGACTCTCGGGGTTGGAGCATCGAATATCGGCGTGCTCAACATCACGGGCGGCCTCGTGGCTGTGACGGGAAGCATCACCATAGGCGGCAACGGATCCGGCATTAACTTAACCGGCGGCACGCTCCAACTCATCTCCAGGAGTGGCACCACGAGCTTCGCCAACAACGCGACGCTCAAGTTGAGTCCAAGTCTTTCCGGGACCTATTCGGGCGTCTTCAGCGGTACGGGCGCCCTCGTGAAGGACGGCGCGGGCGCGACCTACTTGAGCGCCGCTAACACCTACTCCGGCGGCACGACGATCGACTCAGGGATTTTGTTGCTCGGTAGCGGGGTGAACGGAAGTACCGCTGGATCCATCGCCGGAAACGTGCTCATCAACAGCGGCACGCTCCAGTTCAACCGCAGCAACGCCTACAGCTTTAACGGCATCATCAGCGGGTACGGCGCGGTCAGAAAGACCGGCACCGCCGGCACGACCACGCTCTCGGGCAGCAACTCCTACACGGGCGGCACGACCATCACTGCCGGGATGCTCACCCTCGGAAATACCAACGCGCTCGGCTCGGGGCCGCTCACGCTCGCCACCTCCAGCACGCTGAACCTCGCTACCTTCTCGCCGACAGTCCGCGCCCTGAGCGGCACCGCCGGCGTGATCACCACCGCTTCAGCCGCTGCCGTCACGCTCACCTCGACGGCCTCGACTGACTCCTCCTACGGCGGGCAGATCCTCAACGGCTCCGGCACGGTGGCCTTCGCGAAGCAGGGCTCCGGCGTGCTCACGCTCACCGGCAGCAACGGCTACACGGGCCGCACGCAGGTTGACGGCGGCACGCTCGCGCTCGGCAATACCAACGCTCTCTTCGGGACCGGCACAATCTCCTTCGGCGGCGGCAGCCTGCGATACTCCGGCAGCAACACCGTTGACTACTCGGCCAAGATTCTCAATAGCGGCAGCGCCATCGCGATCGACACCAACGGCCAGAGCGTCACGTTTGCAACGGGCCTGGGCTCGAGCAACACCGGCGGGCTCACGAAAAGCGGCTCCGGCAAGCTCACGTTTTCGGGGAGCAACGCTTACTCTGGGCTCACCACGATCTCGGCCGGCACGGTCGCCCTCTCGGGCACCGGAAGCATCGGCACGGGCAGCCTGAACCTTGGCACCACCGGCAGCCCGGGCGTGTTCGACCTCGTGGCCCTCACCGCCGGCACCTACTCGCTGCCGTCGTCGGCCAGCCTCGCCGGCGTGGGCACGCTCTCGGGCAGCAGCAAGACGCTCGTCGTGCTCGGGTCGCTGGCACCGGGCAACAGCGCCGGCACGATCACCGTGGGCTCTGGCCTTTCGCTCGACCTCTCGCAGTCGGGCACAAGCGTGTTCGAGATCACGGACCCTGCCTACACGGCGGGAACGTACGACCTCGTGGACGGGAACGGTAGTGTGGTCTTCGGCGGTGTGTTGTCTCTCGTCTTCAGTGGCGGCACGTATGCCAATGGCTTTAGCGTTGACCAGATCTTCACCAACACCGGCGGCCGCTCGGGCAACTTCTCGGCGGTGAATGCCACTGGGCTCGCGGCGGGGCAGTCGGCCACGTTCGATCCGGTGACGGGCTATATCACGGTCGTGCCCGAGCCCTCGACGTGTGCATCGCTGCTCGCCGGCGCAGGCCTCGCCGGCTTGATGCGGTGGCGGAAGCGGCGGGCCGCGCAGGCCGCGGCCTGACGCGGTGCCGTGCGCCTCACGGCGTGACGCTTCCTCGTAGCCGCAGGTTGGTAACCTGCGCTGAAAAGGTGCCAGCCACCAAATCCGGGTGAGTTGGTGATTTTGTCCGGCTTCCACGAGTCCGAGGCGAACCGGGAAGGCACACAGGTTGAAAACCTGTGCTACTGGAAAACCTGTGCTACGAGGAGCCCCGAGCGCTGCCACCGGAGGCCTGCGGCCTGCCACGGTGAAAAGCGAAATACTCCCGACCCAAAAAATACTCCCGACTGGGATCGAACCAGTAACCTTCAGCTCCGGAGGCTGACGCTCTATCCAATTGAGCTACGGGAGCAACGAACCTGCGGCAGTCTAGCAGCAGCCCCACGGCCGAGAAAGCAGCGGCGTTTCGCGGGCCGCACCACGACAGACGCCCAGCCGGCTGCGATCACGCCGACCGCTTGAGTTCCCGGGCCGGCTGGTCGATATGCGGCCGCGACATCTCGTGCGATTCGTCGATCCGGTAGGTGCGTGCCGACGCGTCGCCCTCCGCCTCGCGGATTATGGCCTCGCGCATCAAGGCTCGGAGTTGCATGGTTCGGCCGAAGCACGAGCCAAACTGCACGAGCGCCGTGAGCCGGCCTGCGAGCATCGCAAACGTGCCCAAAGGCGCGGTCAGCGCCGCATGGCGCAGCACCTCGCCGCCATGGGCGAGGAGCGCGGGCACGGCCCGCTCGCACGACAGCGATCGCCAAAAGAGCCGCTCCGCGTGCAGGCCCGCCAGGAATGGCGATCGCCGCTGCTGCGGAGGTCCGCTGACAACCCGCGAGTCGGGCTCGAGCACGACGTCGGCCTTCGAGGCGGAGAGCCCGGCCGCCAGGTCGGCCGCTGCCAGCGCGTCGCCGCAGGCGGTCGAGAGACCGATCTCACGAATCACGTCGGCTCGCCAGAAGCCTGCTTCGAGCAGCGGCGCTGAGGGCAGGGCGCCCGTCACGATGCCGCCGGCCTTCCGCCTCGGCACGACGGTGACGCTTCGCCCGCCGGCCGTCCGACGGATGCCGGCCGACATGGGCTGCTCGTGGTCGGCCTCGGACACTGCCAGCGGCACCACGGCCGCCACATGCCGCTGCGTGAAGTGCCTGATCGCCGCGTTGGCCCAGCCGTCGGTCGCCTTCCAGCCTGCGGCGAGCACATGAATCACGTCGCCGCTCGCCGCGGCGATGCCCGCGGTCACGCAGCCGACGAGGCCCGAGCCCTTCGCCGCGTCGACGAAGGTTACCTCCTCGCGGATGTTCCACGGGTCGTCGTAGGGCGCGCCCAGCGCGACGACGATCTCGCTGTTCTCCGGCCGGTGCTCGAGGACGCTGACGAGCGTCTCCTCGAGGCCGGTCACGTCGGTCGCGGGGACCACCACCGAGAGCCGACGCGAACCGCCGGACTGACGCTGTATCGCCATGATCCCCCGCTCCGTTCCCCTACCGACCGCGCAGACGATCCCCCCGGAACGGCTGCGATACTCGCTATCCCCGCACGTCAGCCCGCCGCGATCAGGCGGCGACCCGCTGAGGCTGCAACTCCGTGAACAGGTTCACGGTGTGCAGCATCTCGCCGTCGGCGTCGTAGAACTGAAGGACGCCGACATCGATCAGCCACATCGCGAACATCTCCGCCACGCGATAACACCGCGCCACGCAGCGACCGC
>Ga0208864_1000576_pt1 | contig 12245 bp, 7 predicted proteins | sample CryBogmetaGMA05M_FD_184542 | JGI IMG/M metagenome (GOLD analysis project Ga0208864, IMG submission 184542) | Freshwater microbial communities from Crystal Bog, Wisconsin, USA - MA0.5M (SPAdes) | ecosystem: Environmental > Aquatic > Freshwater > Lake | place: Crystal Bog, Wisconsin, USA...
GACATCCACTTCACCAGCGCCCTGCCCAAGACTCGCAGCGGCAAGATCATGCGGCGACTACTGCGGGACATCGCTGCCGGCAAGGAGACCGTTGGCGACACGACCACGCTCGAGGACTACACGGTGCTCGCGAAGCTTCGTGGTAACGACGAGTGATGCGACCCATACGGTTCACACGTGAACCGCGCGCGTCGTAGGGGCACCGCAGCCGGCCGGAGACATGCTCGGCGCCGGCGGCCACAAGTGTCACCGGCTTCTGCGCGTGCCTCCGATCCGGCTGCTCCCTCGTCCAGAATCACACGCGAGGGACTATGTGAACCGAGAACACACACAGGTTGAAAACCTGTGCTACGAGAGGCCGCGAGGGACTGCCCGTGCCCGGGAGCCGGCGTTGCTTTCTCCGCGAAGCCAGGATGGCGAAGCGGAGAAAGCATCGAGCGAGCGAAGGCCTGGAGGGCCGTAGCGAGTGTCCGGCGATGGGCATGGGCAGCCCCGAGCCCGAAGCGAACCGGGAAGGCACACAGGTTGAAAACCTGTGCTACGAGCGGCCCTGAGCCTCGTGAACGGTCCTTATCCGAACAGCAGCCAAGCCTGATGCAGCGTGGTCCAGAGTCCCCAGGCCAGAGGCAGCGCCACAAGCAGCCACATGCTCACGAGCAGCCCGATTCCGCGGTCGGCATAACGAGTCACCGTCTCCGTGGCTTCACTTGCCGGCGGTGATGAAGAGGCAGCGGTCGGTCCAATAGCCTCCGGCGAGACCACCTCCACCGGCTTGACCAGCAGATTGCAGACGAAGCCGATTGCGAGCAGGCTCGCCAGGAGGATCATCGTTCGGTCGTAGGCGGCGCTGCGGGGCACGCCCGCCCGCACCTGCTGTTCGTTGACGTAGTTCACGAGCACCGGCCCAAGAACTCCCGCGACGCTCCATGCCGTGAGCAACCGGCCGTGGATCGCGCCCACGAAGCGGGGCCCGAACAGGTCGGCCAGGTAGGCCGGGATCGCCGCGAAGCCGCCGCCGTACATCGTGAGGATCAGGCAGAGCACGCCGCAGAATAGCGGCACGCTCCCGGTGCGGCCGACGGCAGGAACCGCGGCGTAGAGCAGCATGCCGAGCAGGAAGAACAACGCGTAGGTGGTCTTTCTGCCGAGCGAGTCGGAGAGCGCCGACCAGAAGAACCGGCCCAGGATGTTGAATAGGCTGAGCAGTCCGGTGAACCCCGCGCCGATCGCGGCCACCTTGCCAAGTTGCGCGGCATCGAGGTCGTCAAACGAGGCGTCGATCCCGAGTAGCCGGCCACCGAAGATCTCCTGCAGCATTGGCGACGCCATCCCGATCACGCCGATGCCGGCCGACACGTTGAGGCAGAGAACGAGCCAGAGCAGCCAGAACTGGAGAGTGCGGCAGGCCTCGGCGGCCGAGTACGAGCGTTGCTGCGCGGCCGCCGCCATCCCCTGCGGAGACCAGCCGGGCGGTGACCAGCCCTCCGGGGGAACGCGGTAGGCGAAGGCTCCGATCATCATGAGTACGAAGTAGATGGCCGCCAGCGTCAGGAACGTCTGCCAGACGCCCACGGAGTCGGGCCCTGCGAAGTGCTTCATCAGCCGGTCGGCCAGCGGCGAGCCCACCATCGCCCCGCCACCGAACCCCATGATCGCCATGCCGGTTGCAAGTCCGCGACGGTCCGGAAACCACTTGATGAGCGTCGACACGGGCGAGATGTAGCCGAGTCCGAGGCCGATGCCCCCGATCACGCCCGCTCCCAGCCAGAGCAGCCAAAGCTGGTGCCAGAACACGCCCGCTGCCGAGATCACCAGGCCGCCACACCAGCAGACCGCCGCAGCCACCCCAGCCTTTCGCGGCCCGGCCCGCTCCAGCCAACTCCCGAAGATCGCCGCGCTCGAGCCGAGGAACACAAAGAACAGCGTGTACATCCAGCCGAGGAGCGGCTTGTCCCAGTCGCAGGTCGTGGTGGTGAGCTTCGCGAGAAAGCTCGTGGAATCGGGGCACACGATTGGCGCCGTGACGCCAATCGCCCTCGTCAGCGGCAGCCAGAACACGGAAAACCCGTAGGCCATGCCAATGCAGAGGTGGATGCAGAGGGCGGCCGGGGGGACGAGCCAGCGGTTGAAGCCGGGTGGCGCGATCGTCCGCTGTCTGTCGAGCAGTCCGGGCATCGCCACTGTGTCCCGCGTCGTTCAGCCGGCGGACAATGCCCGCCGCCGGCGGCGCAGGAGCCCGCCGACGGCGAGGAACGCCATCCCAGCGGCCGTCGTGGTGGCCGGCTCGGGAACCGGCGTGACCACGATCTGCGCAGCCGATCCGAGAAACACCGCGGTGTTGGTGCTGCGGGTTGATGAAAACAGGTTGAACGTCGTGCTACCCGGCGTCACCGGCGTGTTGGCGGGATCGACGTAGTTGGAGACGAAGTAGCTGACGTCGTTGCCGGAGGAGGTCGTGTTGTTGTCGAGTAGGCTCAGCGCGAGTGTCGCCGTGTCGTACTCGAAGCCCAGGTACGGACTGCTCGACACGCTGTTGATCACGGCCGAGCCGCTGTCGAGCAGCGTACTCGACGGACTGAAGATCGCGAGCGAGAGCGACAGGAGCGTGGTCGTTGGCCCGCTGCCCGATTCGACGATCACGGCGGGCGCCGTGACGGCGTCGTACGAAAACTCACCGGCTCCCGTGTAGCCGGTGTTCGTCGTGAAGGAATACGCGAACGTGGCTCCCTGGCTGACGGAGGCAGTGAACCCGAGAGCCACCGTGGCGAGGAGTGCCGCAGACGCGATTCTCTTCATCTGCTCTCCGCGTGGCCGCACGATGTGATATCCAGAGTGGAACTCGACGCATTGTCGCCCGGAGAAGGGTTTCAGCAAGGTCGTCCAAAGCTGACCTATACTCGCCTGAGCCATGCCAGACGACCCAGCAGCCGTGCCCCGCTCCGCCCCCGAACTACTCGCGCCGGCTGGCGACTGGGACTGCGTCCGCGCGGCGATCGAGAACGGGGCCGACGCCGTCTACTTCGGACTCGACACCGGCTTCAATGCCCGGGCGCGGGCGACGAACTTCACGCTGGCTGATCTGCCCCGACTGATGGAGACGCTCCACCTCCGCGGACTCAAAGGCTACGTCACGCTCAACACGCTCATCTTCTCTGACGAACTCGAGGCATTTAGCCGCACCGTGGAGGCAGTCTCGCATGCGGGAGTTGATGCGGTGCTCGTGCAGGACGTTGGCGTGGCCCGGTTGATCCGCGAGCGGCTGCCCGACCTGCCGATGCACGCCTCGACCCAGATGACGCTCACGAGCGCCGAAACGATCGCCCTGGCTGAGGAACTGGGGATGGACCGGGTCGTCGTCGCGCGGGAGCTCTCCATCGAGGAGATCACGGCGATCCGCCGGCAGACGGCGATGCCGCTCGAGGTGTTCGTGCACGGGGCGCTCTGCGTGGCCTACTCAGGGCAGTGCCTGACGAGCGAATCGCTCGGCGGCCGCAGCGCCAATCGCGGCCAGTGCGCCCAGGCCTGCCGACTGCCCTACGACCTCGTCTGCGACGGCAAGGACGTCGATCTTGGCGACAAGAAATACCTCCTCTCGCCACAGGATCTGGCCGCCTACGCGTTGGCCCCGGAACTCATCGAGGCGGGCGTGGGTTCGTTCAAGATTGAAGGCCGGCTCAAGACGCCGGAGTACGTCGCCAACATCACCCGGCACTACCGCCAGGCGATCGACACGGCCGTCGCGGGCCGGCCCGTGAGCTTCACGCCCCGCGAGGTCGAGGAGATGGAACTCTCCTTCTCTCGCGGCTTCTCGCCTGGCTGGCTCCATGGCTGCGACCACAAGATGCTCGTGCCGGCGACGACGAGCGCGAAGCGGGGCGTGCGGCTCGGCAGCGTGGCGGAAGTTCGCCGCGACCGCGTGGCGGTCGATCTCGTGGGTAGCGTGAAGCGGGGCGACGGGATCGCGATCGACTGTGGCGAAACGAGCGACCACGCCGCGGGCGGCCGCGTGTATGAAGTGTTTGTCGCGGGCCGGTCGCTGACCGAGTCCGTGGCCGAAGGCCGCGTGGAACTCACCTTCGCCCACGGCGCGATCAACATGACACGTCTCAAGCCAGGCCAGGCCGTCTGGAAGACCGACGACCAGGAGCTGACGGCCCGCCTCCGCAAGACATTCACGGGCGACAGTCTCCGCCGACGGCAGCCCGTCGATCTGCACGTCACGGCGGCCGTGGGCGAACCACTGCGAGTGACGGCCCGCACGGCTCTCGGGGCGACGTGCGAGGTGGCGTCGGCCGAGCCGGCCCGTGCGGCAACCAAGCACGCGCTTTCCGTCGAGACGCTTCGCGATCAACTCGGCCGGCTCGGCGGCACGCCGTTTGAGCTACGCGGTCTCACGGCCGAGATCACCGGCTCGCCGATGCTCCCCTTCAGCCTACTCGGTGCGGTTCGGCACGACCTCGTCGCGGCCCTCGAGCGGGCCGTTCTCCGACCATCCGCATCAAGAAGCTCCGAGCGCGAGCGAGGGGTTGTCGGAACGGATGCGCCCGGGGCCGATGGTCCGCCGTCCGTTTCTCCCGTTCCCACGCTCCACATCCTCGTCCGCTCGCTTGACCAGCTCCGTCGCGTGCTGGAACTGGGTGAGCGGCGGATTCAGGCGGAGTTTGCCGACATCCGGCAATACCGCGACGCGGTCGAACGCTGCAGGGCTGCCGGGGCGACGATCCTCCTGGCGACGCCGCGGATCCAGAAGCCCGACGAACTGGGCATCTTCCGGCTGATGGCGAAGCAGGAGCCCGACGGCGTGCTCGTTCGCAACTGGGCGGCTCTGCAGTTCTTTCACGCGGAGGGCCTGCCGGTCGTCGGCGACTTCTCGCTCAACGTCACCAATGAACGCACGGCAGAGTTCTTCATGGCCGCCGGCTGCGATCGCGTGACCGCCTCCTACGACTGCAACCGCGAGCAGCTACTCACGCTCGTCGAAGCGGTGCCGCCGGAGTGGCTGGAGGTGGTCGTCCATCAGCACATGCCGATGTTTCACATGGAGCACTGCGTGTTCTGCGCCGTGCTCTCGCCGGGCACCAACAAGACCAACTGCGGCCGGCCCTGTGACGACCATACCGTGAAGCTGCGGGACCGCATCGGCGTGGAGCATCCGCTCACCGCCGACGTGGGCTGCCGCAACACGCTCTATAACGCCGTCGCCCAGAGCGGTGCGGAGGCCGTGCCGGCCCTGCTGGCGAAGGGCGTGCGGCATCTCCGCATCGAACTGCTCGACGAAGACGACGCGGCGATCGGAAAGGTGATCGCCGCCTACCGCGACCTCATGGCTGGGGTAACGACCGGCCGAGACGTGTGGATGGCACTCAAGGCCACCAACCGCGTGGGCGTCACACGCGGCACGCTCGAAGAGAAGAGAAACCCGCTGGCGATTCTCTGAGTCGTGTCAGACGTGAACTTCGCGCGTCGTAGGGGTACCGCAGCCGGCCGGAGGCAAACCAGGGAAGACACACAGGTTGAAAACCTGTGCTACGAGAGGACGCGAGGGGCTGCCCGTGCCCCGGGAGCCGACGTTGCTGGCCAGCGCAGCCAGGATGGCGGAGCGCAGCCAGCATCGAGTGAGCAGAGGGCATGACGCCCGCAGCGAACGTCCGGCGACGGGGTACGGGCAGCCCCTCGCGTCCAGGCCATTCGCGAAAACGAACCGGCCCGGATCGGCGGGGCCGATCCGGGCCGGGGTTTGATCACGCCTGGATGTGGCGAGGGCTCACTTCGACATCTTGGTGAGCGTCTCAACCATCGGGCCGACGACCGGGCCAAGCAGGTCCCTGACGCCCGGGAGCGCCATGACCGTGTCGATCACCTTCGACAGCATGCCCAGGTTCTTGCCGATGAAGTCGGCGAAAATGGGCTTCTCCTCGGCGGGCAGCTTGCCGGCCTCATCCTCGAGCGAGGTGAGCATCGGGGCGAGCTTCTCGAGTTCCGGCATCGCCAGGCGGGCCGTATCTTCGTTGGTCACGCCCTTGAGGACGCTCGACAGGCCGCCGAAGAGCTCGGTGGCGTTCTTGCCGATGCGGACCGCCTCGAGGAACTTCGGGTCGATCGAGAACGAGTCGACGACGGTGTCGGTGACGTTCGTACCCTGGCGCTCGATCACCTCGGTGACCCGCTCGGTCACGGGGCCGATCTTCCGCTCGCCTTCGACCACCACAGCCTCACCAGCCTTCTTGGCCTGATTCTGGTTCCAGAGATACCAGCCGAGGCCGAGGGCACCGAGCGCCAACAGCGGCAGGAGCCAGCCGGGCAGACCACCGGCGGGCTGCGGCTCGTGCGAGTGGCTGCCGTGGCGGGCGGGGGTGGCCGAGCCACCGCTCACCGCGCCGAAGTCACCGAGCGACAGGCCACGCGGCAGGGCGTTACGGATGTTGCCGGACTGCTCCGAGAACAGACGCGACACGCTGGCAGCATCGGGCTTGCCCGTCAACTGCTTGGTCACCATGCCGAGCACCATCGGGGCGAGGTAGGTGAGCAGCGTCTTCATGATCCCGGGCTGCATGCCGGCGAACGACGCAATCGTGCCGACGAGGCTCGAGAGGTTGTTGCCGCCGCCGAGCAGCGAGGTCAGGAGGTTGCCGCCGAGGCTGCCGAGGCCCGATGCCTGGTTGCCGCCGAGCAGGCCGGCGAGGTTGCCGAGCATGCCGAGGTCGAGGCCGCCCATCGCCTTGGCGAGCTGGTCGGCGCCGCTGTTGGTCGACGCCATCTTGCCAAACACGTTGAGCAGGGCCGGCACAGCGGCGCTCGTCGCGGTCTTGGTCTGCGAGTCGTTGGCACCGATGAGGCCACCCAGCTTGCTCAGCACGTCGGGCGATGTCAGCTGGCTCATGATCAGATCCGAAATGTTCATCATCTAACTCCAGAAGGAAGGAAAACCGTTCAAGAAAAACCACCGAAGTTCGGTCATTGTCCCGCCCCGCCGGGCGTCGGCCTCGGATCGAGAATGGGTGTTGAACCATTCCCCGGATCGTTTGGACGGACAGTTTTTGTAAGTGCTGGGGAGGAGGTTCGCAACGCACCGGCAAAATCACCGTCGCCTGCACCGTCCCGGGCTGTTGTCCCATCCGAAAAGGGCTATTGGCCCTACCAATAGACGTACTGCAGGAACCGCTCCCGGTCGGCCGCTGGCAGGTCGTCGATCCGGGGCACGACCCAGCGGTTCTCGTCGGTATCGACGAGCATCTTGCCGCCGGTGCCGAAGTCGAAGGCCTGACCCTGCGTCCAGCGGGCTGTGAACTGCCGGCGGCCCACGTCGCTCTCGACGTCGAAGTCGAGGTAGCCGTGTACCAGCCGCACGTCGTGCACCCGGCGAACCTCGCGGATCAGCGAGCGCCGCTGCAGCGCGGTGCGGATGACGCCCTGATCCGCATCCGGCCAGTCGACGAGCCGACGGATCATGCCCAGTTCCACCTCGTCGCCGTGCTCGTCCCATCCCCTGATGGAGAGATACTCGTCCGGATGCGTGGCTGGAAACGTGCGGATGATGAAGATGCCGGAGGCCGTGGCCCCAGCGGGCGACTTCAGTTCGATTCGCTCCTGGGGGCCGACCGTGAAATGGTGCCTGGTGGGCTCGAGCCAGACGATGCTCGCGGCCGTGGCGACTGGTGATTCGAGCGGCGGGTCCGCTGCGGCCGATTCCTGCTCGGCGAGCAGCGTGTCGACCGTCGGCTGCTTCGTGACCTGTGTCTGGATCTTCACGAGCCGGGCGTAGACGCCATCGGCGGCGAGCAGTTCGGCGTGCGTCCCCTGCTCCACCAGACGGCCACGATCGAAGGCCAGGATCCGGTCGGCGTTGCGAAGCGTGGAGAGCCGATGAGCGATCGCGATTGTCGTCCGCCCACGGACGAGCACCGCGAGCGCCTCCTGAATCGCCTTCTCGGCCTCGGCGTCGATGTTGCTCGTCGCCTCGTCGAGCACGAGGATGCGCGGGTCGTAGAGGAGCGTGCGGGCGATCGAGAGCCGCTGCTTCTCGCCTCCGGAGAGGCCGGCTCCGTGCTCGCCGAGGAGGGTTTCGTAGGCCAGCGGTTGACGGCACAGGAAATCGTGGGCCCCGGCTGCCTTGGCGGCGGTGAGCCCCTCTTCGATCGTCGCCTGCGGCCGGCCGAAGGAGAGGTTTTTCCAGATCGTCCCCCGGAACAGAAACGAGTCTTGGAACACGATGCCGAGCCGCTCGCGGAGGTCATGGGATGCGAGCTGCCGGATGTCGTGGCCGTCGACGGTGATCGAGCCCTCCTGGACGTCGTGAAACCGGCCCAGAAGGTTCACGAGCGTGCTCTTGCCCGACCCCGACCGGCCGACGATCCCGATCATCTCGCCCGGCTTCACCTCGAACGACACGTCGTGGAGCACGGGCTGGTTGCGGTCGTAGCCGAAGGTCACGTTGGCGAACCGGATCGCGCCCCGGACGTCGTCCCAGGGTTCCGGGTTCGCGGGCTCGGTGACCAGCGCCGGCGTGTCGAGCAGTTCGAGCACCCGCTTGCTGCCGGAGAGGAAACTGGTGAGCCAGGTGGTGAAGTTGGAGAGCGCGCCGAGCGGGGCGTAGAACATCGCCAGGTAGGCAAGAAACGCGATCAGCTGTCCGAGCGTCATGCTGCCGCCGATCACGTCGCGGCCACCGACGTACCAGACGATCAGGCCGCCGAGGCTGAAGACGATCTGCATCGACGCGGCGTAGGTGGTGTTGGTGTGCTCCACCCACTGCCGCCACCGTCGGAGGTGGTCGCTGGCGGCATGGAAGCGGTCGAGTTCACGGGATTCCTGCGCGAAGGCTTTGACGACGCGGATGCCGGAGAGCATCCCGGAGAGCGTGGTCATCTGCTTGCTGGTGGCGTCCCAGAGCCGGTAGTGCCGCGGGTAGACGTGCCGCCAGAAGATCCACGAACCGAGGATCACCAGCGGCACCGGAATCAGCGTGAACAGTGCGAGCTTGGGGTTGATCCAGACGAGCATCGCACCGACGGCGACGAGCTGCACGATCTGCAGCAGAAAGCCACCCGTGATCTGGTGCATGAGGCCGTGCAGCACCTCGCTGTCGTGGGCGACCCGGCTGATCATCGAGCCCACCTGGTGGCGGTCGTAGTAGGCCACCGACAGGCCCTGGAGCTTCCTGACCATCTCCTCCCGCAGCGTCGACGTGATCCCCGAACCGATCGCCGACGTCAGCCGCCCCTTGATCACACCCACGACGGCGAGGAGCACGCGGGAGAACGCCAGGGCGAGCACCACGACGAGCAGGGCCGTCTTGAAGTCGGGCATGCCACCGCCCGCCTCGCCGGCCTTGGCGGAGAGGATGTCGTCGACCATGTACTGCTGGAGCTTCGGCGGCACCAGCTCCGCGATGACGCCCACGAAGGTGAGCAGGCAGAGAATCACCGAGCCGCGGGCGTAGGGGGCCAGCAGGCCGCCGACCCGCCGGAGGATCTGGCCCTTCTGCAGGCAGCGCGGGCAGGCATCTTCCGCGGTCTGGAGCCGCAGGCCGCACGAAGGGCAGGCCGGCGGGTCGAGCGATCCCTCGAGGCCCTCGATCTCCCCGGGGAGCCCGACGGCGAGCCGCTCGCGTGACCGGTCGAGTGCCCGGGAGACCTTGTGAAACCTGGTTGCCAGGGCATTGGAGTAGCGGACGAGGTCGATCCAGATGCCGTCGGTGCGGACCTGCAGCGAGCCACCGCCGACCCCGGACGTCGTGCGGACGCGTTCCACGCCTTTCCACGCCACGGCCCGGAGGGTGTCGTGGCCGTCGGTTGCCGCGAGATGGTCGGGCGTCACCACCAGCCATTCGGCGGCAGGCTCGCCCGACAGGCCGACGTCGGTGCCGACCGAGAGGAGAACCGGTCGGTGGTTGAGCCCAGCCGCATCAAGACGGCGGTGCACGTGGTCGGGCACCCCGAACGGTGGCCTGTGGCCGGCCGCGGCCGTATGCTCGGGCCTGTGAGCGGTCGTGGTGATCGCGGTTTCCTTCGCGCGGGTCCTTTGGAGTGCTTCGTCCATGATCTACGAGCGTATGCCAAGAGTGGTTCGGCAGGCTATCGGGTCGGCGGTCGCCATCGCGGTGACGGTGGTCGCGGCGGTGCCGGCCTGGGCCCTGGAAGAGGGCTTTGCGAGCCTGTTCAACGGCACGGATCTCGCCGGCTGGAAGGCCAACGAGAACTCCGATAGCTGGTCGGTGAAGGACGGCGAGATCGTCTGCAAGGGGCCCCGCAGCCACCTCTTCTATGTGGGGGCCAACCCGGCCAAGCCCGAACAGTTCAAGAACTTCCACCTCAAGGCAGAGGTGCTGACGAAGCCAGTGGCCAACTCCGGCATCTTCATCCACACCGCCTTCCAGCCTGATGGCTGGCCAGCCCAGGGCTATGAGGTGCAGGTCAACAACTCGCAGCAAGACCCGGTCCGCACCGGCAGCATCTACAACGTCGTCAAGAACTTCACGCCGCCGGCCAAGGACGACACCTGGTTCGCGCTCGACGTGGTCGTCAACGGCAAGGCCGTGGGCGTGATGGTGGACGGCCGGGTGCTCTTCGAGTTCGTCGAGCCGGACGGTGTGACGGGCACGCGGAAACTGTCGGAGGGCACCTTCGCCCTACAGGCCCACGACCCCGGCAGCGAAGTCCACTACCGCAACATCCGCGTGAAGCGGCTGCCGTAACTCCTGGCCCTGCCGCGCCGCTCGGGGCTCCTTGCCGAAAGCATGGCGCCGGTCGCCCCGGGCGGGACGAGTTGCCTTGCCGAGGCGAGGATACGCCCACGGCCGGCATCCTCGCCCCGACCCGTGGCGACCTCGTCCGTCATGGTGCGTGGGAGGCGTTGGAACAGTTCACTGGCACGGGCAGCCCCTCGCTGTCCCCCATAGCACAGGTTTTCAACCTGTGTTCCCGCTTGCATAGGGCTCGGGGCTGCCTGTCGGGCTCGCCGTGCCGATGCGTGCGGCTGCATTTTTCAGTCGGTTGTGCCGATAATGCCGGTGGTGCGGGCTGCGCCGGCGAGGGGCCGGAGGCTGTCCGCGACCAGACTCGGGAGGGATTCATGGTCACCGGAAAACTACCGGCGGGGATTCGCCACGACATCACCCAGTGCATCGGTCGCACGCCGCTCGTGCTGCTGCGGCGGGTCTCCGAGGGCTGCGTGGCCACCGTCGCCGCCAAGATCGAGAACATGAATCCGCTCTGGAGCGTGAAGGACCGCATCGCCGGCGCGATGATCGAGGCCGCGGAACGCGACGGCCTGATCGGTCCCGACACCGTGATCATTGAGCCCACCAGCGGCAACACCGGCATCGGCCTGGCCTACGTCTGTGCCGCCCGCGGCTACAAACTGCGCGTCACGATGCCCGAGAGCATGAGCCTCGAGCGACGGCGGATGCTGAAGGCGCTCGGGGCCGAACTCGTGCTCACGCCGGCGGCCGAGGGGATGCCCGGTGCCGTGCGACATGCCGAGGAGATCAGCCACTCCAGCACGCAGTTCTTCATGCCGCAGCAGTTCAAGAACCCGGCAAACCCCGAGGTGCACCGCCGGACGACGGCGGAGGAGATTTGGGTCGACACCGAGGGGCAGGTCGACATCGTCGTCTGTGGCGTAGGCACCGGTGGCACGATCACGGGCGTCGGCGAGGCCCTCAAGGCAAAGAAGCCAGGCATCAAGGTCGTGGCGGTCGAGCCGGCCAATAGCCCGGTGATCACGCAGAAGCTCTCCGGCCAGCCGATCAAGCCGGGCCGCCATACGATCCAGGGGATCGGTGCGGGCTTCATTCCCGACATCCTCAATCTCGACATCATCGACGAGGTGGTGAAGGTCGACGACGAAGACGCCATGGAGACAACGCGGCAGCTTGCCAAGCGCGAAGGCTTGATGTGCGGCATCAGCTGCGGCGCCGCCGCGTGGGGCGCCCTGCAGGTGGCCCGACGGTCTGAGAACGCCGGCAAGCTCGTGGTCGTGGTGCTGCCCGACCTTGGCGAGCGGTATCTCTCGACGCGGCTGTTTCCGGAGTGAGCGGTTGGGCGGGCTACTGCCGTCGTTGGGCGAACAGCCAGTCGATCACTGCGGGATCGCGGTAGGCCGGCGTCCATGAGTCGTGGCCGACCCCCTGGAGTTCCGAGTAGGTCGGCCTGCCCCCCGCTGCCTTCACGGCGTTGACCATCCGTCGCGACCGCTCGACCGGCACGGCGTCGTCGGCATCGCCATGGAAGCACCAGATTGGAAGG
>Ga0208864_1000578_pt1 | contig 12205 bp, 8 predicted proteins | sample CryBogmetaGMA05M_FD_184542 | JGI IMG/M metagenome (GOLD analysis project Ga0208864, IMG submission 184542) | Freshwater microbial communities from Crystal Bog, Wisconsin, USA - MA0.5M (SPAdes) | ecosystem: Environmental > Aquatic > Freshwater > Lake | place: Crystal Bog, Wisconsin, USA...
TCGCGGGGGATGCGCGGCCGTCATCCCCTCCCGTGGTCCGTCCCGCGTTCACGGCTGTCGACGCCCTTCGCCGATGACTTCTGTCACTGCCCGGTGGTGGGGGCTGTTCCTTGGCGGGCCGAGCATGCCGAAGACCTTTCGCACTGCCGTCGTTCTCATCGGCGCGATCTGCGCCGGTCGTTCCGCCACGCTCGCACACGGGTCGCTGCCCCCGGTCTCGGCCCCGGTCGCGCCGGCGGGCAGCGCCGGCGAACCGGAGCCGATCCCGCCTCCCCACACGACGCCGCCGCGCCCGGTCGTGGCGCCTGTCGCAACACCGCCACAGGACATCCAGTGCGGCGCCGCACGGGCCTCTTCATCTGGCAGACTCCTCGCCGCGGAGCGGTCCGCCGTCCAGTCGCCACGGCATGCTCTCCGCACCGCGGCTCACCGCGCGGCCAACGTCCGCCGCGCGGCCCTTGGACTGGCGGCGGAGGAGGCCCGCAATCGCGACGCAGGCATCGCGTTGGAACTGTACTGGTCGCTCGCTGAAGCGGTGCATTCGCGTCCGCTCATCACCGAATCACTCGCGGCGACCGACGCCGCGGTCGTGGATCGCGGCACGCTCGCGGCACGGGGACTGGAGGTGCCGGTCGACCCGGCGACTCTCGACATCCGGCGGCTGGCGCTCGCAGACGGCCTGATCGCGGTCGATGCAGCCGTCGACACGCTCTCGATCGCCGTCCGGCAGGCCGCCGGTCTTCCACCCGGACCGATGATACCCGTGCAGCCGGGCTTTGAGGGCGAGTGGACGTCCGGACCTCCCGACGTCGAGCGGCTCGTCCGCGAGGGGCTCGCGTCGAAGCCCGAACTCCGGATGCTCCGCATGCTGCTTGCGAACCTCGACGCGGAGACCCTCGATGTCGCCCGGACGGTCCTGGGCCAGGCAAACCCGGCGCTCGGTGGAAAGGACTGCGAGCGCTGCTGCCGAGGTCATGTCAAGCTGCTACGGCACAGGCAATCCGACTGTGAGGTCGCCGCGGTTGCCCGGCAGCTGCGACAACTCCTCGGCGACCGCGAGGCGGCGGTGGAAGCCGACGTGCGCCGTGCGGCACGGCTCGGCGCCGCGGAAGCTGAGCGGGCGGGGAATGCGACGCACAGGCTCGAGGTGGCCACGCGTGCTCTCGCCGATCTGCGCGGCAAACAAACGGCCGGCGAGGGCGATGCGTTCGCGATCCACCTTGCCGAAGTCGAGGTCGCGAAGGAGCGGCGGGCGGTCGTCGAGCGGCTCGCGATGTGGGAGCGGCATCGGGTGCAGGTATGGGCGGCACAGGGCGTCCTCGCGGCGCGGTGCGGCCTCGCGTGCCACTGACCGACATCACTGGCGTTGGAAGATGAGTCGACGCAGTTCCTGCTCGAAGGAATCGCTCGCCTCGATCGCCTCCTGAAAGGCGTCCTTGCTCAGGCTCAGGAGTTCGGCCGGCTCGCGAACGGTGACCGTCGCCGTGCGGACTCCCCCCTGGAGAAGAGCGATCTCGCCGAAGAACTCGCCCGGTCCCAGGAAGCGGACCGATCTCCGCGTTCCCCCCTCCTCGATTTCCACCTCGAGCCGTCCGCTCCGGACCATGTAGAAGGTGTCGGCCGCGTCGCCCTGGCGCACGACGAGGGTCCCGACCGGCACGCGTTCCACGAGCACCCTCCCCGCGATCCGCATCAGGCCCTCGGCTCCGACGTCGGCAAACACGGGGCAACTCCTCAGGAATGCGCACACCATCTCCGCAGACTTGAGTCGCACGTCCGACGCGATGCGCCCGTCGACCATCTTCACGATGCGGTCGGCGGCATCGAGCACCCGTTGATCGTGCGTCACGACGATCACGGTCGTGCCGTGCTCGTTGGAGTACCGCTTGAGCAACTCCATGACGATCCGCCCCGACTGGGCGTCGAGGGCCGCCGTCGGCTCGTCGGCCAGGATCAGCCCCGGGCGGTTTGCCAGCGCCCGCGCGATCGCCACCCGCTGACGCTGCCCACCGGACAGCCGGGCAGGCGTGTACCCCGCTCGCTCGCCGAGCCCGAGTTCGCCGAGCAGTTCCCGCGCGCGGCGGGTGGCATCGGCTGCGGAGAGCGGCCCGAGATCCAGCGCCATCCTCACGTTCTGCTCTGCCGTCAGGGATCCGAAGAGGTTGTGCGCCTGGAAGATGAATCCGACGTGGCGGCGGAACGTCACCAGGCCCCGGGCGTCGAGGGCGTGGAGGTTCTCGCCGAGCACGGTCAGTTCGCCCTGCTGCACGGCGCGAAGGGCGCCGATCAGCGTGAGGAGCGTCGTTTTGCCCGAACCGGATGGCCCCGTCATCACGACGATCTCGCCGCGGGCGATGTCGAGTTCGTTGTCGAAAAGCGTCTGCTTTCGCAGCTCGCCGGCGCCGAAGAAGTGATTCACATGGCGAATCGCCACGGTCGAGGAGCGCGAGGCGTCGATGCCCCGGACGGCGCGGACCGGCGAACCGTCGGACGATGTGGCTGCGACGACTTCGGTCATGTGAAGAGGTCCGCGGGGGCGGCGGCATGCAGTTTCCGGATGGCGAGCAGCCCGGACACAACGCACATCACCAGCGTGAGGCAGAAGACCAGCGCCGCCCGCGCCGGCGTCACCCGCATCAGCAGGCCGGTGGCCGCGGCCAGCCAGCCGTAGCAGATCGCGGCTGATGCGAAGCCCGGCAGGAAGCCGAGCGTGGCGAGATAGAGCGATTCCTCGATCACGAGAAGCACGAAGTAGCGCGGCGCGTAGCCCATCGCCTTCAGCGTCGCGAACTCGGCCATATGGTCGGAGATCTCCGTCGCGAGAATTTGATAGCACACGACCACCCCCACGACGAACCCCAGCACCAGGCCGAGTCCGAAGACGAAGCCGATCGGCGTGCTCCGCTTCCAGAAGGAAAGCTCCTGCGAGACATACATGTCCTTGGTGTGCACGGCGACGTCGTCCGGAAGGGTCGCCGCCAACGCCGCTCTCACGACACGTGGGTCGGCGCCCGGGGTGACTCGAATGATGCCGAGGTCGACGCTTCCGAGCCCGCGTCCATCCGCGACGCGGGCGGGTGCCACCGCGTTGAGTGTCTCCGTGCTGGCGAGCAGAGTGCCGTCGTTCGCGAAGTCGGTGCCCAACTGAAAGACACCGACGATTCGCACCCGGCGCCCGGCGAGGTTGATCTCCGTGCTGTCCGCGAGCAGCCCGTAGTCGGGCTTGCTGCGGCCGTCGGCGAGCACGGTCATCGGGACGCGGAGCGCTCCGACGCGGCGGTTGATGGCGTCGTCGCGAAACATGACGACGTCCGGGTCGAAGGCGGCGATCCGAATGGGCCTGCCCATGTCGCCCTCGCCGCCGAAGAGCGGCGCCAGTTGCGTTTCGAGGTACATCGGCTCCGCCACGCCAACGCCCGGCACACAGCGGGCCTGCTCCAGCCGCTGCTGCGGGAATGGCTCGCTGACGGCGAGCGTATAGCGGCCGGCGGCGGTGACGATGATGTCCGCGTCGATCGCCTCGATGAAGGCCACGGTGCTGTCGAGGAGCGCGTTGCGAAACCCCAGTTGGAGGAACATCAGCAGGACGGCGAATCCGACGCCTCCCACGGCCAGCAGAAGCCGCCGGATGTCGTGGGTCAGGTTGCGCCAGGCGAGGGGTATCTTCATGGGCTCGGTGTGCGACGGACCGCCGCGGTGCCTAGAACAGGTCAGCGGGGGCCGCCGTCGCCACCTTGCGAAGTGCGGTCATGGCCGCCGAGACACACATCGCCATGGCGAGCATGAGCACTACGCCCGCCTCCCACAGTCCCAGCCTCATGGGAATGTGGGCGAGTCTGCGGGTGACCTCGTAGAGGTTCCACGCCACGAGCAACCCCGGCACGTAGCCTGCCACCGCGATCGCCAACGCCTGTGCCAGGACCAACCCTGAGATGTAGCCCTGCTCGTACCCGAGCGCCTTCATCGTGGCGAACTCGCGGAAGTGGTGGGCGACCTTGTTCGCGAGCACCTGCGACACGATCGCCATGCCGACGATCAGCGACGTGGCCACGCCCACTCCGAAGATGACGCCCACGGACGTCTTGGCGATCCAGTGATGCCGCTCGGAGCGGGCCAGTTCCTCACGAGCGAGGACCCGCACATCGGCCGGCAGACGCTCGCGCAGCCGTGCCACGACCCCATCCACGTCGGCTCGATCGGCGACGGTGACGAGCCCAAACGACGTCCGCCCCGGCGGAAATGCCGGCTGGATGCGGAGGAAGTTCGGCGCGCTCGTCACGATCGCGCCGTCGGCGCTGAATCCGGTGCCCATGTCGAAGTTCCCGGCGACCGTCACGGTCACCGCGCCGGCGTCGGCCCGCGTGCCCGACTGTTGCGGCCCGAACTCGGGACGCGATGTGCGGTCGATGAGGACGGTGTCCGGCCGCCGGAGCAGGTCCGCTGACCCGCCAAGGCGCGGCAGGTCGAGCGCGGGACGATCGAGGTCGAAGCCCATCAGCATGATCGCCCGCGATCGGCCGCGGCCGGGGTCGGCGGGTCGCCACGTGGTGAACGAGAGGTTGAAGGGCACGACATCGGCGACGCCAGCCACGCCTCGCGCCTGCTGCAGTCGCTCCAGCGGGACGGAATCCGGACTCGACAGAAAGAGGTAGTTCCGCGAACAGACGAGGATGTCGAAGAGCATGTTGTCCTGGATCAGCACGGCCGTGCGACGAACCGACCCGTAGAAGCCGAGTTGCATCAGCATCAGAAGCACCGCGAACGCCACGCCGAGCATGGCGACAGCGGTTCTTCCGCTATCGTGCACAAGGTCAAGCCACGCGTAGGGAACCTTCATCGCGGCACAGCCGGGTGCGGCAGGACCGGTCCGGCGTCCGGGGCCATGAAGTCGACGTCGACCTGCAGGTTCACGAAGTCCGCCGCGGACTTGGGGTCGTCGAGGGCGACGCGCACCTTGACGACGCGCTGCTCCGCGGTGGACGGCATCCCCAGCCCCTGGACCTCGTTTGCAGACACCATCCCGCCGATCGTCACGACCTTCCCCTCGAGCGGGCCGGGGATCGCCCGGCTGCGGACAGCCGCTCGCTGGCCGATCGCGATGCGACGCACGTCCGTCTCGTACACCTCGGCGACGACGTGCATCGCCGAGACGTCGGCCATGAGGAGGATGGGCTTCGGCGCCACGATCTCACCGTCGTGGGACAGGATCTCCAGAACCCGGCCGGCTGCCGGAGCCCGGACGAGCGACAGATCGCGCCGCAGTCGCGCGGCGTCCACGGCCTTCTCGAGCGCGACGAGGGAGCCTCCCGCGTCCACGAGGGCCGCATTGGCACGCGCGGCATTGAGCCTCGCCTCGGCGCCCCTGCGGGTCAGCTCGCGCGCCTGACTCATCCGGTCGAGCAGCGATCGCTGGGCCCGCACGTCGAGTTCGGCCTGCGTCTTCATGAGCCTTCGCCGATCGAGTGCCTGCTCCGGGACGAGTCTGGACTCGAGACCTGCCAGGCGATCGAGTTCTCGGCGGGCCGTGGCGGCGCCAGCTTCGGCGGCCTCGACGCGTGCCTCCTGGGCCGTCGCCTCGAGGTTCGGTGCGTCAGCCTGCTGCATCGCCAGTTCGGCCTCGACGACCGTGGCGGCGGCCACCGCCCGCTGCGCGTCGAGCCGCTCTCGGGCCTCGGCGAGTTGGGCGCACGCCACATCGAACTCAACGCGGCGGAGTTCCGCGCTCGCCAGCCGCACGAGTTCAACGTCGGGCATGACGGCATCCCCGACGGACACCAACACCCGCTCGATCCGCTCGCCCGGCGCGGCACCCACGTGGACGACACCCTTCGCCGGCTCGATGCGTCCGAGCGCGCCGACGATCGGCGCGGTCGACGCGTCGGCCACCGGACCCACGGTCGGCGCGGGGGCCGGACCGCACGTCGGGATCGTCGGAAACGCCGCGAGCAGAACTCCGGCGAAGAAGCGATGGCGGCCGGCGCGATGGGCGTTCATGCAGGCGACGTGTCGGCACGTGACAAGGATTCGCCGCGGCGGGCGAAGCCTACGGACGGGAAATCGACCCCGAGGGTATTCACCCCCGCCATCAGCGGCAACTGCCGCGGCGTACCGGGGAAATCCCCCGCAGAAACCGCCCTCCGCATGCCTGCTAGACTCTGGCATCAACGACGACGTGCTCACACCGTCCGATCCATGGATCAACGCGATCCGAACTCGACGATTCCGCCCGCTGCGGCGGACATCTTCGCCACGCGGCCCTTGTCGCCGAGCGACCATCCGGCGACTGGCGCGAATCCCGCCGAATGCCGGGCGATCGGCAACTACGTCGTCGAGCGGGAACTCGGACGGGGCGGCATGGGCGTCGTGTACCTCGCACGACATTCCCAGTTCAGCGATCGCCGCTACGCGGTGAAGCTGATCGCGGCGACGATCGCGTGCCCGATCACGTACGATCGGTTCCGTCGCGAAGTCGAAGCGGTCGGGAAGTCCCGACACACGAACCTCCTCTACGCGATCGACGCGGGGTCGCACGAAGGCAGCCCGTACCTCGTGACGGAGTTCGTCGACGGGCTCGACCTGGGCAGGATTCTCCGCGACCGCGGTCCGTTGCCGGTCCCGGTCGCCTGCGAGATCGCCAGGCAAATGGCGTCAGGACTCGCATTCGCGCACGCGCACGGCATCATCCACCGCGACATCAAGCCTCAAAATGTGATGCTGCAGCCGAACGGTCTGGTCAAGATCCTCGACCTCGGGCTCGCGTCGGTCCGGGACTCCACGCTGGGCCCTCCCGCCGGGGAGGTGGTGGGCACGCCTGCGTACATGCCCCCCGAACAATGGCGGGCCGCGTCGCAGATCACGACTGCCGCCGACATCTACTCCCTCGGCTGCACCTTGTTCGAGATGCTCGCCGGGCGCCCTCCGTATCCGCCCGATCGCTATCCGGGCATCGGCGAGCAGCAACACGCCCACCTCCATCTCGCGCCTCCGAGAATCGGTGACGTCGCACCGCGCACACCGGCCGACATCGCCCGGCTCGTGGACCGTTGCCTGGAGAAGGATCCGACCAAGCGGCCTCGAGGGTGCGACGAGATCGTGTCGGCACTCGAAGCCCATGCGGCCCCCATCGAGTCGGCGCTCGTACTCGGCGACGCGAATCCTAGCGGGACCGGCGACGCGGCGGCACGGTACGAGCAGTTCGTGAGCGAATACGGCGACCATCGCGGAGATGCCTCATCTGCTCCGGCGTTCGTGGCGGCGTGGCTCGCCGGCCTGCTGATCGCGGCCTCCGGCCTGACGATGGCGTACTTCGGTCCCGGAACAACGCCCGCGTGGTCGACACGGTTCGACCTCCTGGCAGACATGGCGGCCCCGGCAGGGACCGGATTTCTCGTCGAACAGGGCCGCTCAGTCCTCTTTCTGACGCTCATCTTTCTCGTCGCCTTCCTCCGCTACCGGATGCCGATCACACGCTTCTTCACTGTCCGGCTCCACACCTGGAGGGTATGGGTCGCCCGGCTCGTGTTCTTCGCCGTGATGTCGGTCTTCCTGGGGAGCGAGTTCTGCCGACACTGGTATCCGCAGCATGCGGCGACCGACATGGTCGCGTGGGCCGCCAGCCACGGCATCGTCACGACGGCGGACCGCGAAGTGGTCCCCTATCGCTGGTATCTGGCGTACTCGCTCGTCCACTACACGTGTGTGTTCGGTGGACTGCTGCTGCTGCCGGTCCTCCAGTTCACGCTCGCCGACGCGGAGTACGTGAGACGGTCGATGAAACTGTTCACCGCGGCGCAGCGCGAGGAACCCAACGCGATGGAGTCCGTCAACCGGCTGTACGGCCTCGCGCGGCAGTTTCGCCGCGTCGCGAGCCGCTACGTCGACGTCGCGGGGACCCTTGCCGTTGGCATTCAGTATGAGTATTGGATCGGAAGGTGGACGCTCACTGCGACCGGGTACCTCATCGAGGTCGCCGGCATGGTGCTCACGGCCGCCGTCATGGTGGCGTTCTTCGCGTACGTCACCGCCCACTACGCGGATGCGATCGACATCACATTGATGCGGCAGGGCGGGGGCCCCGACTACCGGATCGAGGACCGGCTGGAGCGGTTCAACCTGCAATGGTTCCTTCGATCGGCCGTGTTGTCGCGGCCCGGCGGAGTCGCCCTCATCTCGTTGATGTTTCTGGCACTCGTGGTCGGTCGTCGGGCCTTTCCCTAACTGCCCGTGGGCTAAGCCATCCATGGCCTTTGTCCACGTGGTCGACCGCAGGAAACGCCGAGGGCTTCCAAGGTCGAGTTCAGCCCCATCGTGCGGCGCGACGCTTTGGCCACGGCCTGCTCACAGCCCGGGGCCGGCGTGGACCGCCGCACGACACGGCGGCCGTGGCGCCAGGAGCCCGCGACATTTCCTCGGTTCAACGAAGGGGAGTCGGGGCTTGTACTGGATGGATTGGACGGAATAAAATTCAGCCACAGATGGTGCAGAATCGCCACCGTCCACCGCCCCGTCCTTCGCCTGATCAGTCTTCCCCGGAGAATCGAACGATGAAGAAAACACTCTCCGTGATTGCGGTCACCGCCCTCCTCGGCAGCCACACCGTGCATGCCGCCCCGCCCGGAAATCTGAACCAGCGGCAGCAAGAAGAACTTCTCGGCGAGGTCATCGGTATTGGCATCGCCGGGGCGGTGATCGGTGCCGCGATCAATGAACAAAGCCATCATCAGCACTACAACAACAACGGCTGGAACAACAACAACGGCTGGAACAACAACGGCAACAATCGCTGGAACAACAACAACAACAACAACAATCGCTCGAACAACACCAACGGCCGACGGTATGACTACGTCCCGTCGTCAAGTTCGCGGCCCCAGCAGTCCACCGTCTACCGGGAAACGTATCCGTCGCAGCCGCAGCGGGTCTACTCGCAGCAGCCGGTCTATTCCTCGACGATCGAAGGCGAGCGGATCATCTCGTCGGGTCCCGTGATCACAGGCGAGCAGGTCATCACCTCGAGTCCGGTCATATCCTCGAGTCCCGTCATCACGAGCGAACGGGTGATCTCCTCGAGCCCGACGGTTTCGAGCGAGAGGGTCGTCTCGTCGACTCCCGTCAAGGAGAACAGGCTCCCCTACAAGGGCCCCGGCGTGACGATCAGGCTCACCAAGGAGACGGGGGGCACCGTCGCCTACCTCATCGACGGTATCGAGGAGGCCACGATCGAGGCCGGCCAGGAGCAGACGCTCACGAAGAAGGGCAAGTATGAGATCCGGTTTTCGCGCGGCCGCAGCCCGGAGGGCACCGATTTCGGTCAGGCTCGCTACACGATCACCGAAGGCGCCTATGCCTTCGAGGTCACCGAGAAGGGCTGGGAACTGCTTCGTGAAAAAGATCTCTCCCCGACCTCTGCGGCAACGCCCTCACCCTCCGGCCTGAAGACGAACACCTTGCCTCCCAAGGCGGCCTCGGCCCCTGCGTCGGTGCTGGTCACAGCCCCGCTTCCTGCCGCCCCGGCGGAATCGTCCGGAGCCGCAGCGCGTGCCGCGTCCACATCGCCCGGCACCCCTTGAATCTGGAACTCGGGAGTGAAGCCACCCGCGGCGCGGGACCGCACGGCACCATCGACACCGGAGTAAGATGCATCCGGGAAGGCGGCCGAGTTCGGCCCGTTCCCGCGCGTCCCTGTCTCCCGGAGTCAACGCCATGACCGATGCGTCCTCGGCCAACGTGATCTGGATCGTGGTCGCGGCGATCGCCGCGGCCGTGATCGCCGCCATCGTGCTGTACAACCAGCTCGTCGCGATGGACGTCCGTTGCGACAACGCCTGGAGCGACATCGACGTGCAGCTCAAGCGGCGGCACGACCTCATCCCCAACGTCGTCGAGGCGGTGAAGGGCTACACCAGCCACGAACGCGGCACGCTCGACGCCGTCGTCGCCGCCCGGTCGCGGGCGATGGCGGCCAAGGGGCCGGAGCAGGCCGCCGCCGCCGAGAACGCCCTCACCGGCACGCTCAAGACCCTCTTCGCCCTCGCCGAGGCCTACCCCGACCTCAAGGCCAACACGCAGTTCACCCACCTCCAGGAGCAGCTCGCCTCGCTCGAGGACTCGATCCAGTCGTCGCGCCGCTACTTCAACGCCACCGTGCGGGAGCTCAACGGCTCCGTGCGGATGGTTCCCTGGAGCCTGCTGGCCGGCCTGGCGGGAGCCAGACCGAGGGAGTTCTTCGAGATCACCGACGCGGCGGAGCGGGCGGTGCCCAGCGTGAAGATGGGGTGAGCCGATGGCCGCGGTCGTGACCAACCCCGGTTCGTCCGTCGGCCCGCGGCCCCGATCCGACGCGCGACCACGCCCGACGTCGCCCGTGCGTCACCGGCTGCTTGCGACGGCCCTCGCGCTCGCCGCGCTCTCCGGCGGAGTCGCCACGGCCCGGTCGATCGTCGTCGAGGATTTCGACGCCGCGCTCACCGTCGGCGTCGACGGGTCGCTCGAGGTGGTGGAAAAGATCCGGCTGCGGTTCGAGGGCCAGTGGAACGGCATCCAGCGGTTCATCCCCATCGACTACCAGGCGGGCCAATCGGGCAACTACCGCCTCCGGCTCACGGTCGAAAGCGTGACCGACGACGCCGGAACGCCGCTGAAGATGACGCGGTCGTTCTCGGGGCACGCCGAGGTGCTCAAGATCTGGGTGCCCGGCGCGAATGATGCCGCACGGACAGTGGTGATCCGCTACCGCGTCGCCAATGCCCTGCGGTTCTTCGACGACCACGACGAGCTCTACTGGAACGTCACCGGCGACGAATGGCCCTATCCGATCGGCCGGGCCCGGGCCGTGATCACGTTGCCGGGGGCGGCCGTGAACGTGCGGGCCAACGCGTTCACCGGCGGCTACGGCTCCGGCGAGCGGACGGTGTCGGTCGCGATCGACGGCGAACGCCGCGATCCCGACAAGGGGTTCACGCGCGACGCCGAGGCCGCACCGCCCGCCGGGGACCGGCACGTGGTCGAGGTGGCCGCCGCGCGGCCGCTCGGCATCCGCGAAGGGCTCACGGCCGCCGTCGCGTGGAACCCGGGCGTGATCCGCCGGCCGACGGAGTGGGAGCGACGCTTCGCCTGGGTCGGCGACAACCTCGATCGGATCGGCCTCGTGGGCTTCCTCGGTGCCGCGCCGCTGGTGGCGCTCGGCCTGATGCTCTCCCGCTGGGTGAAGGACGGCCGCGACCCGCGGACCGGCCCGGTCGTCGTCGCCTACGAGCCGCCGGAGGGACTCGGCCCGGCCGAGGTCGGCACGCTCGTCGACAACTCCCCCGATGCCCGCGACCTGATGGCGATGATCGTCGACTGCGCCGTGAAGCGGGTGATCCGCATCCGCGAGCTCCGCAAGGCGGGCTGGCTCACCAAAGCCGAATACGCCTTCGAGCTGCTGCAGCCGCGCGACACGTGGACGAACCTGACCACGGGTGAGCAGCGGCTCCTCACGTCCATGTTCGACGCGAGCACGGGGAAACCCGGCGCGAACGGCGTCGTGCAGACGGTCACCTCCGACGACCTCACCAACCGCTTCTACACGCACCTCCCCGGCATCCGCGGGGCGGTCTTCGACGGCCTCGTGCGCGACGGCCACTATCGCGAACGGCCCGACCACGTCACGCAGCGCTACGTGGTGACCTCGATCGCGTCGGCCGTCGTCCTTCTCGCGGCCGGTTTCGGCCTCGCGCAGTGGATCTTCCGCGGCATCCCCGGCTGGATGGTGCCCGTGATCGTGGGCTCGGGCGTGCTCACGGCCCTCGTCGTCGCCGGCATCGGCGTGTTCATGCCGGCCCGCACGCCCAAGGGGGCGAAGGCCCGGATGGCGATCCTCGGCTTCGAGGAATACCTCGGCCGCGTCGACCGGCACCGGCTCGCGACCATCCCGCTCACGCCCGAGCTCTTCGAGAAGTACCTGCCCTACGCGATGGCCCTCGGCGTCGACGGACGGTGGGCGAAGGCGTTCGAGGGGATCTGCAAGGAGCCGCCCGACTGGTACGTGGGCACGGGGACCGCCACCGGCCCCTTCGAGCCGGGCGGCCTCACGCAGCACCTCGCGCAGATGGGCAACGTGACGACCTCCGCGATGCAGTCGGCCCCGCGGTCGGAGAGCTCGGGCGGCAACGACTCCTTCAGCTCCGGCTTCGGCGGCGGGGGCGGATTCGGCGGAGGCGGATTC
>Ga0208864_1000579_pt1 | contig 12204 bp, 10 predicted proteins | sample CryBogmetaGMA05M_FD_184542 | JGI IMG/M metagenome (GOLD analysis project Ga0208864, IMG submission 184542) | Freshwater microbial communities from Crystal Bog, Wisconsin, USA - MA0.5M (SPAdes) | ecosystem: Environmental > Aquatic > Freshwater > Lake | place: Crystal Bog, Wisconsin, USA...
GTCGTTGTCGCGGCCGCCGTCGTTGTCGCGGCAGCTGTCGTTGTCGCGGCAGCCGTCGTTGTCGCGGCAGCCGTCGTCGACGCGGCACTGGAGATCGATGAGGAAGCCGACTCAGGTGTTGTTGTCGCGGAATCGGTCGGCGAGGGCGCGCTCGGCGTGCTGGTGGGTGGCGCGACCGCGGGGACCAAATCGGTGGCCGACGGCGGCACGGTGTAGGTGATTCCCGGCGGGGCGGTGGCCTCGGGATCGCGCTCCACAACCTTGGCCGACAGATCGTTGAACTGATCCATCAACTCCTGCTTCTGTTGTTCATCGCCGATCGTCGCCACCTGTGTGCTGACCGCAACCAGCTTGTCCTGTGCCTGTTCCCAGTCGCCGCGGGCGATCAAATCCTGCACCTGGTTCAGTTCGGTGCGGGCAGCCAGTGCGACCTGGTCGTCACGGACCTGCTTCGGCGCACCGAAAAGCATTGTGCGCAAACCGTAGAGGGCATCGCCGGGGCCTGCGCCTGACACCACGGCACCGAAGCCACCGATACACATCACGGCGGCGGCCGCGGCACCGACGACGCTCAGCCCGCGTCGGCTTCGCTTGGGGGCGGGTGCCCACTTCTCCCGGCTCTCCCGGTTGATACCGCTGGGCTTCTCGGCCAGGCCGACGTTGAGTGCGGCGATCGCATCCGATTCGGAGATCAGGCCAGTCGCCGGCGGGAAGCGCATCTCATCGCGCCAACCGCCGAGCACCGCCGCCAGTTCGGCATCAGCCGCGTCCTGCGGCGTGACGGGGCGGCCGGTGGCCAGCGCGTCGATGAAGTCGTCACTGTTGCGAATGGCATCCAGCGACGGCTCGTTGAAGGCGTCAGGCCCACGGGAATCAGACATAGTCAATCCCGGATCCGGCGATCTCGGACTTGAGCCGTGCCAGGGCGCGATGTTGCGCAACCCGCACAGCTCCGGGGGTACTGCCGACGGCTTCGGCCGTCTCTTCGGCGGACATCCCCACCACGATGCGAAGGGTCAGGATCTCGCGTTGCTTCTCGGGCAGCACCGAGAGCAGCTTGGTCATCCGCGCGGCGGAATCGGATTGCAGCGCCATCTGCTCGGGACCTGCGTCCATCGAGAGCCGCTCCGGGACCACTTCGGTGGGCTCGGAACGGTTGCGGCCTGCCGCGCGATGCGCGTCGGCGACCTTGTGCGAAGCGATGCCGTAAACGAAGGCCAGGAACGGGCGTCCCTGATCCTGGTAGCGCGGCAGCGCCTGGATGGCGGCCAAGCAAACCTCCTGAGCTACGTCGTCAGCCGAGAGCCCACTGCGCTCTGCGGCCCCCACCCGTGCCCGGACGTACCGGATCACGATTGGGCGGATGATCTCCACTACTTCACGGAGCGCATCACGACTACCCGCCACGGCCTCAGCCACAGCAGCGTCGAGACGCTCTCCTGGAATGGTCATCGACGACGGCATCTCCAACGTTACGTACCGGGGGATTCCGGCAGGCTGGCTCAGGTAAAGACAATATCGGCCGGGACCTCGAATCGGCCGTTAGCTGCTGCTCAAGCGCCCGCCGTGGCGTGTGATGAAGGCCGCGCTCCGGTCCCGGATGTCGGCGACGGCGGCGGGGCTGTGGGTCTGGCTTCCGATTCCGGCCAGCAGGCAGGCCAACGCCCAACGCAGCGGTACCAGGCCATAGGTCCGGGTGTCGGCCAGAGCAGCGTCGGCGAGAGCGCGGGAACGCTCAAGATCGCGGGCGCTACACAGGGCCGCCGCGAGCACGACATCGCTTTTGACACGATGGCGACGCAGCCCCGGGAGGGCCTGTTCGGCCAGCGCAACGCCACGTTGAGCGTGGTGGCAGGCACCGTCGCCATCGCCGGCGGCCATCGCCAGTTCAGAGCTCACCCAGGCCATCCTGATGGCCATTCGCGCAGGCGGGGCCTCGGCATCGTCCAGCACTGCAGTGGCGCGGGTGAGCAGTGCGGCCGAGGCGGCCAGCCGACCCAATCCCAGCGCGTCTGCAGCGAGCCCGATCAGGGCGTCTACGCCGGCTTCGGAGTCCCGGCCGGCTGCGGCCAGAGCCCGTCCGTCCCAACCGCGGGCCAGCGCGTGCCAGCCGAGTTGTCGATGAAACGAGGCCCGGGTGCTCATTGCCAGCGAGGCCCGCCGCCCTCGCGGCTCGCTGCGCAGCAGTTCGGCGAGATCGGCGTGGGCGCTGCTGTATCGCCCCTGACCGCCTGCGGCCACAGCACGCAACAGCATCTCGTCGGTCGTCCGCGCGGCCGGTAGCGGCCAGCGGCCGGGATCGGTGCCGAACGCGGCGTCCGCCAGAGTGGTCGAAATCATCGGGTCGCGACCTTATCAACCTCGGTTAAGAGTTTGTGCTGCCCACGTTACGACCGTGTCAACTGGAGCCTTCGGTCCGAGGACCCGCGCCTCAGGGTCGCGCAACGCCTGGGTAAATCCGAAGCAATCGGATTCAAAGATGAACGTGATGTAAATTCCCCAGCTGCGGCTATGCGATTCGACACATCAGTGGGTTATTGACGAGCTTTCCAATCTCGCCATAACGTTGCGTTCACGAGTGGTCAACGGCGACAGCACTCATGATTGATCCACGACTCGAATGTGCGAAATACGCACGGGGAGAGGGGTTTTGAGATGTTACAGCCGCAACAGCTACCCGGACCGAACGCCGATGTCTGGGATTGGCAGATGGATGGCCTGTGTCGGGGCGTCGACTCCTCGGTGTTCTTTCATCCCGACGGTGAGCGGGGCCGTGCGCGGGCTCAACGCGAGATGCAGGCCAAGCAGATGTGCCGCCAGTGCCCGGTAATCGTGCAGTGCCGTTCCCATGCGCTGCACGTGGGTGAGCCCTACGGCATCTGGGGCGGACTGAGCGAGGCGGAACGGGAACTGCTGCACAAGCGCGGAATCGGCCGCCGAAGCGCCTGAGCTTCTCACAGCGGATGGTGGCAGGCCACGACGTGCTCCCCGGCGCCTGCTATCCGGGGCACGAGCGGTGGCCGCTCGCGGGTACAGATATCCGTCGCCGCCGCACAACGGGGATGAAATGCACAACCGGTCGGTGGTGTGGCCAGGCTCGGCACATCACCACGGAGGATGATTCTTTCGCGCTTGCGGATCCCGGACACCTCGGGAATGGGCACAGCCGATAACAGGGCGTTCGTGTAGTGGTGGGCGGGTGTGTTGCACACCTCGAGTGCCGGTCCGATCTCGACAATCCGACCGAGATACATGACCGCAACCCGATCTGACACCTGCCGTACGACAGCGAGATCGTGTGCGATGAAGACGTACGTGAGGCCGAGATCCCGCTGCAGGTCAGCGAGCAGGTTGAGAATCTGGGCCTGGACCGACACGTCAAGGGCCGACACCGGTTCATCGGCGATCACAAGGCGAGGATTCAGCGCGATCGCCCTGGCGATGCCGATACGTTGACGCTGACCGCCGGAGAACTCATGCGGGTAGCGATCGGCGTACTCACGTCGTAGCCCGACGATCTCCAGAAGGTCCCGCGCTCGCTCCCGGCGCTGGGCTGCGGTGCCCACGCCGTGAATGGCCAACGGCGCCCCGACGATCGCGCCGGCACGGTGCCGGGGGTTCAGCGATGCCGCGGGATCCTGAAACACGATCTGCATCTCCCGGCGCATCCGGCGGAGATCCTCGCCCTCGATACCGGTGATATCGGTACCGGCGAAGGAGATCGTTCCTGAATCGGGGTCCAGCAGACGCAGCAGCACACGCCCAAGAGTCGATTTACCGCAGCCGGACTCTCCGACGAGCCCGAGCGTCTCGCCTTCATAGACGTCGAGCGAGACGTCGTCGACCGCGTGGATCCATCCCCGGGCGCGCCGCAGGAGACCGCTGCCGCGCAGGGGATAGCGCTTGGAGACGCCGTCAGCGTGCAAAAGTGGCGTGCTCATCGAAGCGCCGCCCGCGGCCGGGGCAGGATGCACGCGTCACGATGTCCGGCGTCATCGGCGACGAGCGCCGGAGTCGTGGCGCACTCGGCCAGCCTGTGGTCACAGCGCGGGGCGAACACACAGCCCGACCGGTGCTCGTGCGGAGCCGGTGGTGCGCCGGGAATCGTCGATAGCCGCTGCGGCCGCGGATGATCGACGCGGGGCATTGAGCCGAGCAGTCCCCAGGTGTACGGGTGGCGAGGATCGTCGAAGATCGCTGCCGTCGGCCCGGACTCGATCACCTTTCCGTCGTACATCACCTGAACGTGATCGGCGATCTCGGCGACAACGCCCAGATCGTGGGTGATGAGGACGACACTGGTGCCATAGTCCCGCGCGACCGCGCGGATCAGATCCAGGATCTGTGCCTGGATCGTGACGTCAAGTGCGGTAGTGGGCTCATCGGCGATGAGAAGCTTCGGTTTACACGACAGCGCCATCGCGATCATCAGTCGTTGGCGCTGTCCACCGGAGAACTCGTGCGGATAGGAGTTAATTCGCTGGGCCGCATCGGGAATCCCGACCTGGTGCAACAACTCAACGACCCGATCCCGGGCTTGCGCCTTGGAGAGACGCTCATGCGCCCGTAGTTGCTCGGCGATCTGAGCACCCACCCGCAGCACCGGGTGCAGGGAGGTCATCGGGTCCTGAAAGATCATCGCGATCTCCGCTCCGCGGATCTGCCTCCACTCGTCGCGCTTCAGTGCGAGAAGATCACGCCCCCGGTAGCGCACCTCCCCCTCGATACGTGCGTTCGGGTCGATCAGCAGGCCCATGACGCTCATCATCGTCACGCTCTTACCGGATCCGGACTCACCGACGATGCCGACGATGCTCTGTTCCTCAACGGTGAACGACACCCCGTCCACTGCGGTAACCGGGCCGGTCTCCGTCTCGAACCGCACGCGCAGGTTGACGACCTCGAGCAGCGGCGCGCTCACGAGGCCCGCGTCCTCGGGTCAAGCCAGGCATAGAGGACGTCGACGACGGCACTGGCGATGACGATGACGAACGCCCCGTAGAGAACCGTGGTCATGATGACCGGAAGGTCGAGTCCCGCTAGCGAAAGGTACGTCAGCCGGCCGACCCCTGGCAGTCCGAACACGACTTCGACGAGCAGTGCCCCGCCTGCCACCAGCGCGCCGAAGTCAAGTCCGAACAGGCTCACGAATGTGATGAGCGACGCGCGGAGCTGATGTCGCAGCAGCACTCGGCATTCGGAAATGCCCTTGGCGCGCGCGGTACGGATGTAATCCTCATTCTCCTTCTCGATGAGATCGGAGCGAAGGATGCGCGCGTAGAAGCCGACGTACAGGATCGAGAGGACGATCCAGGGGATGACGAGGTGCTGGAACCACAGCAGCGGATTGTCTGTCAGCCGCGTATAACCAAGGGGGGGAACCCATCTGAAGATCCAGGTATCGTTCCAGCGCTGCTGGGTGAACAGGTTGGCGACCATGCCGAGCCAGAACACCGGCAGCGACACGCCAATGAGCGCGAAAGCCATGATCAGTGGATCCCAGATCGTGCCGCGCAGCGAGGCCGACAGGACGCCGAGCGCGATACTCGCGAGCACCCAGATGACGGAGGCACCGAGCACCAGTGAGAGCGTCACCGGCGCGGCGCGGATGATTTCGGGGATCACCTGGACGCCGCGGTTTGTGTACGACTCGACGTCACGTTGCACGACGATGTGATCCATCATCGTGACGTACTGAATGGGCAACGGTCGGTCGAGGCTGAACTCTGCGCGAATGGCGGCGATGTTCGCCGGTGTGGCGTTGCGTCCTGCCATCCGGCGTGCTGGATCGACTCCGGGTGTGGCGAAGAAGATCAGGAACACCAGAACGCTCAGGGAGAACAACACGACCGTCATCGATAAGAATCGGCGGACGATGAAGGCGATCATCGCGTCTTCCGCAGCCGACGGGTGCGTACCTTCGCGCGGGGGTCGACTGCCTCGCGGATGCCGTCGCCGAGGACGTTCAGCGCCAGGATGGTGATGGTGATGAGGATTCCCGGAGCGATAGAGACCCAGGGTCGGGTGTAGAGCTGGGTCTGCCCGTCGTTGACGAGGCTGCCCCAACTCGCCTGAGGGGGCTGCACGCCGATCGAGAGGAACGACAGGGCCGACTCGGTCAGGATGCACGTCGCGACCATGAGTGGGAAGATCACGATCACGCTCGGGATGACATTCGGCAGTACCTCGCGGAAGAGCAGACGCCGGCGCTTTGCGCCCTGCGCGATCGCCGCCTCGACGAAGTCCCGATGCCGTACCGCGATCACTTCACCGCGCACCGGCCGTGCCACATAGGGGACGTAAATCACGCCGATGATGAGAATGGGCAACCACAGGCTCTGCGGATCGATCGTGATCGGCCCGATCGAAAGTCCCTGCGTGAGAAGCACGGTCGAGAGGGCAATCGCCAGTAGGTAGATCGGGAACGCCCAGATGATGTCGAGCGTCCGCGAGACCACAGCGTCGGTCGCTCCCCCGATGAAGCCGGCGAAAAGCCCCACCAGCGTTGCGATGAGGCACGCGATCAACGCCGCACCGATACCGACGAGCAGCGATGCGCGGCCGCCGTAGAGCAGCCGAGCCGCCACATCCCGGCCCTGGGTATCGGCACCGAGGAAGTATTGCGATCGCAGCGTCGGCCCGAGCGGAATTGAACCGAGGCCACTCGCGTTCGGCTGGATGACCGGGACCTGTAGTCCGTCGATCTGCACGGTCCCCGACAGGTTTGAGGCGAAGGGATCGGTGTGGGCGACATGACTGGCGTAGACCGGAGCGAGCAAGGTGCCCGCTGCGATCAGAACCAGAGCGACAGCCGCCAGCATCGCGGCACGGTTGCGTCGCAGTCGGGAGATCGCCACCGCCTGCGTGGTCATGGTCACGTGCAGGTCATGTGGGCCGTTACTGCACCCAGGCTTGCTCGATCATGAATCCACCCACGACCGACGGGTTGTACTTGTAGTTGCCCACCCGAGCCGAGACGAAGTCAAGCTTGCTGCCGACGAACATCGGCACCCACGGCGCAGCATCGGTGACGAGCTTGTCGATCTCGGTCCACGCCGTGGCCGCTGCCTCGGGATCGGTCAACTGCAACGCCTCGGCCTCCTTGGTCTTCTTGTCGATCGCCGGATCGCAAAACATCGAGAGGTTCGGGTTAGCCGTGCTGTTAGCCCGGTATCCGCCGCATCCCACGACCACATCCAGGAAGTCCGCGGGCGCAGTGTAGTCGGGATACCAGTAACTAGGCGAGATCTGTGCCTTGTTCGCCGAGTCCTGAACATAGGTGTACTGGACGCTGGAATTCATCGACTTCGAGCTTGCGTCGTATCCCAGTTCCTTCAGTAGCGAAACGAAGTAGTTACTGATCGCGGCGTAGCCATCCTCGTTCGTCGAGATGATGACGACCTTCTGCCCCTTGGTTCCGGACTCCTCGACCAGTTGGCGGGCCTTCTCCATATCCGGTGCGCTCCACGTCGTTCCCGGATCCTTCGTCCACGGGCAGTAGGGCTCATACGACGGGAAGTTCGGCGGTAGCACCTGACAGGTGATCTCCGCGAGCTTCGGACCGCCCCAGATCTGCTGCAACGCCTTGCGATCCGCCGCGTAATTGAGCGCCTGGCGGACCTTCAAGTTGTCGAACGGCGCGACCTGGGTGTTGAGCACCATGTGGTACACCTGCGGTCTGGGATCAATGAAGATCCGATCCTGGTACTTACTGCTGATCTCCTCCAGCCGGTCGGCCGGGGGTTGGTCGGCGATGTAGTCCGCATCCCCGTTGGCGACCTGGGTGGTGCCCTCGTTCGGGCTGATCGCGAGGTTGAACTCGATCCGATCCGGGTATCCGTTCGGCTGCGCCTCGCCCGACCACTGCACGAACTCCGGATTGCGAACCATCACCATGCTCTCGCTGGGGGTGTAGCTCTCAATCATGTAGGGGCCGGTCGCGGGCAACGGCTTCACGCCGGCTTCCTCCGCCGGAGTATCGGCCGGCAGGACGTAGGCGAACGGAAGTGCGAGCTTCTGGAGGAAGTCGGGGTCCTTCTTCGCGAGTCTGAAGGTCACGGTCATCGCTGCGTCATCGGCGAGGATTCCGTCGCTCAGATTGCACGCCTTGCCGGCTTCCGGAGTTGCTTCGCACTCTGCGCCGCCCTTGATCGCGGAGTAGAAGTTCGAGACTGGGCCGGGCAGCTTGTATTGACGCTCGATCGTCGCCTTGACGTCGCTCGGCTTGATCTCCTGGCCGGTCGAGTACTTCACGCCCTTGCGCACCGTGAACTCGTAGCTGAGTCCGTCCTCGCTGGGCTTCGGGATCGCGGTGGCAAGATCGGCTACCAGCGTGTTGCCCTCCGCGCCGGGAACGCGCTTCCAGGTGAGCAGGCCGTCGTTGGTCATCCGCAGCAGCGACCAGTTGCCGTCATAGTCGATACCCGGGTCGATCGACGATCCAAAGCCCTGCCAGATGACCTTCATCGTGCCGCCCCGATGCGGGCTGTCCAAAGTCTGGTCTTTGGTCGGGTCGCCCGACGAGCCCTGAGTTGCCGACGACGAGGCCGCCATACTGCCGGTCGAGTCCGACGATCGACCGCAGCCGGCCATGCTGGCAACGACGACAGGAATGAGCAGCAATCCGAACGTCTGACGAAAGTGCTTCATATCTTCCTCCCTGGTGCGCTCAGTCAAGTGCGCGTTGCATTGCAGTGATGACTCGTTGTAGATCCTTGCGGGTGCGGTTGATGTGCCGATCGATTGATCGTTCGATCCATGGTCCTCGGGTTCTCGCGTTCGGATCGCCCTTCAGCGCCGCGATCTCGTCCCACAGGTTCGGCCCGACGGGCAGGTGACTCGCACCGACCCAGTGCTCGCTCTTGGTGTTCTGGGCCCTGCGGTCAAGGTGGGTCGCATGGGCATCGCGACTCAGGAAGGCGGCGACCTTGTTGTCGCCGACTTTCAGCAGGTGTCGGGCGGCGCGCCGATCGTCCTTCGCGGTCAGTGCGTCGCGTGCCGCGCTCAGTTCTTTGAGATCCCTGGCGATCTGGGTATGCGGGTAGCAGGTCTCGATTGAGCTGTCGACGGCCGAGAGTTTGGTGCCGACCTTGGTGAAGGCGGCGCGACCCTTGCGCTGGCCGTGTCGATCTGCCGCGCGCTCGATACCCGCCGTGGGGACTCCGCAGTCCTTGACGGCGGCTTTGAGATGACGTGCCCGATCAGCGTGGTTGAGGATTCCGTCGGGATCCCGGTCGGCCATCAGCAACAGGTAGGAGAAGAACCGCACCTGCTTCTCCAACTTTGTGAAGTCCAAGGCGTCAACCGTGTCGAACTGGGTGTGATAGAGCGCTTTTTCAAACCACCTATCCCAGTTGAACGCGGTGACGCCGGGAACCCCGCTGATGAGGTACGGCCACTGCTCGGTTCCGGTTGATGGGCTGTCGCTATACCAGCCCGTGTCGAGCCATCCCTTGGCTTCTCCGGTCCGGCAGGCGCCGCGAGCCCAGCGGGCGAGGTCGGGCGGGGTCAACATGATCATCCGCATGGTGGGGTGGCCGCTGGCCTCAAGACAGAGATGGAACGCGGCATTGGCGCCCCAGTCCGGGTGAGTGTGGGCGACTTGCTCCCAGGCGCCGACGCACCAGTCGCAATCCGAACCCACCATCCCGTACTCCTCGCCGGTACGGGAACTGAACGCCATCCGGTGGCGGGGGTTGATACCGGCCTGCTGGAGTGCTTCCGCCATGACGATGAGCGATGCCACACCGGTCGCGTTATCCCAGGCGCCATGATTCCAACCATCGTGGTGGGCGCCGATCACGATCGGCGTGCGCGGATCGCCGTCACCGAGATAACCGATCGAGTTGTAGCCACCGGCATCGCGGGAGAGCTTGGCATCGAGGGTGACCGTGGCCCTCGCGTCACCCCTGGCGAGTTTCTTCCTGATGTCGGCCGCATGTTCCTTGCGGATCAGAATGAACGGCGGGGCGCCATCGTGCCAGCCACTGTCGAAGGCTCCCAGTGCGTTCGGCGCCTGATAGTAGGGCCCGCCCGGCGAACAGTTGATGACGATCGCGCGGACCCCGCGCAGCCCGAGTTCAAGACCCGCCAGCCGTGGCGGATACGCCGCGAGATCCCAGTCGCACAGCACGACCGCGCCGACCAGATCCAGACCCTCCAGCGCCGTGCGGTCGCCACGACCGACGTCGACGAAACGTGCGGTGATGCCTTTGGGACCGGTGCCCGGCACACCTCCGAAGCTCGTCGCCTGATAGGTCTTGCCGCCCGCGATCGCGACACTCGCCCCCGACAGGCGCCATCCGTCGACCCGGACCCGTTCAGTACCGCAGTCATCCAGGCCGGCGTGCTTGAGGTTCGACGCGACGTACTCGGCCGTGGCCTTGTCCTCGGGTGTGCCGGTGACGCGATAGCCCAGATCGCACGAGCCGATCTCGCTGAGATCCCGGACGATGGCACGGAGGCGCTTTGCAGTGATGGGCAGCGACTCGGCGATCGCGAGCGCTTCGGGGTCATGTGCCCGAATCGCTTGCGCGCGGCGCTTGGCGACGGGTCCGGCCGGCATTCGAGCGAGCCTACTGAGCTTTACGGCACCGTAAGCATCGAACCGGGGTAATACTTCTCGCGTCCGGTCGGGTAACCGCCACCGTTGGTGGCGATGTGAACGTGATCGAAATGGTTGGCCGTTTCGTTGCCATAGTCCGCCGTCCAACTCGGCGCTCCGATACCGGGATAGAAGCCCTGCCGCCAGATCACGTGCAGCACTCCCCAGCGCTTTGCGTTCGCGAGTGCGTAACCGGCGATCTGGTTGCCGAGTTCAATGCCCTCGGGGGTGTGATAGTTCGGGATCATCACGTCGATCGCCAGCCCGTTGGGATGCCACTTCAGCGCATCCTGCCGGACCCCACCGATGGTCTTGATCTCGAGAAACATCATGCTGATGGCACGGGCCGCCCAGATGGTGTGGACCTGCAACCCGTTTTCCGGCGCGACCCCGGGGGACAACTCGAACTCGAAGTCCTGGGCGCCGACGGGTGCGCTCGCCGCCAGCAACTCCGCTTCCCGGGAACTGGCCACATAGGGGGCGCCGGTCGGTGCGACTGTCGGGTTAGGCGGCGCCGTTCCCGATGCCTGGCCGCAGCACGGGGTCTCTTTGCCCTGGGCCACGAACATTGCGGCGGAGAGCACAACTGAGGCCACGGCGGCAATCAGGCGGCCGCGGCCACCGGCGAACACCCTCGTCACGGACGACAGTTTAACTGGCGGTTAGGTCCCCGTGGTGGGAGTGCTCATTGTGAGTGACCGTCATATCATCGACTCGCCTTGACCGCCATAAAGGCCAAGCTAAGGAAACACCGCCGGCCAAGATCCAAACATCGCCGAATAAGTGATTAAGGTGCATCTGATCATGCACAGCGTGAAACAGCATGACGAGGCCGTGTGTGAAGCTTGAGATCGCTACAAACCAAAGGAAGCTGCCGTGTCGGATAGGGTTTTTGATGGCGCGCGCAGCACACACACCTAGCGCGAAATAAACGCTGACGATCATTTGGTCGTAGATGGCGTTGTACGGTGGCCAACGCCAACCACCCAGCAGATCGAAATAGACCGCTAAAGGTATGCCAACGAGACCAGAAAAAGCCCACACAATGACCGCTGGACGTAGCGCGCGATTGGCCTGGTCGTCTGTCATCACTTGATTGACCGTAAACGATTCGATTACAGGAAGGGCCACCCGGTGAGGGGTGGCCCTTCCTGTCGATCAGAGGCTAGTGGCTGTGACCGTGGTGGCCGTGGCCGTGCCCATCGTCATCGTGCCCGGCAGGCTTCTCCACAATCGCAGTCTCAGTAGTCAGGATCATCCGCGCCACCGATGCCGCGTTGAGCACCGCGGAACGGGTGACCTTGACCGGATCGATGACGCCGTCGGCGATCAGATCGCCATAGGTCAGCGTGGCTGCGTTGAAACCGTGTCCGGTCGGCAGTTCGCTGACCTTGTTGACCACGACGGAGCCGTCCATGCCGGCGTTGGTGGCGATCCAGTACAGCGGCGCCGAGAGCGATGCGGAGAACACCTCCACACCCAACGCCTCGTCTCCGCTGACCGAGTCGCGCAGCGCCTTCAGCGCCGAACGGGACTGCACCAGCGCACTACCGCCGCCGGTCACGATGCCCTCTTCGACTGCCGCCTTGGCCGCCGCGACC